>JAABUN010003010.1_pt1 | contig 27471 bp, 14 predicted proteins | sample 5559311 | NCBI WGS metagenome assembly JAABUN01 (sample SAMN10711877, study PRJNA513370) | rock metagenome | isolation source: Antarctica rocks | place: Antarctica: Victoria Land, Siegfried Peak sud
CACCGATGGCAAGCTCGCCACCGGTGCCAGACCCAGGGGGCTGACGCACCCCGCTCGCCGGGTTTTTGTCTACACCCCCGCCAATTCCCGCTTCTCACGAGCCGGCACCGGCGGCAACTCGAACTCCGTGAACCCAGCTTCCACCAGCACGTCCTTGAGCCGGTCCCGGGCCACGAACAGCCGCCGCTTGATCGTCCCGACCGGGGCGTCGAACTCGTCGGCCATCTCTTTGAGCGACCGGCCCCGCAGGTAGAACGCTTCCAACGTCGCCCGGTCGGACGCCTTCAGCCGGGTGACCGCTTCCCGCAGGGTGGCGGCTTCATCGGCCTGGTCGAACAAGTCGCCCGGTTCGCGGTCGGTCCCGGCGACGCCGCTCAGGACTTCGGGGTCGGTGCCGAACGCCGGGTTCCGCCGGGTCAGCCGGTTGATGGCCATGCGGCCGACGATCCGCCGCAGCCAGCCGGCGAAGCAGCGGGCGTCCCGCAGTTGCGGCAGCTTCCGCATGGCGTGCGCGAACACGTCTTGCGCCAGGTCTTGCGCCTCGGCGTGGTTCCGCACCTTGGCCATCGCCAAGGCGTGGACGGTGTCCTGGAACCGGACGACCAGTTCCCCGAACGCCGCCCGGTCGCCGGTCTTGGCTTTGTCCACCAGTATCGTGATTTCGTCCCAGCTCATGGGGTCGGTATCCTGGTCCGATCCGGTCTCCGGTGTGAGGAAGACACTGCCGACAACCCGTGCAACGCCGGCACCCCCGGCGGCCCGCCCCGGATCAGTGGGTAGGGGGGCCGCGGGCGGGGGAGGCCGGGGGGCGGGGCGCGATGCCCCGCCCACGGCACAAGCTCTAGGCAGGGGGCCGGGGTCAGGTGTCGGGCGACGCGGGAGCGTGTCGGCGGCAGGTCACACGCCGGGCGACCCATTCAGAATGGGTGCGGAGGGCGATGAAGCTGGGCCGAACTCGGACGCGCTGCCCGGCCGACGGCCGGCACCGGGGGTAACGACGAACTCGACAATCTGGGGAACGTCCCGGGGCGGGAGACGGTCCGGCGTCGCGGCGTGGGGTCCGGCCCGGGTCCGCAACTGCTCGGCAGTACGGGGTTAGGGGCCGGACGAACTTCAGGCGCGCGATGAGCCGGGCGTCACCTCACCGGACTGTGCTTGCGGGCGACAGCCACGCCGGACGGCCGGTGTGCGGCCAGCGGGGGTCGGCCCCACTGGCATCCGGTTTCTCATTCGCGTGGCCCCGGCCGGGCGATTGGCAGTCGCTCCGGTTGCGGGAGTCCATCGCGGAAAACCGGGCACCGACATCCGGCCCGACGGCCCCGAATCCGATCGGGGCGGGGCGGCCGACGGCGGGCACCATGAGTAAGCGCATCACGGGTCCCTCCTGTCGGCCCACCCCGGCAATCGGTGGGGCCGGGACGTGGGGGTAACTGATACCCCCGGCGGATAAGGTCGCCACGGCTCGCTGCGCGGTGCCCGCATTCGGATACCCCTGCCCGGCGCGTTCGCCCGTCGCCACCAGCGTCGCGACGGCGAGGCGGGTGGTGGGGAAACAAACCAAGGTCGTCGGGGTCCGAGCGAACATCGCACACCTCCGGGCGATACTGGCGGCGGGCCAACGGGCCGGCCGCGGGCTACAGCGGGTCACACCTTCGACAACGACTGACGACGGCAGGCCGTCATCTATAACCGACGTTCGGCCGGCGGTCACGCGGATTTCCGCAAAATCGCCGGGCCGGTGTTCCCCGCGGATGGCCGGGGGACGCGGCACTGACACGCGAAACCGGGCGCGGGTTCGGGGCGGGCGGGGAATTATTGCGAGCCGGCCGTTGGCTAACGTTGCCCGCTCGCTCCGCGAGCGGATTTGTCCGCAGCCGGGTGAAACGACGCCGGCCGCCGCTGGGCTGGAATCCGCTCGCGGAGCGAGCGGGCAACGTCACACGTCCCACACCACCACCTGCCCGCCCCGGCCGCCGACCGCGACCGTCAGCCCGTCCGGGGCGAACGCCACCGCCGACAGCGGCCCGTGGCCGGGATTGTAGCGGGCGAGTTCCTCACCGTTCGGCATCGCATGTAACGTCAGCGCCCCGGCCGCATCCACCAGTGCCAGCCGCGAGCCGTCCGGGGCCACCGCCGCGGCTGCGGAATCCCCCTGCCAGTCGCCGACGCGGCCGGCCGTCCGCACGTCCCAGAGGCTCACCCCGGCGTGCAGTACCAGCAGCCCCCGGCCGTCCGGGGTGAACGCGAGTGACCGGACCGGGCCGCGCACCTGCGCCAGCTTCGTCGGCAGCTTCTCCCGCCGCGGGTCGAACAGCCAGACCGCCCCTTCGTCGGTCCCGACGGCCAGGAACTGGTCGACGGGGTCGGTGGCCAGCGCCGTCGGCACGTCGGCCACGGCCAACTCGCCGGGCCGGCGGACCGGGTCGAGTTCGGCGTCGGCCGCGTCGTCCTCGAACAGCGCGTCGAGGTTCCACGCCCGGACCAGCGGGCCGTGCCGGTCGGTGTCGGTCGTGGCGGCGTAGAAGACCGAGTTGTCGGCCGCGAACGCCAGGGCCGGGAAGGTGACCAGCTCGGCCGGACTCTCGAACCACATCTCCGGCCGCTCGGCCGCCCACGTATCGACGACGCCGACGGCCGGGAACCCGCGGTAGTCGAGCGCCCCGACCGCGACGAGTTCCAGGTCGCGGCTGACCACCGGGTCGGGGCCGTTCTCGAGCGGCATGTATTCCGCCCCGTCGTCGGCCGGCTGCACCCCGGGGAGCGGCCGGTCGCGGGCCAGGTCGTACCAGCACACGTCCCGGAAGTGATCCGGCTCGCCGACGACGGCCGCCAGCCGGGTTCCCGTCGGGTCGAAGGCCAGGTTGCGGACCACGTCCCGCGCTTCGGTCCGGCCGGGGTCGATGACGATTAGGCGCATCGCGGCGTCCGGGGAGTGAAGACTAGTGATGAAGGAGGAACAAAGACGAAGTGGGGACTGCCGGCTTGAGACTGCTTCGCTGGCCTTCATCCCTCATCATTCGTCTTCACTCCCGCCCCACCCACGGCCGCAGCCGCTGGCCCCACGCCCACAGCCGCGCCCCGAGGGTGCCGGCGTCGGCCGCCAGCCGGGCGACCACCTTCGGATACCACCGGCCCGCCCCGGTCGGCAGGTCGCCGGGGGCGACGGCCCCGGCGGCGGCCTGCAGGTCGGCCTTGGCCTCGGCGAACGCCCGCGGCTTGTCGGCCGCCCGCTGGACCGTCACCAACGCTTCGGCCATCGTCAGGAGGAGTTTCACCCCGTCGGGTTGGCCGACCGGCTCGACCGATTCGAGGCGGTCGTCGGCCGCGTCGGTTTCGCCGCGGGCCGCGTGGAACACGGCCAGCCAGCCGACGAACTCGGCCGGGGGGTCGTCGTCGAGTTCCACCGCCGCCGCCGCCACGGCCTCCGCCTCGGCGTCCCGGCCGAGGGCCAGGTGGGCGGCCAACAGCGGCCGCAGCATCCACGGCTCGGCGTCCTCCCGGTCGGCGAAGTCGGACAGCCAGGCGGCCGCGTGGTCGAACTGCTTGGCATCGACCAGCACCGCCCCGGCCCGCGCCCAGGATTCGTCGTCGGACCGCAGCACCTCGGCGAACCGCTGGACGGTCGCCTCGGCCCCGGCCCGGTCGCCGGCCGCGGCGGTCGTGGCGGCGTAGTGCAGGACCGCTTCCCGGCCCGCCGCCGGGTTCCGCCCGACCAGGCCGGTCAGGGCGTCGGCGACCTCGGCCCCGTGGCCGGCGGCCGCCCGCCGGTCGACCCACAGGGCGGCCGCCGTCGGCGTCGCGTCGTCGGCCAGGACGGCCGCCCCGAGTTCGTCGTCGGCCTCGGCCGTCCATCCCGCCGCCTCGAAGTCCTTGACCGCTTCCTGGAGCGTGTTCCGGGACGCCGACTCGTCGGTCAGGAGCGTCCGCAGGCCGTCGCGGGCGGCGGTCAGGTCGCCCTGCCGGGCGGCGAGTTGCACCCCGCGCAGGGTGACCAGCGGGCCGGCCGCACTTTCCTTGAGGGCGGCCAGCGTCTTCGCCGCCCCGCCCAGGTCGTCGGTGTCGAGTTGGGCCGTCGCCAATTGCAACCCGGCCGCCTGGAACTGGCCGTCGAGGTCGAAAGCCCGCTGGAAGTCGGCCTTGGCCCCCCGATTGTCCCCGAGGGCGCGTTTGGCTTCCCCTCGGATGACGTGGGCCACCGGGTCGGTCGGGTTCAACCGCACCAGATGGTCGGCCGCTGCCAGGCAGTCGCGGGGCCTGCCGAGCGTGTCGAACCAGACGGTCAGTTGCCGCCACCCCCAACTGTAATCGGGTTCGTCGGCCAGGACCGCTTGCATCGCTTCGACGGCCTTGGCCCGGTCGCCGGCCCGGGCCTCGACCCACGCGGCCCGCCCCCGCAGGGCCACCGGGACCGGGCCGTGCCCTCCGGCCGGGGCGCAGGCGGCCCGGGCGTCGTCGAACCGGCCCATCTCGGCCAACTGTTCGGCCCGGCGGTCGAGGGCCGGGACGAACGTCGGGTAGGCCGCCACCGCCGCCTCGACGGCCGCCAACTGCACGTCCTCGTCGGCCGCCTGGCCGTCCGGCGTGTCGAGCCAGAAGATCGGCACCCACGGGTGGAACCCGGCGTCGGCGTCGTCATCCTCGTCCGCGTCGTCGTCCTCAGGGGCGTCCGCGTCGGCGTCCTCGCCGGTCTGCCACGCCTGGCGCATGACCTCGGCCGCCTCGTCGCCCAGGTCGGCGGCGAGCATCTCGTTGAGGGCGATTTGCAGGAACATGGCCGGCCCCTCGCCGGGCGTCCGGCAGAGGGCACGGAAGGCCCGGGTGGCCCCGGTGGCGTCGTCGGTCCGGGCCGCGTACTGGATTTGCTTGACCAGGACTTCCGGCCCGGTCAGGTGCTCCTGGAGGACCGACAGGGCGGCCCGGGCGTCCTTCTGTTCGCCGTCGGCCAGGCAGGCGTCGAACAGGATGACCGCCGCCGGGGAGTACCCCGGATGGAGCCGCAGGGCCTCGCGGAGGTCTTCCTTGCCGCCGTCCCGGTCGCCGGTCTGCAGCCGGGCCTCGCCGCGCATAGTCAGGGGCATCGGGTGGTCGGGCCGCAGGCGGATGAACTCGCCGGCCGCTTCGAGGTAGCTCTCCGGGCGGCCGGTGTCGTTGTACCACTCGGCCAGTTGCTGCCAGCCCCAGATGTAATCGGGGTCGACGGCGACCAGGGCCTGCATCTGCGGGATCGCCACGGCGTAGTTCCCCCGCCGGGCTTCGACCCACGCCGCGCGTCCCTGCAGGACCAAGGGCAAATCGCCCATCAAGCTCTCGGGCCGGGCGGCGGCGAGGGCGTCGTCGAACCGGCCCAGCGCCGCCAGCCGCTCGGCCTTCAGGTCGTAGGCCTCGACGTTCTTGGGGTCGAGCCGGACGGCCGTGTCCAGCGCCCGGATCAGGTCGTCGACCTGACTCGCATCCGTGATCGTCCGGGCGTAGCGCAGCCACGCCCGCGGGTCACCGGCCCGATCGACGGTGAGTTCGCGGGCCAGTTCGAGGGGTTCGTCGGGGGCGTCGATCCGGTCGGCCCAGGTCAGGACCGCGCTCCAGGCCGTCTCGGCGCGGGGGTCGATGCCGGGGTCGAGCCGGACCGCCTGCTTGGCCCGGTCGAACGCCTCGCGGCCCCGGCCCACATCGGCCTGCCACAGCCGCTCGGCCAGAATCCAGTGGGCCAGCGGGTCGGCCGGGGCGCGTGGGACGAGGCGTTCGAGGGCCGCCACGGCGTCCTCGGGCTGGTCGGCGTCGGCCAGCGCCTCGGCCAGTTCGCGGGCCGCTGGCACCCAGCCCGGCGCGACCTCGACGGCTTTCTGCAGGGCTTCGATGCGTTCGTCGGCCTTGTCGGCCGCCCGGCACGCGAGGGCCAGGTCGATCCAGACGCGGGCGACCAGCGGGAACCGCTCGACGGCGTCGCTGGCCAGGGCCATCGCCTCGTCGGCCCGGTGGGCGGTGACGAGGAGTTGGCCCATGGCCGACCACGCCTGCCACAGGTCGGGCCGCTCGTCCAGGAACGCCTGCACCTCGGCCGTCAGGTCTTCGAGCTGTTCCGGGTCGTCGATCAGGTCGGTCGCCTGGTTGAAGTACGCCAGGAACCCGTCCCCGGAGTGCGGCGAAGCGTGCAACTGGTCGGCCACGTACCCGGCGGCCGCCCACTTCTCGGCCTGGCCGGGCGACAGGTGGATCAGTTCGACCACGGCCAACTCGTGGTCCGGGTGGACGGCCAGGCCGTCGCGCAGCGTCGTGAGGGCGTCGTCGAGCCGGTCGGCCCGGCGGTGGGCGTGGGCCAGGACGGCGTAGTGGGACGGGTGCGTCGGCTCGGTGATCGCCGCTTCGTTCAACGCATCCAGCGCCTTGGCGTGTTCCTTGCGGTCGGCGTGGAGCATAGCCAGTTGCCGGTGCGCCCAGGCGTCGTGCGGGCACAACGCGAGCAATGCCTTGGTCGCCCGGACGGCCGCGTCGTCCTGGTCGGGGTAGACGAACTCCGCTCGCAGCTTGGCGAGGCCGTAGTGGGCCGGGTAGCGCTGGGCCGCGGCGGCGACGGCCCGCCGGGCCGCGTCCCGCCCCTCGACCTCGATCAACCCGCCCGCGTACAGCCGCAGGGCGTCGACGGAGAGCGGGTCGAGGTCGACCAACTGTTTGGCGTGGCGGACCGCCGACGTGTAGTCGGGCTTGAGCCGGGCGGCCCGGGCGGCGGCGCGGTGGAAGGCGACCGGCGGGGCGTCCGGCTCGGCGGCGGTCAAATCGGCCAGGGCGTCGGCCGGGCGGCCGGCGGCCGCGTGGCGCTCGGCCCGGGCGACGAGCAGTTCGGCGGCCAGCACGTCCGGTCCGTCGGCCGGCCGGGTGGCCCGGGCCTTCTCGATGGCTTTATCCAGCGCGACGGCGGCGAAGTCGGCCTCGTCCCGGTCGGCCAGGGCCTGGACCAGCGCCTTGACGGCCTGCGGGAACGGCCGGGGGCCGCGGTTGGCCCGTTGCTGGAACAGGCGCAGCACCTCGGCCCCGCGGCCGGCGGCCCGGCCGGCCTTGGCGTAGGCCTCGGCGAACTGCTCCTCCCGGTCGTCCAGGCAGGCCGCCATCCGATACAAATCGACCGCTTCCGCGAACCGCTGTTGCTCCCAGCGGAGGGTGGCCAGCAGGTAGTACCCCGGCGCGGCGTGCGGCCGGACGCGGACCGACCGGCGGAGCAGCCGGGTCGCCTCGTCGCGCCGGTCGGGTTCGGGGAGGAGCATTTGGGCCAGCGACTGCATCAGCAGCGGCTCGGCGCTCGGCCGCGTCCCCTCGGCTTCGAGGAGCGCCCGGCGGTCGGCCAGCCGGCCGAGTTCCCGGTACGTCGCGGCCTGGGCCAACACCAGGCTGGCGTCGTGCGGGAAGTCCTCCCGCAAGCCGGCCAGCGCGTCGAGGAGCAGAACCGGGTGGCCGGTCGCCCGCGCCCAGGCGACCTCGGCGAACGTCGTCAGCCGCCGGCCTGGGTACGCCTCCCACATCGCCGTCCGGGCGGCCGCGGCGGCCGGGAAGTCGGCGGCGGCGAGCGACCGCTGGACGCTGAACAGGGCGTCGTACTCGGCCGCGTCCGGCAGGTCGAGGCCGTGAAGCTTATCCGCATGGGCGGCCGGGACGACCACCAGACAGCGTGGGCCGCTCGCCTGGAACCGCTCGACGAGGACGGAGAGCGGAGCCTCGGCCGGTCGCCGGTCGCCGCCGTCGGCCACCGTGACGCTCTGCCGGACCGGGTCGAACCCGAGGACCAGGCGCGGCTGGCCGAACCCGGCTTCGACGAGCGTGACGACGAACGGCACCCCCCGGCCGATGAGGGCGTCGGCGGCCGCGGTGGTGAGCGTGAACTCGCGGGCCAGCCAGCCGGCCCCGACGAACCGCGCCCGCTCGGCCGCGTCGGGTGCCCCGTCCAGCGCCGTGGGGGCGTCCGGGTCGGCCGGCGGGACAGGCGCGTCCCAGAACCGGCCGAGAAGGTCGAAGACCGTCGGCGGCGGGCCGTCGTAGCTCAAATCGAGCGGCAGCGGACGGGCGGCGATGATTCCGGGTTCGCTCAGGCGGTCGGCGAACGCGGCGTAGAACGGCTCGCCGACGCCCCGGGCGGCCGCCGCCGCGGCCGCGAGGTCGCCCCGCCGGTACGCGAGGTCGGCCCGCCGGGCGGCCAGCCACTTCGCCACGTCCTTGTCCATCAGCGGCGACAGGTCGGCGTAGCGGTCGAGGCTGGCGGTCGCCCCGGCGTAGTCCTGGTGGTCGTACTGGAGGGTCGCTAACTGCGCCAGCACCACGCCGCTTTCGAGGTGCCCGGCCGCCTCGCGGAGCAGGTCCATCGCCTCGGCGTCCCGGCCGGCTTTTTGCAACAGGTGCGTCGCCGCCTGGACGCCGGGCCGGAACCAAGGCTGTAACTCCAACGCCCGGCGCGCACTCTCCAGCGCCTCGGCCGGCCGGTCGGTCGCTTCCAATATCGACGATCGCTCGACGGCCAGCCACGGCCGGTGGTGAGCGAACGCCTCGGCTTCCCTCACCAGCCGGTCGGCCCGGTCGAAGTCTCGCAGCCGCGCGGCCGTCAGCGCTTGCACCATCGCCCAGTCGGCGCGGAGTTCCGGCGGCGCGTCGGACCAGTCGGGGTGCTTGCGGGTGAACTCCCAGCAGGCGAGCGGGCCGAACTGTTCGAGCAGGTACCGGGCGTGGTAGTAGACGGCTTCAGGGTAGGCCGGGCTTTCCCGGAAGGCGAGCAGGTGGACCTGGTGGCCGGCCTTGGGGGCACCGAGTTGGATCATCAGCCGGCCGGCCAACAGTCGCCCGGCCGGGCCGCGCCACGTCCGAGGCGGGCCGAACGGGGCGGCGGTTTCGAGCGCGGTCCGGTAGCGGCCTTGGTTGTACAGGTCGCGGATCGGGTGCAGGTCCGCGGCGGGGATGTCCATGCGGGGCGGTGCCAGCCATGTCAGGGGTCGGGACGCGGTCAGGCCGGCGGGGCGGCGTCGGCCAACGGCCCGAGTTGGCCGAGGACCGCCCCGAGTTGCGCCAGGCGGATGCCGTACCGGTCGAGGAACTCGGCCAGGGCGAACTCGGAGTCGAGTACCGCCGGGTCGTCGCGCAGCTTGTCGGCCACGTCCTGGACCAGGGCCAAGTACGCCCGCTCGACCTGGGGCAGCACCTCCTTGCACCCCGCCCCGACACCGGGGAACTCCCCCTGCCAGCGGGCCAGGAACGCCCGCCACCGGGCCAGCCCGTCCTGGGCGGCGACTTGGGCCTTTAGCACGGCGAGGTGTTCGCGCTGCAGGTCGATCATCTGCCGCAGGAGGTCGGCGACCGGGCCGGGGTCGCCGTCCGGGCCGGGATGGCGGGATGGTGGGTCCGGCAGGCGGACGGTCGGGGCGGCGGCGTACAGCGGGGCATCCATGACGGGGCCGTTCCGGGGGTGGGGAGGGGAATCGGGCATTATAGGGCGGGCGTGGTATCCGGTCGAACGCCTCGGGTTGCCACCCCGGCCGCTACGGCAGAGGCGTCGCCTTGAGCGTCACCTTCTTGTCCTTCCGCCGGACGACGATCTCGATCTCGACCCCCGGCTTCTGCCCGGCCATGACCGTCATGTATGATGTCATGTCCGTGACCGGCTTGCCGGCGACACTGACGATGATGTCCTCCTCCTTGACGCCACCTTTCTCCGCCGCGCCGTCCGGCGACAGGCCGCCGACCAGGACGCCGTCGGTGCCGGAGTAGTCACCGGGCATAAACCCGAGCCGGGGCATGGCGGCCGGCCGGGCGGTCCGGTTCGGCCGCTCTTCGGTCGGGTCTTCCCAGCCGCCCTTCGTGGTCAGGTACTTCGGCCGGACCGGGGCGGCGGCGTAGTGGTTCAGGCACACCTCGGCGAACCCGACCACCTTGTTCAGCCCCGCCAGGTTGACCTTGTCCGGCGTGTCGCTCGGCCGGTGGTAGTCCTTGTGGGTGCCGGTGAAGAAGAACAGCACGGGGATTTTCTTGCGGTAGAACGAGTCGTGGTCGCTCGGCCCGGTCCCGCCGGGGATTTTCAGCACCTTGAACCCGAACTTGTCGTTGGTCGCGTCCACGACCGCCTCGACGCCCTCGCCGGTCCCGGTCCCGTAGATGACGACCCGGTCCTTCTTGGCGGCCGGCCCCTTCGCCTCGTCGGCCTTCCCGGCCGGCTTGTCCTCGACGGCGACGACCCGGCCGATCATGTCCATGTTGAGCATGAACACGGTCGAGGCGAGCGGGAAAGGGGGTTCTTTGCAGTAGTGAATGGACCCGAACAGCCCCCGCTCCTCGCCGGCGAAGGCGACGAACACGACGCGGCGGCCCTGGCGGTTGGCCATGCCGCCGAACCGGCGGGCGAGTTCCATGAGGCCGGTGGTGCCCGACCCGTTGTCGTCGGCCCCGTAGTGCAGCTTGCCCTTGCCGTCCTTGCCGCCGAGGCTGCCGGTCTCACCGTAGCCCAGGTGGTCGTAGTGCGCCCCGACGACGACGGTCTCGCCGGCCAGCGGGCCGGCCCCCTCGGCGACGGCGACCACGTTCCGGGCCGGCAGCTTGCCGCTGGTGACGGTCACCTCGCCCGCCGCGAACCAGCCGTCCAGGGCGAGCGACTGCGGTTTGCCGGCCTTCTCGATGGCCGCTTCGATGTCGGCGAGCTTCTTATTCTGGCCGGCGAGCAGCCGGTCGACGACCGCGCGCTTGACGTGGACGGCCGGCAGGGCACCGACCTGCCCGGCGTACCGGAAGTCCATCAGCGCGTCGCCATTCTTGGCGTAGGTGGCATCATTGACGAACACGACGGCCACGGCCTTACCGGCGGCCGCGGCGGCGATCTTAGTCGTCAGCGCGGCGTGCTGGGCGTCGCCGTCCTTCTCAAATTGGTTCGCCTTGTCGTCGGCCTTCGGCGTGCGGCGGAGGACGACCACCACCTTGCCGGCCACGTCCACTCCGGCGTAGTCGTCGTAGTCGAGCTTGGGAGCGCGGATGCCGTACCCGACGAACACCACGCCGCCGGTGATCTTGCCGGCCGCGCTGAGGCCCGTCGGGGTGAACTCGGCCCCGTACTTGAGGTCGGCCTTGGCGGCGTCCGGGCCGGCGAACGCCAGGGCGTTCGGGCTGCCGAGCTTGGCCGGGCCGTTGATGGCGAACGGCTGGAAGTAGCCGTCGGTCCCGGCGGGCTTGAGGCCGGCGGCTTTGAACGTGTCGGCGACGTACTGGCCGGCCTTGAGGATGCCCTTGGTCTCGGTCCCCCGCCCCTCGCACTCGTCGCCGGCCAGGTAGAAGATGTCCTTTTCGAGCCGCTTCAGGGCGGGGTCGGGGGCGACACTCGGTTCGGCGGCGTACAGCGGCCCGGCGGCCGGGGCGAGGGCGAGTACGACGGCCAGGGCCATCCCGGTCGGACGCATGGTGCGATGTCCTTGAATACGCCGGCCGGCCCGGGGGCCCGCGGCGGTGCGGGGCAGCCGGGGGCGGTCCGGTCCGACGTATTATGCCGGTCGGCCCGCCCGGCGGCGAGGGGCCGGGGGCAGCTTGGCCCTCGGAGTGAGTGGGCGAAAATCTTGCGGCGGCCGGACTCGCGGGCGAATATGATGCGGGGAAACCCCCGCGGCCGCGTCCGGCCCCGCCCCGTCGTCAGGGAGTCCGCCCTCATGCCCGTCGAGATCCGCTGCCCGTACTGTTCGACCGGCGCGACCGTCCCGGACGACCTCGTCGGCAAGACCGTGCGCTGCAAGAAGTGCGAATACTCGTTCCCGGTCAAGGCGGTGGCCCGGCCGGCGAAGGCCGCCGACACGGCCGCTCCGGTGCGGCCGGCCCGACCGGCCGCCCGCGTGGTCGACGACGAGAACGAAGCTCCGGTCCCGGCCCGCCGCGCTCGCCCGGTGATCGACGAGGATGATGAGGACGACGACTCGGACCGCCGGCCGGCCCGCCGCGGCGCTGCCGCTCCCAAGAAGAAGTCGAAGCTGCCGCTGGTCCTGGCCGGCCTGTTCGGGCTGGTCGTCCTCGGCGGGGGGGCGGTGGCGGCCGTGGTCCTGTCCGGCGTGTTCGGCGGCCCGGCCGACCCGAAGCGGGAAGTCGTTGACAACGCCCCGCCGGCCGACAACGCGAACGCCGGGTCGCCGCCGCGGGCCGCCGCCGTCGAGCCGCCGGAGCCGACCAAGGGGCCGGAGCCGGCCAAGTTCGCGGTCCCGGCCCAGCCCGCGCCGGACTCGGTCAAACCGGCCCCGGCGACCGGTACCGAGCCGGCCAAGAAGGGGCCGAGCGTGGTGATGCCACTACAGAAAACCCCGGAGGCCCCGCGGGCCGGCGAGGCGGTCAAGTCGCCGCCGCCGACCAGGACCGTGCCGGACCAGGCCACCATGAACCGCGTCAAGAGCGCGGCGGTGTTCATCGAGGTCGAGGACAACACCGGCAAGGCGTGGGGCAGCGGCTGGTTCGGCATGGAGCCGAACCTGATCTTCACCAACGCCCACGTCATGGGGATGCTGGCCCCGGGGGCGTCGAAGCCGAAGAAGATCACCATCTTCGTCAACCCGGGGACCAACCAGGAAAAGGTCATCCCGCACGCCAAGCTGGAACTCATCAGCGTCGACCGGTTCGCCGACCTGGCCATCCTGCGGGTGCTGAACGAGACGGACCTGCCGACGCCCTTGCAAATCCGGCCGTCGAGCGAGCTGCGTGACCTGGAGCCGCTGGTCGTCGTCGGGTACCCGAACGGCCGGACCCCGGCGGCCAACAACAAGAGCACCCGCGCCCCGCAGGTGACGATCAACACGACCAGCTTCTCGACCAACCGGATCGACGACGACGGCAACCTGTACTCGGTGCAAATCCGCGGCGGGGCCGGGCCGGGCAACTCCGGCGGGCCGATCATCGACGCCGACGGGAACGTCATCGCCGTCCTGGTGCGCGGCCCGGCCGACGCGGTGTTCGCCGCGTCGATGTGCTACGGGGTGCCGACCGAGTTCGTGTCGGGCCTCCTGGCCGGCCGGGTCGGCGACATCGAGTACGGCCAGGCGTACCGCAAGGGGGGTCAGGTCCGCATCCCGGTGACGTGTACCTGCATGGACCCGTTCCAGCGGCTGAAGGAAGTCGGGTTCGCCTGCTGGGTCGGGGACAAGGAGGACATCAAGAAGCGGTCGCCGGGGGCCGAGCGGACCGGCGTCGAACCGGGCGACAGCAACTTGCAGGAGGTGAAACTGGCCTACAAGTATGCCAAGGACAAGCAGACGGCGACCGGCGAACTCGTCTTCCCCGAACTGCCGGCCGGGCGGGCGTACTGGGCGCAGCCGTACTACGCCAACGGGCTGGTGCCCAAGTACTTCATGGCGGGCAAGCCGGTCAAGCTGGACGGGCCGCCGGTGGATGTCGAGGAGGCCGACCTGATCGTCCGGTACAAGCCCGGCACCCGGCGGCCGGTCACCCTGACCAACAGCAGCGACATCGACGAGTTCGAGGAGGGCGAAGACAGCAAGGGCCGGATCGTCATCGAGACCACCATCCGGGCGAACGAGACGGTCGCCCGGTTCGCGGACGCGGCGACCGGGGCCGTCAACCGGCTGAACGTCGGGTTCGACAAGTTGGAGTTGAAGGCCAACCTCGGCGAGGGCAAGGAGGATGTCACGTCCCGGGCGATCCCCAAGGAGATCCGCGACCTGCTTTACCAGAACATCAAGCTCGTCCAGGGGGTCGCTGACGTGCGGAAGGACGGAACGATCATCCGCACCCTGAGCGACGCCCGGGCCGCCGCCCCGCCGTTCCAGCCCCTGTGCAAGCGGTTCAGCGACGAGGCGATGGAGGCGCTCCAGCAGGCGTCGATCCCCCTGCCGAACGAGCGCGCCGCGCCTAACCGCTCCTGGAAGGGGGGCGAGAAGACTACCCGGCTCCTGGTCGGGTACGTGGTCGACGAACCCAAGGCCAAGGGCGGGTCCGAGGAGCCACCGGAGCCGGGCCGGGGGACGGCGACGCGGAAGGGGCGGAAGGTCCGTGAGTACAAGTTCGCCGAGCAGTTAGAGTACACGTACCTCGGCACTCGGACCCGGCAGGGAACGAAAGAGGCCGTCCTCAAAGTCACCGGGGTCATCCGGCCGGCGGCCGGGACGGCGACGGGCAGTTCCAGCGGCTTGCTTAAGGGGTACGCCTACATCGACCTGGACACCGGGACCGTACTCGAATGCGAACTGCACCGCGAGTTCGAGATCGACTCGTCCGGCGACGGCATCAAGAAGCGCATCAGCGGCAGCAATGACTACAAGGTGGTCCGCGGGTCGGCCGGCGGCCGGTAGGCTTCGCACCGCGACGCGGGCGGGGCGGCCCCCTCCGTTCCCTTCAGGGAATGGGGCGGCCGCCCCGCCCGCGGCTTTTCCCCAACTCCCTCCTTCACCCTGCGGCCGTGATGTCCGACGTGCGCCACCCGATCACCTGCCCCGGCTGCGGCCGGACCCTCGGGGTGCCGCCCTCGGCCGTCGGCCGGCCGGCCCATTGCCCACACTGCCGGGCAACTTTTGACCTGCCCGCCAACCCCGACGGGACGCCCGGTGCCCCGGTCCCCCGGCGGGCGCGGCCGAAGCTGAACATCCCCCGGCCGCTGTTCGTCCCGGCCGTCGGGCTGATTCTGCTGGGCGTCGCCGGGACGTTCGTCGGCGGCACCCTGGCCGTGCGGTTCGCCACCGTCGCGGGGGCGGACCACGACTACGCGCGGGCGCTGGTCCGGCAGATCCGTGGGATCGACGCGGCCGACCGGGCCGGCCGGCCGACCGACGCCGAGTGGCCGCAACTGCCACACGCTGCCGTGCTGGGGGCGGCGATGACGGCCGGGGCGAACGACGTATTGGAGCGCGTCAAGGACGACCGACTGGCCGCGGCGTGGGGGCCGTCGGTCAGTTCGGTCAATCAGGTTTCACTCGTCCTGAGTGTCGTGACCCTGGCCGGCGGGGTGGCCCTGGCCGCCGGCCGGTTCTACTGGCTGGCCCTGGTCGGGTGCGTGGCCGCGGCCGTGAACGTCAACCACCTCTGTTGCATCCCCGGCGCGATGCTGGGCGGGTGGGGGTTCCTGAACCTTGTCCGGGACGAGGGGCGTGCGTACTTCGGCATCCGGCCACGGGGGTGAACTCCCACCGAGGGTCATCGGCCGAACTTTGCCCCGTAATGAGCTTCTCCAGCTTCTGCAACCGCCGCAGCCTCGCCCCTTCGCGGTTATCCAGTCGTGCCGGCTGGGCCGGTCGTGCGGAATCCGACTCAATACCACGTCCGGTTGTGCCGATTCTACCCGCTAGAGGAACTTACGGCCGGCCCCGCGCGGAGGCGGGGTCGGTCGCACCGCCGGATCGGATGGGCCGAGTCGGGTTACGGGGTCGGCCCCGGCCCCGTCGTCCCGCGACGGCATCGAACAGGGGAGCGTGCCATGCGGAACAAGTTGCTCGGGACGATCGCGGCGGTCGCGGCCGGAGCCGGCTCGGTCGTCGCCCAGACCCCGCCCCCGCCGATGCCGATCGGCCCGGCCGGGATGGCGGTCAGCCCGAGCATGGGTGCCCCGGCCGGCATGGGCATGGGCAGTCCGGAAATGGGCGGGATGGCCGGCCCCGGCATGATGGGCGGACCGGGCATGGGCGGCCCTGGAATGGGTGGCCCCGGGCCGGGTGGTATGGGCGGCATGGACGGGTACGGAATGCCCGGCTACCCGGCCGGCATCCACGGCCAGCAACAGTACACCCCGCCGGCCCCGGAAGGGCTGTTCGGGGCCGGCCCGGACAGCCGGCTAGCCGCCCGGCGGTGGCTGAACTTCGACTACCTGCTCTGGTTCGGCGACGCCCAGCCGAACCGGTTCCCCCTGCTGACGACGGGTGCCCCGGCCTCCCGCGGCGTCCCGGGGGCGACCAGCGTCCGCCGGGTCGGGCCGGAGAGCGACTACCAGTACAACGTGTTCAGCGGGTTCCGCATCGAAACCGGCTTCTACTGCGACGACGCGCTGCGGAAGGGCATCTACGTCAGCGGCTTCCTGACCGAGCAGAAGTCGAACATCACGTCGGTCCGGTCGGACCCGACGGGCCAGCCCCTGTTCGCCCGGCCGTTCATCAACGCGGCGACCGGCCAGCCGGACGTGCTGCTGGTGTCGTTCCCGACGTTCGCCAGCGGCCAGGCGACGGCGTACACGGCCAGCCAGTTGTACGGGGCCGAGGGCGGGAGCTATACGAACCTGTACCGCAGTTGCCCGGAGGACGGGACGTTCTGCAGCCTGAACTTCCTGGTCGCGTTCCGCTACCTGCAGTTGTACGAGACCCTCCGGGTCGACCAGACGACGACGCTCCTGGACGGCGGGACGGCCCAGTTCGACGGCAAGCTCTACGGCGCGCCGGCGACGATCGGGGTGGTCGACGAGTTCGAGGTGTACAACCGGTTCTACGGCGGCCAGATCGGGCTGAACGGCGAACTCCGGCGGAACCGGTGGTCGGTCAACGGGACGGCCAAGCTGGCCATCGGCCTGATGAACGAGCGGCTCGACACCCGCGGGTTCAGCACCATCTCCGGGACCGGCACCAACGCCAACTCGGTCGTGTCCGGCGGCCTATACGCGAACGCCAACAACATCGGCCGGATCAACCACGACGAGCTCTGTTTCATCCCGGAGGGGACGGTCAACGTCGGGTACTCGCTGCGGTCGTGGCTGACCACGTCGATCGGGTACAACGTCCTGTACGCCAGCCGGGTGGCCCGGCCGGGCCAGCAGTTCAACCCGACCGTCGACCCGGCCCTCGTCCCGACGAGTGCCAGCTTCGGCCAGGGCAACCTGCCGACGACGCCCCGGCCGGCGATCGTCCAGGGCGACTACCTGATGCACGGGCTGCAGTTCAGCATCATGGCCCGGTACTAGAGTAGCCGTCAGCCATCAGCAAAACGGCGGCCGAGTCCGAAGCCCACCGACGATCGTCGGTGGGCTTTCTTCGTTCCACCCCCCGCCGGTCAAGTTCTCTTGACACCGCCGGCCGGGTCGGTATGGTCCGCCGGTCACTCGGGCGGCTTTCGCCCCACGGCCCGCCCGCCCCGCACTCCGGGGGCCGGGTGGGCCACCGCGGCGCACGGTTCGGGGGAACCGGCGGGCGGGGGGCGGCTCGCCGGGGGCACGGGGGAATCACATGCGTCGCACCACCATTGCCTGCCTGGCCGGGCTGACCTTCACGTTCGCGCCGGGGTGCCTGCCGCAGCAGACGACCACCCGGTCCCAAGTCGCCGACGACCTGGCCGACGCCGAGCAGCTCGCCACCGTCGGGTCGAAGACCGAGGTCGGGAACGTTGAATCGATCCCGGTGTCGGGCGTCGGGTACGTCCACACCCTGGCCGGGACGGGGAGCATCCCGGCGGCCGACGCCTGGCGGACCAGCCTCGAAACCGCCCTCCGCCGCCAGAAATTCAACCCCCGCGAACTGCTCGACGACAAGAGCCTCAAGCAGTCGCTCGTCGTCGTGACGGCCCGCATCCCGCCGGGGGCGCGGGCCGGCGACCCGATCGACGTGGAAGTCAGCCTGCCGCCGGGGAGCAAGACCACCAGCCTCCGCGGCGGGACGCTGCTGACGGCCGACCTGGCCAACGCCGAACTGGCCGCCACCGCCCGGGAGGCGATGCAGAGCCAGGGCATCGCGGTCGGCAAGACGCCGGCCGCCGCCGACAGCACGGTCCTGACCGGCCACCGGATGGCCCGGGCCGAGGGGACGCTCGTCGCCGGGTTCGCCGCAGCCGCCCCGAACGCCGCCGACGCCGACGGCCCCCGGGCCGCCCGCATCTGGGGCGGCGGCAAGGTGCTGGTCGACCGGCCGTACTACTTCCTGCTGCGGGACAACACCCCGCAGTCGCGGCTGGCCTTGGTTGTGGCCGAGCGGCTGAACGCGGTCTTCCACGCGGCCGGCGACATGGGCGGCAAGTTGGCCGAGGCCAAGGTGGCCAACCAGCCGATGGTCGTCTGCATGGTCCCGCCGGCCTACCGGCTCAACCACACCCGCTTTCTGACCGTCGCCCACCACGTCCCGCTCGCCCCGGTGACGGCCGACACGCCGTACCGCAAGCAACTCGAAAACGACCTGCTCCGCCCCGAGACGGCCATCGTCGCCGCGGTCAAGCTCGAAGCCCTGGGGGCCGACAGCAAGGTGCCGCTGCGGGTCGGGCTGCAGAGCGATTCGCCGTGGGTCCGGTTCGCGGCGGCCGAAGCCCTGGCGTACCTCGGGTTCTCGGACGGGGCCAAAGACCTGGCCGACCTGGCCGCCAAGCACCCGGCCGTCCGCACGCAGTGCCTGACGGCGTTGGCGTCGCTGGACGACGCGGCTTGCCTGGATCAACTGGTCGAGCTGATGCGGCACAGCGACCCGCAGTTGCGGTACGGGGCGTTCGTCGCCCTGCGGCACGCCGACCCGAACCACGACGCGGTCCGGGGCCAGCGGCACAACCTGTCGTTCTGGCTGCACCACGTCGCCCCGGACGCCGACCCGATGGTCCACGTCGCCAGCGACCGGCGGGCGGAAGTCGTCCTGTTCGGGTCGCGGTTCCCGCTCCGCACGCCGTTCTCGTTCGGCCTGGGCAAGGAGTATACGGTCAGCGCCAAGGAGGGCGAGCCGACGGTCACGGTGAGCCGGGTGACGACCGGCAAGGACGGCGAGCCGACGACGGTCTCGAAGACCTGCCTGACCGACATCGGGCTGGTGCTCAAGACCCTGGCCGACATGGGGGCGACGTACCCCGAGGCCGTCGAGTTCGTCCGCCGGGCGCAGAAGGCCGAAGTGGTCACCACCGCTGTCCTGTTCGACGCCGCCCCGCGGGGGATGAACATCCAGCAACTGGCCGCGATTTCCCGGACCGACCCGCTGGCCGAGAAGGCCGACCTCGAAGTGACGCGGGTCGGGACGGCGGACGTGGTGCAGACGACGTTCGCCCTGCCGGGCGAGGGGGCGGCGGTCCAGGGGAAGTCGGCCGCGGCGGCGGCCCCGGACCTGGCCCGGGAGCCGGGCCGCATCTTCGGGCCGAAGCGGGAGCGGGCGGCCGACCCGGTGCCGGCCCCGGCCGGCGACGGGGAGAAGAAGTAGAGTTTTCGGCGTCACGGTAAACGATTCGCCCCCGAAGCCCAGGGACCGCAGTCCCTGGGCTTTCGCCCACTTCCTACGACCACCCATGCTCAAACGCCTCGAACTGATCGGGTTCAAGTCGTTCGCCGACCGGACCCGGTTCGACTTCGCCCCCGGCATCACGGCCGTGGTCGGGCCGAACGGCAGCGGCAAGTCGAACATCGTCGACGCCGTCCGCTGGCTCCTCGGCGAACAATCCGCCAAGAACCTGCGCGGCGGCGAGATGACGGATGTCATCTTCAACGGGTCGAGCACCCGCAAGAGCCTCGGCATGGCCGAGGTGACGATGACGTTCGACAACACCAAGCGCGAACTCGACAGCGACGCGGACGAGGTGCAGGTCACCCGTCGGGTGTTCCGTGACGGCCAGAACGAGTACGCGGTCAACGGCCGGGAGGCCCGGCTGAAGGACGTGCGCGACCTGTTTCTGGGCAGCGGCGCGGGCCACGGGGCGTACAGCGTCATCGAGCAGGGGCGGGTCGACGCGCTCTTGACCGCGACCACCAAGGACCGCCGGGCCATCTTCGAGGAGGCGGCCGGGATCAGCCGGTTCAAGGCGAAGAAGCTCGAAGCCCTCAAGAAGCTCGAACGGGTCGATGCCGACCTGATCCGCGTCCACGACATCCTCAACGAACTCGACAAGCAACTCCGGGCGTTGCGGCTGCAGGCGGCCAAGGCCCAGCGCTACCAGGAGTACGCGGGGCGGCTCAAGGACGTGCGGGTGGCCGTCGGCCGGGCCGAGTACGCGGCGCTGACCGTCGAATTGGCCAAGGAACAGGCCGCGTTCGCCGGGCTGAAAGCCGCCGTGGCCGGGATGACGGCGACCGCGGCGGCCGGCGAGACCGGGCTGCACGACCTCGACCGGCAGTTGGCCCAGGCCGACGACGCGATCCGTCGGACCGACGCCCGGCTGGCCGATGCCCGCCAACGCATCAGCGGCAAGGAGGCCACCGCGGCGGCCGAGCGGACGGCCGTCGAAAGCCTGGCGGCCGACCTCGGACGGGCCGGCCAGCAGCGGGCCGACCTGGCGGCGCGGGTCCGGGGGCTGGACGCGGCCGCAGCCCGGTCGGCGAACGAACTCGACTTCCTGCGACAGCGGGCCAACGCCGAGCAAATCCGCGCGGACGCCGCCGCCCGGGAGTTGGCCGACGCCGCCGGGGCCATCCTCGGCCTGACCCGGCGGGTGGCGGCCGCCCACGACGCCAAGTTCACGTCGATCGCCGCCGCCGCCCGCCACCGCGGCGAGGCCGACGCGGCGAGGGTCCAGGCCGACCGACTGGCCGCCGAACTCAAGCGCAAGCAGGCCGACGCGGCCACGACCGCCGCCCGGCACGCGGCCCTCGGCCGGCTGCTGGCGGATTTGTCCCGGACCGACGCCGACCTGCGCGGCCGGGCCGAGCAGGCCCGGCAATCGCTCGCCGCCCACGCCGCCCGGCGGGCCGACCTCCGCGCCCAGGCCGATGCGTTACAGCCCGAACTCGACCGCCACCGCCAGGAGCGGAGCGCCCTCGGCGGCCGCGCGGCCGTGCTGGAAGGGCTGGAAAAGAGCCTCGAAGGCGTCGGGGCCGGCGGCCGGGCCGTCCTCGAACGGGTCCGTGGCGGCGATTCGAGACTGTCCGGCGCGGTCGTCGGCCTGGTGGCCGACCTGCTCACCGCCCCGCGCGACATCGCCCCCTTGGTCGACCTGGCCCTGGGCGACGCCGCCCAGCGGTTCGTCGTCCGCGACGCGGCGCTGATGGGCGGGGTGCTGGCCGCCCTCGGCCCGGTGCCGGGCCGCGTCGGGTTCATCCCCCTCAGCTATTCTGCGAACGATGCCCCGCCTCCGGCCGGGGGGGTGTCGCTCGCCGGGCTGGTACAATCCGGCGTGCCGGGGCTGGCAACGCAACTCCTCGGCCGCGTTTATTTGGTGGACGCCCTGCCGCCGCCGGGCACCCCGCCCCGCCCCGGCGACCGCCTCCTGACCCGGGCCGGCGAACTCTTGGAGCCGGACGGTACCGTCACCGTCGGCCCGCCGCTGGCCGGGACCGGGCTGTTGTCGCGGAAAAGCGAGTTGCGTGAGGTCGTCGCCCGGGTCCGCACGCTGGAAACACGCATCGATGACCTCGACGTGCGTCAACTCGACCTGCGCCGCCAAGCCGACGCCCTCGACGCCCCCGTGCGCGAAGCCGAGGCCGACCTGGCGGCCCTGTCGGGCGAAGCCGGGACGCTCCGCGAACAGCTCGGCGAGCAGCGGCAGGCCGAGCGGCAACTGGCCGACAATTTGGCGCTCCTGACCCAAGAGACCCGCGTCCTCGAAGGCGAGGCCCGCCGCGGCACGGCGATGTTAGTGGCCGCCGAATCGGCGTCGGTGTCCGCCGACAAGACGGCCGCCCAGGCCCAGGCCGAGGCTGACGCGGCCGCCCAGGCGCTGGCCGCCGCCGAGCACTCCCGCGACCGGGCGGCCCACGACCACACGACGGCGCAGGTCGCCGTCAGCCGGGTGAACGAGCAACTGACCGCCCAGCGGAAGAAGCGCGACGAGGTGACGGCCGAACTGACCCGCCGCCGGGCCGACGCCGGGCAGTTGACCACGGCCGACGCCGACGCCCGCGCCCGGCACTTGGCAGCGACCTTGAACGCCCTCCGGGCGACTGCGGCCGCGGCCGACGCCTACGCCGACAAGGACCGGACCGAGCGCGAAGCCGCCGCCGCCACCGCCGCCCGCGCCGGCCTGGCCGCCCGCCGCGCGGCCCTGCAGGACGAGTTGCGCCGCGGCCGGGCCGACTGGCAGGAGCAGCAGGACGCCGCCCACGCGCACGAACTGGCCGCCCGCGACCTGTCCGGCCGGCAATCGACCGTCGCCGGCCGCATCCGCGACGAGTACGGCGTCGACCTGGCCACCGTCCCGGCCGCCCCGGTGCCCCCGAACGCCGGTTTCGAGGTGGACGACCTGCGGCAGAAGATCGCCAAGCTCGGCAGCGTGAACGTCGAGTCGGTCGCCGAACTGGCCGCGGTCGAAGTGCGGGAGAAGGAGCTGCGCGGCCAGTTCGACGACCTGACCCAGGGGCGGGACAAGCTCACCGCCATCATCGGCCAGATCAACGCCGACAGCCGGAAGCTGTTCGCCGACACGCTGGCCGCCATCCGCGGGCACTTCCAGGAGATGTTCCGCAAGCTGTTCGGCGGCGGCCTGGCCGACATCGTCCTCGAAGACGAGTCGGACATTCTGGAGAGCGGCATCGAGATCACGGCCCACCCGCCGGGCAAGCAGCCGCAGCGGCTTTCGCTCCTGTCCGGCGGCGAGCGGGCGCTCGTGGCCGTCGCGTTGCTGCTCGCCATCTTCCGCAGTAAGCCTAGTCCGTTCTGCCTCCTGGACGAGATCGACGCGGCGATGGACGAGGCGAACACCCAGCGGCTGGCCGAGCGGCTGGCGGAGTTCAGCGGCCGCAGCCAGTTCATTGTCATCACGCATAAGAAGCGGACGATGGCGAAGGCGGACGTGCTGCACGGGGTGACGATGCAGGAGTCGGGGGTGTCGAAGCTGGTCGGGGTGCGGTTCGAGGACTGGCCGGACGACGCGGCCGTCGGGGCGGAGGCGGCCGCCGCGTGATTGCGCACCCGATCCGGGCAACGCGGGTTCAGCCACCTGCCGGAACCGGGTTGCACCCCGTTACCCGTCTCTGCTATTTTGGGTACGGTTATTTCCTCCCGCCCCAGCACCACGGGCCGTTCCCGGGCCGGTATTATAGGATCGATACGCCCACTTGCCGGCACGACGTTGGCCCGGAACTTGGCCCGACCCGTTTCCCGCGGGCGGCCACGCCACCGTGTCAGGTACTTTGTCCGCCGACGCCCCGCCGAAACCGAGAGAGAACAACCGCCGTGAAAGAGATGACCGGGTCGCCCGTCGCCCGCCCGCCCGCCGAGTCGCCGCCCGGCCGCGCGCCGACCCACGGCCGGCTCTCCCTCGGCGGCCGGATCGCGACCCTCCTCGGGGTGACCGTCCCCCTCGCCGGGCTGGCGGCCGCCGGGGTTTTCCTGTGGGGGTGGGGGTTCCACTGGGTCGACCTCGGCCTGCTCCTCGGCATGTACACCGCGACCCTCCTCGGGGTGACGGTCGGGTTCCACCGGCTGTTCGTCCACCGGTCCTACGAGACGATCCTGCCGATCAAAGTCGTCCTGACCGCGTTGGGGTCGATGGCCCTGCAGGGGACGATGATCCACTGGGTCGGCCTGCACCGCTGGCACCACCAGCACAGCGACGCCCCGGAGGACGCCCACTCGCCGCACCACCAGGGGACGGGAATCCTCGGGTTCCTGCGCGGGTTCTGGCACTCCCACATCGGGTGGGCGTTCCACGCCGACCCGCCGGGCCTCGCCCACTACGTCCAGGACTTGAATCGAAGCCCCACCCTGCGGCTGGCGAGCGCCCTGTTCCCCGTGTGGGCGGCCCTCGGGGTCGTCATCCCGGCGGCCGTCGGCGGGGCGGTGACGGGCACCTGGGTCGGGGCGGCGACGGGGCTACTGTGGGGCGGGCTGGTCCGCATTCTCCTGGTGCATCACGTCACCTGGAGCATCAATTCGGTGTGTCATTTGTGGGGCCAGCGGCCGTACCGTAGCGAGGACGAGAGCCGGAACAACGTCGTCATGGGCGTGCTGGCGATGGGCGAGGGGTGGCACAACACCCACCACGCCTTCCCGACCTCGGTCCGGCACGGCCTGCAATGGTGGCAGCTCGACGTGACCTACTGGGTCATCCGCGGCCTGAGTTTGGTGGGCTTGACCTGGAACCTGAAGCTGCCGTCGAAGCAGGCCCAGGAGAACGAGCGGCGGGTGTAGGCGGCGCGGCCCGAGTCTGGGGTTCCCGACCCAGGCCAAGTAACGCCAACCCCCTCCGGAGGTTGAAGGCCCGAGCCGGAGAGGCTTTAGTCTTCAACCCCTGGAGGGGGTGGCGTTACTTGGCCTGAGGTGCGAACCCCTGGAGAAGCGTCCCCGATCCTTACTTCTCGCTACCGCCCTGGTCGGCCTTGACCGCCGGCGGCTCCTTCCCCTCCTTGGCCCGGTAGCGGGCCGCGAATTTCTCCTTCAGCGACCGGACCATGTCGACCTTCGCGTTAAGAAACCACCGCATTTGCCCCACGGCCCCGACCGGGCACCCTGCCCGCCCCGATGAGCGACTTGATCCGCTCGCCGACCATGTACAGCACCCGGACGACCAACAGCGACATCACCATCGCCCCGATGACCCCGCCGATGACGACGGTGGCCAGGGGCCGCTGGACCTCGGCCCCGACGCCTTCCCCGAACGCCATCGGCAGGAACCCCAGACTCGCCACCAGCGTCGTCATCAGCACCGGCCGCAAGCGGGTGACGGCGGCTTGGGTCACCGCGTCATCGAGGGATAAGCCCCGGGCGCGGTTCTGGCGGATCGTCGACACCAGCAGCATGTCGTCCAGCACGGCCACCCCAGACATGGCGATGAACCCCACCGCGGCCGAGACCGAGAACGGCATGTCCCGCAGCCACAACGCGACGATCCCGCCGACCCAGGCGAACGGTACGCCGGTGAACACGCGCAGGGTGTCGATCAGGTTGCCGTAGGTGGCGAACAGGAGGGCGAAGATGAGGGCCAGGGCGACCGGGACGACAATCAAGAGCCGGTTCCCGGCCCGGATCAGGTTGTCGTACTGGCCGCCGTACTCGATGCGGTAGCGCCCCGGCGGCAGCGGCACCTCGGCCGTCACCCTGCGCCGGGCCTCGCGGACGAAACCGCCGAGGTCGCGGTCGCGGACGTTGCAGGTGACGGTGATCCGCCGCTGGCCCCACTCGCGGTTGACCGTCGACGGCCCGTCGATGACCTCGATCTTGGCCAGCCGGGACAGCGGCACCCGCTCGCCGGCGGCGGTCACGACCAGCATCGCCCCGATGGCCTCCGGACCCGTGCGGTACTGGTCGGGCAGCCGGGCCACCAGCGGGAACCGCACCTGCCCCTCGTAGACTTCGCCGAGCGGCTTCGACCCGATCGACTCCACCAAGTCCAGCACCGTCCGGGCGGCGACGCCGTACCGGGCCAACTGCGCCTGGTCGAGCTTGATCTGCAAGACCGGCTGCCCGGTGATCTGCTCGGCGGCCACGTCGGCACTCCCCGGAATGGCCTTCAGCACCGCCTCGACCTTGGCGGCCGTGGCCACCAGCGTGTCGAAGTCGTCGCCGTAGACCATGACCCCGAGGTCGGCGCGGATGCCCGAGTTCATCTCGTTCATCCGCATCTCGATCGGCTGCGAGAAGGCGATCTTCTGGCCGGGGATGACGCGCAGTTCCCGCTCGATCAGGGTGGTCAACTCGGCCTGGGTCGCGGCCCGCGTCCACTTCGCCACCGGCTTCAAGGTGATGAACAGGTCGGTCAGTTCGACGCCCATCGGGTCGGTGGCGATCTCGGCCGTCCCGACCCGGCTCCAGGCGTGGTCGACCTCGTCCGGGAAGGCGGTCAGTAACATTTTCTCCATCCGCGTGTTCACCCGGACCGACTCGTCCAGGTCGGTCCCCGGCAGCCGCACCACGCCGATGGCGATGGCCCCCTCGGACAGCTTCGGCACGAACTCCGAGCCGAGGCTCGGGGCGATCATGCCGAACGCCACGACCAGGACCGACAGGGCCAGCAGGATGACGGCCAGCTTGTAGTGCATCGCGAACCGCAACACAGGGGCGTGGACCGCGTGGGCCAGCCGCATCAAGAGGGGTTCGCGCTCCCGGACCGTCTGCGGCAACAGGTAACTCGCCAGCACCGGCATCAGGGTGAGGGAGAAGATCATCGACCCGATCAGGGCGAAGATGACCGTCACGGCCATCGGCCGGAATAGTTTGCCCTCGATCCCTTCGAGGGTCAGGATCGGCAGGTAGACGATCATGATGATCAATTCGCCGAACAGCGTCGGGACGCGGACCTCGGCGGCGGCGTCCCGGATCACCTCCAACCGGGGCCGCCGTCCGCCGTCGTGGGCCAGCCGCCGGACGCAGTTCTCGACCATGACCACCGACGAATCGACGACCAGCCCGAAATCGATCGCCCCCAGGCTGAGAAGACTGGCGCTGATGCCGAACCGCAGCATCCCCGAGAAGGCGAACAGCATCGACAAGGGGATGGCGACGGCGACGATGGCCGCGGCCCGCAGGTTGCCGAGGAACGCGAACAGGACGGCGACCACCAGCAGGCCGCCCTCGAACAGGTTCTTCTGTACCGTGGCGATGACGAACTCGACCAGCTCCGTCCGGTCGTAGACCGGGGTGGCACTCAGGTTCCGCGGCAACGTCCGGTTCAGCTCGGCCAGCTTCTCCCTCATCGCCCATGTCACGGCGTGGCTGTTCTCGCCGACGGTCAGGAACCCGAGGCCCAGCACCACTTCCCCCTTGCCGTCGGCCGTCACCGCCCCGCGGCGGACCTCGCTGCCGACGTTGACATCGGCCACGTCCCCGACCCGGACCGGCACCCCGTCCTGGGCGGTGACGACGACGCCCTTGATCTCGGCGACCGTGGCCGTCCGCCCCTGCCCCTGGACGAGCAGTAGCCCGCTCGGCCGGGCCACCGTCCCGCCGCCGACGCCCAGATTGTTCCGCTCGACGGCCTGGGCGACCTCGGCGAACGTCAGCCCGTGGCGGACGAGTTTCAAGGGGTCGATGCGGACCTGGAACTGCTTCTCGTGCCCGCCCCAACTGTTGACCTCGGCCGTGCCGGGGACGGTCTTCATGGCCGGCTTGATGACCCAGTCGTGGGTGGTGCGCAGGTCGGTGACATCCGTCCCCCGGCCGGCCACAACGTAGTGGAACACCTCGCCGAGGCCGGTCGCCACCGGCCCGGGCTTGGGCCGGTCGACCGTCGGCGGCAGTTTCAGCCCGGCCAGCCGCTCGTTGACCAGTTGCCGGGCCAGGTACAGGTTGGTCCCGTCGTCGAAGAGCAAAACCACCTGCGACAGGCCGAACTTCGACACCGACCGCATCGCCCGCAGCCGGGGCAGGCCGCCCAGGGACTGCTCGACCGGGGCCGTGATCTGCCGCTCGACCTCCTCGGGGCCGAGGGCCGGGGCGGTAGTGTTGACCTGGACCTGCACCGGGGTCGTATCAGGGAAGGCGTCGATGTCGAGGCTGCGCATCGACAGCACCCCGCCGGCGGCCATCGCCAGGGTGGCGAACAGGACGACGGCCCGGTTGCGCAGCGAAAGGTCGATGAGCCAGGTCATAAGGGCGGTGGTCCTTCAGAGCCGCGCCCGTCAGGAAGCGGCCGGCGGCCGAGTAAGGCCGCAACGTCGTTCACAAGTGACAGTCCCGGTGGCGACGGCGCATCGCCACCGACTTTGATTTCTTGCTCGGCAGCCGGCCGCTTCCT
>JAABUN010003011.1_pt1 | contig 27458 bp, 27 predicted proteins | sample 5559311 | NCBI WGS metagenome assembly JAABUN01 (sample SAMN10711877, study PRJNA513370) | rock metagenome | isolation source: Antarctica rocks | place: Antarctica: Victoria Land, Siegfried Peak sud
GCTATGCTCAGCAAGATCTTGATACCATAGCCCTAAAAATGAACCGGCGACCTCGTAAAACACTTGGCTTCCTTACCCCGGCAGCTATCCTGTGGGAAAGCGTTGCAACGACCAGTTGATCCCACCCGCCGCAAATTTGCGGCGCGCCTTTTTTAGCCTTTATTCGCCGAACGTTACCGCCGTCTGTCGTCGTTCGCGTCTTCCCCCACAAGGTACTCAGGAGCCAGCGCCACCGACTCGGGGTTGTCGACGCCGACCGAGCGGTCAGGACGCGCGTCCTGACCGCCGGTACGCTTCAACACGTCGTCGAAACGTAGCACGGTGTCTTTGGTTTTTTCAGCCACGTAGAGGTCTTCGCCGTCAAAGGTGACGTCGACAGGGTTGCCCAACGTCGAGCGTTTGCCGCCGATTCGCGCCCTGACCGCGACGTTGCCGTTCGCGGTAGCGGCGTCGGCAACCGTAAAGAGCTGCCCGTCGGCGTTGCTGGCTGCGTCACCCACATCCGACAAGATAAGCGCCTCGCCGGAGTAGCCGTCCGCCGCCGCGACGTGGACGACGCCGTGGAGGTTGACCGATACCTGCTTGCGTCCGTCTGTGGGGGTGATCACGCGGTCCGGGCCGCCTGCGCCCATGCTATCCGCGTAGTCGTCGTAGACGAGTACGGTACCGTCGGTGGCGGCGACGAACAACCGGTCGGTCGCCGGGTCGTAGTCGAGGTCCCAGACGTTGCGCGCGTCACTGCCGAGGTCGTCGGTAACGTAGAGCGGCGCGACGTCCCCGCCTGCTTGGGTGCTGAAAACCTTGATGGTTCCGTCGCCGTTGTCGGCGATCATCATCACACCTAAAGCGTCCGCGACGTCGAGGCCCTTGGGCGCGACCAATCCGGTTAGGTCGCCCATAAGGGTGCGGTCTCTCGAGGGGTTGAAGGTGTCACCGTTACGGCTGTACGCGAGCCGGTTGACGACCAGCACCCCGCCCTGGCTCGGCGTCATACCGTCGTCGAAAGTGACGTAGGCGTCGCCGGAGAGGTCGAAGGTGATGTTTTCGGGGTTGGCGGTCGCGTCGGTCGTATCGAACTCCGCGCGGCTACGTGACAAGTCGGGCTCGAGTCCGACCACGTACTCGTCGCCGTCGTCGCGCCGGTCCCCGCCGCGGCGACCCGCTTCGGGGGTGTTACTGATCGCAAAGACCCTGGCGACGTCGGCGTCGGCGACGTCCGTTACGTCGGGGCTATTCGGGGTAAAGTCCGCCGCTTCGGAGACCAGCGACTCGGGTTTGCTCTCGTCTACCATCAGGTCGGGCGCGACGTTCCCGCTGTCACCGTCAAAGATGTCGTCGAAGATCAGCAGCAGGTCGCGCGCTTTCTCCGCTACCCGCGCCTCGTCGCCGTCGACGATGAGGTCTACCGGGTTGCCGAGCATGGTCGCGGAACCGCGAATCACGCGTTCAGGCTGCCGCTCGTCCGACCCGTTGCGGCGGCCTCTGCGCCGGTCCAAGTCGAAGACGTAGATGCTACCGTCGTCGCCGATCATGGCGTCGCCGACATCGCTGACGACCAGGCTATCTTCGTCGGCGACGTAAAAGATGCCGTGGATGTTGGTCGAGATTTTGTCGCCGCCTTCGTCTACCGGCGTGATTACACTGTTGGGGCCGCCTCTGCCGAAGCGGTCTAGGTACCGCTCGAATACGGCGATGGTGCCGTCGGTCTGGGCGACGAAGAGACGGTCATTACGCTCGTCGTACGAAACGTCCCACGGTGCCACGTCAAGTTTTGTGGTGGCGACCGGTTTGACGTTGCCGGTGGCGGCGCTGCCGAAAACCTTGAGGTCGCTCGAGCCGTTGTCGGCGACGATGAGATAACCCGCACGTTGCGCTAAGTCGGCACCTTTGGGGGCGTTCAGGCCGTTATTCGGCCCCTTGATCTCGCGGTCGCGCTGTTCGCTGTACGCGCCGTCGTCGTCGCGGTTACGAATCTGTGAGACGATGCGGACGCTGCCGTTACCGACCTCCACGTCGCCGATATGATAGAGGTTGCCCAAACGGTCGAGTTCGACGCCCTCGTTGTTCCCGGACCTAATAGGTGCGCTGGAGCCTGAACGCCTCATCGAAGGTGTCCACGTTGCCGACGTTGTCGGGACCGTTATTCGACACGTAGAGGCTGAGGTCAAAGTCGGAGTCGAAACCGCCTTTGCCGCCGTCAGGATCGTCAGGGTCGTCGAAGTTTTCCGGTGAAGCTACGATGGATTCAGGTCCGCTTTCGTCTGCGGCGAGGTCGGGCGCAACGTCGCCGCTACGACCGAAGAAGATATTTTCAAAAACCAGCAGTTTGCCCTGCGCTTTTTCCGTAACGCGCGCCTCGGTACCGTTTAAGATGAGGTCGACAGGGTTGCCGAGCATCGTAGCAGGTCCGAAGATGGAGCGTCCCGGCCTGACGTTGCCGTCTTGCTCGCTGGCGTCGTGAATCACGTAGATGCCGCCGTCGGTACCGAAACCGTCCTGGTCGGGCGTGGTCGCTGCGCCTACGTCGGCGACGACGAGCGCGTCCAGATCAGCGTTGTAGGCGACGCCGTGAAGGTTGTCGGAAGCCTGAACGTTGCGGCGGTCGACCGGCGTCAGGGTGCGGTCCGGGCCATTCTCGCCGAAGCCGTCCGTATAGCTGTCGAAGACTGCCACGGTACCGTCGGTCTGCGCGACGAACAAGCGGTCGCTCGCCTCGTCGTAGGCCACGTCCCAAGGTTTGACGGCGAGGTCGGTGGTGCCGACGGGCGCAGTGTTGCCGTCGTCGTCGGTTCCAAAGACCTTGAGGTTGTCGCTGTCAGGGTCTGCGCCAAAATCTGCGACGATGATGTATCGGCTTTCTTCGGCGAGGTCGATACCTTTAGGTGCGACGAGACCGGTCTGGTCGCCTTTAATCTCACGGTCTCGGGCCGGATCGAACGCACCGTTTTCACGGTCATGAATCTGCGCGACGATGCGGATGCTGGGGCCGCTCGTGGTGTCGCCTGCCTGGTAGAGGCTGCCCAAACGGTCGAGTTCGACACCCTCGTTGTTCCCGGCGTTGAAGGTGCTTTGCAGCTCAAAGCCTTCGTCAAAGGTGTCTACCTCGCCGACGTTGTCGGGGCCGTTGTTCGACACGTAAAAGGTGTCGGCCATTTCGTCCGCCGAGTCCGGGTCGTAGCGAACGGTAAAGCTCGTGACGTCCGTATCACCGTCGGCGTTTCCTACCGTAACGGCGACGGTGTTCTCGCCCGCTACGAAGTCGCGGAGCGGAAAGGCGTACTCGTTGTCGGCAAACTCCACCGGCCACGACCGACCACCGTTGACCGTGTAACTGACTGTGGTCACGGCGTCGTTCAGCACACCTGTAACCACAACGTTGTCCTGACTTACGAGCGCACCGTCGGAAGGTCCGGTGATGTTGATGGTGGGCAGGTTCGGGTCCACCGGCGCGACGTACGTCTCGTCGTTCCCGCACGTTGCGAGCAGAACTAAGACCAGTACGGCACTAAAACGCCGCAGCCAAGGTTGAATCCTATACGTTTAGTCTCCTTTTTGAGTTTCGAGCAAGTTCCAAGTCGCGTAGTTGGTCTCAGTAATCCCTAGAGAGGCCCCCATCACAGACGTCGGCGTTCGGGCGGTTTGGCATATCAGCTTCCTCCTTCACCTAAAGAAACGCAGGGAGCGAGCGTTTGGATGCAGCCGAGTTCGGTAGCCTGAGCCGTAGCAGCGTAGACCCGTCTCCAGACCGGGTTTTGCGCTGCATAGCTACGGTTATGGGGGAGTTTTTGGTTCTTGTACACGTTCCGACCGGGATGTTTTGTGGTGTCGTAAAAGTAGGTAGGTCGTTTGACGTGACGTTCAAAGAACCGTCCGGTCAAAGCAACCCCGTTTTACTTGTGCGGTTTCTCGCTCGCCGAATTTCACCTCTTACTGCATCCAATTACTGCATCCAAATCTGCCCGGGCCGCGTATCTTAAAGTAGATGGACGCTGAGGCGGTGTTGATGGAGCGCCTGCAAAGGGGCGACGAGGAGGCACTTGCCGAGCTCTACGAAAAGTTGAGCGGTAACGTGTACACCTTGGCAATCCAGTTGTTGCGTAGTCGTGAGGAGGCCGAGGAGGTGCTACAAGACACATTCATAAAGCTTTACCGGAATCCCCACAGCTTTAGACTCGAGGGAGGTTCGGTGCGCGCGTTTGTCTACACGGTCGCGCGCAACGCCTGTCTGTCACAGCTGCGCGCAAAACGGGCCAGACCGCTTCAAGCTGAAGGTTTGGACGTTCACGACCCGGACTCGAGCCTCGCCACGTTTTCAGCTCCGGGGCTCGATGTGGAGGTTCAGCAGGCTCTGGAGCAGTTGGAAGCTCTCGACCGGGAGCTCTTAGAAGAAGCTTTTTTTGGCGGTCACAGCCACGGCGAGCTGGCGGTGCGTTTCGAGTTGCCGCTGGGAACTGTTAAAAGCCGCGTGCGGCGGGCGCTCCACAGCCTGCGGCAATTTTTGGAGCAGACGTGAACTGCGCCGGACCCCCCGACCTGACGGGCTACGTCTTGGGAACCCTGGGACCCACCGAAGAGGCGGCGGTAGAGGCGTATCTGACGCGTTCCGAGGGAGCGCAAGCCGAAGTGCGTCAACTCCGGGAGTCGCTCGTGCTTCTGACTGAGGCGTTGCCCCCGGTCCAGCCACGAGCCGAAGTGTGGCGCAGCGTCCAGGCGCAGATTGCGCGGTCGCCAGCGGAGGCCGACCCGGTACCCGGCGTGACGGTGCTGCCGCCTCATTCTTGGGTAGGCCGTGCGAACCGCTCTGCTTGGTCGTTGGCTGCCTGCTTTTGTCTGCTCACCGTAGGCAGCTTTTTTTGGGGCGTACGGAGCACCGGCGCGTACCGGCAGGCGGCGGGGGAAGCGCGCCTCGTAGCGGCGTTTCTCGCAGAACCGCTGGTGCAAAAGCTGACCCTGCGTGGTCTGGACGAGGGGGGCATCGGCGGCGTGCTGCTCGAGCCCCAGGGTCGCGCCCTCTTCGTGCTGGACGGCGCGCCCGGACCAGGCCGCGCTTACCAAGTGTGGGGGCATACGGGTAGCGACTGGGAGCCGGGGAGTAGCGAGCAGCTGGTGTCGCTGGCAGTCTCTCAGGGCCAGGTCTTCGCCGTCCCCACCGGGGCGTTTGCGGCGCTCTACCTGAGCCTCGAGCCCAGCCGGGGAAGCCCGCAACCGACCCAGCCGCTGAGCCGGGTGTCGCTGACCACGCGCCCGCCTATAGCACCCTTGCAGATCAGCAGCCCCACCGCCGGGGCCAGCCTGAACGCGGACAGTGTCGTGGTTAGAGGGTCGGTAGAGGACGGCGTAAACGCCGTGAGCTACACGCTTAACGGCGGCGAACCGGTCGAGACCGGGGTCGCTGCGAACCGCTTTACCTTTACCGTAGCCGGGTTACGCGAAGGTGAGAACACTGTAGAGGTAAATGCGGTGGGCGCTTCTGAACAGGTAGCTACGGCAACCGTCACGGTCACCTACACCCCGGCGGAATAGACGTGGTTGTGTGCGCGCGCCTAGAAAGCTCGTCCGAGCAACCCGGCCTGCTGCGCCTTGCTGGTCAAGATAATTCTAAAGACACCGACCGGAGGGGACTTACGTATGGTGATGAGAGGTTTGCGTTACGTTGTTGCGTTGGCTTGGGTGTGCGGCGTCGGGCTCATGGGGGGCGTCTCGAACGCGGCGGCGCAGGGCGCGGCGCGGGTGCTGGCGGTCAGCGAGCCACCCGCCCCCGTGTTGCCCAGCGACCCGCCCACGGGTCTTATCTTCAGCCTGCCGCACGACCTGTCCGCCGCCGCGCCGACGTTCGACGCAGCGGGTATCACAGACGGACCCGTACGCCTCGAGTATCTGCGTTTCGACGCCGCCGGGAACGGCTACCTCACGTTCCACGACGGCTCGGACGCGCCCGCGACCGGCGGCGTTCTGGTGATCGACGCCTTTGCGACACGTTCAGGTGTGGCGCGGGCGGGCGGAACCTTCGACGCCGGGCGCGACCGCCTCCTCGGCGGCGCTGAGGCCGACCTCGCCGGACCCAGAGACTTGGCGGTCGCAGACGAACTCGGCGTCGGCGTCGTCGCCGACTTTGCCGAAGCCGACCTCAAGGTATTCGACCTTGCGTTTAGGGGCAGCGCCGCGCCCCTGTTCGTCACTTCTAACCTCGGCCTCACCGCCGCCGGTGAGCCCAGAGCGCCGTGGGGACTCGCCTTCGACGGCGAGCAGGACCGTCTCTTCGTCGGCGCAACCGACGGTACCGTGCTGGTTTACGACGACTATCTGGTCGACCGCGGGGAAGGCGGACCCGACCGCGTAGTCACGCCCACCGTGGACGGAACCAAAGCGTCGACCAACCTCCACGGCGTCAGCTACGTAGCCGACCGCGACATTCTGGTTCTCGCCGATGTCGGCGCGGCTACGACCGCCGACGAGACGGGTTTCGGAGGTGACGGCAAGCTTTTGATGGTGCAGGGTGCCAGCACTGCCGAGGGCGACACCGAAGTAGCGGCGCAGCTGAGCGGCCCCGAATCGCTGCTGGGCAACCCGGTCGGGGTGGCGTTTGACGACGATGACGTGTACGTGGCGGAAAAGGCCGGAAACGTCGTTTTGCGTTTTGACGATCTGCTCACCTTGACGGGTGTTACCGAACGCGCGCCGAGTGGTGCGGTAACGGTAGTCGCGCCCGAATCGGTCGTGCTGGTACGGGACTAGGCCCACCGAATTCGAGAACGACGCCCGGATTTTAATGTTGGCTTTAATGTTCTTGACGCAGTGTATGGGCGTTTAGAGCGGCAGACTCCGACAGTGTTCAGGCAGCGTTCAGATGAGCGCGTAGGCGTCAGCTTACCTGTCATCTCAACCCTTTTGATATTTAGCTGTCCGACTTCAGCTCGAGCCGCCCCTCGTGGTCTGCATCTAAACGACCTTGGCGTGCGTTTCTTAAGGCGAGGAGGTGGGCGCGGATGAACTTGAAACGATCGTGGACAGCGCCGTGACTGCAGGCATCTTGGCGGCGCGGTTGCGAAGGCTTATCAAACTGGCTGAGGTCGTCCATAGAGACGACCTCGCCGGGACGCTGCAAGGTGTTCTCGAGGAGCTGAAGCAGCCTCTCGATACGGACACGACCGAACTCGCCCCGGAACTGCTCGAGAGCTTGAGGCGGCGGGTGGCGAAAGCGTCGCCAGCCGCTGCAACCGAACCCCGCTGGGAGTTCGGCGGCTCGGTTCTTGTTCGGGAACCGAGGCACCCTTTATAACCGGGTTTCTCACAGTAAGGCTATCTTTTAGTGGCTTCGGCAAACATTTGGTATGGGGGTAACGTGATCGCACTGACGGTTTTTATGCTGCTGCTGCTGCTCGGCGGGTCGCCAAAAAAGAGGTAATGCGTAAGGTTCGTAAAATGCGCCTTCATAGACGTCTAGGGTAGTGCGCCGCCTGCTAAACTGACGTTATGTACCTGCTGCTCCGCTGGCTTCTAAACGCCGCTTCACTCTGGCTGACGACCGAAATCATCCCCGGTATCACCTTTACCGAACCGGGCCTGTGGCCGATTTTAGTCGCCGCGCTCGTGCTGGGTCTGGTCAACGCCGTCGTCCGGCCCATCATGATCTTGCTGACGCTGCCGCTGACCATCCTTACACTCGGACTGTTTTTGCTGATCGTCAACGCGCTGGCGCTCGGTATCGTCGTCGCTCTGACGCCGATGGCGGTGACGGGTTTCGGAACGACGATCTTGGCGGCTTTAGTCCTGACGATGATCAGCACGGTTCTAAACGCGCTTATCGGCGTCGGGCGCGAGCGTGATCTGTAAGGGCTAGTGGCTTGTAGACGTGCCACTGGCCACACGCCACTAGCCGTCTGCACCGCAACTAAACTATCTCTTCCTCCCGATGTTTAGGCACCGAGAACTGCGTGGGGGTCTCTTTTAGCTGCATTTCGGCGTGCTCTAAAAAAGCGCCTAACGTCGCGTCGAAAGGGCGGGGAAGCGCGTGGCGCTGCTCTCGCCACAAGGTTGTCAAGTCTCTGAGTTCGTGGGGCTCGAGTTCGTCTACGCTGCACGGTAGACCCAGGGCGCGCAGATGCGCGCGCAACGCCTCTTCCTGAGCACCGTACGGCGCGGGGTGCAATATCTGCTCGGTGCCGTAGGCGCGGCGGTAGACGCCGCCGAGTTCGTGCAGGACGGCGAGCGCGACCACGTGGTCGTCGCTTGAGCGCCCGAACCGCAGCGTCCGCAGATAGATCGTCGCCTTGTTAAACCGCTGCTCTTCGGGGTCTGCCCCCAGGCTAGCTAAAAACATACTCATCCTGCTCATTCTAAACTAATCTGCGGCTCAGCCGGATGAGCGCCGCGCCCCGGACGAAAAACGTAAAAGGCTGCCCTGTGGGGCAGCCTCTCGAGCAGATTGCAGCTGTTTTAGCAAACGGTTTATCCGGTTCCTTACTTGGCAGCCGCCGCGCTCAAAACCGTATCGTCACGAACCGAGAGGTTTTGGATGCGGGTGTCCTCGGCGGCGGGGGTGTCGGCGCTGCCGTAGCTGCCGATTTCGCCCAGATACGCGCTGAGCGCGGCTTGTTCGGCGGCCTCCAAGTCTTCACGCTCGGCGTCTTCGGGGAACGGGTACGAATCGCCGCCGTCCGCCAAAAAGCCCAGCGTCACTACGCGGATGGGGCGCTCGGGGTCGCCGACGAGCGCGCCGTTTTCGACCAGAACGTCGGCGACGCTGCCGTCGTCGTTTACGATAGCCGCGCTGCGAATACGCTCGCCGGGGGTCGTCAGGTCGCCCTCTTCGCTATAGGCGCTGCCGGTCAGGGCGGGGTCGAAAGAAAAAGAGACGCCCGCGACCTGCGGAAACTGTCCCGGCGTCGAACCGGGTTCGGACGCTGCCACGCCGTGCTCGAGCACGTCTTTAAGCTGCGCCGCCGTTAAAGTCAGAACACTTAGCGAGTTGTCGAAACGCAGGGCGTTCTGAACGTCTAAAAGCGACACCTGCCCCGTCTCTTTGCCGGTCAGCGGGTTGGCGACGGGGGGGATCAGCGTCCCTTCCGGACCGGGTTGCACCGCGCCGATAGAGGCGCGGATACCGCCGCCATTTTTAAGCGAGACCGCGACCGTCGGGTCGACGGCGCGGGCCGCAGCGAGGTTCGCGTCGGCTGAAAGGTTGCCCAGGTTCGTCTCTTCGGTGCGGACGAACTCGCGCTGACCATTCAAAAACACTTCGGTCGAGCCGAACACTTCACCGTCGAGTTCGGTGACGACGGCGCGCACCTCATCGGTTGCGGCAACGACCTCGGGGGCGGGCGCGGCGTTTCCGGTCGCGGTGACGCCCTCGGCGTCGGTCGCGTACGCGCCACTTTCTTCACGGATTTCGGAGAGCACCCCGGCACCGTCGAAACCTGCTACCAGACGCCCGACGTAACGGTATTCGCGCGAGGTGTTGACTACCGCGACCGGCTCGCCGGAGGCCGACGCGCGCAGCAGCGGGTACGCCCCGGCCCGGTCGTCACCGCCGCGCAAGCGGTCGTCGTCGTCCGCTAAAAGCGTATCCGAACCCCCCGCAATGATGATGTCTACGTCGCGGAGCAAGGTCGCTAAGGTGAGTTCATAGTCGAGCTGCTGCATATGCGCGAGTACGACGATCTTGTCGATTCCTTGCGCGCTCAGGTCGTCGACGACCGGCTGGACGATGGCTGCGAGCGCCTCCATATTTTCGGGATTGCTCGGCGAGACGATTACGTCCCCTGGTGACGAGATGCTGGGTAAAAGCGGGGTGGTTACGCCGACCACGCCGTACATTTCGCCCTCGGCGGTGATGACCACACTCTTAGCGATGCTGTTGGGAACCGTGCTCGCTGCCTGGGCGTCTTCGACTACGAAGTCCGCTAAGTCACTTCCAGAAAAGTCGAGGTTGCTGCTCAGATAAGGAAAGGTTGTGCCGGGGTAGAGGCCGGTCGCGTCTTCGCCCTCTTCGGCCTCTTCAGCGGCGATAAGGCCGCCCACGACGTTCGTTCCGAGGTCGAACTCGTGGTTGCCGAACACCGACGCCTGAGTGCCGAGCGCGTCTATGATGCGGATATCGGCCTGTCCGGTGGTGGTGCTGAAAAACGGGCCGGGGATATAGAGGTCGCCGGACATCAGCGTGAGAGTACCGGGATAATCGCCACGGAGACCGTTCAAGACGGCTGAAAAACGGGGCGCGTCGTCGATGGCGGCGACGCCCGCCTCTTGATCCGACGCGTGCAAAATCTGTACGAGGTTCGCCGTCTCACCCGAGAGCGCGACCGCCGGGTCGGTATTAAAGGCCAGCTCGGGAGCGGCCACGTCGCCCTCCGTATCTTGGCTTCCGGGCGCACAGGCCGCGAGCAGAAGTGCGAGCAAAAGATAACGTTTCACCAAAAAACCTCCTGTAGGCAGAGTTGCCTAGTCCAGTTTACGTTACGCCGGAAGGGGTTTCGTCAACTCGAGGTCAGGCGTCAGGACAAACCTTAGCTTGGAACTTGGAGGTTAGTCGGCAGGGCGGCGTGCCGTGAGTTTTCGAGTCTCGAGCCCGTAGCTATGTAAACTGTGGTCTGTAGAGGAGAATTATGCACCTTGTCAGCGTCAACATCGGTAAAGCGAGAGCGTTCAAGGCTAAAGCCGGGCAAACGGGCATCTTCAAGCAGCCCTTGGAAGACCCGGTGCGCGTGACCCGGAACGGTCTTTTAGGCGACGCCATCTGCGACACCGAAAACCACGGCGGCGTCGACCAGGCGGTGTATGTGTACGGCGTACCTGATTATGCGTGGTGGTCTGAAACGCTCGGCAAAGAATTGCATCCCGGCACGTTCGGCGAAAACCTCACCGTAACGGATATAGCTACCGCGTCTTTACAGATCGGCGACAAGTTGCACGTCGGGAGTGTGGTGCTCGAGGTTACGGCCCCGCGTATTCCGTGCGTGACGTTAGCCGCGCGGATGGACGACCCGGCATTTGCCAAGCGGTTTCGGCAAGCCGAGCGTCCGGGGGTGTACTGCCGTGTGCTGCAAGAAGGCCACGTTCAGGTCGGTGACGTGGTGACGCTTTACCCTTACGAAGGTGAGACGGTGAGTTCACTCGAGTTGTTTCAGGACTTTTTCAAACCCCAACTCGACGAAGCGACGCTGCGCCGCCACCTAGCTGCGCCTATCGACGTGCGGGGTCGGGCGGCGAAAGAGGCGGAGTTGCAAAAGCTCGTCACGGGCGCGTGAATAACCCGGTACCCGTGACGTAAAACTCTAGCGAACCGGACGCCCGTAGGCAATTTGCTTATGCCGTACGACGAACCCGAGCGACGCGTAAAGCTCGAGGGTTTCTGGCGCGTCGCCCCAAGATTGAAGCTCAGCCCGAACCGCATTTTGCCCTTTCAGGTAGGCGACGCCTGAGAGTAGCAATGCTTGATAAAGCTCGAGTGAGCGCCTCTCAGGGACGACGCCGGGAGCATCGACACGGCCCGTCCGGACGCCGCTACGTTCGGTCAAGTCGGGTGCCAGCTCCCCGCCCACCTCTCCGGCGGCGCTGCCGTCCGGAGCGAAAAGGATAAACAGACCGTCCTGGTCAAGTTCGGCAAGGTGCGGTGCGAACTCGGTTTCCGTCGAATGGTGATGCCCTAAAAGCCCCTCGAACCCACGGTTGAGCACGTCGATGAGCGTCGGCAGATGGTCGACCTCACGGTAGGAGCGCAGCGTAAAACCTTCTGGAAAAACGGGCTGGGCCGTTACGTCTTCCAGAACGGCGTGCATTTCGGTGTAGGTGTCGGCGGTGTTGGGCTCAAATTCTTGGGACGTGGCAAAAGCAACCGCGCCTTCGTGTCGTAGGTCGAGGTAAAAACGCAGTTCGTCTATGTTTTGGGGTTGCTCGAGCCTATCTTCAACGTGCGAAAACATCACACGTCCCAAACCCTGACGCCGCCACTCCGGATGAACGGTCATCATTCCGTCAGCCACCCGGCGGTCGTCCGTCTCGCTTGGTAGAGACAGCTCAGCGTGGGCGATGAGCACTTCTTCGTCTTCGGGATGCTCAATGACCCAGCGGTCGGTTTCGGGGTTGTGCGTCGGCAGCGACAGGTAAACGCGCACCTGCTCCTCTGAGAGCAGTTCACCCCCATCGACGGCTTCAGCCTCGGCCAAGAGGTGCAAGAGGGGCGACACATCGGTATCCATCCTGAAAGAACGAACCTTTAGGCCGGTGGGTAAGGTGGTCATACAAACTTTCTCGGGCCTGCCGTGGGGCAGCTACAGCTGTAGGGTTGTTGCGGAACTGTAGTAAAGGTAGTCTACAACAGGTGAGCAGCTTACTCGCTGTCCTCAGACTTCGAGCCTTTTAGCAGCGCGTAAATCGCCATCGCGTGACCATGACCCAACCCGAAGTCGTCTTTGAGCCACTGAACGATTTCTCCTGCCTTCACGTCTTTTTTGACTTTGCCGTTTTCGGTAAACCCTTTCTGAGCGGCTAACGCTCTGAAGTCGTCAGCATTTTTCCCCGTCTTCGCTTCGATATTTTTGAGGTACGTTTGAAATGACATGGTAAACTCCTTTTGTCTTGCAGGGCTTTTCGACTAGCAGTTTACAAGGCGACAGTTAGCTCGAGCTAAACGGTAGAAGTGCCACCATATAAAAGTAGGTAGCGTCATCGTCTTCTGCGCGCATCCCCAAACTTATAACGCGCTCACGAAAGCTTTTAAGCTCTTGCCCCAAAGCTCGAGCATCGTCCTCACGTAAACTTCCGTAGGCGTCGAAATAAATGTTCGGTAAACCTGCCGGAGTCAGTTCGGGTAAGAGGTCGCTCGTCCACACCGCGCCACCTTCACCGATAAAGATGTGATGTCCGTAGTGTTCGTTTTTCTTAAGAGCAGCGGCGTAAGAGCGGATAAGCCCTGCAAAAATGGGTTCAGCTTGAACCTCTAGCCGCTCCTCGAGAGTTGCGTAAGGCGTTACGCGAAACGGTACGAAGTAGGCGTCGTGTACTGAGCGGTAGACCTTGACCGCGCGACCTTTGCGTGGTCTTTCGTGCGCTACCTCGAGGAGACCGGCGTGTAGCAGCGTCTTGATCCGGTAGAGCATGGTGTTGAGGCTGCACTGCATGACCGCTGCCGCTTCCCCTGCGCTACGTTCACACGCTAAAAACGGCTTGAAAAACTCTTTACTGGTAGGTTCTGTAAGTAACCGTGCCTGCTCAGTATCCGTCACCGTAAGAAAGCTACCTGAATCCGGGGCTATCATTTGTACCAGCTTAGCACCCATGCTCTATAGATGACCGAACGACCCCTTTTAGAACTGCTACGTAACCGTAACTTCATGCTGATGTGGTGGGCCGGACTCGTCTCGTGGATCGGCAACTACATGCTCTTTATCGCGTTGCCGGTGTACGTTTATAACGAGACGGGTTCAACCCTGGCGACGAGCTTGAGCGTGATGGCGAGCGCCTTGCCGATGATCGTGGTGGGGCAGATAGCGGGCGTGCTGGTAGACCGCTGGGATTACCGGCGTACGCTCGTTTTGACCAACTTCGCGCTGATCGGGGTGACGCTGCTCTATCTGGTCGTGCTGAGCGCGCCGTGGTGGTGGGTCGTCCCAGTGGCGTTCGTGGTGTCGTCGGTAGGGCAGTTTATCGGTCCGGCGGAAAACGCGCTCCTGCCGACGCTGGTAGATGAGTCGCGGCTGGGTTCGGCGAACAGTCTAAACGCCCTCAACAACAATCTGGCGCGGCTCGTCGGGCCTGCGCTGGGCGGGTTGCTGCTCGCATCGTTCGGGTTCGGCGGGGTCGTGGTAGCGAACGCGCTGACGTATCTTTTGGCTGCTTTGCTCGTGCTCGGTGTGCGCGCTCCGCACGTTGTCAGGGAACCGGCAGTGATTACGGGTTTGTTCCGGCGACTGGCGAGTGAATGGCGGGCAGGTTTGGGGGCGGTTAGGCGAAACCGCACCCTGACGCTCAGCTTCTCGGTCGTGGCGCTGACCGGTTTGGGTGAAGGCACCATTTCGGCGCTGATGGCCCCCTTTGTCAAGGTGATGTTGGGAGGTGGAGGGCTCGAGCTCGGCCTCATCATGTCGGCGCAGGCGGTCGGCGGCATCACTGCCGGTCTTTTGCTGACGAGTTTCGCCGACCGCATTTCGGCAACGAAGCTTTTGGGTTGGGGCGCACTGCTGAGTGGAATGCTTATGGTTCCGCTCCTCAACTATCCGCTCTTCTATCCAGCCCTCTGGCCCAGCCTCGTCCTCGTCGCGGTTGCCGGGCTGCCCTTTGCCATGTTCAGCACCGCGCAGATGACGCTTTTGCAAACCGAGGCGGAGCCGGGGGTACGGGGGCGAGTGTTCAGCGCCTACTTCGCGGTGTTCGGCGCGGCGCAACTCGTCGGGATGCTCGGTTCGGGAGTGCTCGGCGACCGGGTGGGGGTGATGCTCATCAATACGCAGACGGTGACGTATTTGCTTGCCGGGATCATCGTATTAGCCGTTTCAGCTCGGCACCTCAACCGGATTTCAGCACGTCCAGAAACGTCCTAAGATATTCGCGTAGTTCACCTGCATGGGTCGCCCAGATAAGGTGTGCGGCCCCTTCGATACACTCGAAATGTCCTTGGGGCAGGAGTTGAGCTAGTTGCTCCGTCGGCCAGCTTGGACGGATGTCGTTGCTGCCGTACACGAAAAGCGCCGGTACGTCTAGAGCAGCTATCCGTTTTAAGAGTTGCGGCGCTTTAGTGTAAGCGTGCCACGAGGCGTTGAGTTGGAGGTTCACCTCGTCGTTAAACGGATAGGCCATGTCGGGCAAGGTTTCACCTATCTGGTCTCGCCTGTAAGTGTAAGCTTTGTGCCACTCGCGGTCGTTGACTACGCGCCCTCCGGCGATTCCGATGACGCCAAAAACCCGGTCGGGATACTCGAGTGCATAGGCCAGTGCCAGCTCCGAACCCCACGAGTGTCCACCGACGACCCAGCGCGCGACGCCGTAGTACTTCCTGATGGCCTCGAGGTCGTTTACTGCGCTCTCTACATCGTAAAGAGCGGCTGAGCTAGAACGCCCACAGCCCTGTCCTTCGAAGCGGATAACCTGAGCGACATCATCTATCATCGCCGCGACCGGCGCTAGATAATCGCAACATCCCGGCCCACCGTTACAGAGCAGCACAGGTAAACCCGAGCCTTGCCAGGTAGTCCAGAGCTTCAGCTCGCCGTGTTGTACAAACGCTTCAGTCACCCGTTCAGCATCCTTCAGGCTCGAGTTATAGGTTCTGTTTAACGGTATCCAGCGCCTCTCTACCCAAAGCCGGGCAGCGGAAAGTCGGTCTAGCTCGAGCCCTTTCCCTCTAAGGGGCGGGCCTCGAGGGTTTCGGATTTCACCGTTTGCGTCTCGAGCGTTTGCGTCTGCCGCGCTGCCCGCTGCCGCCTCGGACGCGCGCCTTGCGTCAGGCGGTCGAGCACCACCGCCATGATTACAATCGCCAGCCCCGCCTCGAAACCGAGGCCGATGTCGAGCGTGTTCATGCCCCGCATCACCTCCTGGCCCAGACCGCCCGCGCCGATGAGGGCGGCGATGACCACCATCGAGAGCGAGAGCATGATCGACTGATTGACGCCCGCGAGCAGCGTCGGCAACGCTACTGGCAGTTGCACCTTGAGAAGGCGCTGCGTGCGCGTGCTGCCGAACGCGTCCGCCGCTTCTGTAACCTCGAGCGGCACCTGCCGAATCCCCAGATTGGTCAGGCGTACAAGGGGCGGCATGGCGAAGATGACCGTCGCCACCACCCCCGGTACCAGCCCGAGGCCGAAAAACGTTACGGCGGGAATCAGATAGACAAACGACGGCATCGTCTGCATAAAGTCCAGAGCGGGTCTGAGGGTGCGCTCGGCGGCGCTGCTAAACGCCATCCAGATACCCAGCGGGACGCCGAGCACCACGATCACCACTTCCGACGAGAGAACGAGCGTCAGCGTCAGCAAAAACGAATCCCACAACCCTAGATTGACGACCAGCAGGAGGCCGAGTACGGAAAAAAGGGCGGTGCGGACGCCGCGCAGTCGCCAGAGCGCGACGCCCACGAGCAGAATCGTCAGCCAGAAGGGGAGACCGGTCAAGAGGGTGTGGAGCCCTTCGATAAGGGTGAGCGCGCCGCCGCTAAAGGCGTCGAAAGAGCCTGAAAAGGTGCGCTCGAGGTAACTCACGCCCGCGTCTACGACCTCGCCTAGCGGGACGCCTTTTTCAAGCCAGGTGGTCACGGTCATATGTTTACGGTCATACGCTCACAGGCCGGGCTCGAGAGCGACCGGCGCGCGTTCGGCAAGCGCCGCCAGCACGCCCTGCGGGGTAATGGTGCCGAGCAGTTGACCCCGCTCACCGACGACCGAGAGCGTCCGGGTGTCGGTCGCGGCGAGGCGGACGATTTCAGCGAGCGGGGTTCCGGGTTTGATACACAGGTCGGGCGTGTGGTCGGGCGCGCGTTCGGCTTGCGGCGAAGGCGTCATCACACTGCTCGCGGTCAAAAACGCCGTCCTGTTGACGCCCGCGACAAACGACGCCACATAAGCGTTCGCGGGCCGCGCGACGATCTCTTCGGGCGCGCCGACCTGCTGCACCTGCCCGGCTTTCAGGAGCGCGATCCGGTCGCCAAGCTTGAGCGCCTCGGTCATATCGTGCGTGACCAGCACGATGGTTTTGTGAACGCTCGCCTGAAGCCGCAACAACTCGTCTTGCAGTTCGCGTTTGGTGATCGGGTCGAGGGCGCTGAAGGGTTCGTCCATCAGCAGCACGTCGCCGCCCAGCACGAGCGCCCGCGCCAGCCCCAGGCGCTGCTGCATCCCGCCGGAAAGCTCCGCCGGTAGGACGTGCCCATGCCCGCCCAGGCCGACCAGCTCGAGCGCCGCGTGCGCCCGCTCGAGCCGTTCTTTTTTCTCGACTCCCTGAAGCTCCAAACCGAACGCCACGTTGCCGAGAACCGTACGGAAGGGCAGCAGCGCAAAACTCTGAAACACCATCCCGCTCAGCGTCCGGCGGCGAAAGCGGATCAGCTCGCGCCGTTTGAGCCGCCCGATGTCGGCCCCGCCGACCAGCACGCGTCCGGCGGTGGGCCGGTAGAGGCGGTTCAGAAGCCGCAGCAACGTCGATTTGCCTGAACCCGAAAGCCCCATCAGCACGAACGTCCGGCCTTTGGGAATCTCCAGCGACACGTCGTAGATACCGAGCCCTTCACCCGGCCCGGTCGCGCCGGTGCGCTGAAACCGCCTGAGCGCCGCTTCGGGGCGGGGGCCGAAAAACTTGGAGACATGCTCGAGGGTCAGCTGAGGCTCAGCCGAACCGAGGGATGAGCGGGTCGTTGGGGGCACGCATCAGTTTAGCAGACGCGGTGTCCAAGAAGATTACTGAGAGAGAGTCTGGGCAAGAACATATCCGTACAGGGATGTGAAATGCTGTCTGTGTCGGGATATCCCTTCACGGGCAGGATAGCAAGACGGCAGGGTGGTAAGCAGGTCAGCTATACTCGCTCGAGTAACGATAGGCGGCAAGTACTGTGCAGGAGAAAGGATTTTTTATGCTGAAACGTGTTTTGTTGACCTTGGTGGTAGGCTCGAGCCTGCTGGCAAACGCGCAAGAGGTTAAGTTCGGTTACGTCGAATGGCCCGAAGCGGTGATGAAAACGCAGGTCGTCTCGGACGTTTTGGGAGCGATGGGTTACGAGACCACGAGCCAGTCGCTGAGCGTGCCGCTGGTACTTAAAGGCGTCTCGACGGGTGACCTCGACGTGTTTTTAGAGACCTGGCTGCCGAGTATGGAGAGCATGGTCACGCCGTACCTAGATGACGGCTCGCTCACCATGAGCGCGCACAACCTGAACGGTACCCTATACAACGCCGCCGTCCCGACCTACGTTTTTGAGGCGGGCGTGACCTCGATTGCCGACCTCGAGCCGAACGCGGACAAGTTCGGCGGTGAATACTTCGGCATCGAACCCGGCAACGACGGCAACGAGATCATGCGTAAAGCTATCGAGGCGGATACTTACGGACTGTCGGACTGGACACTGGTCGAGAGTTCGGAGCAGGGGATGCTCCAGATGGTCGAACGCGCGGCCCAGCGGGACGAGTGGATCGTCTTTTCCGGCTGGCGACCGCACTGGATGAATAACGCGTTTGAGATTTCGTACCTCGACGACCCGGAGAACATCTGGGGCGGTGAGGGTTACGTCGCTACGGTCGCCAACACGCAGTTCTTAGACGAGAATCCAAATCTGGCGCGCTTTTTCGAGCAGTTTAGCGTGTCTCTGGAAACCCAGGGCGACTGGATCGACCAGTACGGGCGGCAGGGCCGCGACCCGGAAGAGGTGTCGCAAGAGTGGATTAAAGCCAACCTCGAGTCGGTCAAAAGCTGGGCCGAAGGGGTGACAACTGCCGACGGGGAAGACGCTGTGGGGGTGCTCGAGGCCGCTTTCGGCGCGGAGGCGTCCAATTAGAGGCGGCAAGTGGCTTGTGGCGAGTGGTGTGTAGATTCCACATCACCTGACGCCGAAATATCACGTTTTTCAACCCAGTTGCAAAGAACAAAGAGGCCCGCTTGTGCGGGCTCTTTTATTACCTTTAGGCTGAACGCTTTGTTTCTAATGCTTTGTTCCCGCTTCTGAATCTTTACCCCTTACCTCACCCCCAGCAGCAGCTCCACCGTCAACTGGTCGAGCTTTTCCAACCCCGGCCCCCTCGTCCTGAGCGCGTCCAGGTCGAAGGTCTGGCTTTTGAGCGCGTCGGTGTTTTCCTGACTAAAGGTTTTGCTGAGTGCTTCCAACCCCTCATCTTCAACCTTGTAGGCCGAGGTGAGTTCCTGAATTTCTTTGTCGTCGTTGAACTGCGCGGCTTTTTCCTTGAGCAGCAGGTACGTCTTCATACACCCCGCCGCAAACGCCCACACCCCGGCCTCGTCTTCGGTGCGGAGCGCGTGCGCGTCGAAGTGGCGCGGCCCCGCGTAGCCGGTATCCTCGAGCAGCTTGACGGTAAAAAATGCGCCCTTGAGGTTTTCTGCGCCGAACCGCAAATCCTGATCGAAACGGCCCGGTTTCTGGTCGTTCAGGTCGATGTGAAAAAGTTTGTCCGCGTCGATAGCCTGCGCGACCGCGTGCGGAAACGACAGACCCGCCATCGTCTCGTGGGCGAATTCGGGGTTGACGCCGAAGGCTTCTGGTTTGTCCAAAGTAGCGATAAAGCCGAGCATCGCGCCGACGGTCGGCAGGTAGATGTCGCCTCTGGGTTCGTTGGGTTTGGGCTCCAAAGCGAACCTGAAACCGTACCCCTGAGCTTCCGAGTAGGCGTGCAAAAAATCGAGCGCGTCGCGGAAACGCTCGAGGCCGTCCAGCAGGTTACCCCCGGCGTCAACTTCCGCCCCTTCGCGCCCACCCCAGAAGACGTAGGTTTCGGCCCCGAGTTCTGCACCCAAATCCATCGCCCGCATGGTTTTTTGCAGCGCATAGGCCCGCACGCGGGCGTCCGGCGCGGTAAACGCGCCGTCCTTAAACACAGGGTCGGCGAAGAGGTTGGTCGTCGCCATCGGCACTACCAGACCGTGGTCTGAGAGCGCCGCCTTAAATTCCGCGACGATCTCGCCTTGCTCCGACGCCGACGCGTCCGCGGGTACGAGGTCGTTGTCGTGAAGGTTGACGCCGTACGCGCCCAGCTCGGCAAGCTTTTGGACGATGTGGGTGGGTTTTAGCGGCTTGCGCGTGGGTTCGCCGAAGGGGTCGCGGCCGGGATTGCCGACCGTCCAGAGACCGAAGGTGAACTTGTGTTCGGATTGTGGGGTGAGGGTCATACGGGACTCCTTATGGCAGGTGTCGTCTGCTTTGCACCACACCTAGTTTGCATCACACTTAGTTGACAAAGCACAGTCTACTACGCGCTTCAAGACGATGAGCTGCCCCTGCCCGTTATGGGTACGCCATGGGTACGCCTGCATAACCGCTCCCCAGAGGTCGAAAGTGACCGTGAAATGAGCAACCGTGAAGATATACCAGGAGTGGGTTTAGAGTGGCAAGTCGATTCCGACGTGGCCTTCTACAGTGGGATATCCTGCCAGAAGTCTTTCTAGCTTGAGGTCAAGCGCACAGATGTCGGGGTGGAGCGGATCGAAAAGCTTGACAAAAACTCGTTGCAACGAATATTGTTAAAACAAGTTCCTGAAGGGAGACTTTCGTTTGTCAGCCGACCTGCCCAATCTGCCGCCCAGACCCACCAGCCTCGAGCACGAGGTTTACCTGAGCCTTCAGCGTCTGGCACTGACCCTTTCTTACGACGCTGCCGAATTTTTTAGAGCGTATGAACTGAGCGCCCCGCAATTTAATATCTTGCGGATTTTGCGTGGGGCGGCGGAGAACGGCGCGCGTGAGGGGCTCGCGTGTGGTGAGATCGGCGAGCGGTTGCTCGCTCACGCACCCGACCTGACGCGGCTACTCGACCGAATGGCGCTCCAGGGCCTCGTCTTACGGACGCGCGGACGTTCCGACCGGCGCGTCGTCGAAACGCAGATTACCGAGCGAGGGCTCGAGGTGCTCGCTAAACTCGACGCCCCCCTGATAGAGCTTCACCGGCGGCAACTCGGGCATCTCGGCGAGGAGCGTCTAGGGGCGCTCCAAACGCTGCTCGAGCACGCCCAATCCTTCAACCCTGTTCAAGGAGTTTTAGAATGACCACGACTGTCGTCCCGGCCGCCCCCCAAACCCCTTCGCGCTTGTCTTTAGGTCTCGCCGTGTTGCGCGTCATCGTCGGCGTCGTTTTCGTCGTTCATGGTTACGAAAAGCTGTTTCAAACGGGTATTCCGGGTGTTAGCGGATTTTTCGCCCAGATCGGCGCGCCGCTGCCGCAACTTACCGCGCCGCTGGTGTCGGTGCTCGAGTTCGGCGGCGGTATCGCGCTTATTTTGGGTTTGTTCACGCCCGTGGTCGCGGCCCTGCTAGCCGCCGATATGCTCGGCGCGGCCCTGCTGGTGCATCTGCCGAACGGCTTCAGCGCCGCGAACGGTGGTTACGAGTACGTCCTGACGCTTCTCGGCGCGTCGCTGGCACTCGCGCTGACCGGACCCGGCGCGTACGCGCTCGACGCGCTCCTGGGTCGGTCGCGGCGCAGCTAGTGTGAACGCTCCCGACATCCGTTTAGGGCCGGTCACGTTGCAGATCGGCGACTTGGAGCGTTCGCTGGATTTTTACCGGGGCGTGCTGGGACTCGAGCTGTTGACCCTAAAAGCGGGATACGCCGAACTCGGTGCGCCGGACGGTCTGCCCCTCATCAACCTGAGCGAACACCCCGGCGCGCGCCCGGTACCACGCCGGGGAAGGCTGGGCCTCTACCACGTCGCGCTCGTCTTGCCTGAACGCGGGGCGCTCGGAGCGTTTTTGCGGCACGTGGGCGCGGCGGGCGTCCGTGTCGGGACGGTCGACCATCTCGTCAGTGAGGCGCTCTACCTGAGCGACCCGGACGGCTTGGGGTTAGAGGTTTACGCCGACCGACCCAAAGATATGTGGCCCCAAATTGGCGGTGAACTCGTCATGGGCAGCTTGCCGCTCGACACCGGCAGTTTATTCTCGGCTGCCGGGGACACGCCCTACACCGGGATGCCCGCCGGTACGACTGTCGGACACATCCATTTTTACGTCGACGATCTCGCGCGCGCAGCGGCTTTTTACGAACAGGGACTCGGGTTCGGGGCCACTGTAACTTCGTTTCCGGGCGCGCGTTTCGTCGCGGCGGGAGGCTACCATCATCACGTGGGTTTGAACACGTGGGCGGCGGGCGCGCCGCTCGCCGAAGCGGACGACGCGCGGCTGCTCGAGTGGCAGCTCATGGTGCCTGCTGAAGTCAGGGCGGAAGTGACCGAACGACTTAGTGCAGCTGGCTTTACTCCCGACCTGCTCCCGGACGGCTCCGCGCGGGTGACCGATCCCTGGCGGACAGCGGTTCGGTTGGTCGCAGGCTAGGTGCTGGTCGTCGCGCCGGTCGGCTCGAGCTCACGCCCCCAGCACCCGCTCAGCCTCATGCGGGCTATAAAACCTCAGCAGGGTAAGGTGCTCCGGCGCGTCGGCGAAGAGCGCCTCGTAACGCCGCCGCTGCTTCCAATGCGTTTTGAAAAACCAGACGAAGAGCGAGTCGCGGCTGAAAAATTGCGACCGAAACGTTTCGGTATTGCCGTTCCACAAAATCTCACGGGAGAAGGTGCGGCGGACCGTACGCCTGAAAAGTCGTACGAGTTTGGTTCCCAGGCTGTAGTCGAGCCAGATCACGGTATCGGCGCGGCTCAGGACAAGGGCTTGGGCGCGGCTATAATTACCGTCCACGACCCAATACTCGGCTTGCAACGCACTCTCAGCTCGGCTCACGAAGTCCGGGGCAGGCGTCCAGTTCTTTTGCCAGTGGAGCGCGTCGAGTTCAATGTGCGCCGAGCCCAGCTTGGCGGCGAGGGCGCGGGCCAGTGTCGTTTTGCCTGCGCCTGTGGTGCCGACGATAAGCACGCGGCAACCGATCAGGTTTTGCACCACGCTACCTCCAAAACTGTATCGACCTCAGATTGTTTGGACTCCAAGCCGTACTGACTCAGCGCGTGCTCGAGCTTTTTCGGGCCGAGCCGAGCACTGCAAAATCGCCGTACTTGTCCTGTTCTATCTCCTGAATTCTTTATTTTGAATGCTGATCCTACCTCGTGTCCGGCAGCAGCCAACCCTAAATCGTATAGATACCCGGCTCGAGTCCTACTTCGGCGGCTTCGGCGCGCTCCGCGTCCGCGCGGTCGGTTTTCCAGGCGTAGGCCATGTTCAGGCTGTTGAACCCGAACCCGATACGGCCTTCGTGGGTGACGCAGATGAGGCCGCCGTTACCGCCGAAATGAATAACTTCTTCGAGCGCCTTGGCAACAACACCCTGTAAGTCGCCCCCGGCGCGGAAACGTTCGGCGAGCGCCTTGGCTGTGACCGCGCGGATAAACGCCTCACCCTTGCCGGTACAGGACACCGCGACCGAGCGGTCGGCGTAGGTACCTGCGCCGATCAGCGGCGTGTCGCCGACCCGGCCCGGCCACTTGCCGAGCATCCCGCCGGTACTCGTCGCGGCGGCTAGTTTCCCCTCGGCGTCACACACCACCACCCCGACGGTTGCGGAGTTTGCCGGTTCGCCCTTGTCGCGCTCCCACGCCCCGAACGCCGCGCGTGTACGCGGCGTCAGCAGCTCGGTGTTGTCGATGGGGTCGCCTACAAAAGCGTCGGCCCCGGCCCCGACGAGCATCACGTGGGGCGAGTCGCGGCGTACCCGGTCGGCGAGCTGAACCGGGTTTTTGGCCCGCGTCACCGCCCCGACCGCGCCCGCAAGGCCGTCCCAACCGCTCATCACGGCGGCGTCGCACTCGACTACGCCGTCCCGGTTTGGCGAGCCTCCCGTTCCGGCGTTAAAGGCGTCGGCGTTGTCCTCCATCAGCGACACGGCGATCAGCGCCGCGCTGAGGGCGTCGGCCCCGCCCTGTAACGCCCTGAAACCGGCGTCTCGAGCCTCACTTAGTCCTGCCTCGTACGCTGCGCGGTCGGCCTCGATAATCGTGCCTGCGCCGCCGTGAATTAAAAGGGTCGCCATAGCTCTATCTAACCACGCCGCGCCTAGATGCTTTCGCCCGCTTGACGTTCTCAAACAGCCTTCTTTGTACTCCCCCAAACACCAGACTCTGTACGGCACCGCAAAACTTGAGCTTTAACATCGACCCTGCCCGGAGGTTCGGTCGCGGTAAGCTGGGCGCGTGCGCGCACTTCTGATTCTGGCAGCTTTTGTGGCGCAGGGCGTTTTGACGCCGCTGCTGTCGCCGTGGCCGCCCCCCGACCTGCTGTTGGCGGCGCTTTGCCTGTCGGTGCGAACGCCGCTCTGGAGGGGTGTGCTCGTGGCCTATCTGCTCGGCGGCGCGCGGGACCTCTCGAGCGGAGGGGTGCTCGGAACGCACGCGTTCGTCCTGGCAGCGGCGATTTTCACGGCAGGGCTCGCGCTGCCACTCGTCCGACCGGGCCGCGCCGGATTAGGGGGCAAGCTGCTGGTCGTCGCTGCTGCATTTGCAGGCAAGGCGGCGGCGTGGACGCTGCTACTGACTTTTTTAGGACACGCCGACCCGTTACGCGAAATCCTGCGGGTGGTTCCGCTCGAGGCCCTTCTGACGCTCGGCGTGGTGGCGCTGTTGTACCCGCTCGGCAGCCGCCTCGTCCGCCGGAGCGAGCGGCGGCTCTACTTGTGAGCTCTACTGTGAGACCTGCGCCGATAGGTGCGCGCGCGGCGCGCGTCCGGGTGCTCGTGGCGCTGCTGCTGACCGGCCTGTTGGTGATCGCCGGACGGCTCGGCGTTCTCAACTTGCGCGCCGACGAGTACCGGGCGCTGGGCCTTGCCAACACCACCCAAGACGAGCGGGTGTCGCCGCTCCGGGGCCGCATTCTGGCGAGAGACGGAACCGTGCTGGCTGAAAACCGGGTGGCGGTCGATCTGCTCTACCGGGGCGGCAGCGTCGCGCGCTGGCCCCGACTGCGTTACTTGCTGGGGGTTTCCGGCATGCCGCGCTCCCCCGACCCTAACGATCCCGAAGAGGTCCGGGACGGCGTGGTGGTGGCTTGGAACCTTCCCAACGCGGTGGTTCCGGGGGTTGCCGAGCTGATCGCAGGACAACGGGGTCTCTATCTGCGGCGACGGCTCGAGCGTTCTTATCCCAGCGGCCTCGCCGCCCACGTCGTCGGCACCACCACAGGGGCCGACCCCGAACGTTTTGCAGGGTACGGGCTGGGTGATCTGGTCGGACAGCTGGGTATCGAAAAGGCGTTTCAAGACGAGCTTTTCGGCGTTCCGGGGCGCGCGCTGCTCAGCGTCGACAGCGGTTACAGCGCCCTGGGGCGCACCCCCGTAGACGCCGCCGAACCGGGCCGAGACGTGGTTTTGACGCTCGATATCGGCGCGCAGCGCGCCGCTGAGCGGGTGCTCGCGGGCGCACTCCGCTACGTCAACGCCGAACGTGCTCGTCAGAAGTTGCCCAAAGAGCGGGCGCTGCGCGGCGCGCTCGTCGCCATGAACCCGCAAACGGGCGAGATTCTGGCCCTCGCCAGCGCGCCCACGTTCGACCCGAACGTTTTCGTCCGCCGTCCGGTGGCGGCGGCGGCGGTCGCGTCGCTCCTCGAGGACGCCGACGCCACGCCGCTTACCAACCGCGCCCTGAACGCCTACCCGCCCGCCTCGACCTTTAAGGTGGTCTCGAGCCTGGCCCTTCTGAGCGGCGGCTACATCACTCCGGAGACGCGGCTGGAGTGCTCACCGAGTTTTTCGTTTCAGGGTAAGCAGCTGCGTAACTGGAGTTCTGAGGCCAAAGGCCCGTATACCGTGGTAGAGGCGCTCGCCGATTCGTGCAACACCTTTTTTTGGCGCGCCGCCGCCGCGACGCCCGGCGTGCAGGACGGCTGGAGCGCGTTCCCGCAGCTCCTGGCGGCGACGGCGACGACGCTCGGTTACGGGTCGCCGGTCGGCGTCGGGCTTCCTGAAGAGCAAGCGGGCCGCGTTCCCGATAAGGATTGGGCCGAGCATTTTTACGCGCACGCGTGGTATCCCGGGTTCACTATGAACATGACCATCGGGCAGGGCGACCTCTTAGCAACGCCCCTGCAAACCCTGCAACTCGTCGGCACCGCCGCGCTGGGGGGTGAACAGGTGCAGCCGCATCTGGTGCGGCGCGTCGGTGGGGTAGAAGTTGAGGTCTCGGTACGCGACGTACCGGGGGCGTGGGACGTCGTGCAGGCGGGAATGCGCGAGATGGTGACGACCTACAGCGGTCGCTGGCTGCTGGGGCCGGAGGTCTTCGGGGTGGCAGTGGCGGGCAAAACCGGGACGGCCCAAACGACCGGAGCCGACCACGCCTGGTTTATGGGCTACGGCCCGCTCGCCGACCCGGATTTGGCGGTGGTGGTATTCATCGAAAACGGGGGCGGCAGCAGCGCCGTCGCGCAACCTGTCGCCCGCGACTTTATGCAGGCTTTCTGGGCGCAGACAGGTAGACTGGCAGAACGTGAACCCTAAACCGACCCTTCCTCGAGTACTAACCCCTAGCCAGAGAGAATCCAGAGAGACACCTATATGAAAACACGTGGTACGAGAAGCGGCATCTTGCTGAGTCTAGACGCGCAAGACACGCCCGAAACGGTCGCGCAAGTCGGCACCGAACTGCTCGGCGGCAAGGTCTTCGTCGAACTTGCCGAGCGCACACCCTGGGGGACGCTCAAGGCTGTCGAGTCCCTTATCGAAAGCGCGGGCGGCACCCTCGCCGAGGTGCGCCCGCCGAGCGCCGTGGTGCAGGCGCGCGGCGAAACGCAGATCGTAGCGCGGACGGTGCGGAGCGGGGGCCGCGTCGAATCGCGTGGTTCGGCAATTATTATCGGCGACGTCAACGCCGGGGCCGAGATCGTCGCTGAAGACGACATCATCGTGTTGGGAACGCTTCGCGGCGTCGCGCACGCAGGCGTGGGCGGCAACGAACAGGCGTTTATCTGGGCGCAGCAGGTCAAATCGAAGCAGTTACGTATCGCTGGGGCTTTGGCGCAAGCGGGCGGCGACAGCAAAACCGTCTCCGGCCCCGAGGTCGCGCAGCTGCACAACGGGCAGATTATTTTGCGACCGTGGGACAGGTGAAGTTGAGTGGAACACGGATGACCCAATTACCCAAACCCCTTCAAGTGTGCTGCTAAGCGTACAGAAAATAAGAGGTCGCACGAAAAGTTGGTTGAGACAAAAGGTGAGTAAGAATGGGTTGTGAGAGACCAAACTTACCTCAAGCAAGTTTACGGGACAGACGCTGTCCCAGATGCCAGATAAGTAAACCTAAAAGTGGCGGCTAACGTGTCAGGAAACACTGTAATGTCAACGGGATATGAGAGGTGAAGGTGTCGCGCGTGCGCTGTGGACGCTGAAAAGGCAGTTTAAGGTGCCTTCGTCCGAGGGGTGTGCTGCGGCGGCGTTGTAGTTGGTGTAGCCGTAAGGTCGAGGGCATCTTTGCGGTTTTGGCCGTGTATAAAGGTGGATGGAGCGTGCAGCGAGGAGATGGCTGAGCACTTGGGCTACCCAATTCAGAGTGAGACCCGCGCCACGTGGTGGGGTATGCGGGTACTTAGAATCAAGTGTTTAAAAGCTCAAATCAAACCTGCTGAACTCGGAGCGGCAAGCATTCGGGAGCAAAAAGCTACTTGCAAAAGCTCTCGGTCGAGCCTTGGAATGGTTTGCGGGAGCCCGCTAGCGTTGGCACTATCATTTCGTACTGGATAAGTTTCTTTGGGAGCGTTACCCCGCCCTAGGTTATGTCGACATTTCACCTAAGCCAGATGAGCGTGGAGGCGAAGTAGAGGAAGCCGAGGTAGTTTTGGGCAATGTTGTCGAACCTTGAGAAGCAACGTCTGTAGTGCTTGAGCTTGC
>JAABUN010003012.1_pt1 | contig 27457 bp, 25 predicted proteins | sample 5559311 | NCBI WGS metagenome assembly JAABUN01 (sample SAMN10711877, study PRJNA513370) | rock metagenome | isolation source: Antarctica rocks | place: Antarctica: Victoria Land, Siegfried Peak sud
CGTTCACCGCCGAGGAGGTCGCCCAGATCGTCGCCGAGAGCCATGCGGAGGGCCTCCTCGAGGAGGATCGGCGGGGCCTGGTGCGCAGCGCGCTGGAGTTCAGCGACAAGGTCGCCTCCGACGTGGCGGTGCCGGTCGAGAGCCTGACCACGGTGACGATGGGGGCGACCCCGGCCGACATCGAGCGGCTCGTCACCAAGCGCGGCTTTTCCCGGTATCCCGTCCGGGATGCCGACGGCGAGGTCGCCGGTTACCTCCACCTCAAGGACATCCTCTACGCGGACGACGAGCGGCACGACCAGCCCGTCCCCCTCAAACGGGTGCGGCGCCTGGCCACAGTCTCCCCGGACGACGAGGTCGAGGACGTGCTGGCGACGATGCAGCGCACCGGGGCGCACCTTGCTCGTGTGGTGGCCGGCGACGGCACGGTGAGAGGGGTGGTGTTCCTCGAGGACGTCCTCGAGGAGCTGGTCGGCGAGGTGACCGACGCGACCCAGCGCTGAGCACGGCATACCGACCTCGGCTCGGCGGTGACCATGGTCGAGCGGACTGGTCTCGTTGAGGTGATCGGCTCCGACCCGAGAGGCCCAGGAGGACTCGTTCTCCGCCATGCGGCAGTCATCGACGAGGTCGTCCACCGGCTCTGAAGTTGGCCGATAACCTGAGCCAATGGTGACGGCGGGGCAAATGCTTGGACTGGCGGCAGCGTGCGCGCTGCTCATCGTGGTACCCGGTCCCAGTGTGCTGTTCATCGTCGGCCGCGCCCTCACTCACGCTCGGCATACCGCGCTAACCAGTGCCGTGGGCAACAGTGCCGGCTGCTGCCTGGCGGCCGCCGCGATCGCCGTCGGGCTTGGCCCACTGCTGGGTCGCTCGGAGCTGCTGTTTCAGACGATCAAGTGGGTCGGGGCCGCCTACTTGATCTGGCTCGGCGTGCATGCCATCCGTCAGGCGCGCCTAGCCGGCAGAGCAGAGCAGCATCTCGGCGGCCCGGGTGCCAGTCGCCGAACAATCCGGATGGCGCTCGGTTCGGACCGGCATGCTCGTCGGAGTCAGCAACCCGAAGAGCTTCATCCTCTTCGCCGCGATCGTGCCGCAGTTCCTCGACCGCCGCGCAGGCCCCGTGCCAGGGCAAATGCTGCTGCTCTCCAGTATCCCGATCCTCATCGGCCTGTCCACCGACTGCGCCTGGGCGCTGGCCGCTGGACATGCCCGCGACTGGTTGGCCCGCTCTCCGTTGCGTATGCGGTTCGTCGCCCGCCTCGGTGGAGTGTCACTGATCGGGCTGGGCGTGTCGGTCGCGGCCACAGGCCGCCATGACTAGCACCGTCCGTCGGCGATGGGGTCCGCGTGGAGTGGTGAACAGGAGAACGCGGCGATGGCAGCGGCTAGTTCTGCTGCAGCCTCCAGGGGAATCAGGTGGCCCGTGTTCGGTATCAACGTGAACTGCGCAGCGGAAAGGTAGGGGATGAGGTTGTGGCGCAGGATCTCAGCGGGCTCGACGCGGTCGTTCTCACCAGCCACGACCAGTGCCGGGACGTTCACCATCTGGGTGTGGGCCGAGATGTCTTCAGCGGTGCCGCGCAGCGGCCATTCCGTGCGGGCGGTATCGGCATTCGCCCGCGAGTCCACCGCGATCTGCGCCTTGAGCTCGTCAGAAAGGGGTGTCGCGGTCAGGATGTGGTCGCGCGCGGCTGCCGTCGACTCGTCACTGTCGTAGGCGTGCGACAGCGCTTCCTGGTACTCCGGCGTGATCTCTGCGGCCGGCTTGGCCGGGCCGGAGGCGACCAGGACAAGCCCGCGAAGGCCGACGGGCCGGGTTGCCGCGATCAGTTGCGCAACCTTGCCCCCCATCGAGTGGCCCACGAGGACGTAGTCGGTGACGCCGGCGTCGGCGATCACGGCGAGGGTGTCATCGGCGAGCTGGCGCAGCGTGTAGGGCCCGGCCAAGCCGTTGGAACGGCTCCAGCCCCGGAAGTCGACGGTGAGGACGTCACGACCGGTGAGCCGGTCGATGACAAGGTCCCAGGTGCGCGCTGAGCCGCCCCAATAGTGCAGGAAGACCAGCGTCGGCCCGGTCCCTTGGCGGTGGTCGTAAACGGGCAGGACGTGCTGCTCGGCAGTGGTCATGATTACTCCTTCGATGGCGTGTCTCTGGGGTTTTCCCTCACGTCCATTGCATCCCGGCGCGACTTCGGGCACATCGGACCAAGTGGTCCGCGGATAGTGGAAAGTGGACAGGTGACCCAGATCCGGCAGCTGATTTACCAGCCCCTCGATGGCTCCGCGACAGCAGTTGAGGTGATGTCCTTCGAACGGCTCCGCAGCCTCGACGCCGGCGACACACAACGCGCCGACTTCCACGTGCTGGCCGTGATCAACGCCGGGCACGGGTCGGTCTCCATTGACTTCGCGAGCTACCCGCTCACGGACCGGTCCGCGGTGTGGATCGCACCCGGTGCCGTGCACCGATGGGACGACGTGGCCCACGTGACAGGGCACCTGGTGCTCTTCATCCCCACCGCCCCGGTGACGCATGCGACTCGCGAGCTCGTTGCTGCGCCAGACCTCGTCGCCAGATGGACGATCCCCGACGACGGCTGGCATCTTGTGACGGCCGCGATGGCACACCTTCGGCTCGAAGAAGCCGCTGCCCGGACCGGCCGCACGACGGAACTTCCCGAGATCCTGCTGTCGGCACTCATCGCACGCCTTCGCCCACCACATGCTCAGGCCCGCTCTGAGAACTCCACCTTCCGCCTGTTCCGATCGAGCGTTGACGCACACTTCCGCGACCATCACGACGCGGGCCACTACTCCAAAGCCCTCGGCTACGCACCCCGCACCCTGTCGAGAGCGGTTCAGCAGGCCACGGGCCGCACGGCAAAGGCGTACATCACCGACCGCATTGTGCTCGAAGCCAAACGCCTGCTCGCCCACGACCGGTTCACCGCGACCAGGTGCGCCACCGAACTCGGATTCCTGGACGCCTCCAGCTTCTCAGTATTCTTCCGCAACGCCACCGGGCAACGCCCAGGCGCATGGCAGACAAACACACCCGCATCCGATCAAGGTCACTAAGGGAAGCAGCAGCGCCCATCCGTCCTGACCGGCGACTGGGCAGAAGTCGACCACGGATACGGCGATGGCGCGGCCGGCCAGCGGTGACTCGTCGAGCCACGTCCGATAGTCGCCTTCATGGGAGTCCCAGTACTCACGGGCGCGCGCTGGTTCGCCCAACACGCCATCGCGAACGCCTGACGAGTGTCGGACTGGTCACCATGACGCCCATAGAGCGATCCCTCGCTGCATGCGTGCATTCGGTGTCGCCTCAACAGCTGCGGGTGAGGGCGGTGGCCTAGAGGTCGAACCACCTCGCGCAAGGCCGCACCCCAAGTTGGACCGTCAACGGCGCCCCCGCCGCGGTCGCCCTCACCCGCGGGCTACTCCGCCGCCTTCCTCGCCGCCACGGAAATCGCCGCTCTCGCAGCACTCGTCGGCAGCCGGCGCCGCGACGCGCAGCACAGCCCTGACACCCCACGGTCCGGTAACTCACCAGCAAGCCCGAGCCCCGCACCGGAGCAACCAGAGGCACAGAGTTCTGGGCGAGTTAAGGCGGCTCCGTCGTGTCGTTGACGGTGAGGTGGGTAGCGCCCGCTCGGTGCGGCTGGGCGCGCCCATCTGAAACTCCTCGGATCTGCTCACTGAAAGTCCCCACCCGTGTGGCTCCGCCCGAGTCGGGCGGGCCTCCTTCGAGGCTGGCGGTCTCGACGATGGTTCCAAAGGAGGCCGGGGTTGTCCTCGATGCCACCGCGACATCGCGCGTCGGCGGGCGTGACCCCGCGACACAGCGAGCGGCATCGCCGTCTTCTTCTCGACGCGGTTCTTCTCCCCGGTGCGGTCCGATACCAGCGCTGCCCGGTACCGGGTCAGATCCCGCAGCCGGCGGATCGGGAGCGACGGGACGAAGCTCGGACGGATCATCTGACGTTCCGCGATCTTGCACAACCAGAGCGCGTCCAACACGTCAGTCTTGGGCCGGCCCGGCAGGTGCTTGACGTCCTTGGCGTTGACCAGCCACACCTCGAATCCACGAGCCTCCAGCAGGTAGAACGCCGGTCGCCGGTAATCCGACGTCGCCTCCATCACCACCCGGGTCACCCCCAGGTCCATCAACCGATCAGCCATAACCTGCAGCGATCAGGTCATCGTGGAGTACGTCGTCACCTCCTGGACCCGCCTGGCGCCTGCACCGGGTAGTCGTGCGCATCACACCAGCGTGGCCGTGCCGATGTCCAGGGCAGCGACCCGCTCGATGATCTCCTGGTGGTCTTGAGTCTGTTCCAACATTGTCGTGACCTCCTCACCCGTAGGTGTCTAGGCGATTACCCGCAGGAGCCGCAACGGGGTTGGTACACAAGCTAATCCGCGTGCTCGAAGCAACACTGAAGGGCCCAAGGCGCAGCTCCCAGCGTCCGACTAGATCCCGGCCTCAAACGGACCAAGGAGCAACGACGTCAGCGGGCGACCGTGATCCCATTTTCAGGCCGGGAACGGGCCGCCCGCCAGGGCGATAGGAGACTAGATCGTGAAGACGACGCGCCTTCGATCGTGGTTGACGGCCCAAGCCTCGGCGACTTTGTTTAGCGGCAGCTCGCTGATGTCGATCTGCAGCTGCATCGTGCCGGCGATCTGCAGGGCGTCCTTTGCTGCCTGCACGATGTCGGGCACACTGACCGCGCCGATCCCGCTGCCCATGAGGGTGAGCGAGGTGGACGCCAGCACGTTGGTCGGTACGGTGGTCGCCGCACCCGCTGCGGTGCCGGCGATGACGTAGCGGATGGGCGTGGCGGCCCGGTGGCTGCCGGCGATCGCGGCGAGGACGGTTTCGGTGGGTGGGCCGGAGAGGTAGTCGAGGACGATGTCGATGCCTTCGGCGTGCGATTGGAGCTCGGTCTGGAGAGCGCCGGGCTCGGCGGTGAGGTCGATAGTGTTGTCGGCGCCGAGCTCGGCCAGTCTGGCGAGGGCCTCGGCGTTGCGGCCAGTCGCGATCACTCGGCTGGCGCCGAGGTGTTTGGCGATCTGAACGGCGATCTGTCCGGTGGTGCCCGTCGCGCCGTTGATCAGGACGGTCTCACCGGGTTGCAGGGCCGCGCGTGCGCGAAGAGCGCCGAGCGGCGACTGGCCCGGGTTGATGATGGCCGCGGCCAGCACGTCGCCGACGTCGTCTGGGATCGGCAGACAGAGTCCGTTGCGCACCAGCGTCTTCTCGGCCATGCCACCGTAAGGCGCTTCCGGCAAGAGGAAGCCGACTCGCTGGCCGCTTTCCGTCCGGCCGACGCCGTCGATGCCGGGCACGAGCGGGAAGCTACCGGCTGATGAGTAGTGGCTGCCGGTGGCGCGTGCTCGCGTGGCGTTGGAGAGCGCGGCTGCTGCGACGTCGACGATGGTGAACCCTTCCTCGGGTGTGGGGTCGTCGAACCCCCCGTAGATCGGCGTCTGGTTCGGACCTTGAACGACTGCGGCTTTCATTGATGTGCTCCAGGGTCGGGCAAAGGCGACGTGTGGGATCGCGGTGTGGGTTGGGGAAAGAGTCCAGAACTCGGTTTCGGGTGGGCGATGCTCTTGAGCCGCCGGAAGGAGCGGCATCCAAAGATTTGGTAAGTGCTGCTCCTCTCGGCGTGGAGGTGAGCGGGGTGAGCGTGCTCAGAGTTGCCCGGGGACGGCGAACCGGTAGAAGACCCCGCCGACGGGTTGGATGCCCATGAGCAGCCAGACCGCGTTCTCGAAGTCTCGAGCACGTGACAGGTCCCCGACGCGCACCGGGTCGAAGCCGGCGTCGCGGATGAGCTGCTCGGTCACCTGCAGGGCGCCGTCGTCGGCGACGTACCAGTTGCTCGGCCGCACCCGCTGCTCGTGCACCACGTCGAGCAGTCTCCCGAAGTTCATGTTGAAGCTCTTGGCGACCGGTGCGTCAGTGAAGGACTGCACCTCGTGGGCGTAGGACGGGAAGTCGCCCTGTCGGAGGGGCAGGATGTTCGTCGCGTCGATCGCGATCGTCCCGTCAAGCCCTGTCACCCTGCTCAATGCGGCTGAGATGTCCGCGCCGGGGACGGCGACCAGGACGACGTCCGCATCCGACGCATCCCCGCCGTCGCGTCCGAGCCCGACGACGTCGTGCCCGGCGGCGCGCCAGAGGCGACCCAACCCACCGCCGATGTTTCCTCGTCCGATCGTGACAATCCTCATTGCTGTTTCCTTTCGAGAGAGGTGTACGTGTCCCGGTAGCTCTGTGGTGCTTCAGGCGCTCCTGAGGGCCGCCCAATCTTCAGGTGCGTCGAGACCGGCGGGCGGGCGAGACAACCCGCTCGTACCCCAGCCTGGTGACGGTGTGGTCGATTCGCAGGCTGCCGAACTGTCCGAGGAACCTTGGAGCAGGGACAGCGATTACGGTGGCGGTGCGGTGAGCGGCTAAGTCTCGTCGCGGCATACGGCTTCTTCGGCTTCGATGCACGGGCCACCCGTCAGTAGTGCCGCCTCGCTTGCGCAGGGGAGGGGCAGAGCGACTCGGGCCTTCCGAGCGGCATCGACGGCCGCCCGCGTGCCGGTGGCCGTGGCGCGCTGACGGCGCGCGCGCTCGGCGAGCAGACCCGTCTTGACTGCGAGGTTGAGCAGCACGTCGCTGCCCCTGGCGCGGTCGCGCGGCGTTGCCAAATGGGTCAACCCGCAACGCACCGGCTCTGCCCTGAGCGCAGCGACCAGCTCGGCTGCCGCCTCGATTCGAAGATGGACATGGACCAAGCGGCCCTCCAACCCCCGGCGGCAGCGAACCAGCAGCCTGTCGATGGATCCGGAACCTCCGCTGACGAGCGCCTGCGTCATCTGGTCTCCTCAGCCCGTGCCACCCAATTTGGTTGACCTGTTAACCAATCGTAGGCGACGTTGGTTAACATGTCAACTAGCCGGTAGGATTGGGGCATGACGCAGGCGCAATGGCTGGACCAGCGGGAAGAGCGGGCTTGGCGCAGCCTGATGGAGATGCAGGAGGGCCTGTCTGAGTTCATCGAGCGGCAGCTCCGCAACCGGTGCGGACTGTCCCTCGCCGACTACCAGGTCCTGGCTCATCTCTCCGAAGCGCCCGACGGTCGGCTGAGGTCCTTCGAGCTCGGCGCACTGCTCCACTGGGAGAAGAGCCGCCTGTCCCAGCACCTGGGCCGGATGCAGAACCGCGGCCTCGTGTCACGGGAGCGGTGCCTCACCGATCAGCGGGGGGCTGTCATCGCCATCACTCCTCGGGGCAGCGACCTGATACGCGCTGCGGCTCCGCAGCATGTGGCCGACGTCCGCGAGGTACTTATCGACCACCTCACCGCGACAGAGCTGGAGATGCTCAACACGATCGGCCACAAGGTGCACGATCGCCTGGTGGCGCTGGAACAAAAGCACTGAACACCCCGGTAGAGAGATGGCTGAGCAGCTCGCCCAGCACCAGCAGGCGGGTGTAGAAGCGTTGAGCAACCTTTACGGCGGATGGGTGTCCGCTCTGGCGTGGACGACCGGGGATGGGCCGCACCTGCTGTTCGGCGCCGCTGTCGGGTGGTTGAGGGAGCGGCTGGTGCTGCTGCCCGGGGCGACGTCTCTAGCCGCGCCTGATGGCCGCCGAGCGCGACGCGGCGACGGCATGATGGTGAGCAGCGTTCGCGGGGCTGCTCACCGTCGAGCAGGCGGCCCGGGTGAGCAGTGTGATGCTCCACCCGGCATCACTCTCCTTGTGGTCAGCTTCGTCCGAGCATTTCGGTGAGGACGTTTCCGCCCAGATCCCAGCCGCCGTCGGGAACTTCGTCGACGAGGACGAGGACGGTGGCGCGGGCCCTCTCGCCGTAGACGGTGCGTTGGCCCCGGTGACAGCGTCGATGAGGACCTTCTTGGACTTGGTGCTAAGGGTGTCTGCGGGCACCTTCAGGTTGGCGAACGGCATGACGTTTCCTTCTTTCGTTGGTCATCTTGTGGTGGAAGGGTGGTCAGAGCGCAGCGTCAGAGGACGGGAGGTCCTCGATGCCGACGCGGTGGTAGAACTCGGCGCGGACCCGGTCGGCGACGGCCGATACGACTTCGCTGCCGTCCTTGCTCGGGTCTACGTGGCTGCGGAACGGTCGGTCGCCCGCGGGCAGGTTGACGATGCGGACGATCTCGTCGGCGACGGCTTTCACGTCGGCGTCAGACGGGATGAGCGTGGCGAGCCGGTCGTTGAGGGCGGCCCGGAGCTCTCCGTAGAGCTGGTCGTACGCGCGTTCGCTGACGGCGTCGGCTGGGGTGCCGGCGTTGGTGAAGTGGTTGGTGCCCGTAGTGTGGGCGCCGGGGACGACGATGGCGGTGTCGATCCCGAACCGGATCAGCTCACCGGCGTAGCCCTCGGCGAGGGCGTCCATCGCGGCTTTGGCGCCGAAGTAGGGGGCGAGAAACGGCGGGTGACCGCCGTGGGTCGACGTGCTGCCAACCCACAGCAGCAGCCCGGAACGTTGAGCCCGCAAGTGCGGCAGCGCGGCCCGGTTGATCCGCTGGGTGCCCAGCACGTTGACGTCGTAGACGGCTGCGAGCTGCTCGGGGGTGAACGCCTCGGCCGGTCCGAGGACCATGTGGCTGGCGTTGTGGACGACCACGTCAAGTCGGCCGTGCCGATCCAGGACGCTGGCGATGGCAGCGTCGACTGTGTCCTGGGACTGCACGTCCAGCTCCACGGCGGACAGGTCGAGCCCCTCGTCGCGGGTGAGCTGCTCGAGCGCCGCCGCGGGCGCGTTTCGGTCTCTCGTGGACCGCATGCCCGCGACGACGGTGTGGCCGGCGCGGGCCAGGGAAATGGCCGCCAGGCGGCGAAGCCGCTAGACGCTCCCGTGACGACGACGACCTGGGGTGTCGGCAGCAGAACATGCCACCGTTCGCTCGCAGGACCTGCCCGTTGACCCAGTGCCCGGCGCTGCCAGTCAGAAAGGTGATGACGCCGGCGATGTCCTCAGCAGCCCCGAGCCGCTTTAGCGGCGGCTGCACTCGACGACGCTGGGAGTGTCGATCATCGCTTCGGCATATGTGCCGACTGCCTCGTGCGCCCCAGCGACGCCGCGAACGCGGTAGCCGATCGACAACAGATGGCGGTCACCGCGATGCGGGTTGCGTCGTAGGCGGTCAGGTAACCGATCTCCGAGATGGCACGGCGGTGAAAGCTGTCACGTTAGGACGGCCAGCACAAGGCAGGCGGCTACGGCCAGGTACAGCGACACCATCCACCGGTGCCGCTGCAAGTTGCTGCGGGCCGAGCTGGGGGGTACGAAGGGACAAACGCCCACAGGACCGTGCGGGCCTCGTCGCGGGCGTAGATGGACGGAGAATGGCCCGGTTGTTCGAGCGAGCAGCAACCTGTCCGGTGACCCGCGGCGCGGTGATCATGTCCGCGGTGCGGCATTGACCGACGCCGGCGCGATCATTTCGGCGGGTAGATGTGCTCAGGCAGCTGGGCCCGGACGATCCGCAGCCAGTCGTCGAGCGCCACGGCCCCGCGCTCGTCGAATCCGATGTCATCGACGCTCCACGGCACCTTCACCCGCGGGCAGAGCGTCGCGACGAGCCGCAGCATCCGCTTCTCACCGGACGACATGACGCCTAACGCCGTGTCTCGAAGGGCGGCCCCGCCTCACGTACTGCGCATGGGTGCTTCGCACCTCATCCGACGTGACCGTCCAGCTTGTTTCCGTCACCGGAAGGGGCTGGAGGGGCGCTAAGACGGACGAGGGCTGATCCTAGAAGGGGGCGTGGCGCGGGCCTTCGTCAATGCCAGACCATCGTCGGTCAGCTCCACCGTGCCGGAGGCGGGGTCGTCAGCGAAGCGAGCACACCGGTCGGCGGGGAGGGGGCCCGCCGAGGACCACCCGGCGAAGGCGAGAGCGACCGCGACAGCACTCGCAGCCAGCAGACGACGCGACATTGAACCGTCCCGAGGGAGCACGGGCGCTGGGTTACCCGACCTTGGCTGAGCCGAGGCCGAGGTCTACTCGGACGAGCACGTCAGACCACGCCTTTCTGCAGCAGATAGCAGCTGTAACCGAGGGTCTCACCGGTCTGTACGAAGACGGTCGCGCGCTCTGCCTGGCGATAGAACTCGAACCGCTCCACTCCCTGGAGAGTGATGGCACGACCCTCCGCGGAGCTCGCCAGTTCCTGGACCATCCCGCTCACCTCATGGATCTCATCCGGCTTTCCGTCGATCTGCATCCGCCTGACAGGCGCCGGGACGAACGAGTCGAGAGGCAACACGCTGAGGATGGCCCGTGCGGCCGTCCTAGTGTCGCTACCGCGCATGTCGACGACGGGGACGTCATAGCGGTGTGCGGGGAAGTTACGGTCGACGAGGCCGAGGACGTCGCCGTGCCCCATGCGGTCGAGGAGGAACAGGAGCTCCCCCGTGAGGATCGGGTCGATGTCCTTGAGCATGTGGGCCTTTCTGGCGGCTTTGGCGCACGCTGCAGTCCCGTAACGATCGCACAGTCCGTGGGCCGACCACGTCGCCATCGGGCTAGCTTGCCGGAGGTGGCCGGCAGCAGGTCCTTCCCGGTGGCAAGGTCCTTTGATACATTTCCAGACACGTGGCGGGCCGGGGTCGTTGGCCCAGTCGGCCACGACAGCACTGACAGCCATGGCGGCTACACCGGACGAGGAGTGACGTGACTCTGCTCAAGGTCGAGGGAATCCGTAAGGGCTTTCCCGGTGTCCAGGCCTTGGACGGCGTCGACTTCGAGCTCGACCGTGGCGAAGTGCTCGCTCTCATGGGCGAGAACGGCGCCGGCAAGTCGACCCTGATGAAGATCCTGTCGGGGATCTACAGCCGGGACGAGGGGCAGATCCTTCTCGACGGTCAGCCATTGGTCGCCCGCAGCCCGAAGGACGCCCAAGAGGCTGGGATCAGCATCATCCATCAGGAGATGAACCTCTGTCCTCACCTCACCGTCGCTCAGAACATCTACCTCGGCCGGGAGCCTCGGGCAGGTGTGGTCTGCCACGACGCCACCCTCAACAAGGAGGCGGTGGCGCTCCTTCAGCGCACGCACATCGACCTCGACCCGCGAGCGGTGGTCGAGGAACTCACCGTCGCCAAGCAGCAGATGGTCGAGATCGCCAAGGCGCTCTCCTTCGAGAGCACGAAGGTGCTCATCATGGACGAGCCGACATCTGCACTGAGCGCCGCGGAGACCATGGTTCTCTTCACACTCATCCGCGACCTGAGAAGCAAGGGCGTCGGGATCGTCTACATCTCCCACCGGATGGAGGAGCTGCGGACTATCGCCGACCGGGTGACCGTGTTGCGCGACGGGAAGTACATCGGAACTCGCACCATGGCCGAGGCCGACGAGCGCGAGATCATCGCGATGATGGTCGGTCGCGACCTCACCGGGCATACCCGGCCGGAAGGCCGTCGCCAGGTCGGCCACACCGAGCCAAGTCTCGAGGTCAGCGGGCTGTCGACGAAACGGCTGCTGCGCGACATCAGCTTCGATGTCTACCCCGGCGAGATCCTCGGCTTCGCCGGACTCATGGGCGCTGGCCGCACGGAGGTCGCCCGGGCTGTCATCGGCGCCGATCCCAAGCAGTCCGGCGTCATCAAAGTCGGCGGCCGTGAGGTCAGCATCCACCATCCCGCTGACGCGGTGAAGTACGGCGTGGGCTATCTCTCCGAGGACCGCAAGCGCCACGGGCTCATGCTCGAGCGCCACGTGGACTTCAACATCCTCCTCGCCGCCATGCAGCGGTTCACGAAGTGGGGAGTTGTGCAGACGGCGCCAGGCCGGGGCGTGTCGCGCGACTACGTCAAGAGGCTACGGATCAAGACCCCGAACATCAGCACGCCGGTGAAGAACCTGTCTGGGGGCAACCAGCAGAAGGTCGTCGTCGCCAAGTGGCTGGCTCGCAACTGCGACGTGCTCATCTTCGACGAGCCGACCCGTGGGATCGACGTCGGCGCCAAAGAGGAGATCTACCAGCTCCTGAACGACCTCATCGCGGAAGGCAAGTCGGTCGTCGTCATCTCGTCGGACCTGGCCGAGGTGCTGCGCGTCTGCGACCGGATTCTCGTGATGTCCCAGGGGCGGATCACGGGCGAGCTGACAAATGCCGAGGCAGATCAGGAGAACATCATGGAACTGGCGACGAAGAGCATGCGGCAGGAGGTCCACTCGTGACCCAAGAGGTAACCCCGTCGACCGCACCGGCGACGACTTCGGAGCGACCTCCTGCACCGCCCGAGCCACGACGCGGACGCCTGGACCGAGACACGCTGCGCAAGCAGCTGCACCAAGGCCTCGCCTTCGGCACTCTCGTGCTCTTGCTCGTCTTTTTCTCCCTGGCGAGCGGCAACTTCCTCACCTTGAGCAACATCACCACGATCCTGCTGTCGACCGCGGTCATCGGGATCCTGGCCCTCGGCACAACGTTCGTCATCATCACCGGCGGCATCGACCTCTCCATCGGGACCGGGATGACGCTCTGCTCCGTGCTGACGGCGCTGGCAATGACGGACTGGGGTCTGCCGTTGCCGGTCGCACTCGTGGTCGGGCTGCTCACCGGCGCCCTCCTAGGGTTGGTCAACGGCCTGGCCGTCTCCTTCCTGCATCTGCCGCCGTTCATTGCGACGCTCGGCACGATGCTCATCTGTCAAGGCCTTGCGCTGGTCATCTCGGGGGTGCGCCCCATCTACACCTCGTCGGTGACGGACTTTCGCTACATCGCCCTCGGCGCGCTGATACCCGGGATGCCGAACGCGGTCCTCATCCTGTTCGCCTTGGCGATCGTCGCGTGGTTCATCCTGTCCAAGACCATCCTCGGCCGCTACAACTACGCCATCGGCTCGAACGAGGAGGCCACCCGACTTTCCGGGATCGACACTCGGAAGTGGAAGATCGCCATCTACACCCTCGCCGGCCTGTTTACCGGCGCAGCTGGCATCGTCATCGCCTCGCGTCTGAACTCCGCTCAGCCCCAGCTGGGCTCCGGCTACGAGCTGCAGGCGATTGCGGCGGTCATCATCGGCGGGACGTCGCTGCTCGGCGGCCGCGGGACGATCCTCGGAACCCTCATCGGCGCACTCATCATGTCGGTGCTCATCAACGGCCTGCGGATCATGTCGATCCAGTCGGAGTGGCAGAACGTCGTCGTCGGCGTCGTCATCATCATCGCTGTCTGGGCCGACACGGTGCGACAGTCGAGGGCCTCGACCTCGTAATCGCTTTCCGTGCCCGCCATCCGCGGGCACGTGGCTACCTCAAAGGAGAGACATGCGCATTCCCAAAACTCTGGTGGCGGCGGCTTCCACCGTGGCCGTCCTGACAACCGCTGCCTGCGGCGGCGGGACGGTCAGCGAGACCCCGGCTGCCGGGGGCGGTGGCGCGGCGACCGGTGGCGGCAGTGGAGGGCAGTACGTCGCGATGGTCTCGAAGGGCTTCCAGCACCAGTTCTGGCAGGCGGTGAAGAAGGGCGCAGAGGACAAAGCCAAGGAACTCAACGTCAGGGTCACGTTCGACGGCCCGGCCTCCGAGACCATGGTGGACCAACAGCTGCAGATGCTTCAGGAGGCGATCGACAAGAAGCCCAACGCCATCGCCTACGCCGCCCTCGACCCCCAAGCGTGCGTCCCGCTCATGAACGCAGCCAAGGCGGCCAAGCTGCCGGTGGTGCAGTTCGACGCAGGTTGTGACGGGTCCGACTACCCGCTCAACATCTCCAAGACCGACTCGAAGAAGGCCGGCGCCCTCGCCGCACAGCACATGGCCACGCTGATGAACGACTCGGGTGAGGTCGGGGTCATCGGCCACAGCCAGATCAACTCGACTGGGGTCGAACGCCGCGACGGGTTTCTCGAGGAGCTGAAGGCGAAGCATCCGAACGTCAAGGTTGTCGACGTCCAGTACGGAGACGGAGACCACCTGAAGTCCGCCGACATCGCCAAGGCGATGATAGCCGCCCACCCGGGCCTCAAGGGTCTCTACGGGACCAACGAGGGGTCCGCCATCGGCATCGTCGACGCGGCGCAGGAGCTTAAGCTGCCGGCCGGAAAGGTCGTCATCGTCGGCTTCGACTCGGGCAAGGCCCAGATCGACGCCATCAAATCGGGTCTCATGGCCGGTGCGATCACCCAGGACCCGATCGGCATCGGCAAGGCGACCGTGCAGTCGGCCGTCGACGCCATCGCGGGCAAGACGCCCGCGAAGGTCATCGACACCGGCTCCTACTGGTACGACAAGTCGAACGTCGACGACCCGAAGATCGCCGCAGTCCTCTACCAGTGACCTCGCCGCGGTAGCCCCCCGCAGCGACGACAACAAGGGCGCCGCACCTTCAGCCGGGTGCGGCGCCCTCGGCGTGCGCACCGGTCAGCGGGTCGTCGCGACGGCGGCCTCGGAGAGCTCGTCGACGAGCTCCGCCGTAAGGGCGATGTCGAACACCTCGGCGATCACCTGTGTCCAGCCGTGGATGAAGTACCGCCAGCCGTCGTGGATGCTGAGCTGGTCGAGGGTGGCCCGGATCCGCGCCTGGTGCAGGAACTCGAGCGTCCCTCGGTAGTTGAACTCCCACGCGTATGCTCCGCGCGGGAAGGCGGCACCGTCCGGCACCGGACTGCCGGGCCGGTCCTTCCCCAGACCGGTGGCGTTGACGACGAGGGAGCCCCGCGGGGCCGCCCGGAGTAGATCGGCCGTGATGCTGCCGTCCCCCGAGTTTTCGAGCACGAGGTGGAGAACGCCCGTCGGCGTGCCGAGGGTGTCATGCAAGGCCGTCAGGTGGTCCAGCTCCTGCGGCATGCGGCCGGTCACGACGATCTTCGACGGCCGGTCGATCCGTCGGGCGAGGTATGCGGTCAGGGCGGTCCCGGCGCCACCGGCCCCAAGGCATACGGCGTGGGCTCCGGCCGCGAACCCGTCCGCCGGCCAGAACTCCTCCATGGCCAGCCCCACGGTCAGCGCGTCCTTCGCGTGGCCGCGAAGCCGGCCGTTGCGTTTCGAGATCGACGACACCTCACCGGCCGCCCGGCCGAACTCGTCGATCTCGTCGAAGAGGTCGGCGCAGGCCCGGTAGAGACGCATCTTGTGTGTCGTTACGAGCGCTCCGTGACAGCGCGGATCGTCCCGGATCCGGGTGAGCAGGTCGCGGTATGACCCCGGCGCCGCGTCGAGCGGAACGTCATAGCCGACCAGCGTGGCGGTCGGCAGGCCGAGGATGCCGGCCCAGGCGGGGAAGATCTGCATCATGCTCGACTGGCCGGTGCTCACTCCCACGAAGCCCAGGTAACCGTCGTCCCGCCCGCGCGGCGGCTGCGCTGCCATCACCCGGCTTCCCGCGGGAGGCCGGGGTCCGGTGATGGCACCCCCGCGCGCGCTGCGGCGAGCGCGGCCGTGAACCGCCTCGCGTTCCGCGTGACGACGTCCCAATGCGCCTCGGCGAGCTCCCGGGTGGAGACGAGCTCCGAGCCCGCTCCGACGGCGACGGCGCCGGCCGTGAGCCAGTCCGCGAGGTTGTCGGCCGACACGCCCCCGGTCGGCATCATCGGGGTATCCGGGAACGGACCCTTGAGCGCCTTCAGCAGACCGGGGCCGCCGAGCGATGCGGGGAAGATCTTGACGACGTGTGCGCCGAGACGGACGCACTGCATGACCTCGGACGGCGTCAGGGCTCCGGGAAGCACGACGCGTCCCGTCGCGAGCATGGCCTCGACGATGTCGGGGAGCGTGCCGGGACTGACGAGGAACCGGGCGCCCGCGTCAGCCGCCTCGCGCGCCTGAGCCGGGGCCGTGACCGTCCCGGCGCCGAGATAGATGCCGTCCCCGAACTCCTCGTCGAGCGCGGCGATGACGGCTGGGGCGTCCGGGGTCGAGTACGTGACCTCGAGACCGGTCACGCCGCCGGCTATCAGCGCTTCGGCGCCACGCAGGGCTGCCTGCGTGCTGGGCGCTCGGATGACCGCGATCACGCCGACTGCTGCCAGCTGGTCGAGCGCGGTGAGCTGCGACATGGTCACTCCAAAGGATTGAGGGCATGGCCCGGAAGGGGCACGGCATGCACGGGAGGGAGCCCGGACAGCACCGCGATGACGTCGTTGACAGCCATGCTCCCCATGGCATCGATCGCCTCGACGGTCTGCGCGCCCAGGTGCGGGGTGACGACGACTCGGTCCGCGAGGTCCGGTGCGAGCAGCGGCGACTGGTGCCCCGTCTGCCCCGCGACGTCACCCGTCAAGGTGTCCGCCGCATACGCCCCGACGACGCCGGTCCGCAGAGCTGCCGCCACGGCGAGCTCGTCGACGAGGTCGGCTCGGGCCGTGTTCACCACGGTCATCCCCGTCCGAGCCGCCAACAGCCAGTCGGCATCGACGACGACGCCACCTCCCGGACGGTGCACCGTGACCACCTCGCACTGTCGGGCGAGGTCCCGGCCGACGGCGCGGGTCGCGCCCGCTGCCGCGACGACGTCATCGGGCACCCACGGGTCGTCGACGACAACCGGACTGCCGAAGCCCACCAGCCGCTGAGCAACCAGCCGTCCGATGCGCCCGAAACCGACGATGCCGACTGTCTGGCTTCCCAGCTCGCGACCGCGCCGGGCCGACCAGTCGCCGCTGCGTACCGCCCGATCGCCCGCCGAGACGTGGCGCAGCGCTGCGAGCATCAGCGCCACGGCATGGTCCGCGACCGCGCTGGAATTGGCCCCAGGAGTGTTGGTCACGACCACTCCTGCGGCCGCTGCGGCCGCGATATCCACTGCGTCGTAACCGACGCCGTAGCGGGCCAGGACTCGCAGCTGCGGCGCAAGCTCCAGGTGTGCGGCGGTGACCGAAGCGGTACCGGCGATCCAGGCAGCCGCGTCGGCCAACTGGGGGGTGAGCCTGCTGAGGTCGTGGTCGGCCGGTCCACGGACCACGTCATGTCCTGCGTCGGCGAGTCGCTGGACGAGGTCCACGTCACCGGAGGAGAAGGACCGGGAGGTGACGAACACCCTGCTCATGAGGGGCCGCCCGTGGGCCCGAACCGCCCGGCGAACCAGGGCTCCACCGCGCGGTAGGCAGCGAGGAAGATCTCGTGTCGCTCGACCCAGTCGACGTCCCCACGCGGGATGAATTCGGCCGTCACCTCGGAGAGTCCGGTCGCGACCCCGAAGTCGGGTGCCGCCCCGATCGCGACGGCAGTCGTGACCGCGGCGCCCAGGCTGTTCGCCTCCTCGACGATCGACCGACGCCGCACGGGACGCTCCCAGATGTCGGCCATCAGCTGCAACCACACATCGCTGGCGGCGCCGCCGCCGATCGCGTCGACGTACGGGACCTCGGCCCCCGCTTCGAGGAACGCCATGAGGTTGGTGCGCATGTTAAGCGCGACACCTTCGAGGACGGCCCGCACCAGATGCGGTCGGGTGTGCTGGCGTCCGAGCCCGACGAACGCACCGGACGCCTCGGGGTTCCAGTAGGGGCTGCGCTCTCCCAGGAGGTGCGGCAGGAAGTACAGGCCGTCGGCCGAGGCGCTGACCCCATCAGCACCCTCCAGCGCGGCGCCGACCCGGCCGGAGCCGCGACGGCTCTCGACGACATCGCTCCACCACTCCAGGGAGGCGCCGCCGGCCACCATCGTCGCAGTCGGCGTGAAGAGCCCGGGGACGACGTGGTTGAAGGTCATCGTCCGCTGCTGGGGGTCGTGCAGAGGCGCCTCAGAAGCGAGCGAGATCCACGAGCTCGAACCGAGATAGGCGTATGCGCCGGCGCCGGGCTCGACGACTCCCGCGCCGACCGCGGCGATCGGCCCGTCCCCGCCACCCACGACGACCTGGACGGTCCGTGGCAGTCCCAGCTCGGTGGCCGCCTCCTGCGTCAGTGCCCCGGCTACTGTCGTTGCCTCGACGATCTCCGGAAAGAGGCGGCGATCGAGCTCCGCCGCGTCGAGCACCTCGCTGGACCAGTCACCCACGTGCTGGTCGTACGCGTTCGTGCCCGACGCGTCGCTGCGGTCGGTGAGCAGCCGGCCGGTCAGATGCCAGGTGACGTAATCCTTGGCCACGCAGACGTGGCGGGTCCGGGCATACCGCTCAGGCTCGTTCTCGCGGACCCACATCACCTTCTCCAGCGAGTAGGTGGCATCGATGCGGTGCCCGAGGATGCGGTAAGCCCGCTCGGCACCCAGACGTCCGGCGAGGCGCTTGGCTTGCTGACGGGCGCGGTTGTCGGCCCAGATGAGCGCCGGTCCCACTGGCCGCAGCGCACCGTCGAGGAACACCGCGCCCATCATCTGCCCGCTCATCCCGATCGCCGTCACCTGCTCCGGACGTGCCCTCCCGCCGGCGACCAGCCGGTGGGTGGCCTCGCACACCGCGTGCCACCACTGGTCCGGGTCCTGCTCCGCGACGCCACCTGCGGCATACCGCGTGGGATAGCTGACGGTGACAGCCTGGAGCAGACGGCCGGACTCGTCGTGGAGCGAGGCCTTGTTGCCCGTCGTGCCGAGGTCGTGCGCGATGATCATCGGGAGCTGGTCACGCGCGGCGGCGCGTAGTCGGCCAGGCGGTAGCCGGTGCCGTCCCGCAGCACGCGGTGCCCGAGGCCGTGCGCGACGACCCATCCGTAGTCGTGACCGGCGCTGCCCGGGTAGACCGCAAGGAAGCTGTAGGCCTCGCCGCCGACGTTGACACTCCGGTGGGCCCAGCCGGGCGGAATGTATCCCAGAACGCCGGGGCCCATCTCGAGGTACCGCGCCGTCGTGCCGTCGTACATGAGCAGCCCGCCGCGTCCGGTCAGGCCGAGGTAGATCTCACCCTGAGGGTCGGGGTGCTGATGGCCTTTGGTCATCCACAGCTCGCCGCCGGTGTCGCCCGGTTCAATCGTCGTGATCGACTGAGGCAGCTCTCGCGGCAGCTCGGGCACCGGCGAGGAGACGACCTCGTAGACGACCGGGTCGCCGCCCGCGACGGCCCGCTGCCAGGCATCCTCGTCGGCGAAGCACCCCTCGAGATCGGACATCCGCCGCACGCGGGTAGGGCCGTGTGGGGAAAGGGACGCCGTCGCCACGTCGACGTCGACCGCGAACGGAGCGAGCGGCGGGGCGAAGAAAGCGGTCACGGAACCTCCTGCGGCGGCAACATGTACTCGAATGTTATCGAGGCGGCCTGCGCCTGTCACTACGACCGGCGTCGGGCGTTCTGCGCGGCGAGCTCAAACTCGAAGCGGCTGCGATCCCCGCGGTGGTGGGCCACGTAGTACTCGACCGGCCGCAGCGTCCTGTCGAAGGTCACGCTCTTGAGGATCATCACTGCGGGGTTGTTCGTGATGCCGAGCCGGGCGGCGAGCAGCGGGTCGGCGATGGCCGCCTCCACGCTTCGACGTCCGCCGACGAGCTCAATTCCTGCCTCCGCCAGCAGCCGGTAGAGCGAGCGATCCGCGAGGTCCACGTCGAGTACGACCGGCCCGAGGTCGGCCCGCAGCCAGGTCGTCGTCCAGCACCAGGGCTCGCCGTCGACGTAGCGCAGTCGTTCGATGGTGACCACCTTGGAGTGGGTGCGGCAGTCGAGGGCGGCCGCGACCTCGGGATCGGCCTTGTCCCACCCGAGCCGAAGGACGTTGCTCTGCACGCGCCCCCCTCGGCTCGTCACCTCCTCGAAGAGCCCGCGCAGGGAGTGGACGAAGGTCTCGCCGGTCTTCCCGTCCCCGACGAACGTTCCCTTGCCTTTGTGGCGCTGCACGACCCCTCTCTGCTCGAGCTGGCCTAGAGCCTGACGGACGACGGTGCGGGAGACCGAGAAGTTGCGGCACAGCTCGTGCTCTCCCGGGAGCGGGTCGCCGACCCGCAAGCCCTGCCTGCGGATACCGTCACCGAGGACCCTGGCAAGCTGGTCCGACATCCGCTCCGGAGAGCGCCTGTTCACCAGTGCGCGCATCTCGTCGCGGACCTGTAGCTGGGTGAGGGGACGGGTCACGGGGCGGCGCCCTCAGGTGCGCTCCTCCCCACCGGCTTGGTGAGGGGTGGCTGGGCTCCGTGATGTTCGACGTTCCGCGCGGCGGCCGCACTGGCCGCCTGCATCGCCGTGACCCGGTCTGCCCCGCGGCAGAGGTGAGCGGCGAGCGTCCCGCAGAAGGCGTCCCCGGCACCGGTCGTGTCGACGGCCGTGGCCCGTTCGGCCTGCACCATCGCCTCGTCCCACCGTGCGCCGCGCGACCCCATCGTGACGAGGACGTTGCGCGCCCTGTGACCGCTCTCGCGCATCAGGGCCTCCTCATGCTCGTTGACGACCAGAGGGTCAGCCAGCCGCAGGACATCCTTGGGGAGGGGCGCATACGGAGCGAGGTTGAGGATGACCCGGGCCCCCCGTTCGTGGGCGTGCCTCGCTGCGGCCGCGACGACGTCATGGGGCAGCTCCAGGGGCATCAGCAGGACGTCGCCGCCGTCGACGTCCTCCAGACAGGGTAGGTCTGCCATCGACATCGCCCTGTTGGCGCCGGGCGCCACGACGATCATGTTCTCGCCGGCCGGATCCACGAAGATGATCGCCGTCCCGGTCGGCCGGTCCGACTCGACCGCCATCCGTGACGTGTCGACACCGAACCGGCCCAGCCGGTCGACGTACTCGTGGCCCTGGGGGTCGTCACCCACCTTCCCGATGAACATCGAATGGACGCCGGCCAGCGCGGCGGCCACGGCCTGGTTGGCGCCCTTGCCGCCGAACCGGTACTCGATGTCCCCCGACATCAGCGTCTCGCCTGAGCGAGGGTGCCGTTCGACCGCCAGGTGCAGGTCCTGGCTGAGCGATCCGAAGACGATTACTCGTCCCAAGGGGTGCCTCCTTGACTGGCTGTGGTGGAGCGACGGCCGGAGGTGGCGTCGGTGGGTGCCGAAGCCCAAGCCAGCCAGCGCCCCGGGTTGGTGAGGATGCGGTCAGTGAGGGTATCGCCCAGCCGCTGACGGACCTGGGGCACGAACCGTTCGCCGAGGTATGCCAATCCCGGCATCCCGCCGTACGCCCGGTAGCGCGACCGGCGAGCGACGTCGTTGCCCAGCATCACCCGGTCCGCGCGACCGGCGGCCGCGATCTCGGCCAGACACTCGAGCAACACCGAGTCCGGCCAGTCCTTCGCGCGGCCGGCGCCGTCGTGGCCGAGGTAGGCGCCGCGTTCGGCGAGCTCGGTGTGCAGCCCGGCGTCCGGGTTCCGGTCGGCGTGGGCCAGGCATACCCGCGACTCGGGGACGCCTTGGTCACGCAGCAGATCGAGCACCTCGTGGGCGGCCGTGCAGCGCTCGGTGTGGACCATGACGGGTGCGCCGGTCGCTCGATGTGCGGCGGCCACCGCCTCGAGGGTGGCACCCTCGACCGCAGAGATGGCCCAGTAGCCGATGCCGGCCTTGAGAACCCCCGCCCGCACCGGCCCCTCCCTGGTATGCGCCGTGGCGACAGCCGCGAGCGGCTTGCTCAGGTAGTCCTCGTCATGCATGGCCATGCCTTCGGTGAGCTCGCGCACGAGGATGCCGGTGAGGTCGTCAGCGCCGAGGTGGCACCATCCCGGCTGGTCGCCGTAATGCGCCTCGCGATGCCGGCCGGTCGTCGCCACGAGGTGGACACCGGCCCGCTGGGCGACACCGGGGAGCTGCGCTGGCCGCCGGCCAAGGCCCAGCGGCGTCGCGTCGACGACCGCGGTGAATCCGGTGCGGGGAAGGTCGGCGAGCTCCCGGGCACCGGCGTCCGGGTCGGCCAGCTCGTCTCCGGGAAGCAGCGGCGTCGCCTGGAACACGTGCTCGTGGTAGTTGGTCGGTCCGAGCCCGGCTGGACTCAGGTCGCCACCCACCGTGCGTACCGATCCCTCCACGGCGACTCGCTCCCTCCGGCGTCTGCCCGGCGGCTCCGAGCTAGTAGACAGGCGATGACAGGATATGGCCGTGACTGCTCTGCGTCTGTATGCCGACAGCGCGGATCTCGATGCCGTCGAGAGGTTGCTCTCGGACGGGCTCGTTCGTGGGGTGACGACGAACCCGACGATCCTCGCGCGCTGCGGCTGGTCCGCTTCTGATCGGCCCGAGCTCGCGGCGCGATGGCTCGACGCCGGTGCGGAGGAGGTCTTCTTCCAGGCGGTCGGCGACTCCGTCCAGGAGATGCTCGCCGACGCGGACCGCATCCGCGATCTCGGCGCAGTCGTCAAGGTGCCGGCGGTCCGGACCGGCTGGACCGTGGCCCGCCGGCTTGCCGACGACGGATGGCCGACCCTGGTCACCGCCGTCTACACCGTCGCCCAGGCGGCCTGTGCCGGGTCGGTCGGCGCGGCCTACATCGCCCCTTACCTGGGGCGGCTTGGCGACCGCGGCGTCGACGGCCACGAGCTCATCGCCCAGATGGCGGCCGCGCTCGCTGGGACACCGACGAGACCGCTCGTTGCGAGCGTGCGCACCTCGGCGGACGTCGCTCGTCTGGTCCTCACCGGCGTCCGGCATGTGACGGCCGCTCCCCAGGTCATCGGAGCGTGTTTTCTGGACGAGGACAGCGAAGGCGATGCGCGTGTCTTCGCTGCTGACGCGGGCCGGGCGCCTAGGCCCGTGGGTGACGCGAACGGTCAGATCCGGACGTCACCGCAGAGGTGAACCGCGACCCCGAGCTCGTCGAAGAACGCGGCCTTCGCGGTCAGGGCTCGGTCTGCCATCTGCGCGTCCGACGCGTAGGCGACATTGAGGTGGTTGGCCTTGTGTCGAGCCATGAGCTGGTCACGGCCGACGCCGTGCAGGACGGCATGCATGATGGGCCACTGAGGTGTGGTGGCCTCAAGGCGACGTCTGGTCTCCTCCTCGGGCAGGTCGAGGACTGTGGCACGGCCGAGATCGACGTGCAGGGAGCCGTCCATGAGGAAGACCCGGGACCACACGATCTCGCCGGGACGCGACACGCCGGACAAGGTGCCCCCACCTAGGGGAAAGTACATGGGGGGCTGGCGCATGCTGTACGACCTGTCGTACCCACCGTTGTGCGACGCTGGCACCGAACCGGATATCTCCATCACCCAGACGAACTGGTCGCCGTAGGGTGCGCCCCAGCGGATGTCGTGGAGTGTAGTGGCCGGGTCGAGGCCCATCGCCGTCCAGATCCGGTTGGTGACAAGTGAGTCGACCGCGACGCCTTCGTCGACCTCGTTGAAGTGCGGCAGCGGAGCACCGTCATACAGCTCACGGGCACCGTCGCGCGAGTGCACCGGAGGGCGGTGCACGTTGTTGAGCAGCCCTTCGGCGAGGTCGCTGGCCGGGACGGTGTCCTTCAGGCCTTGCTGGTACTGGATACCGACCGCGTCGAGGCCGAAGTCGTCGGCGATGCGCAGTGCCGCTACGTACATCCGGAACTGGCTCAGTAGCTGCGCGTCGGTCAGCTCGCTGGCCTCGTCGGGGCCCGTGTGGAAGACGAGGCCCGCTTCGTCGAGCCAGTCCCGTACCGACTGCGCCTCCTGGTCGGTCACCCGACCCATCTCCGCCACCAGCGCACTCTGGGACAGCCGCTCCTTGAAGATTCCCAACGGGTTCAGCAGCTCGTCGTCGAAGATTGCGTTGTACATGCCCATGCAGCCCTCGTCGAAGACCCCGATAATGGCCTTTTCCGAACGAAGCTGCTGCGCCAGAGCCCGACCCAGCGCAGCTTCCTCGCTGTTCGGGAGCTCACCGAGGTCGCGGACGTGGCTGAGGTCGTGAGACAACGTGCCCGTGTCCAGCCAGGTGCGCAGGCCGTTCCTGGCCCACTCGTCGGTAAAGTCCTCGCTCCATAGGATCGAGTGCGCCACACCGGCTTTGGTCAGGCTGGCTGTCAGGTTCAACAGGCCGACCAGTCCCGGGAACTGACCGCTCCAGTTAGCCACGACGAGGATCGGACCGCGGTGGCTGCGCAGGCCCGCCAGCACATGATGGCTGTACTGCCACACCGCCTCGACCACGACTAGCGGAGCCTCAGGCGAGAACGTCTTGAAGACCTCGATCCCGACCCGCTGGCTGTCGATGAAACCGTGCCGCTTCACGGGGTCCACTGGGTGGCTGCGCCGAACCGAGCGACCCAGCGACTCGAGGGCAGCCGTCAGGTCGGACTCCAGCTTCTGCTGAGTCGGCCAGCACGTCTGGTTCGCGGCCAGCCGCAGATCTCCGCTGGCCACCGTGTAGACCACGCCTGGTTCAGCGGCCGGAGGCGTGGTCAGGACCGGAAGTGCGTACGGGGTCATGCGGTTGCTCCTCTGTCGATGTTCGGCACCAGCGACGTGATGTCGGCGACGCGCCAGGTCCTCCCCGGGCTCGACCTCCGAGAGGTCCTTGCTCGCTGAGACCAAGGGTCGCGTCGTGGTCCTTGAATGTGCGACCTCGCGCCCTCTTCGTGGGTGAGGGCAGCGTAGTGGCTCGTGCGAGCGGCCGAGGAGGCGCAGCCCGGCCTGGCCTATCCTGGGATGCCGTGGAGGTGTTGGTTAACCGGTCTGGCGAGAGCGTGAGCGGCGCGAGGCGCGCGTCGACGCGGCAACGTGGCGCACCCCGCCCGACGAGCCCGCGGTAAGCCTTCAGCGTCGTCCGGCTGGGCCGGACTTCAGGCCGTCGCGGCTGCTGACGCCCGCGGGCCTTCAGGCTCCAGAACGTCTCTCGGTCACCCGCGACTAACCAGCTGATTTCATGAGAAGGCCGCACAGGGCCGGTGTCGGTGAACCGAAAAGTGCTCCTGACCTGCGACGATGTGGATTGTCGAAGTCCAACGTCCGCAAGTGCGAGGAGCGCCTTCCAGGGGAACAACGAGACCGGGCTGTACCCACGTCTGAAGGTCGACACGTCCGCCTCGGGGCGTTGGGTCAGGCCGGCGGGGTGCTGCTGACCAGGACGGTCGCGGCGACAGGGCTCGGCGGGGCGATGTCGTCGGCACTGTCCGCTGGCGTAAACCGTTGCGGTGCACGATCCGGCCAAGGTGGTTCTTGATCTCGCGGTGACGTTGGCGTTGGGTGGGACTGCCTAGCGGACGTCGCAGTGCTGCGAGGTGAGCCGGGGCCTGTACAGGCTGGGGGCTTCGGATCATAGGTCGCCGCGACCGGCCCAGGCAGCCCTTCAACCCATCGCAGGACGCCGTGCCACCCTCACCGGGTTTGCCCTCGCGGTGGAGATTGGCGACTGGACCCGTTCTGCCGAGGCCACCATCGGGTCCTGCATCAGCCTTGTGCCCTGTGAGTCCTCCTCGGGCGCCTCTCAGGTCCAGGGCCGGGTCACCAAGACCGGCAACGGCCACGCCCGCCGGCTTGTCATCGTCATCCGCCTGCCCGGGGCCGAGAGCCGTTCCCGCAGGTGACGGCAGGAGTGGGTCGCGCGGGGTCGTATCGCTGGCCAAATTCGACGACGGCTATCGCATGTATGTTGCTCGGCCTGGCGTCTCACCGACGTTCCCGCAGGTCAGCAACCCTGCGCCGTCTTCGAGGCGCACCATGGTGCGCGAAGATTCGGGTCGGGTCACCGTTGCGGCGTGTCGGGTCTGAGGCGGACACTGCTGGGGTTCGTCGTGGTCGACCCCGATGCCTCTGTGGTGCCTGTGAGCCTGTAGGTCAGCATGGTGGTGGAGGGCTCCACGGGAACCGTGGATTGGTGCCTTCGAGCCCGTGCGTCAGACTTTCGACATCTCCCTGCCCTCCCCACGACGAGCGCGACACCTCGTTCACGCTCGGGAAGGGAGAGCAGTCATGGAAGTGGTTCACCCCCGGTGTGCCGGGCTTGATATCTCAAAGAAGGACGCCAAGCTCTGTGTCCGGGTCGCCGGCACCGGCCGCCGCAAGGCCGTGGAGACGGTCACGACCTGGTCCTCGATGACCAGCCAGGTCCTCGCGCTGCGCGAGCACCTCATCGCCGAACAGGTCACCTGTGTGGTGATGGAAGCGACCGGGGACTACTGGAAACCGTTCTACTACCTCCTCGAGGACGCCGGGTTCGAGGTGGTCCTGGCCAACGCCCGGCACGTGAAGAACCTGCCCGGCCGCAAGAGCGACGTCGCGGACGCGACCTGGCTAGCGCAGCTCGGTGCCCACGGCCTGGTCCGCGGCTCCTTCGTGCCGCCCGAACCGATTCGTCAGCTGCGGGACCTCACCCGCACCCGGACCGCGGTCACCCGCGAACGCTCCCGAGAGGCCCAACGCTTGGAGAAGCTGCTCGAGGACGCCGGGATCAAGCTCTCCGCCGTCGCCTCCGACATCCTCGGAGTCTCCGGCCGGGCCATGCTCGAGGCCCTCATCGCCGGAGACCGGAACCCGGCCGCTCTCGCGGACCTCGCCAAGCGCCGGCTCCGCTCCAAGATCCCCGCCCTGACCCAGGCCCTGACCGGCCGGTTCACCGACCACCACGCGTTCCTGGCCCGGATCCACCTCGACCTGATCGACCAGCACACCGCCGCCATTGGCGACCTCACCGCCCGGATCGAGGTGATGATGGAACCCTTTCGCGGGTTCCGGGACCTGATCTGCACGATCCCAGGGATCGCGACCCTGACCGCCGACGTCATCGTCGCAGAGACCGGCGCCGACATGACCCGCTTCCCCACCGCGAAACACCTCGCGTCCTGGGCCGGGACCACCCCCGGCAACAACGAGTCCGCCGGCAAGGTCAAATCGAGCACGACCCGCCCCGGCAACCCCTACCTCCAAGGCGCCCTCGGCGCCGCCGCGATGGCCTGCGCCCAGAACCCCAGCACCTACCTCGGCGCCCGCTACCGCCGGATCGCCACCCGCCGCGGACCCCAGAAGGCCAACGTCGCGGTCCAGCACTCCATGCTCACCGCGATCTGGCACATGGGCCACACCGGCACCCTCTACGACGACCCCGGCCCCGACTACTTCACCAGGCTGAACCCCACCCGCGCCAAGAACCGCGCCATCCACCAACTCGAAGCCATGGGCTACACCGTCACCCTCGACACCGCCAACTGAGACACCACCACCCCCAACACGAGGGAATCTTCGCGTCAGCGGCCTGCGACTAGGTGCCCCCGGCAGGATTCGAACCTGCGCCACCGCCTCCGGAGGGCGGTGCTCTATCCCCTGAGCTACGGGGGCCGGTACCCGTCCAGGACGTCGTTGGCCGGGTGTCAGCCGTTCACATGTGCGTGGCGAGATTAGCAGCCTAGGGTGGCCTTCATGGAACCGGCCAGCGCTGCTGCGCCCCCTCGGGCGGCAGACCGACCGGCCTGGGTCCTCGTCTGTGACGACACCGAGTCCATCCGGCTGCTCCTGCGGATCAACCTCGAGCTCGCCGGCTTCGAGGTGGTCGAGACGACCGACGGGGAGGCGGCCCTGGCCGTGCTTCGGGCCGCGGGCGACGAGCTGCCCAGCGTCGTCGTCCTCGACGCCCAGATGCTCCCTCGGGACGGCTGGTGGGCGATCGCCCAGATCCGCCGTGCGCCGCGGCTCACGCACCTGCCCGTCGTC
>JAABUN010003013.1_pt1 | contig 27444 bp, 24 predicted proteins | sample 5559311 | NCBI WGS metagenome assembly JAABUN01 (sample SAMN10711877, study PRJNA513370) | rock metagenome | isolation source: Antarctica rocks | place: Antarctica: Victoria Land, Siegfried Peak sud
CATCAGCCTCCTGCGGCTCACCGGATGGGACAACATCGCCGCAGGCCTACGACATCACGCCAGAACGCCCGACAGCCCCGTCAAACTGCTCCTGACCTGCTGAAACACGACCTTGCCGAGGCCCTGGATCGAGCCCTGGGGTGCCGCGACGATGGCGGTGCCCGCCTCTTGGTGACCGATCGGCCACCCCAGCAGCTGGGAGTAGAACGCGGCCAGGGCGCCAGGATCGGGCGCCTCGATCGCCGTGCCCCACCACATGTCCCCGGTGCGAGAGCGCATGAGCAGAACGTAGGGCGGCATCGCCGCGGCAGACAAGGGTTTGACGTATCAGGCAAGGGGTCCGCCGGCTCAGCGATCGACGGCCTCGGTGACGTCCCGGATGCGGCTCACCGCGAGCTCGGTGACCAGCCGCGCCCCGGGGGACAGCACGGCGTCCTTGCGGTGCACCACCGCGATGGTGTTGTGCAGCCGCGGGCGCAGGGAGACCCACCCCACCAACGGAGCCAGCCGAGGGCCCAACTCGGCCATCACCCCCCGCTCGACGACCGAATCGGCCAGGCCCGCAGCCACCAGCTCCACTGCCGTCTCGACGTCCTCGACCTCGATGCGGGTGCTCAGGGTCTGGCCCGCCTCCTGGACGAACCGGTACAGCGCCACGCGGACCGAGTCCTGCGTGCGCCACGTGGTCTCCGGCAGCACCAGCTGCGCCGCGGCCAGCGTCCGAGCCGTGACCGGGGCGCGCAGCCTCTCCGGGTCGGCGCTGATGTACACCAGCTCCTCCCTGGCGACCGGCCTGATGGTCATGCCCTCGTCGTCGATGGGCAGCGAGATCATCGCCGCCTCCAGGCGTCCGCGCCGCAGCTCCTCCACGACCTCGGTCGAGTTCTGGCCGATCAGCTCCACCCGCAGGCCGGGATGGCGGTCGAGCACGTCGCTGATGAGTGCTGCTCCCATGTAGAGGCGCGCGGTGCCGAAGATCCCGAACCGGACGGTGCCTGTCTCCAGGGCAGTCACCGACGCGACCGCCGCCTGCGCCTCGCCCGCGGCGGCCAGCGTCCGCTGCGCGTGCGGCAGCAGCGCGGAGCCGGCTTCGGTCGGTAGCACGCCTCGTCCGGTACGGGTGAACAGCTGCGAGCCGACGCTGCGCTCCAGCAGGCGGATCTGCTCCGACAGCGACGGCTGGGAGTACCCCAGCTCGACGGCCGCCGCGGTGAACGAGCGCTGTTCGCACGCGGTGACGAAGCAGCGCAGCTGGTGCAAGGACAACATAGGCACAGCCTATGGCCGCGACAGACAACATCCTCTACCCCGATGGCTTGTCGATGCCTAGCCTTGTGCTCGGAGCGAACGGAACAGCCGGTCGCCGGGAGGGAGCACCATGTTCGACGCCGTCTGCACCAGCTGCCAGCGCAGGGAGCTCATCTTCCCGGCCCAGGTCCTCAGCATCCACAACGAGCCAGCCGGCATCAGCGTCAGCTTCCGGTGCGGCAACGGCCACGTCGGCCGCTGGGCCAGCACGCACGGAACCCGCACCGGCCGCGATCAGTCCCTCGCCTGAGTCGCCCGCTCGACCTGCAGCAGTACGGCCACGTCGCCGTCCGGATCGGTGACGGCAGGAATCAGCCGGCCGTCGACGTCGGTGACCGCCTGCTGCTCGCGGTGTCTGCAACGAGCAGCCGGGCGTGCACCTGCTCGATGTCGTCTACGTGCCAGTAAGTCGTGGCTCAGCCATGCCTTGGACGCCATGGGCGCACAAGACGTGATCGCGCGCCGTGAACTCGGCTGGAGCGCCGTCGAGCTGGCGTGGCCGGTTCGCCACCGAGGGCATCAGGGATCGACGGAGGGCTCGGGGATCGCCGTGGTGGGGCCCCACGCGTAGCACCTGACGGGGTTGAGCATCCGCAGCATCGAGGACACCAGCGCGACGGTACCCGGCGCAGGGCGCTCAGCCCCGGCGGCCGCGCCAGCTCTCACGTGCCACCTGCGACGACCGCCGCCCGAGCACGCGACGGTCCACCGCACGCCCGGCCGACCGCGCCCACGACATCGAAGGCACCTCGACGAAGCGGTGCAGGGCAGCGGCGAACAGCAGTGCGGACCCCCCGGCGGCGAGGATCAGCACCGGCACAGCGACACGGCCCTGCCCCCACCCGAGGAACGCCAGCAGGATCGGCAGGTGCACCAGGTACACGCAGAAGGAGACGTCCCCCAGCCACGTCAGCGGACGACGCTCGAGCAGCCGCCCGCACCACGGCTCGTTGAGCACGCCGACGATGAACCAGGCCGCCCCCAGGCCGATCACCCAGTTGTCCAGCGGCGCCTGCTTCACCACGGCCGGCACCGGCAGGTTGGGTGCGACGTAGGCGGCGCCGGCCAAGCCCCAGCCGAGGAGACGGAGCACCGGCGGCAGCGACCGGTACCAGGCGCCCAGCCGTGCCCGTCGCCGCGCCAAAACAGCACCGAGGGCGAACAGGAAGAGGAACTGCAGCGTCAGGCCGGCCGAGACGAAGTCGTCCCCGAGCACCCCGGAGAACGTCACAGCGAGCACACCCAGGCCCAGTGTCGAGCCGAGCGCGACCGCGTCTCCCGCCCGCAGCACCAGCCACATCAGCAACGGGAAGAGCAGGGAGATCCGCATCTCGTGCGCCAGGGACCACATGGGGCTGTCGACGACGTAGTAGGGGAAGGCCGTCACCATCGGCACGTGCTCGAGCACCGCCCAGGGCGTCAGCGCGGGGGCCCAGTTCGGCTGCAACGGCTCCCCGGCCCCGGACAGGTCGACCGGCGGCGTCAGCAGGCGCAGGGTCACCGCCAGGGCGAGCGCGGCGACGAAGGTGGGCCACAGACGCACCGACCGTCGCACCGCGAACCCTGACCAGGTGCCACGGTGGCCAACCAGGAAGGGCAGCGCGAGCACGAAGCCGCTGAGCACGAAGAACAGCCGGACCGCTGCGCCCCCGCTGACGAAGATCCCCAGCGGCGTGCGGGTGACCAGGGTCTGGAGCACTCCCAGGGCACCGTCCAGCCGGGCCTCGGACAGCAGGGGGTAGACGGAGAGGGCGTGCGCGGTCAGCACGGTCAGCGCAGCCAGCCCACGCAGGCTGTCCAGCTGGCGGAGCCGTTCGGCAGTGGCGTGCGCAGGATCCTGCAGTGGCGCCGACGTCATCCCAGGACCGCGTGCAGGTAGGCGCTCCAGAGGTCGAGGAACAGCAGGCGCACCTCGTCCGTACCGGAGCTGGTGCCGACCGGGGGCTCCTCGGCGGCGCCGACATCACCGCCCGCACCGGTACCGCTCGGGAAGTGCGCCGCGAGCTCTGCCACGCGAAGCTTCTCCGCTGCCACCTCGAGATCGCCGGCCAGGTCGGCCTGCGCGTGGCTGTGGACCACCACCTGGTCCATGCTCATCGGCAGGGCGCCCATCAGCGTCCAGTTGATCGCGGAGCTCTCGTGCGCCAGGACGTTGTGCACGACGGCGTCCTTCGTCGGCGCGCGCCCCGAGCCGAGGAAAGGGCCCGCGTACGGCACCGCGTGGAAGGGGGTGACGACCGCCAGGACCAGCACCTCGGCGTCCCGCACGGACCAACCGGTCCGCAGCCACGACTGCGGACGGTCCCAGCGCAGCGGGTACGTCGTCCGTGCGAACGGCTCCATCTCCGGGCTGTCCGTCGGCACCCGCGCGGTGCCCTTGCACCAGCGCTGGGGGTAGTGCCGTTCCCAAGACAGGAGCGCCGGAGGCCCCCGGTCGGCTAGACGGTGCGCCAGCACGGTCGTGTGGTGGGAGATGCCCCCATGAACGGGTGCGTGGGACCCACGACCGCGATCCGGCCGGGCTCGCTCAGGGGCGCGGAACTGTCAGGCACGTCGAGACTCCGTCGCAGATGGGGGAGGCCGTTACCTTACCCCGGCGGTTGTCCCCCACGACCAGGATCTCCAGGCCGGCCCCCGTCGTCCGTGCCACGCACCACCACCACGGGCACCCCGGTGCTGCGGTCGACCACGACCACCGGGTCACCCGTGCAGCCGTGGGCCTGAAGGTGCCCGACCTGGTCTGCGCGCCTCTGCTGTGAGGGGTGCAGTTATTCCATCAATCTGACTGAGTACGTGACACGTGATCGGTACGCACCAGCAGGGCTGTCGGGCTGGTCCTTCATTCAGGTGACCTTGGTCAGCGACCCGTGCGCCAGCCGCTCTCCTGCAGGTTCGCCAGTCGGTGCACGATGTCACGGGTCGCGGGGTACAGGTCGATGTACGCGGCGAACAGGTCGTCGTACACGGCCCGCACCGCGGGATCTGGCCGGACGACATGCTCCACCGACGCCCAGTCGGTGCCCGGGGGGACGGTCCCCGTTCCGATCGCTGCGAGCAGCGCATCGCCGTAGCAGGCACCGATGGTCTGCAGGGGCAGCTCTTGGTCACGCCCGCACACGTCGCTGACCACCTGGGTCCACAGCCCCCCCTGCGTGCCGCCGCCCACGGCGACCAAGCGGCGCGGCGGCTCGGCGCCGTCCTCGAGGAACTCCAGGATCTGGCGGATGCCGAACGCGATCCCCTCGTACACAGCCCGGAAGAGGTGACCACGTCGGTGCCGCAGGCTGAGGCCGGCGACGACCCCGCGGGCGCGAGGGTCGAAGATCGGCGTCCGCTCCCCGGAGAAATAGGGCAGGACGAGCAACCCGTCGGACCCGGGTGGAACCTCGGCGGCCTCAGCGACCAGGTCGGTGAAGGAGGTCCCACCGGTCAGCTCGCTGACCCAGCCGGTGAGGCTGCCGGACGTGGACATTCCGGCCGCGAGGGTACGGCTGCCCGGCTCGACGCCGGCGGTGGTCCACAGCAGGGGGTGGGTTCTGTACTGATCGAGTACCTGGACGAAGAACATCGTCGAGCCGTACATGAGCATGAGGTCACCGGGTCGCCGCACACCTGCGCTGAAGGCCTCGGCCCAGGCGTCGACGGTGCCGGCGCTGACCGGCGTCCCCGGCATGAGTCCGGTATGGCGGGCGGCCCCGGCCGTCACCGTGCCCACGACCTCGCTCGGCCACGCCAGCCGCGGTAGCGGCACGTCTGGGCAGACCTCGTCGGCCCAGTCCTGCGCCCAGGTCCCCTTCTGCAGGTCGTACAGCGGGTCGCACTGGCTCGCGGTGTGGTGGTCGATCACGTACTCGCCGGTGAGCCTGGCCACGACGAACGAGCTCGAGCTGTACCAGCCGGCCGCGCGTTCCCAGGCCTGCGGCTCGTTGCGACGCACCCACAGCATCTTGGGACCGACGGCCTGGCTGGACAGTGCCTTGCCGCACCGTTCCAGCACCGCGTCCGCACCGAGCCGGTCCGTCAGCTCGTCGATCTCGGCCGTGGCGCGGGTATCGATCCCGTACAGGATGGCGGGGCGGACCGGTGCCAGGTCCGCGTCGCACAGAAGCAGGCACGGCCCGACCCCCGAGACGCACACACCCACGACGCTCTCCGGCTCGACGCCCACGAGCAGCTCACGGCACACGCCGACGACGTCTGCCCACCACACGGCGTCGGCGTCGACCTCGGCCCACCCCGGACGCGGCAGGTCCATGGCGTGCGGCCGCAGCGCCGTCGCGACCACCGTCCCGTCCGGGGTGCACAGCACGCCCTTGGTGCTGCCCGTGCCGATGTCTATGCCGAGGAGCAGGGACGTCATGGGCACCACCCAACGATCGACGGAGGGGACGTCGTCACTCTAGGGCGCCCCCCGTCGAGGCCTGTCCTCGGCCGTCTGCTCCTCACGCCACCCCGTGGGAGGACCGCGAGCGGCGGGCCAGCGAGTCGAGGGTGACCGCGAGCAGCAGCACGGCGCCGGTGACCATGAACCGGATCGAGGACTCCAGGTTGAGCAGCACCAGCCCGTTCGAGATCGACTGGATGACCATGATGCCCAGCAGGGCGGCGAAGGCCGAGCCTCGCCCGCCGAACAGGCTGGTGCCTCCGATGACGGCGGCCGCGATCGCGTTGAGGTTCACGTCACCGGTCCCGGTGGTGGTGCTCGCCGAGGTCAGGCGGGAAGCGGCCAGCACCCCACCCAGGGCCGCCAGCCCGGAGCACAGCACAAAGGCCGAGGCGTAGACGGCGCGCACGTTGATCCCCGCACGCCTGGCCGCCTCGACGTTGCCACCGACGGCGAACATCGAGCGCCCCCAACGGGTCCGGGTCAGCGCGTAGTGCATCACCAGCACCAGACCCACGAAGAGCACGAACATGTAGCTCACCCCGCGGGCCTGGTTGAGGATCGAGACCACCAGGGCCAGGCCGGCGGCGAGGAGCACCGAGCGCACCAGCAGCCCGGTAGTCGACCCGGTCGACAGGTCGGAGGCCTGTCGCTCACGCGAGCGGAGCAGGCCCGCGACGAAGTACCCACCGGCGACGGCGACCACGAGCAGGTAGGAGAGCCACTCAGGCAGGAACAACCCGGAGGAGAACTGCACGAGGAAGGAGTCGAACGGCAGGTTGACGGCCCGCCCGTACGGCGAGAGCAGGGCGAGCTGGAGCCCGAGGAACCCCAGCAGGCCCGCCAGCGTGATCACGAAGCTCGGGACCCCGAACCGGTTGAACATGATCGAGTAGACCCAGCCGATGAAGCAGCCGGTGACGACCGCGAGCAGGATCGCCAGCGCGATGGGCCAGTCGTGCCGAACGAAGGTGATGGCGGTGACTGCTGCGGAGACGCCGCTGACCGATCCGACGGACAGGTCGATCTGGCCGACCAGCAGCACCAGCACGATCCCCAGCGCGATGACCCCTGTGTCCGACATCTGCAGAGTCAGGTTCACGAGGTTGCGCGGGGACAGGAAGTTGTCGTTGAGGAAGTACATGACGGTGAAGATCACGACCAGGCCGGCGACGACGGGCAGCGTGCCGAGGTCGCCGCTGCGCAGCCGGTCCAAGGAGGTCTGGACGACGCCGCCGAGGCCGGCGCGGTGCTGGAGCCGCTCGTCCAGCCGGTCGGACGTCCTCGTGGGGGGCGGGCCAGCGGTGGACGCGCTCACGGGGTGACCTCCTGGCTGGTGGTGGGGTCCGTGCTGGCCCGGCGCCCGGCGCGCTGGGACACGACGTTGTCGGTGGCGCCGGTGATGGCAGCGATGATCTCCTCCGAGCTGACCGACCTGGCGTCGAAGATGCCGTTGTTGCGGCCGAGCCGCAGCACCGCGACGCGGTCCGCCACCGCCTTCACGTCGGCCATGTTGTGGCTGACCATGATCACGCCGTGGCCGTTCTCCCGCAGCCGCTCCACCAGGTTCAGCACCTCGGCCGTCTGCGCGACACCCAGTGCGGCCGTCGGCTCGTCGAGGATGACGATCTTCGGGTCGCCGAGCAGAGAGCGCGCGATGGCGACGGTCTGCCGCTGCCCTCCGGACAGCGACGCCACCGGGATCCGCACGGTCGGGATCTTCGCCGAGAGCTGGCGCAGCAGCTCCCAGGACCGGGTCTCCATCTTCGTCTCCGACAGCCGGAACCGTCCGATCTCCTGCCCGAGGAAGAGGTTCTCGACCACACTGAGGTTCTCGCACAGGGCGAGGTCCTGGAAGACCGTGGCGATACCGAGCTGGCGCGCCTCGGACGGGCTGCCGATCCGGACCTGGTGGCCCTCGAACTCGATCGTCCCCTGGGTCTGGGCGTGCACCCCGGACAGCACCTTGACGAGCGTGGACTTGCCAGCGCCGTTGTCGCCGACGATGGCGACGACCTCGCCCGCCCGCACGTCGAGGTCGACATCGGTGAGCGCTGCGACCGCGCCGAACGACTTGCTGATCGAGCGCAGCGCGAGGACGGGTTCGCCCGTGGGCGCTAACCGTTCGGAGATGGTGGGGGCGGACATGACTCTCCCTCAGATGGGTGGTCGGGGGTCGGTGCCGGGACGCCGGTGAAGCGGCCCGGCACCGTGCTGCTCGGGTCGTTCCGTCGGGCTACTGGATGCCGAGCTCGGCGCAGCCGGCGGCGAACTCACCCGTGCAGACCTCGTCGGGGGTGTAGATGTCGCCGTCGAAGATGACCTCCTTGACGTTCTCGCGGGTGACCACGGTCGGCTCGAAAAGCTGTGCAGGGGTCTCGAACAGGGTCGTCTCACCCTCCGGCGGGTCGTCCTGCAGAAAGGCGTAGGCGACCTCGGCGGCAGCCTCGCCGACCACGACCGACGGCTTGGAGATGGTGTTGAACTGGGTGCCGAGGATGATCCGCTGGATGGCGGCGATCTCGGCGTCGTTGCCGGTGACGGGCGGGACCGGGTCGCGGCCCGCGCCCTGCAGCGCCGCGATGGCGGCACCCCCGGTGCCGTCGTTGGCCGCCACCACCCCGACGATCTGGTCCCCGTACTGCGAGATGGCGCCCTCGGTGAACTCCTGCGCCTCCGGTGGCAGCCAGTCCGGCGTGTCGAACTCGGCCAGCTCCTCGAACGGGCCGTCATCGACCACGGAGTCGACGCCGTCGCGGATCAGACCTGCCGCTGCGTCGGTCGGCGACCCGTTGATCTGCAGGATGCCACCCTCAGCGCCGGTCTCGGTGAGGTGGTCGACCAGGGACTGCGCGATCGCCGCACCGATCGCCTTGTTGTCGTAGGAGACGTAGTAGTCGGCCGGCAGGTCGGGGATCGGCCGGTCGTAGGCGATCACCGCGATGCCCTCGCTCTGGGCCCGCTGCACGAGACCCGCTGCGGCAGAGGAGTCCACCGGGTCGAGGACGATGACCTCAGCGCCGTCGGCCACCGCCGCCTCGAACTGCGCCTGCTGCTGCTGGGCGTCCGCGTCGGCGTTCTGGTACTCCACCCGGCAGTCCGGGCACAGCTCCTTCATCTTGTTCTCAAAGGCCGGGGCGTCCTGCTCGTCGTACCGGGTGGAGTTCTGGTCAGGCATCAAGAACGCGACGAGCGCACCGTCGCCCTCGCCGCCGCCCTCGCCGCCGCCATCGCTGCCGCCATCGCCGCCGCAGGCGGCCAGCGCCGCCGCGGAGGCGAGCAGCACGGCGACCAAGGCGGACGTGGATCGTCCTGTTCTCATCATTTCTCCATCTGTCGTGCGTCCCGGCGGGACGTGGTGGTCGAAGGGTTCACTGCGGGATGAGCGAGACCTTGATCGACGACGTGCCGTCGGCGACCAGGTCGAGTCCCTCCTGGAACCTGTCCAGGGGGAGCTGGTGGGTGACGATGTCGTCCATGGGCAGCAGGCCCTGCTCGAGCATCCGGATGGCCGCAGGCCAGCAGTGCGGGCCGAGGTGGGCGCCCAGGACGTCCAGCTCCTTGTCGTCGCTGATGATCGACCAGTCGACGGTGACGTCCGAGCCGAAGACGCCGTACTCGACGTAGGTGCCGAGCTTGCGCAGCAGGTTCAGGCCCTGCAGCACGGCTGACGGGTGCCCGCTGCCCTCCAGGTACACGTCGGCCCCGTAGCCCTCGGTGAGGCCGCGGACGACCTCGGCAGGGTCCTGCTCGGCGATGTTCACGACGACGTCGGCGCCACACCGCCGCGCGAGCTCGAGCTTGCGGTCGGACACGTCGAGCGCGACGACGTGGGCCGGGAACTTGGCCCGGGCGCCGGCGACCATGCCGAGTCCGATCGGGCCGCACCCTGCGACGACGACGACATCGTCGAATCGGATCCCTCCGCGCTCGACGGCATGCAGCGCACACGACAGCGGTTCGGCGAACGCGGCGTGCGCGGCGGGCAGCTCGGCCCCTACCCGGTGCACCAGGGCGCCGGCGGGGAAGACCATGTACGAGGCCATCGCCCCGGGCGTGGCCCGCTTGAAGCCGTAGATGTTGTGGGGCGCGCACATCCAGTACTGCCCCCGCCGGCAGTAGCGGCAGGCGTGGCACGGCACGATCTGCTCCGAGACCACGCGGTCCCCGACCTGCACCCCCCAGCGGGCGGACGCCTCGTCGTCGAGCCGGACGACCTCGCCGACGAACTCGTGTCCGGGTACCACGTCGCGCTCGGCCCAGGCGGGCCGTTGGTCGTCGCCCCAGAACTTGGTCGCCCCGTGGTAGCACTTCAGGTCGCTCGCGCAGATGCCGACGGCCTGCACGCGCACCAGCGCCTCTCCGGGGCCGGGGGTCGGGACCGGCAGCTCCTGCAGCCGGTAGTCCCGGGGACCGTGGCACACGACGGCCTGCATGACCGTCGGAATCTCGACCGGCACGGCGCCTCCTCGTTGAAGCGGATGCGGCTCGGTGCCGCTGCGACGGACGCTAGACCAGTCCTGATCATATGTCCAGAACAATCTTTCAGTCGAACAGCCATGCGGGTACTCTGCTCAACCGGCGACCACGCCGCTGGCGCCGGACGGAAGGATGGGGCCGTGACCACACCGCACGAAGGGGGCGCGAGCGCCCAGCCGCTTGCCGTGACCAGGTTTTCTGAGCAGCTGATGTACGAAGCCGCGCACCTGTACTACCGCCAGGACGCCACCCAGGCCGACATAGCCGACCGGCTGGCGACCAGCCGCGCCACCGTCAGCCGCCTGCTGTCCGAGGCCCGCCGCACCGGCATCGTCAGGATCGAGGTCATCGCCCCGCGCGAGGCCGACGACGAGGCGCTCGCAGAGCGGTGCGCCCGTCTGCTCGGTCTGGAGCGCGTCTGGCTGGCTCCCGCAGCGGACGAGCCCTTCGTCGGTTCCGCTCTCGCGCCCCGCCTCTCTGAAGCCCTCACGGCGGCGGAGCTACGACCGGGCGATGTGCTGCTGGTCGCCTCGGGGCGGACGGTCTACGAGGCAGCTCGTGCCGGACTGCCCTCTCTCCCGGGCGTTGTCGTGGCCCCGGCCGTCGGTGGACAGGAGGAGCCCGAAGCCTGGTATCAGAGCAACGAGATCACCCGGGAAGTCGCCGCACGCATCGGCGGGCGGCCGACGTTCCTCTACGCGCCGGCTCTGCCGAGTCCCGACCTGCATCGGATCCTGCTCGACGAACCGACGATCCGTCGCGTCCTCGGGCTCTGGCGCGACGCCCGGTGCGCCGTGCTGGGCATCGGCGCGCCGCCCCTGACCCGGGTGTCGATCTCAGCCTCGATCCCGACCGACGCCGTGGCCCTGCGCGACGCCGTGGGTGACATCTGCCTGCGCTTCTTCGACAAGGCCGGCCGCCCCGTCAACTTCCCAGGGAGCGACCGGATGATGTCGACCAGCCTGGAGCTGCTCCGCTCGGTCCCCACGACGATCGCTGTCGCCGCCGGTCCGACGAAGGTCGCCTCGATCCTGGCCGCGGCCCGCGCCGGCTACGTCTGCCAGCTGGTCACCGATCGAAGCACGGCCTCAGCGCTGGTGCACCTGGCATCGGCACAGTGATCAGGACCCGGCTCACAGGGAGAACTAGTCGCGTTCCCGCGTGCTGAACGCGGCGTCGAACGCGGTGGTCGGCGCCTCGAAGTTGAGCGAGCGGACGAACTGCACCGCCTCGGCCGCCCCCACCAGGCGGTCCATCCCCGCGTCCTCCCACTCGATCGAGATCGGACCGGCGTACCCGATCGCCGTCAACGTGCGGAAGCAGTCCTCCCAGGCGACGTCCCCGTGCCCGGTGGAGACGAAGTCCCAGCCACGCCGCGGGTCTCCCCACGGCAGGTGCGAGGACAGGCGTCCGCCCCGGCCGTTGCCGACCTTCATCCGGGTGTCCTTGCAGTCGACGTGGTAGATCCGGTCGCGGAAGTCCCACAGGAACCCGACCGGATCGATCTGCTGCCAGACCATGTGGCTGGGGTCCCAGTTCAGGCCAAAGGCCTCCCGGTGCCCGATGGCGTCCAGCGTGGCGTGGGTGGTCCAGTAGTCGTAGGCGATCTCACCGGGGTGGACCTCGTGGGCGAACCGCACCCCCACCTCGTCGAACACGTCGAGCACCGGGTTCCAGCGGTCGGCGAAATCGGCATAGCCCGCCTCGATCCGGGCGGCCGGCACGGGCGGGAACATCGCCACGTACTGCCAGATCGACGAGCCCGTGAACCCCACGACGGTGTCGACGCCGAACGCAGCCGCCGCACGAGCGGTGTCAGCCATCTCAGCAGCCGCCCGCTGCCGCACACCCTCGGGCTCACCATCACCCCAGATCCGCGCGGGCAGGATGTCCTGGTGGCGGAAGTCGATCGGGTCGTCGCAGACCGCCTGACCCACCAGGTGGTTCGAGATCGCGAACACCGCGAGCCCATGACGGTCCAGCACCTCGCGTCTCGAGTCGACGTACCCGTCCTCCGCCAGAGCGCGGTCCACCTCGAAGTGATCACCGCTGCAGGCGATCTCGACGCCGTCGTAGCCCCACGAGGCCGCCAGCCGGCACACCTCCTCGAACGGCAGGTCGGCCCACTGACCGGTGAACAGGGTGATCGGTCGCACCATCAGGTCTCCTCGGTTCGCTCAGGTCTCGTGATTGTTCTGCCAGCCTCTCGCAAGAACTGGAGCCCGGACGTGGCCAGCTCGTCCTGGCTGGTCGCCAGCGGGCGCCAGATGGAGGCCGCGGTGGCGATGGCGTCGTTCTCGGCGATGAACGACTCGATGCACAGGGGACCGGTGTACCCGGTGCCCGCGAGTGCGCGCAGGATGGCCGGCCAGTCCAGGTGGTCGGCGCCGGGTGCACCGCGGTCGTTGGCGCACACCTGCACCGCCGCGATGTTCGCCCCGGCCCGCGCGACCGCCGCGGGCACCGAGCGCTCCTCGATGTTGAGGTGGTAGGTGTCCAGCAGCAGGCCGCAGCCCGGGCCGAGCAGCGGCCCCAGCGCGTCCAGGGCCTGGTCCACGGTGTTCAGCACGCTGGTCTCGTAACGGTTCAGCGGCTCCACGGCCATGGTGACCCCGCACGCGGCCGCGTGCTCGACGACCGGTGCGAGGTTCTCCCGCAGCTCCTCGTAGACGGCTGCCCGCTCCGCCTCACCCATGCGCCAGGTCCGGCCCACGGAGGCGTAGGCGGGACCGCCCACCGTCCGCGCGCCCACCGCGGCGGCCACGTCGACGCAGTGCCGCAGGTAGTCCTGGGTGGAGCGCACGGTCGCGGCGTCTGCAGCCACGAGCTCGCGGCCCGGCGAGGTGACCAGGCACGTGGTAGCACCGAGGCCGAGGTCGGACAGGACGCCCGCGGCGGCTGCCGGGTCCCAGTCGCCTGGGTTCTCGACGGGCAGCTCGATCACGTCGAAGCCCCAGCCGCGGATCCGCACCGCCAGCTCGGCGAGCGTGCGGTCGTCCAGAGGGGACGCCCAGACCCACGTGCTCACGCCGATCGGGAAAGTCATCGCGACTCCTCTCGTCCAGGATGGGCCGCCCCGGGGTCCACCCGACCCCGGGGCGGGGTCAGTCAGCTCAGATCAGCTCAGCGGTCCTGCCACACCTCGGGGTAGCCGGGCAGCTCCTCGCCACCGAACTTGGCGTAGTGCAGGCTCGGCATCTCCGCGTTGCGGTCCAGGTACTCGTCCCGGTCCTCTTCGGTGATCGGCACCTGCGGCAGCACCCACTCGGACGGCACCTCCTCGCCGTTCCAGATCATCTGGGCAGCCAGCACCGGTGTGCGCCACTGGAAGTTGGAGTAGACCGGCGCGATCGCCGTCATGTCCGTCTCTTGCCACTTGCGCATGAAGCTCAGCTCGTCCTCGCCCACCATCACGGGGTAGTCCTTGCCCGCGTCCTCGAACGCCTCGATAGCGGCGACCGACCCGTCACCGGCGTCCATCCAGATGCCGTCGACGTCGCCGCGCTGCAGGTACTGCGTGACGATGTCCTTGATCTTGGCGCCGTCACCTCCGGTGAACTCGAAGCCCAGGACCTCCAGGTCGGACTCACCGAAGATCTTGTCGGCTGCCGCCCAACGGTTCTCGAGCACGTCGACCCCGGGCAGGATGCGCAGAGCCAGCACCGTGCTGCCGGGCTCGAGGTTGTCGACCAGGAACTCGGCACCGTCAGCGCCGTAGGCGTACCCGCCGATGGGGTGGATGAACGTCACCGGACAGTCTGTGTTGACCCCGCGGTCGAACACGATCACCGGTGCACCGCTCGCGCAGGCGGCCTCGACCGCAGGCGTGAGGGTGGCCGTCGTCGATGGCGAGACGATGATGGCGTCGCAGTCGCCGGCGTCGACAAAGGCCTGGATGTCGGAGATCTGTTTGTTGTCGTCGTCCCCGGCGTCGGAGACCCGGAACTCGCCGATGTCACCGCTCTCCGTCAGCACGTCCACCTGCTGCTGCATGGTGATGAAACCGGTGACCCGCCACGGGTTGGAGATGGACGCGTTGGAGAAGCACAGCGTCTTGGCTCCCTCCGTGGCGAACTCCTGCGTGTCGACCATCTCGGGCTCGATCGCTTGCAGCCACGGTTGCGACTCGTCCCCCTCGGGCTCCAGGTCGCGCTGGGCGAGCTGGCGCTCGTAGTCGGCCTGCACGAAGAACTCGCCGCCGCTGTCCTCCTCTTCTGCGCTGTCCTCCCCTTCCGCGCTGCCCTCGCTCTCCTCACCGCCCGCCGGAGCGGACGCGCTCACCTCCGGGCCGGCGTCCGTCGGGGTGTCCGTGGTGCAGCCGGCCACTGCCAGTACGCTCGCCGCGGCCGCTGCCACGACCAGCACTCGTCCTCGTCGCATGTGTCTGCCCTTTCGATCATCGAAACCGTGAGATGCCCTGTCGTGGTGCCCATCGCTGCGCGCGGGTGGTCCCGCAGCCCGCCGGGCTACCCGGCAGGCTCCGGGCCAGGCGTCCTGGCGCGGGGACGCCTGCTGCCGGCGGTGTGGGCGGCGAACGCCACGGCGGCGATGATGATGACGCCCTGGAGCCCCGGACGCGCGGTCGAGGGCAGGCCCAGCTGGTTGAACAGCGTGAACAGCCCTTCCAGCACGAGGGCACCGCCCATCGCGGCGCTCACCCAGCCGTGCCCGCCGCCGAGCACCACGCCGCCGAGCACGACCGCCGTGATCGCCACGAACTCCAGACCCTGGCCGACCTGGGACGTCACTCCGGCGTAGCCGCCGATGAGCACCGCCGCCACCGTCGCCAGCAGGCTGGAGAGCACGAACGCTGTGGTCCGGACGAGGGCGACCCGGATGCCGCTGAAGGCGGCGGCCACCGAGTTGTCGCCGACGGCCAGCAGCGTGCGCCCGAACGACGAGCGCATCAGGGCCACCACGCCCGTCCCTACGACGAGCATCACCGGCAGCGCCCACGGCAGCAGCCCTACTCCGGGCACGTCGCGCACGCCCCCGCGGCCGAGCTCGCGGAAGCCCTCGGACAGGGCACCGGTCGGCGCTCCCCCGGTCCAGAGCCTGATCGCCCCGAAGAGCACCAGCATCATCCCGAGGGTGGTGATGAAGGACGGCACCTTGAGCACGGTCGTGACGAAGCCGTTGACCAGGCCCACGCACAACCCGAAGACGAGCATCACCAGCATCACGCTGTAGGTGCGTGACTCCTCTCCGTCGATCAGCTTGGCCGCGATGACGACCTGGGCACCGACGAGGGAGCCCACCGACAGGTCGAACTCGCCGGAGGCGATGACGAAGTACTGACCAGCGGCCAGAATCACCAGCGGGGCGGCCTTCTTCACGAACGCCAGCAGGGAGCTGGGCTCGGCGAAGCTGGGGTTGAGGGCGAAGATCACGGCGAAGATCAGCACGAGAAGCGCTGTCACCGTGGCCGTCCCACCGCTGCGCAAGGAGAGCAGCGCCGCTTGTCCTCTGCTGCCGGGGCCAGCGCCCACCGGGCCTCGCGTGGTCGTGGGTGCGCTCATGAGTGCCTCTCCTTGAAGCGCGCCCGCGACGTCGTCGGGTCGATCTGGCGACGGGCGTAGATGGCCACGGCGGCGATGATGATGACGCCTCGCAGCACGTCCTTGAAGAACGGGTCGACCTGCATCACGTTGAACACGGTGTCGAGCACCGCCAGGATCAAGACCCCGCCGACCGTGCCGGCGACCGAACCCCGTCCTCCCAGCAGCAGGGTTCCGCCCAGCACGACCGCGGCGATGGAGTCCAGGTCGTAGCCGGAGCCGGCGACCAGCGCGCTGCCGGTGCCGAACCTCGCGGCGATCAGCAGGCCCGCGATCCCGGCCGCGAGGGAGCAGAGCACGTGGGCGCGCACCAGCGTGGGACCGGTGCGGACCCCCGACAGCCGCGCGACCTCGTCGTTCCCCCCGACGGCGAACATGTGGTAGCCCAGTCGGCTGCGGTGCAGCACGATCCCGGCCACGACGGCCACCGCGATCATCACGGCTGTCGACAGCGGCAGCAGCCAGATGCGCATGTAGCCGAAGAGCTGGAACGAGGCAGGGACATCGCCGGCCGGGCCCTGGTACCGGGTGTCCAGGTAGGCCTTGAGGAGCAGCCCGGTGCCGAGGGTGGCGATGAAAGCGTTGACCTTGAGCCCGGTGATCACCAACCCGTTGACCAGCCCGACGGCCGCAGACACCGCGAGCGCCGCGATCACACCCGGCACGATCCTGGCCGGGTCGCCGTCCATGGTGGTCGCTGCCACCAGGCTGGACAGCGCGGCGACGTAGCCCACCGACAGGTCGAGCGAGCGGCACAGGATCACCAGCGTCTGCCCGATCGCCACGAACCCCAGCAGGCTCGATCGCGTCAGCATGTCGACGGTGTTGCTGGTGGAGAACAGGTTCCGTCCCTGGGTGCCGAGCAGCAGCCCGGCGGCCAGCACGATGCCGAGCAGCGCCAGGTAGACGATGCCGGTTGTGCTCAAGCGACGATCGCCCGGACTTCTTTGATCCGGCCGTCCGTCGCCCGGTCGCAGGCTGCTGCCGCGGGTGCGTGCCGCCGCGAGCAGGCCGCTCATCGTCCGCCCGCCGTGGCCATCGTCATGATCTCGGTCTCCTGGCTGCCACCCGGCAGCTCGCCGGCGATGCGGCCGTCGTGCAGGACCAGCACCCGGTCCGCCATGCCGATCACCTCCGGCAGCTCGGAGGAGATGACCAGCAGGGCGACACCCTGCGCCGCCAGCTCGCGCATCAGCTCGTAGACGGCCCGCTTGGCGCCGACGTCGATGCCCCGGGTGGGCTCGTCCAGCACCATCACGCGCGGCTCGGTGACCAGCCACTTGGCCAGGACCACCTTCTGCTGGTTGCCGCCGGAGAGGAAGCGCACCTCCTGGTCGAGCCCGCGGGACGTCAGCTCCAGGGACGACAGCACCCCCGGGATGCGGCGTGCCGAGCGCGCTGAGGACCGCGGCAGCACCGCGTCTAGCACCACCCGCGCGTTGGCCAGGACCGACTGGCGCAGCGCCAGCCCCTGGGCCTTGCGGTCCTCGGTGACCAGTGCCAGTCCCGCTCGGACGGCGCGTCGCGGTGAGGTCAGGCGCACGGGCTGCCCGTCGACCTCGACGGTGCCCCGGGTGAAGGGCTCGACCCCGAACAGCGCGTGCGCGATCTCGGTACGTCCGCTGCCCTGCAGCCCTGCCAGAGCAACGATCTCGCCGGCCCGTACCCGCAGGTCGATGCTCTCGAGCTGGAGGTTGCCGCCGCCGCGGACCTGCAGCCGCACCTCCCCCAGCGTCGAGCCCTCGGCCTTGTCGGGGAAGAAGACCGACAGCGAGCGTCCGACCATCGCCCGCACCAGCTCGTCGGTGGTGATGTCGGCGGTGTCGCAGGTGCGCACCAGCGCGCCGTCCTTGAGCACCGTGATCCGGTCGCAGAGGTCGAAGATCTCCCGCAACCGATGCGAGACGTAGAGCACCGCGACGCCACGGTCGCTCAGCCGGCGGACCAGGCTGTAAAGGAGCTCCACCTCGGCGTCGGACAGGGCAGCGGTGGGTTCGTCCATGGAGATGATGCGTGCCTCGTGCGAGAGCGCCTTGACGATCTCGACCACCTGCTGCTGCGCCACCGAGAGCGACCCCACCCGCGAGCGCGGCGTGATGCCGTGCACCCCCAGATCCTGTATCAGCGAAGCAGTCTCGGCGTCCATGCGCTCGGCGTCGACCAGTCCCCGGCGCCGTGGCTCACGTCCGAGGAAGACGTTCTCGGCCACGCTGCGCTCGGGCAGCAGGTTGAACTCCTGGAACACCGTCGAGACCCCCGAGCGCTGGGCCTGCAGCGGGTGCTCGAACGACACCGGCTCGCCGTCCAGCTCGATGACGCCCGCGTCGGGGCGGTACACGCCCGCGAGGATCTTCATCACGGTCGACTTCCCGGCACCGTTCTCGCCCACCAGGGCGTGCACCTCGCCCGCGCGCAGCTCGAGGTCGACACCGTGCAGCACCTCGTTGCCCAGGAACGACTTGCGGATGCCACGCACGCGCAGCAGTGGCGCGCCGGTCTCAGTCACTGGCTGCCACCTCCGTCCAGGCACCCGCGGCAGCGGCCGAAGCAAGAACGGCCTCGACCAGCGCGGCCGAGCGCACGCCGTCTGCGAACCGCGGCAGGCCCTCGGGCGCCTGGCCCGTGACCGCGGCGTAGGTGTCGGCCACGAACGCGTCGAAGCAGTCCTGGTACCCCTGCGCGTGCCCTGCCGGGAGCCGGCTCAGTCGGGCCGCGTCGGGCGACAGCGTGTGCGGGTCCCGCACCAGCTGCTGGGTGCCCTCACGACGGCGCACCCACAGCAGCTCGGGCGACTCCTGGTCAAAGGCCAGACTCGCCTGCGTGCCGCCGATCTCGAGGTACAGGTGGTTCTTGCGGCCGGCCGCGACCTGGCTCACCAGCAGGGTGCCGAGCACACCGGCGACGGTCTCCAGCTGCAGGGTGACGACGTCCTCCGTGCAGACCTGAGCGCCACCGCGGGTCGGTTGCACCGTCCGGGTACGAGCCGCCAAGGCCGCGATCCTGTCACCGGTGACGAACTCGAGCAGGTCGCACCAGTGCGAGCCGATGTCGCCAAAGGCACGCGAGGCACCGCCACGCACCGGGTCCACCCGCCAGTCGTCGTCGCTGCCACTGGAGAGCCAGTCCTGCAGGTAGGTCCCGTGCACGGACCCGATGCGACCTGTCTGGCCCTGGGCGACCCGGGCCCGGGCCTCACGCACCATGGGGTGGAAGCGGTACACGAAAGGCACCGTGGCCACCAGCCCCCGCTCGGTCGCGACCGTCTCCATCTCCTGCGCGTCGGACCGGGTGGTGGCCAGCGGCTTCTCGCACACCACGTGCCGGCCGGCCGTCAGCGCAGCCAGCGTGAAGGCGGCGTGGGTGTCGTTCGGGGTGCAGACGTGGACGACGTCGACATCGGGGAGGAGCGCGTGCACGTCGCTGTATCCCCGCCCAGCGCCGAGGGCGACCGCCGCGGCCTGGCCGGACGCCGGTGAGGAGCCCACCACCCCGACGAGGCTGGCGCCGGACACCAGCGCAGCCCGGGCGTGCACCCGGGCCATGAAGCCGGTGCCGACGATGCCAACCCGGAGCGAACCGGTGCGGGGCGGGGAGACGAAGGTCTGCGCGAGGACTGCTGCGGCTCCGGGCGTCGTTGCCATGTGCCGAAACGTAGAGCCACTTCTGTCGATCGTCAAGCAAAAGTCGGTACAAAGTTTCGTCAAGTTGCGGCTGTTCCGCCGTAAGCAGGCTGTGTTTGACTAGTGCGATGACAACGGCGCCCGGATCGGGTGGAGCCCCCGCAGGCGTCGGGTCCGGAGCCGTGCTCCAGCTCCTGCGCGACGGCCAGCCCTGGACCCGGGCCGAGATCAGCGTTCGCACCGGGCTCGCCCGCTCGACCGTGGGTCTTCGTCTGGACGCCCTGGTCGACGCGAAGCTCGTTGTGCCCGTAGCGGACTCGGTCTCGACGGGGGGGCGTCCCCCCACCCGGTTCGCCTTTGACCCACGCGGTTTCTGCGTCCTGGGGGCAGACCTGGGAGCCACCCACGCCAGGCTTGCTGTCACCGACCTGGACGGCAGGGTGTTGGGCGAGCACAGCGAGGTCCTGGAGATCGCGCGCGGCCCGGAGCAGGTGCTGAGCTGGCTGGTGCAGTGTGGTCGGGAGCTGTTGCGCTCGCTCGCGCAGCAGCCGGACCAGCTCATCGGCGTCGGCATCGGGCTGCCAGGACCTGTCGAGCACTCCACCGGTCGACCCACCAGCCCACCCATCATGCCCGGGTGGGACGCCTTCGACGTGCCCGGCACCGTCTCCGCCGGGCTCGGCTGCCCCGTGCTGGTCGACAACGACGTGAACGTCATGGCGCTCGGCGAGATGGCTCTGGCAACCATGGGCAGGAGCGAGAGCCTCGTCGCCGAGGCGGATCTCGCGTACATGATCTTCGTCAAGGTGGCCACCGGCATCGGTGCCGGAATCATCAGCGACGGACAGCTGCAGCGCGGCGCCCAGGGTGCGGCCGGCGACCTCGGGCACGTGCAGGCGCCCGGGGGCGGCGACGCCCCCTGCCGGTGCGGCAACACCGGGTGCCTGGAGGCCATCGCCAGCGGGCCCGCGATCGCGGCACGGCTCACCCGCGAGGGTGTACCCGCTTCGTCGGGGCGCGAGGTGGTCGAGCTGGTGCGCGCCGGCAACATCCCCGCGACCCGTGCGCTGCGCCAGGCCGGGCGCGACCTGGGCGAGGTGCTGGCCTCCGCGGTGAGCCTGCTCAACCCCTCGGCGATCGTCATCGGCGGCCAGATGGTCGAGGCGGGCGAGACCCTTCTCGCCGGGGTGCGCGAGGTGGTCTACGGACGCTCGCTGCCCCTGGCCACCGGTTCGCTGCGCATCCTCGCCTCGCGTGCGGGCGAGCAGGCCGGGGTGCTCGGCGCCGCCGCCATGGTGGTGCAGCACGTGCTGTCCGCCGAGGAGGTGGAGGCGCGTGTCAGCGCGCTGCGCTGACGAGTATCAGCGTGCTCTCGTGTGACAGCCTGGCCCGCATGACCGGGTACGTGGCACTGCTGCGAGGCATCAACGTCGGTGGCCGGGCGACGCTGCCGATGGCCACCCTGCGCGAGGTCGCCGAGGGGCTCGGCTACACCCGGGTGAGCACCTACATCGCCTCGGGCAACCTCTTCCTCGAGGCCGGCGACGCCTCGCCCGGAACCGTCGAGACGGCGCTGCACGACGCTCTGCTCGAGCACACCGGGCTCGAGCTCACCGTGGTGGCGCGCACGCGTGCGCAGCTGACCGCGGTGGTGGCGACCAACCCCTTCCCCGACGCGGAGCCGCAGCAGCTGCATGTCTCCTTCCTCACCGGGCAGCCGACCGCCGCAGGGATCACGGCGTTCGAGACCGAGATGGGGCGCCATCCCGAACGTGCGGCCGTGATCGGGCAGGAGGCCTACATCGACTACGTCAACGGCGCCGGACGGACGAAGGTCAGCTGGGACCGGGTGGCACGGGCGATGGGCGTGCAGGGCACGGCCCGCAACTGGCGCACCGTGCTGACCCTGCTGGACAGGCTGAGCGTCGACCCTTCCTGAGAAGGGGTGCCTACAGCGTCTTGGCGTAGCTGCGGGCGCCTGGCTCGCACTGGTAGTGGCCGAAGCCGGTGATCCGGCGGTACCCGTGCGACTCGTACAGCGCGATCGCCTCAGGCTGCGCCACCCCGGTCTCCAGCAGCACCCGTGCGTAGCCGAGCTGACGGGCCCTGTCCTCGACCGCCGCGATGATCCGCCGCGCCAGTCCCCTGCGACGGTGGCCGGGACGCACGTACATCCGCTTCAGCTCCACGTCCGCATCGTCCACCCGGCGTAGGCCGACGCACCCGACGGCCTGCCCTGCCAGCACGGCCACCAGGAAGACCCCCGTCGGCGCGATGAACTGCAGCGGATCGACCGGCGACGCGTCCGGCCCCCCGTAACGCTCGGTCAGCTCCTGCTGGAGCTCTTCGATGAGGACCGCTGTGGCGTCGTCGCCGTACCCGGCGTCCAGGAGCTCGAGCTGCACGAGGACAGCATGCCCCAGCGACTCGCGCGTCGGCAGCCGGGTCAGATGAGCAGCCGGGTCACAAGCAGTCAGGTCGCAGCCATGACGTGCCGACAACCTGTCATGGAGAGCGCCAAGGCAACCGGGCACGTGCGGCGCGGATCGCCTGCCGACCGCCGCCGCGCCCGGTTGCCTGCTCTGCTCGCGCTGGGCCTGGCAGCGATCTTCACGGCGCTGGTGTCCCAGACCCAGGCCTCCTCGGGCGCCGGGCGCACGGCCGTGCTGGTGCTCGACGACGGCGGCCAGCTGCTGGCCGCCAGCGCCGCGGCCATCTGGTGCTGGCTGGCCTCGCGCCGCGCCGACCAGGTGCTGCGCCGGGCCTGGCAGCTGCTCAGCCTGGGCACCGGCTCCTGGGCCGCCGGCCAGCTGGTCTGGTCCTACTACGAGGTGGTGGCCGGGCGCGAGGTGCCCTTCCCGTCCTTGGCCGACCTGGGCTTCCTCACCTTCCCCCTCCTCAGCGCCGCCGGGCTCGTCGTGTGGCTGACGACCGCACACTCCACCCACCGCACTGCCGCCGCGGTGCTTGACGGACTCATCATCGCCGGGGCACTCATCACCCTGTCGTGGGCGACCACGCTCCAAGCCGTCTACCAAGCCGGCAGCCAGGACGCCGTGGCGCTGGCACTGTCGATGGCCTACCCGCTCGGCGACGTGCTGCTGGCCACGCTGGTCCTGGTCGCCATGGTCCGTTCGGTCAGCCGGCAGCGTGCCGTCCTGCTCATGCTCGGATGCGGTCTCGGATCGCTAGCGATGGCCGACAGCCTGTACGTGTACCTCACCACCACCGGCGAGTACGCCACCGGCAACGCCATCAGCGGTGGCTGGGTGCTGGGCTTCCTGCTCATCGCGGCTGCTGCGTACGTGAGCAGCACTGCTCGGGCGCGCTCCAGCCGTCCGGCGGAACCCGCCCAGGACTCACGGCTCTCCGTGTGGCTGCCGTACCTGCCCCTGCTGGTGGCCGAATCGGTGTTCGCGGCCCGGCTGCTGAACGGGACCGCGGTGTCGCAGGCCGAGATCACGCTGGCTCTCGGCCTCGTCGCCGTGGTGCTGGTTCGTCAGTTCCTGGTGCTGAGCGACAACCGCTCGCTGATGACCCAGCTGCGCGAGCGCGAGGCGGAGCTGGCCCACGAGGCCTTCCACGATGCGCTGACCGGGCTGCCCAACCGGGCCAGGTTCATGCAGGGCCTGCACGAGCAGGCCCGTGCGCACGCCGTCGACGGCGCGCCCTATGCCGTCCTGTACTGCGACCTGGACGACTTCAAGATCGTCAACGACACGCACGGGCACGGTGCCGGCGACACACTGCTCAAGGAGGTCGCCTCCCGGATGCTGCGGTGCACGTCGGACTCCGACCTGGTCGCCCGCCTCGGGGGGGACGAGTTCGCGATCCTGCGCAGCGACCTCAGCCAGTCGCCCGAAGCCCTCGCCGACATGGTCGTGGAGGCACTGGGGCTGCCTGTCGCGCTGGATGACCACGAGACGTCCGTGGGCGTCAGCATCGGGGTCGCCGTGCAGCGCCGGGTGCCGCCCAGGAGCGCCACCCCCGGCGACTCAGGCGTTGCTGACACGGACGGTGCTGATGTGCTCAAGCGGGCCGACACGTCCATGTACCTGGCCAAGGCCGGCGGCAAGGGTCAACGCGTGGTGACGCCGGTCCGCGGGGCCTCCCGGGTGCCCGAACAGCCGAACAGCCACACGCAGCCGTACTAGATCATCGATCCAGGGAGTGCGGCTGCGCCGGTGGCGGCGCGGTCACGCACGGACAGGCCGGCCTGGGAGCGCCTCCAGCTGCAGGCAGCCCTGGAGAACGACAGGCGTTCCGTCGACGAGCAGGTGCCGGACGCCAACGGACGGCTTGAGGCTCTCATACGTCGCCATGTCGCTGTAGACGTCGGGGTCGAACACGGTGATGTCGGCGTCGGCGCCCACGGCGAGCGTGCCCTTGCAGATGCGTCCGCCCGTGGCGGCGGCCAGGACCTCGGCCGGGCGCGCGCTCGCGCGACGGACGAACTCGGCGACGTCGAGGAGCTGCGTCTCGCGCACCAGACGGCGATACGACTTCGCGAAGGTGCCCGCCGTGCGCGGGTGGCTGAAGGCTGTCGCCGGCAGCGGCCACGCATCTTCTTGCGGCGCCCCCTGCCAGGTGATGGGCATGGCGTCGCTGGCGATGGAGCTGTCCGGAAAGGCCATGGAGCGGAGCAGGAGGGCGCGATCGGCCTCGTCATCCTCGTCGAGGAAGTGGACCAGGCAGAGTCCGCCGGGATCGGTGCTCCGCAGGTGACGCAGCCGGGCCTCGTCGCCGACGCGCTCCCCTGTTCTCGCGTGGACGAGGTCGGTCGGGCGCAGCCCGCGCTCGGCAAGCCGCTCGGGCGCGAGGAAGGCCGCGCCGATGCCTGTGGAGCCGGCGCCGTAGGGGTATGCCTCCGTCGTCACGGTGGCGCCTTCGGCGCGCGCCTTGTCCACGAGGCCGAGGACGCGGTCCACGGCGCGCAGAGAGGTGCTGTTGACGTGGCAGTAGTGCATGTGCGCGCCTGTCTCAGCGGCGGCCTGTACAAGCTCCTGCGCGCCGTCCACCAGCGCGGAAGGCGCGAAATCGACCAGATCCCGAGCATGGGTGTACGTAGGCCGGCCCGCCGCGGCCGCGAGATGCGCGACGGCCAGATACTCGTCCGGGCCGGTGGCGGGGGCGTAGCCCAGGATGACGCCGATGCCGAGCGCTCCGGCGGCGAGATCGCGCTGCACGAGAGCCAGGACGGCCTGCTGCTGGCGCGGATCGGCCGCACGCTGCCAGGCCGCGTCCCCGAGGTGGGCGAGCAGCGTGGTGAGGCGTCCGTCCGGTTCGACCCCGGCGAGCACCGCCATCCGTGCAGCGGCCCACGAGGCGGAGAAGCCGTAGTGCAACGGCCGGCCCTCCCGCCCCGCTGCGCTGTAGGCGAGGTCGACCCGTGACACGCCGGCTTCCAGCTCGAGCGACGTCGTCACACCGTCGAGCGCCTGCAGTCGATGCCCGGCCAAGGACTGTGAGTGGCTGTGCAGGTCCACGAAGCCCGGCGCGACGACGCAGCCGCCGGCGTCCAGAACGGTCCGTCCCTCCAGGGCGACGCCGACCTCGACCACCCGACCGCCGGTGACCGCCAGGTCGAGCAGGCCGTCTGCACCGGAGGCAGGATCGACCACCCGGCCTCCTCGCACCACGAGGTCGTGCATCGCCCCTCCTCGGTTAGGCAAAGGCTGTCGCAAAGACCAAGACCCTCGCGTGGTCCTCGAGGACAAGCCTCGGGGGGCCGTGCAACTGCGTCTTGGGCGATCAGGACGAAGGTGCCGGACGAAAGCGTGCCGACTCGACGAAGGCACACGCGCGAGCAGGGGTTTCAGTAGTCACATGCCGCAGACGTCGTCCTCCGCCCCCCGCCTCGCCCGCTCCCGTCGCCTGACCGCGGTCGGAGTGGCTGCCTTCGTGGCGCTCACCAGCGCCGCCTGCGGAGGGGGGGAGCCGCAGGCTGCCGAGGAGACCGGGGACCGTGAGTATGCCGAGGGCGGCACGCTGACGATGGCCATCAACCAGGATCCGGGCGCGCTCGACCCACAGCTCAGCGCCCTGTCCGCCACCCGGGCCGCCGCGCGGTTCGCCTACGACACCTTGCTCTACACCGACGAGGACGGCGAGCTCGTGTCCGGACTCGCCGAGGACTGGACGACGAGCCCGACCGAGGTGGTGTACACGCTCCGGGAGGACATCACCTGTGCGGACGAGACCCCGCTGACGGCGACCGACGTCGCCGAGAACTTCACGTTCGTCTCGGACCCCGAGAACGCCTCACCGCTCATCGGTGTCTCGGCCCCTGCCGGCCTCACGGCGACCGCCGACGACGCCGCGCGCACGGTGACGTTGACCATGCCGGAGCCGACGCCGTTCCTGCTCGAGACGACCGCGTCACTGCTCATCGTGTGCGCAGCGGGCAACGAGGACCGGACCTCCCTGACCTCGCAGACGCAGGGCACAGGTCCGTACGTGCTGACGGAGTCTGTGGAGAACGACCACTACACGTTCACCAAGCGGGAGGACTACACCTGGGGGCCCGGCGGCGCCACCAACGACGAGCCTGGCACCCCGGACGAGGTCGTGCTCAGGGTCATCGCGAACCCCTCGACCGCGATCAACCTGCTGCTCGGAGGTGAGGTGCAGCTCGCGGCTGCCGGCGACGCGGAGGCGCGTCGCGCAGAGGAGGCGGGCCTGGAGGGTCAGGGCATCGCCGCCCCTCTGGGCGAGCTGTGGTTCAACCAGGCGGAGGGCCACCCCGGTGCCGACGAGGAGGTGCGGGTGGCTCTGGTGGGTGTGCTCGACGAGGAGACGATCGGGTCGGTGCTGGCCGGCGGCACCGGTGCCCCGGCCGAAGGTCTGCTCACCATCGAGCCGCGCGTGTGTGAGGGCAACACGGTGGAGGGGAACCTGCCGCAGCTGAGCGTCGAGGAGGCCGAGGAGCTGCTCGAGAGCGCCGGCTGGACGCCGGGTGCCGACGGCGTCCGGACCAAGGGTGACCAGCCTCTGGCCCTCACGTTCGTCGCCCCGGCCTCGCTCGGCGAGAACGCCGTCCCGGCGACGGAGCTGCTCGCCAAGACGTGGGAAGAGCTCGGCGCCACGGTGGAGATCTCGAGCACCACGGACACCGCACTCCAGACGGCACTGTTCGAGACGGGCGACTGGGACGCTGGGTTCATCCCTCTGACGGTGACCCTGCCGACGCAGTACGCCGGTTTCGTCTCCGGCCCGACGCCGCCTGAGGGCGCGAACTTCTCCCACATCGACAACCCCGAGTACGTGGCAAAGGCCGCCGAGGCGACCGCGCTCGTGGGCGACGAGGCGTGCGACGCGTTCGAGGCCGCCGAGGAAGAGCTGATCCGTGCTGCCGATGTGTCGCCCTTGGTCAACAAGCTCCGGATGACGTACGCGAACGGGGCAGAGTTCCGCGTCGGCGGCGATGGCCTGGTCGTGCAGAGTCTGCGGCTTCTCGGGCAGTGAGCACGGCAGCAGGGAACGATGTGGTTCGACGGTCAGGAGGAGTACAGACCCCCTGGGCCCGGTTCCTGCTCCGGCGTGCAGGCCGGTTTCTGGTGTCGCTGGCGGTGCTGGTGCTGGCGAGCTTCGCTCTGATCCACCTCGTCCCCGGTGACCCCGTGCGTGCCTCGCTCGGTATCACGGCTCCGGTCGAGCTGGTGGAGGCCCGCCGCACGATGCTCGGGCTGGACCGTCCCCTGCTGGTGCAGCTGGGGTCCTACGTCACGGGACTGGTGCAGGGCGACCTCGGTCAGTCGATGAACAGCGGCACACCGGTCTCGCAGATCATCGGCAACCGCTTTCCGGCCACCGCCCTGCTCGCCGGGTTGTCGTTCATCGCCGTGATGGTCATCTCCCTCCCCCTCGGCATGCTGCTCGGCGTCATGACCAGGGACGGGCGGCGCCGGCCGCTCGAGCTGGGGTTCATCGCGCTGAGCAACGCCCTGAACGCCGTTCCGAGCTTCCTGCTCGCGGTCGCCGGCGTCACGCTGTTCGCGGTGACGTTGGGCCTGCTGCCGGTGGCCGGGCGGTCCGGCCCGGAGTCGTGGATCATGCCGGTCGCAGCGCTGACGATCGGGCCGGCCGCGACGCTCGC
>JAABUN010003014.1_pt1 | contig 27441 bp, 26 predicted proteins | sample 5559311 | NCBI WGS metagenome assembly JAABUN01 (sample SAMN10711877, study PRJNA513370) | rock metagenome | isolation source: Antarctica rocks | place: Antarctica: Victoria Land, Siegfried Peak sud
GGCGGAAATTTCAAACAGGGCGTTTTAACGTCCTTCGGTTTTAGTGGCTTAAGCCGCCTAACCGATAAGCCCGTTCAAACGGGCTGAATAACGCAATCGAATCGTTACCACGCCATAAATGACGTGGCTAAATAAAGCAAATGTCAACACAACCTAGAAATCAGAAATTAGAAATCAAAAATCAGAAACCAGAAAACCAACACCTGAAACCTAACACCTGAAACCTGTCTTATGTTAAACTGCGTAACTGAAAATTGTTGCACGTTCACTGAAATAAATTAAATTTGAAAATTTGCGAAAATGAAAGTTTGCCCGATTTGCCAAATCCGCTACGACGAGGAAACACTGCGCTTCTGCACAAAAGACGGCGCGCCGCTCGTCGAAGAAACCGTGCCTGCATTTACCGAATTGCCGGGCGAAACGACAACGACAACGACAACAGTCAAAGACGATTTCGCCGAAGAAACCATCATCAGCCGCCGCCTGCCGCAACCGGAAACGGATGTTATCGAAGAAACAAAGCCTTTGTCCGCGCCGCCGCGCATTGTTATTCCGACCGACGAGCCGGCGAGAAAAACCACCGCGCCGCCGCAAGCGGTTCGCGCGCGGACGACGACCGTTTATCAAACCGAGCCGCATCGAAAATCGAACACGGGAAAAATCGTCGCGCTGACTTTGCTCGGAACGTTTCTGATTTTAGGCAGCGCGGCATTACTTTATATGATGACGCGCGATAATTCGAGCAATACCGGCAACGTCAATCGGACGATTAACGTCAACGCCGATGCTTTTAATTCCGTGCCGGACACGAATTTGAATACGAATCTTAATTTCGGAAACGTCCCGGAGAATTTCAACGCGAACGCGAATTTCAACACCCAAACAAATTCGATTAGTAACGGCAATACCAGAACGCCGCCGCCAACCCCTACGCCGACACGTCCGCCGATTTTAAATTCCAACATCAACATCAGCAATCCGAATCCGCCGCCGAGCGCCGCTAAAACCGCAACGCCCGCGCCCGCCGTTTCGCCGAAACCGAGCGTAACGCCAACTGCGACGCCGACCGCAGCGCCGAAACCTTCGCCGTCCGTCGTGCCGCCGCCGCCGCCGACTCCGCCGCCGCCGGCAGCAAATCGTCCGATTACTAACCAATAATCATAAAAAACAAAAAACGCTTTATTATCAGTCTTTTACCGGCTAGACAGAGCGTTTTTTATTAGCCCGCTTAACGAAACAACAGGCGGCAATGTTACAATAATTTTTTGAAATTTATATTAGAATTACGGAAAGGAAATTATAAAAAGTGATTGATTTTCAATTGACCGAAGAACATCTGGCGCTGCGCCAAACCGTCAAAGAGTTCTGTGCGGGCGAAGTCGCGCCGTTTATCAAAGAATGGGACGAAAAACAATATTTTGAGCCGTCGGTTTTCGGCAAAATGGCTGAACTCGGACTGCTCGGCGTCTGCATTCCCGAACAATACGGCGGCGCGGGCTTCGATTACGTTTCGCTTGGTTTGGTGTGCGAAGAACTCGAAGCGTGCGACACTTTTCTGCGCGTGGCGATGAGCGTCCACGCCGGCTTAAACTCTTTGAGCATTTATAGTTGGGGAACTGAAGAGCAGAAGCAAAAATATCTCGTTCCACAGGCGAAAGGCGAAAAAATCGCAACTTTCGGCTTGACCGAGCCGAACGCCGGAAGCGACGTTATCGGAATGCGTTCGAGCGCGCGGCGCGACGGAGATGATTGGATTTTAAACGGCGAGAAAATGTGGATTTCTTTGGGCGACGTTGCCGATAATTTTTTATTTTTCTGCTGGACGAACGAAAAAAAACGCAAAGCGCGAGACCATTCGGGAATGAGTTGTTTTATCGTCGAACGCACGATGCCCGGATTTTCGAGTGGCACAATTCACGGAAAATTGGGAATTCGCGCTGGAAATACCGGATATTTTTCGCTCTCGGACGTTCGCGTGCCGCAGGAAAATATGCTTGGGAAAGAGGGCGAAGGTTTTAAGATTGCGATGTTTAGTTTAGAAAACGGGCGTTATACGGTTGCTTCGGGCGCGACCGGAGTGATTCGCGCTTCGCGTGATGCGTCGGTTGCTTATGCGAACGTGCGCGAAACGGGCGGCGTCAAAATCGCTTCGCATCAGCTCGTCAAACAAAAAATCGCCGAGATGGAAGCCGATTACGAAATGTCGCATCTGCTCTGGTTAAAATGCGGTTATTTGAAAAACGAAGGAAAACCTTCGGCAAAAGCGGCAAGTTTAGCGAAGTGGCAAGCGACAATCAGAAGCGAAAAAGCCGCTTCGATGGCAATCGAAGTTCACGGTGCGAACGGTTACACGAACGATTATCCGGTCGAGCGATATTTGCGAAACTGCAAAGCCGCCGTCATTTACGAAGGCACACGCGATATTCACACGCTGATGCAGGCGGATTGGGCTTTGGGTTTGAAAAAAGAAAAACCGGCGCGTGTAATTTTGCCGCCGTATAATTCGAGCGAAGCAAAAGCGGCAAAATAAGTGATAAGTGATAAGTTTTAAAGATTTCTTTACTTATCACTTATCACTTATCACTTACTACTTGGTTCGCTCGATGTCCTGCAAAGATAAACTTTCCTTTGGCGATGCAAATTTCCACTCGCCATTTTCGCGCACGAATTTTATTTTTGCCCAATTGCCGAGACTTCCGCCTTTCATCTCGGCGATTGCCGCGTCGCCTTGAATTTGTTCGTTGCGAACTTCGCGCTTTTCTTCGACGGGCGATTCGTTATCTTCGAGAACCGCCAGAAGCGTCGGCATTTTCTGGCTTTTCATTTCAGTTTGCCAGTATGCGAGTGCGGCTTGCGAAAGAAATTTCTTCGCGCCCGCTTCGTCTTTTTTTTGCAGCGCCGCGTAATAATTTTGGACGACGGGCGCGAGCGTCGGCGCGTTGTTTGTTGTCGCCGTTTCAGCCGCTTTGGTCGTCGCCAGCGGGTTGTTTGAATTGCCCGAAATGACGCTGTTTGCGGCTTTGTTTAAGGAATTGACGTTTGCCGAATTTGTCGAAGTTTCCGATTTGCCGCAGCCGCTCAAAGCGATTGCAAATGAAAAAATTGCGGTGAAAAATATAATTTGAAAACGCATAAATTGTCTCCTGAAAATTGCCGTATAAAATCCGAAAATTAAAAAGTATAAAACAAACCGGCGAAAATACAACACTGAAGCAAGATGAACGAATTTTACAAAACCGAATTTCGGCGCGTGTTTTTAATTCGAGATTTGCCCGAACCGCTGACACGCGCGAGCAGCCATTTGCAGATTTTCGATAATTATATAGAAACGACGCGGCTTCGATTACGCTCGATTCGCGTTCCCGAAACCAAACAATGGACGTTTGTTTTGGAACAGCGTTTTGCGGCAAATGAAAATGATTTGTCTGTTTGGAAAGTTTCGGAAATTTATTTAAACGACGCCGAACACAGAATTTTCGAGCAGTTTGAAGGCAGGGAAATCAAACAAAACGAACGGGTCGAAACAAACGAAGTTCGTTTTAATCGTTATTTTTACGATTTCGAAAACAAACAATTCACGCTCGACGTTTTTCTCGGCGCGCTCTGGGGTTTGAATTTAGCGAAAGCGTTTTTTGAAACCGAACGGGAAATGCGCGAATTTGAAAACCCCGCTTTCGCCGTCGAAGAAGTTACAAACAATCGAAATTTCACGGGCGCAAACCTTGTTGGGAAAAAACTGTTTGAAATAACGGAAAACGTTTTTTAAACGGAAAATGGAAAGTGGAAAACGGAAAATAAAAAACTTCTCTTACATTTTCCGTTTTCCACTTTCCATTTAAAGCCTTTACTTCGTTCTCGGAATAACCGGCACATATCTGTCCATCGCCTGATTTATTTGCAGGTAAATCTGTGTTTCGCGCGGAATCAGGTTTTTCCAGTTCGCGCCGCCGCGACGGATGTAGCCGGGCAGTTTCGCCGGATTTGAATTGTAGCCGGCGGACATCAATTCGGTCGGCGTGGCAATACTGTTTTGCACCGCTTCGTAAATCGTCTCGTTGGAAATCAAATCACTCCAAGTCATCTGCATATAAAGCAGCATCGCGGTCGCGGCGTTGACGTGATTGCGCATTCCGGTTACAAAATCGGGAATCAAAGCGGCATTGTAATAACGCGAGCGAACCATATAATATGTCGCCGGAATCATCTGAACCATTCCGCCCGCGCCTGCGCTGCTGACCGAATAACGATAAGTCTGCGCTTCGTTCAATGCGTAAAGCGCGTAAATGTCGTTGAAGATATTCAGCCCGTATTCGCTACGAAAACGCTGGTGGTCGACGTGTTCGACAATCGATAGACGCTCGGCGGCGTCAGCAACCTGCGGCGAAATAAAAATCCCTTTTTTCTGCAAATTGGCGCGCGCCGCGTCAAGCGTGTTGCGCACGTAGATTTTCCCCGCGCCGACAACTTCCGGCGTAACAATGCCTGGATGCGTCGAAATATAATACGCCGTTTCGGTCAAAAATCCGTTGCGCTCAATCGGATATTGAACAAGAAGCGGCAGATGCGCCAAGTTTTTCTCGTCGATAATCATCACGGGCGTGTTGACGCCGTTGGCGCGAACAGTGCGCAAGGTGAAAATTTTCCCCGCGCTGCTGATAGTTTTTATATCCGATTCGGTTTGCAGAAAGGCGCTTTTCGATGTTGTCAAGTAATCGACTTTCGCCGTCGTATAATCGTAAAACGCGACGCGGATAATTTCGCTCGGCAGTGCCGCCGGATAAGACGATTCGGTCATCGCCGTCTGCACGGGTCGCGCGAGCAACTGCCGTTTTGCTTCTTCGATTTTGCTTTTTATAAGTTTGAAGCTCAAAGGCTTGAAAAAAGTTGGCGAAATTCTTGGCGGCGGCGGCGAATAAATATACGAATTGGTCGGCGTCGTTTGAACCGTCGGCATCGGACTTCTATACGGCGTCGCGGTCGGTCGCGGCATAATTGTCGGCGTCGGCACGGGCAGGTTGTTGGTTAAGACGACGCGATTGTTCGGCGTCGGCGAGGCTACCGCTGCGGGCGTCGGGCTTGAAACGACGACGCGGTTATTCGGAGTCGGCGACGGTTTTGTTTCCTGCGAAAATATCTGCTGCCCCGACGCGCCCGATAAAACAAGCACGATTAAACCGATTAAAAATTTTATTTTCATTTAAAAAATTGCACTGAAGACGAGAAAATTTTTCTTTGGGGAAAGCTGTCGGGCGAATTTTCGGCAAGCGAGCCGAAAGCCGTAAATTCGCAACAATAAAGATTCGATTATTCGGCTAAAGGTTGTCAAATGCGCTAAAGATTTTTTATGCTATCGACAATAAAATTTTATAGCGCGGCAAATTTGTTATCAAGTGAGGTTCTGCGGTATAACTGAAATTTCGTTCTATTACGGGCGAAACTAAATTGTTATGACTGAAAAACTTTTCGGAACTGACGGCATACGCGGGGCGGCGGGCGAGTTTCCGCTCGACGCGCAAACGGTCGAAACAATCGGCGCGTCTTTGGCGCGGCAAATGAATGAAAAACTCGGCAGAGCGCCGCGTTTAATTGTCGGCAGGGACACGCGCGAGTCCGGCGCGTGGCTCGAACAAGCGTTTTGCACGGGAGCGTCGGCGCAGAGCGCGCACTGCGAATCGGCGCAGGTAATCACGACGCCGGGCGTAGCGTTTCTAACCGAAAAATTCGACTTCGACGCGGGCATCGTCGTCAGCGCGTCGCACAATCCGTTTGCCGACAACGGCATCAAGATTTTTATGCCGAGCGGCAAAAAGATTGACGAAACAATTGAAAGGAAAATCGAGCGCGACGTTTTTGAAAGTTCAAAGTCCGATGTTCAAAGCACAAAGTTAAATGTGCAGGATTTGGATTTTGCACCGTCCGAATCGCGTTTTGAAGTTGACGCGTCGAACGCCGCCGCGATGCAGGAAGATTATCTGGATTATTTGGCAAACGAATTTAAAACGCTGCGGCTCGACAATCTTAAATTGGTTCTCGATTGCGCCAACGGCGCGGCTTGCGCGCTTGCGCCGAAACTTTTTGAACGCTTCGGCGCGAGCGTTGTCGCAATAAACGATGCGCCGGACGGACGCAACATCAACGAAAATTGCGGCTCGCTCCATCTGGAAAACTTGCGCGAGCGGGTTTTGGCTGAACGCGCGGATTTCGGCGCGGCGTTTGACGGCGACGCTGACCGCGCGCTGTTTGTAGATGAAAAGGGAAATTTGGTTGACGGCGACGCGACGCTCTGGATTATGGCGCGGCATCTGCAATCGCAGGGAAAATTAAACGGCTCAACAGTCGTCGCAACCGTGATGAGCAACATCGGTCTGGAAATCGCGCTTGCGTCGGAAAATATACGCCTTGTGCGCGCCGCCGTCGGCGACAAATACGTTTTGCAGGAACTCTTGAAAACCGGCGCGAGCGTCGGCGGCGAGCAGTCGGGACACATTATTTTCCCCGCGCGCACTCTGGTCGGCGACGGTTTGATGACGACGCTCTCCTTGCTCGAAGCGGCGCGCGCTAACAGTAAAAGTTTGTCCGAATTAACAAATGGTTTTACGCCGCTTCCGCAGATTTTGGTGAACGTCCGCGTCGGCAAAAAGACGCCGTTTGAAAGCGTTCCGCAAATCACAGACGCGGCGCGCGCGGTTGAAAATAGTCTCGGCGCAAACGGTCGGCTTCTGCTTCGTTATTCGGGAACGGAAAATCTGGCGCGCGTGATGATTGAAGGCGAAAATCAAGCGGAAATCGAGCGGTTGGCAAATGGCTTGGCGGCGATTATTAAAACGAGTTTGAGTTAAAATAGAGGCGCAAATATCAAATGAGCGAAACGCGATTTTCCGTTCTTTGCCGCTGCTGTCGAAACGCTTTTCGGCTTGCCAAATCTCGAACTGAAATTGTATATTTATTTCACTGAAACGCGCGCTTAAGGCTCGTGTTTCAAGCGGTTGCCGGGGTGAGGACGGTAACCGTGAATCGGCAGATGCGGCGCACTTCCACGTTGCTTCATCTGCTTTTCTTTTTTTAAATCGAATTTCAAAATATCGTTTCAAAAATTACCTTTCTTCAAATCTACGTTTATTGGGTTAAAATCAAATCAAAATTTAGATTTCTTTCATTCATAAATTGCGAAAGGTAACGATTAATTTAAAGGGCGAGGCGCAAAGATACGACTTGGAAATTGGGCGCGAATTGCTGTTAAAATGCGGCGCGCGGGCGCGGGAAATTCTCGGCGCTCAAACGAGAAAAATCGCGCTCGCCTCGAACGCAAAAGTTTTTGCGCTTTACGGCGAACAGGTTCGGGAAAGTTTGGAGCGTGAAGGCTTTCAGGTTTTCGTATGGCTAATGAAGGACGGCGAGAAATATAAAAATTTTCGTTCTCTCGAAATGGCGCTCGAATTCTTTAATGCTAATCGCATAACGCGCGCCGACGCCGTTGTCGCGCTCGGCGGCGGCATTGTCGGCGATTTGGCTGGCTTTGCGGCGGCGATTCATCTTCGCGGCGTTAAATTTTTGAATATTCCGACGACTTTTCTGGCGATGATTGACGCTTCCGTAGGGGGGAAAACCGGCGTCAATGGCGGCAAATTCGGCAAAAATTTAACGGGCGCTTTTCATCAGCCGGCGGGCGTCCTTATCGACGCGAAAACTTTGCAAACTCTGCCGCGCCGCGAACTCATTGCCGGTTTCTGCGAAGCGGTCAAGCACGGCGCAATCGGCAGCCGCGAATTGTTTAATCAGACGGCGGAATTTTTGGAAAACTTTCCGCTTCAAAATTTCAAAAAATATTTTTCGGACGAAAATTTCCTGGAGGCTTTGGAAAATCTTCTTGCCGCGCAAATCGCTTTCAAAGCCGAAATCGTAACGGGCGACGAGCGCGAAGACGCGCGGCGAACCGATAATAAATCGCGCAAAATCTTGAACTTCGGACACACGACGGCGCACGCGCTCGAACAGGTTACGGGTTATAAACGATTCAAACACGGCGAAGCGGTCGGCGTCGGCATACAGGTCGCGGCGGAGATTTCAAAAACTGCTGGCATTTTCTCTCAAGATGAATTAAACTTGTTGAACGATGTTTTGCATCGCGTCGACAATCTGCCCGACACGCGAAACATCAGCGTCGAAAAAGTCGTCGAAGCATTTTCCTTCGATAAAAAAACAATCGAAAACTCCTTGCAATGGATTCTGCTTGAAAAAATCGGCAAGCCGAAAATCGTTCGAGACGAAGAAATTCCGAAATCAGTTGTCAAAGAAGCCTTAAAAAAAGTGCTGCACAAATAAATTTGCTCTTAAGAGAATTTTGCTGTAGAGGAGTTTATAAAAATGAAAAGAAAAACAAATCAAAAAAAATCGGAACGCGGCGGCGCGAGCGTGAAATTTTTAATCATTCTAACCGTTATAATTTTAGCCGCCAACGCGGGCTACAATTACATTCCGGTCGCATACGAAGCGGCAAGTGTAAAACAGGAATTGGAAACGGCGGTCGTCCAATCGATGGCGATGCCGGGCAGCGTCGATGTAGTCGGCACGCTAAAGGCGAAAATCCAGCGTATTTTGCTCGCCGAAGGCATTCCGCCCGCAAACGCTCTTATCGAAGTCAAACAAGTCAACAATTTGTGTCAGGCGCGCGTTGCTTACTCGCAAGCGGTCAAAATCCTGCCGTTCGGTCTTTACAATTACACTTACAAATTCGACCACACGTCCGCGCCGAGCGGATTTTTGACAAAATCAATCCAGTAAAATTTTTAAGCCGAAACGGTTAAAATCTGCTGCTGCGGTTTTCTCAAACCTTGCAGTTGAACCAGACCGGCGGGCGCGTCGGCGAGCCACGTCGTCGGGCAAACGCCGCACGTCGTGCATTTTTCGACAGCCGGACACGGCTTGCTCGATTTGGCGGCTTGCGCTTTTTCGTGTTCTTCTTTCAAAAATTCAAACGACAAACCGGAATCGACAATCGACCACGGCAGAAATTCGTCGTAACTGCGGTCGCGGCTCGTGTGAAACGCCGCGTCGATGCCGGTTGCGCGCAGAGCTTCGGTTAAATTTCCTTTCATTCGCGCTGCCGATTCGATAACTTTTGCGATTGTTCTATCGCCGGAAGAAAAAAGCGCCTGTTCGTGAGCGATGCGCGCGCTCATCGCGCGGACTTCGACGTTCGGAATGCGCGACAAACCTTTTGAGACATATCTCAAACGCTGCTTTAATTCTTTCTCGCCGCAAATGGCGTCCCACTGAAGCGGCGTGTTCGGCTTCGGCACAAAGCCGTTCAGCGACGGAATAATTTTCCCTGCGCGCCCGAAACGCTTTCCGGCTTCGAGCATACGATTTTTGATGCGCTCGACAAGCACGAACATTTCGTCCAAATCTTCCTGCGTTTCGGTCGGCAAACCGACCATAAAATAAAGTTTGACGGTCAGCATTCCTTTGTCGAAAACCGAGCCGCAAATATCGACGATTTCGTCGTTCGTCAAGTTTTTATTGATAACTCGGCGCAATCTGTCCGAGCCTGTTTCGGGCGCGACGGCGATTTGCTGGTCGTTCGATTCGACAAGCGCGTCCAGTAATTCTTCGGAAATCTGGTCGAGCCGCAAAGAAGAAACCGTGATGCGATAATCCATTTTCCGCAGTTCGCTCAAAATCGTGGAAATTTCCGGGTGGTCGCAAACGGCGGTTGAAACAAGCCCGATTTTGTTGGTTTTTCCGCGCCATTCAGCCGCTTTCGCCAAAATATCGCGTGCCGGAACGACGCGCGGCGGGTAATAATTGTAGCCAGCCCAGCAGAAACGGCAGCCCTGCGAACAGCCGCGCGAAATTTCGATTAAAAGTCTATCGCCCATTTCCGCCTGCGGCGACCAAACCGATGTCGAAGGTGCAAAAACGTCTTGATTCATCAAAAAATCGACGACTTCGGTTTCGTTTCTTTTAATCGCGCGGCGCAGCGTTCCTTCTTTCGGATTGGCGGCGGCAAGCGCGCGCCCGACTCGTTTCGGAACTCCGGTTTTTTTAGGAACATAATCGAAAACCGTTCCGTCGTCGTTGTAAATCACGTTATACAAAGACGGCACGTAAAAGCCGCGCCCGATTTTCGCCAAACTTAAAAGAATTTCGTCCTTTGTTTCGTTTTCTAAAATTTGGTCAACCAGTTGAAACGCCAAAATCTCGCCTTCGCCGACGGCGATAATGTCTGTGAAATCGGCAATCGGTTCGGGGTTGAGAAACGAAGCCGCGCCGCCCATCACGACGAGCGGATGAAAATGATTTCTGTCTTTTGCCCAGACAGGAATCTGCGAGAGTTGCAGCATCCGCGCCATATTTAAATAATCGGTTTCAAAAGAAATCGAAAAAGCGACGACATCAAAATCTTTAACCGGCGTCTGCGTCTCTAAAGAAAGCAGCGGCGAGCGCGATTTTTCATACTCGCGCATCTCAAAATCATCGGGCAGGAAAACTCTTTCGCACGAAACTTCCGGTATCTTATTAAAGAGTTCATACATCGTGTGAAGACCGAGATTTGCCATTCCGACCGCGTGCGTGTTCGGATAGCAAAGCGCAATCCGTAAGGGCGCGCCGCGCTTTATCTGCCAGCCTTCTTCGGTGGAAAGTTTTTGTTTGTAGCTGTCGGCGATTCGTTTATTCATAACAAAACATTAAATTATACTTTACTGACGCGCGTGCCGGTAGCAATTTTGAACAGTGTTTTGATGACTAAGAAACGAAATTAACTGCTTAAAAATTTAATGAAACCGAAACAAGAATTTCTATTCGTCCAATTTTTCTTCGACTTCTTTTGCCAGCAAATTTTCGTGCTTGATTCCGATGCGCAGGCGGCGATAAACGCTCATAAACTGATTCGCCAGCCAAGGGATGACGAAAAACGCTAGAATGTAACCGCGCCAATCGTCAATCAACAATCTGAAACCGGTTAAAATTATGATGAAAGTCGTAACCCAATAACTAAAACAATACTCGCAGGTGAAGACGTAAAAAAACTTTTTCTGCGGCACGCTCACGCAATTTTGTTTTTTGTCGTCGCAGTATTCGCGCCATTCACGGAAAATTTCTTCCTGCGTAATCGTCCACGCAATTGAGCCGACAGCCATCGCCAGAATTACGAGCCAAAAAATCTGTTCGGAAATAGCCATATTTTAGTGTTGGTAAGCAGTAAGCGGTAAGCAGTGAGCAGGGAGGAGCTAATTATCTGCTCACTGCTTACCGCTTACTGCTCGCTAAAAAACTACTGTTTGCCTTCGAGAAACGCTTTCAAGCGGCGCGAGCGCGACGGATGACGCAGCTTTCTCAACGCTTTGGCTTCAATTTGTCGGATACGTTCGCGCGTAACCGCAAAATGCTGTCCGACTTCTTCGAGCGTGTGTTCCGAGCCTGTGTTTCCTAGCCCGAAACGCATTTTTATAACTTTCTCCTCGCGCGGCGTGAGCGTTGCGAGAACTTCGTCGGTGATTTCCCGAAGATTTGCGAACGTAACCGATTCGGACGGATTCAAAATCGATTTGTCTTCGATAAAATCGCCCAAATGCGAATCTTCTTCTTCGCCAATCGGCGTCTCAAGCGAAATTGGCTCTTGCGCGATTTTCAAAACCTTGCGAACTTTGGAAACCGGAATTTCCATTTTCTTTGCGATTTCCTCGCTCGTCGGTTCGCGTCCTAATTCCTGAACAAGCGAGCGCGAAGTGCGAATCAGCTTGTTTATCGTCTCAATCATATGGACGGGAATGCGAATCGTGCGTGCTTGGTCGGCGATTGCTCGCGTAATCGCTTGGCGAATCCACCACGTCGCGTAAGTCGAAAATTTGTAGCCGCGCCGCCACTCGAATTTATCGACCGCTTTCATCAAACCGATGTTGCCTTCCTGAATTAAATCAAGAAACTGCAAACCGCGATTCGTGTATTTTTTCGCAATTGAAACGACAAGCCGCAAATTGGCTTCGACAAGCTCGCGCTTCGCCTGATTGGTCGTCGTCTCGCCGACGAGAATCGTCTGCAAAGAGCGTTTTATCTCGACCGGCGGCAGATGATATTTTTCTTCGATGTCCGCCAGTTTCTTGCGCGCTTCGACAATCTTTTTGGTAAATTCCTTTTTAGCATCGGGAGTAATCTTTTTGCTTTCGAGCCGTTCTTCTGAATTGTTAATATCGCGCTCGGCTTTGCGGATTTCATCCGACACTTTGCGAATCGCGCCGATAAGCCGCTGCATCGAAAGCTCGGTCAAATTTAAGTTCTTTATTTCCTGCGAAATTTCCAGCCGCTGCCGTGCGACCTGACGTTTCAAGCCGACGAGTTTTTTCGACGATTTCCCGCGCTGTTTTTTCTGTTCGTCGCGCATATCGCTCAGGGCTTTGAGCGCGCGATGATAATTTCCGCGAATGTTTTCGATGCCTTCGGTCGTCCAGCGCAAGTATTCTTCGGCTTTGTCTTCTTCGCCCGTCAATTCCGCCTGCTCGGAAAAACTGACCGTTTCGCGGATGCTGATTTTACCCGCAACAAGCAAATCGCCGATTTCAAGCAGTCGCTCGACGGCAATCGGCGAGCGCGAAATCGCTTTGCGGGTTTTTATCTGCCCGCGCTCGATTCTTTGAGCAATCGTAACTTCGCCCTGCCGCGTCAATAGCGGAACGACGCCCATCTCGCGCAAGTAGAGCCGCACGGGGTCGTTCGATTTATCGACCGCTCCGGCTGATAAATCCAAATCCAGTTCGTCTTCGTCAACCGGCTGTTCGTCGTCATCAAGAGCAAGCGTCGCGGCTTGTTCGAGAAGAAGGGCGTCCGAATCGGCAACCGAAATGTTCGCGCCTTCGAGCCGTGTTAAAACCTCTTCGATGTCGTCGGGCGACATCATTTTGTTGGGAATTTCGCGGTTCAGCTCGTCAAAGCTCAAAAACTTTTTGCGCCGCCCGAGCGCGACCAGCCTGTCCATTAAATCTTCTTTTTCGTCGTAGTCTGCCATAAATTTTTAGGAATAAGGTTTGATTAAATCGGATATTATACCGTTGTTTATAAAATAATACTAAACGCGAAACGCACTTATAAAGTTTCACGCTGCGCGGCTGATAAAATTTATCGGGAAATTTCGTTTCGGTTGACTTAGGTTTCTACTGCAATCTTTCGTTCGAGTTCGCGTTTGAGTCTCGCCAAGTCTATCTGTTCCATCACAAGTTGGTCGCGCAGTCTAACGTCGCCCGTTTGTTCGGCGAAAACCAATTCTTGACTGATGTCGAGAATGCGCCGCGTAATCGCCATTCCGCGCAAAGTTGCGACGCAGTTTTCAGCCGCGCGCAAAACCTCATCAATCGCCTCATCCGCCTCGCGCGCCGGTTCTGACAATAAAAGAACCGAAACGAAATCGCTTGCCGCCGCGTCGTCTTCGACAAGAGCGAGCAAATTTTCGCCGTTTATTTCCGTGCCGATTTCCTGTAAAGCCAGCAGCGCGCGGAAAACTTCCGCCGTCGCTAACTGCTCGTAATCGGTTTCTTCGAGCGCCGGCAAAATCACTTCGCGCAGCTCTTTATCGTAAATAAGAAATTCAAGAAGTCTTTGCTCGGCAACCGTCGTTTTCGTCGTGTTTCGTTTGATGACGAAATTCTTCAGTTCGAGCTTTTTTTCTTCCTGTTTATTTTCAAAATTATTGCCGTCGCGTTTTAGAAAATCCTTTTCCCGCTTTTGAATTTCCTTCCATAAATAACCTTCGGTAACTTTGTCTTCAATCTGAAAAAATCTCAAAGCCTGCTTCAAAGTCTCGCGCCGCTCGATGACGTTTTTTATGACGCTCAAAATTGGCAAAACGTCTTCGACTGCTTCTGCTTTCGCTTTCGCCGAACTCAAATTTTTCTCGCGCGCAAGATTCTCTAAAACAAACTGCAAATAAGGCGTTGCATTTCCGCGCAAATGGTTGTAACTTTCCGCGCCGTTCGCCTTCAAAAAATCGTCCGGGTCTTGACCGTCGGGCAGAACGAGAACTTTCGTTTCGAAATCTTCCGCCAGCAAAGTTTCAATCGCCCGCCGCGCTGCTTTGACGCCCGCGCCGTCGCCGTCGTAATTGATAACGACGCGCCGCGCAAAACGCCCAAGAAGTTTCGCCTGCTCGGTCGTGAAAGCCGTTCCGAGACTTGCCGCCGTGTTTATAATGCCATATTGAAAAAGAGCGATTAAATCCAAATAACCTTCGACAAGAATCGCATATTTTTTCTTGCGAATTTCCTCTTTCGATTGAAAAAGCCCGTAAAGATGCTCGCCTTTAACATATGCCGGAGTTTCGGGCGAGTTAAGATATTTCGGTTCGCCCGACGCTAAAATCCGCGCGCCGAACGCAATCGGATTGCCGTCGATATTCAAAACCGGAAACATTATGCGCCCGCGAAAACGGTCGTAAATTCGTTTCTTTTCTTCATTGACCGAAACCAAACCGCTCGTCTCAATCAACTTTTCGTCCGCGCCTTTTTCCTTCAAAAGCGACATCAGAGCGTCCCAACTGTCGGGCGCGAAACCAACGTGAAAAGCCTTCTGCGTCTCAACGGAAATCTCGCGCCGCTCCAAATATTCCCGCGCCGCTTTTGAATGCGCGTTGCCGTCCTGAAGATGATTTTCCCAAAATTCGAGCGCGTAATTATTCAACTCGATAACCTGTTCAGCAACCGCTTTTTTCTCCTGCCTGCGCTTCTTATGCTTTTCGTATTTCTCGTCGTCAATCGGTTCGGGCAACGGCACACCGGAAACTTCGGCTATACTTTTTACCGCTTCAAAAAACGATAAACCTTCAATTTCCATCACGAATGCAAAAGCGTCGCCGCCTTTCCCGCACCCGAAACATTTATAAAAACCCTTCGACGGATTAACCGAAAAACTCGGCGTCTTCTCCTGATGAAACGGACAACAACCCATCCAATTCGCGCCCTTTTTCTTGAGTGGCGCATACGGCTCGATAATCCGCACAAGGTCGGCACGCGATTTTAATTCGTCAATGAAATGTTGCTCGTAAAGCATTCGATTACTTTTTCTTTTTGGGAACAAGCCAGAATTCTACGTCAGAAATATTCTTTCTAACATAAAAGGTTTTCAGTTGATTTGGCGTGATTTTGTAAACTTTAACCAATTCATCCAGCAAGGTTTTTTCAGTTTTTCGGAAATTTTTTAAGGATTTCTCATAAATAACTAAATTTCCCTTTACATTTGAATTGGTTTGTAAAAACTTAGAGTAAAGTTCATTACTAAAACTTTCGGCGCAAAATTCACCCCAAGAATTTGCATAAACTAATGTTGGTTTGAATGTTTGCGGAAGTTCATAATTTTCAGTTTTTTCAGCAAATGTAGATACGTCAGAGTTAGTTGGAACTAACCATAGTTGCGTTCTAACATTTTCTGCGTCATTAAAAATAAATACGAAACGCTTATTAACAAGTTTTCTAAGGTTTGCATATCCTTTTATCATTTCTGCAAAAGAATATTTTTTTATCGGTTCATTTTTATAGCCGGAAATAACAATGTAACCTTTAGAACCTTCATTAGTGGTTAAAGCTAGAAAAAGTTCATCGAGTCTAAGTGAAAGTTCATCACAAGTAACTTTATCAAACTCGTCAATCAAAACAGCTTTCGGTTTTTCCTGTGAAAAGCAAAATTGAAAAGCAGCGAGCAGAAGCAAAAAGGCGAAAAATAATCGGCGAAGTTTCATAGCTTTTCTTCAAATAAAATCGGTTACTTTCTCTTTTTCGGAACATACCAAAATTCCGCATCGGACGCACCGTTGTATTTGCCTCTCACAATTTTTATTTGCCGCACTGAAACTTTGTTTGTTTCAATCAATTCTAGTAAATATTTTTGTTTCTCTTTTTGATAATCTTTATAAGTTTTTTCACGAATAATAATCTTTCCGTTTATATAAGAATTCGCCTTCAAAAACTTTGAATAAAATTCCATATCAAAACCGAGCGGACAATAATCATCATCAGAACTTAAAATGGAAATCATACGCGGTTCTGTTAATTTTGAAATTTTATAATCTCGCGGCGTTTCAGTAAATAAAGACTTTTCCGCGCCGTCCGGCACTTGCCAAAGTTCGGTTTCAAATTTATTTCTATCTTCACCCAAAGCAAAGATAAAAATTTCATCGGGAAGTTTTCTGTAACGAAAACAACCTTTTATATGTCTTTCAAAAATGTATTTCGTTAATTGGTCGTCTTTAGTTCCGTAAACTATTATGTAACCTTTTGAATTCGTATCGCGCACCGATGAATAAAAAGGGTCAATATGAGCTTGAAGTTCGTCGTTGCCAACTCTACCGAATTTATCAAACAAAACAGCTTTCGGTGCTTCCTGCGAGAAGCAGAATTGAAAAGCGGCGAGAAGAAGCAAAAAGGTAAAAAATAATTGGTGAAGTTTCATAGCTTTTCAGATTTCAAATTCGTTTCAAAATTTGCAGAAAATCAGTCGGCGAATAAACGGGCAAAGCCGCGTTTTTATAATCTTTCGCGTTGCGTGTAACAATCGCGTCGAGATTTTCCGCCGACGCGCACGCCGCTTGAACGGCGTCTTCGTAATCGTTGAAATTGAGCGCGAGCGCGTTTTGAAAAATACGTTTGTCGCATCCGGTTATCTCGACGACTTTAAGAAGTTCTTCGATTGCGGCAAACGCGGTTGGTTTGTCTATCTCTTTTCGCGTCGTGTAGAAAACATTGATTGGCGTGATTGGCGAAATGAATGCTTCAAAATCGCCCGTTTGCAGGCGAACGAAAATCTCGTCCGCTTCGGCGTAAAACGGCGCGCGTGCGAGAACAAAATCCAAGACGATATTCGTATCGAGCAGAGCGCGCATTATTTATATTTCTCCACCAGATAATTCGCGTAATCTTCTTTTACTTCTTCGTCGGTCGGCGGCGCTTTGCCCGCGACGGCGGCAATTCCGCGCAGGCGGTCAACGGCGCGTTTTCTTTCTTCGATTGCCGAACCGTCAATGCCTGCGGTCGCCGCGTTTTCTTCCAAATCTTCTTCAAAAATCCGCAAAAGCTGTCGGATGACAAGCGACTTTTTCGCTTTCGGATAAGTTTTAAATTCCTGAACTATTTGTTGCTGCGTCATAAATTCACCTCGCGTTTTACTGTTTCAATTCCGCTATTGTAGCACCGTTTCCGCCCTGGTCTGACGGCGCGAAAGCGAAGCGCGCGATGTGCGGATGACCTTTTAGGAAATGGTGGACGAAGTTTTTCAGCGCGCCCGTGCCGAAGCCGTGGATGATTCGGACGCGCGGCAAGGCTGCTAAATACGCTTCGTCAAGAAAGCGGTCGATTTCGTATTCGGCATCGCTGGTTGTTTTGCCGATTAAGTTTAATTCGGCGTTCGCGTCTTCGACATCGAGCCGCAGATTTGCGTCTTTCGCTCGATTTTGCAATTTTTCGCTGAGCGATTGCGCTTTTGGTTTTTCTTCCGCCGCAACAACTTGCAGATTTGAAATTTTCTCGCGCAGGCGCATTCCGCCAACGAAGACTTCGGCGATTTCCTTGTCCATTCGTTCGACGACGCCGACATTTCCGAAACTCGTTCGGACTTTTGTGCCGATTTCTATCGGGCGGTCGTCGGTTGTCGGTTGTCGGTTGTCGGTATTTTGGTGACTACTGACAACTGACGACTGACCACTTTTTTTCGGACTTTGGACTTGCGAAAGCACGGCGCGGTTGAGTTCGGCTTTTCTGGCTAACCTTTCTTTGTCGAGTTTGGCTTTTAAGGCTTTGTCTTCGATTGTCTGGACGAACGCTTTCGATTGGCGCTCGAAACCGGCGATTGTTTCGTTTAATTGCTGTTCAAATTGGTGTTGACGTTCCTTTTCTTTTTTGCGCGCTTCGATGTCGAGCAGCGCGTATTTCTTGGCGACTACTTCGCGTTCTTCTTCCAAAGCGACGCGCAAATCTTCGGCGTTTCTCGTTTCGGTTTGCAGTCGCCGCAAATAACTTTCGGCTTCCTGCGCCGAAACGTCAAGATTTTCACGCGCCTTTTCGATGACCGAATCGCGTATGCCGAAACGACGCGCAATTTCGATTCCGCTTGACGCGCCCGCAAGTCCAACTAAAAGACGATACGTCGGCTGCAATGTTTTCTCGTTGAATTCGACCGAAGCGTTGACGACGTTTTCGTCGTTTGCCGCGTAGATTTTCAAACCTTTATAATGCGTCGAAGCGATAAGCTGTGCGCCGCAAGTGCGACGAAAATAATCCACAATCGCCACACCCAAAGCCGAGCCTTCGTCCGGGTCTGTGCCTGTTCCGACTTCATCCAATAAAACGAGCGACGGCGAATTGCAGTTTCCCATCATTTCGGCGATGTTCGAGATGTGCGACGAGAATGTCGAAAGATTCGCCGACAAACTTTGATGGTCGCCGATGTCTGCCAAGACAGATTGATAAAAGGGAATTCGCGCATCTTTCGCCGGAACGGGAAGACCGGAAATCGCCATCAAACTAAGCAAGCCCGCAGTTTTCAAAACAACGGTTTTGCCGCCCGCGTTCGCGCCGGAAATTATCATCACGCCTTTTTCTTTGGTGAGTTTGAATGTAACCGGAACAATTTCTTTCTTTTGGTCTTCGGCTTTCGGGCTTTGGTCTTTGTTTTCTAATCCGCGTTTATCTGTGTTTATCTGTGGATAAACTTCTTCCTCCGCATCTCCGCGTCTTTGCGGTTCAGTTTGATTTTGCATTCGCAGATTTTCTTCTAGAAGCGGATGACGCGCTTCGACTAAATCCAAAGTTTCATCCTCAGAAATCGTCGGCACAATCGCTCGAAACTTTCGCGCAAATTCGGCTTTCGCTTTGACGAAATCAAGTTCCGCGACGACTTCGACGGCGGTTTCGATTGCCGGAAGGTTGGCGCGCAAGTCCTCGGTTAAAGTGAAAAGTATGCGCGCGACTTCGCGTTCTTCTTTGCCTTTGAGGTTTTGCAGTTCGTTGTTGGCTTCGATGGCTTCGAGCGGTTCGATGAAAACCGTCGCGCCCGACGACGAAAAGCCGTGCGCGACGCCGGCGACGCGCCCGCGAAAATCGGCTTTGACCGGAACGACGAAACGCTCGTTGCGCTGGGTTACAATGGCATCCTGAATCGCCGTCGAATTGTTTCTCATCAAACTTTCGAGCGATTTTTGCAGACGGTTGCGCTGGTTGTTTATCTCGCGGCGAATCTGCGCGAGTTCGGGCGAAGCGTTGTCGTCAATCTCGCCCGACGGCAGCAGTTTTTTATTGATGCGATTTAAGACTTCGAGAAGCTGCGCGGGCAGATTTTCGACCGTGGTCCAAAGCGTCGGCGCAAATTCCCGTTCCGGCGCGATGACCGAGCGCGCGAACAACGCCTGATTGCCGAGCCGCGTGATTTCAAGCAGGGAAATCGGGTCAAGCGTCGCGTTCCTTATCCGCAAAGTCGCAACCGCGTTCGACGGGTCTGGAAGTTCGGAAAAACGCCACGAAATTTGTTTTTCGCTCAAAGCAAAAGTCTCCGCGACGGCGCGCAAATCCCGTCCAAGCTCAAGCCGATTCGTCAGCGGCTGCAAGTTTTCGAGCCTCGATTTGCCCATCGTCGTCTGCGCGTTGTGAGCGACGAGCGCGAGCAGTTTTCCGTATTCTAAAGTAACTAAGGATTGCATATTTTCGGCAAAATAAAAGCCGTCTCAATACGATTGAAACGGGCGTTTGAAACTTAAAATCTCAAGCGGTTTATGCGGCGTCTAAAAACTCTCGCGGCGTAATTATTTTCACTGCGCGAAACGAATTCAGAACTAACAAATCTTTGTCGCCCGTTACCAGAAAATCCGCGTTGCCGCTCGTCGCCAATTCCAGCAATTTATCGTCTTTCGGGTCGCGGCAAACATTGATTATTTCGCTTGTATCAATCATTTCCACAACTTTCAAAAAACCGACCATAAAACGCATTCGCTCGTCGTGCGTCGCATACTTGTCAAATTTCTCGCGGTTCAAAACTTCGGCTAATTCCAACAAGACCGAAACTGAAATCAAAATCGTGCCGTCGTCGAGGAGTTTGTCAAAGGCTCGACGCGGAACGCCGCCGAGCAGAGCGGCGCTAACCAGCACGTTGTTGTCGAAAACGACGCGCATCTGTTATTCGTCGGCAAGAAGCGATTCCAAAATCTCGGGCGTCAAACCTTTGCTTTGCGCGTTGCGGCTGATTTCGTCCATCGTCCGCTTCAGCGAATCGGCATCGCCCTCGGCATATTGTTTTAGCCAGCTTCCAAACAGCGCCTGCAGTTTTTGTTTGTCCGTCGGCGGCGCGTCGTTGTAGACGCGAGCCGCGTCGGATTCGACTTGTAATGTTATAGTTTCCGTCAGCATCGGCGAAACACCTCCTCAAACAACCTAAATTCTAACAGTTTAATTATCGACGCCCAAAACGCGAGCAGTTTTCCGTATTCTAAAGTTGTCAGCGATTGCATATTTTCGATTGTTCGTTAATCACTTGTCGTGATGCCTCGAAACTTTCCCTTTTCATAGATATAAGAAGAACCGCCTTTCTCGAAATAACCGGAAAATATAGCGTCATTTTTATAGATGAAGTTTTTATCTGTTCCATAATCGTAATCTTTTTCACCCTTCTTCATAAGCGTGATATATTCGCCTCCGTCGTCCACCATATAAAACTTTAACTTGTCCCCATTTTTTAGAAAGGCGACAACATATCCGTTAGGTCTGACAGGATTGCCATCTTCGTTTAATGCAACTCCGTGTTCAATAATTACCGCATAATCTAATTGACCATTTCCATCAAAATCGCCGCTGATAAACTCAGGGCGAGTATCGGCTGAAATATTTTCTCTAAGATACCTGTGAATACCTTCATCGACTTTCGGAAACCGCCAGCCCGAAAACCGTTTGTCCAATTCGGCTCTGACAATCGAAGGCAGTTGTTCCGGTTTCAAGCCATAATCATCAACGTCTTTATTGTTAATGTTTTCGTTTGAATAACCTCGAAGGTTTGAATTTTGCTCGGTCGCAGATTGTTGACTGCTATTGTTATTTTGATTTCTTTGACTTTCAATGGTTTGCTCTTTAACTTCACAAGATGTCATTAAAAAAGAAAAGCCAATAAGCGATATTTTTATAATTGTGTTAATCATTTTCCTGCCTTTTTTAAATTCACAATAATTTGCACTTATCTTTAACTGTAAAGATTTTCACGCTACAACTTCAACGCCTTTCCAAAACGCGACGTGGTTGGCGATTTGCTTTGCCGCCGCTTTCGGTTCGGGGTAAAACCACGCGGCGTCTTCGTTGCGCTTGCCGCCAGCCGCAACCGTGTAATAACTCGCCGTGCCTTTCCAGCCGCAAACCGTGTTTGTCGCAGACGGCTGGAAATATTCTCGGTTTAATGAACCGGCGGGAAAATAATGATTTCCTTCGATTTCGATTGTCTCGTTGCTTTCGGCTAAAACCGCGCCGTTCCAGATTGCTTTCATTTATTTAGTGGTGAGTGGTGAACGGTGAGTGGTTAGTGAAAGAAAAAATTCACAGTTCACCACTCACAACTCACCACTAATTTAGTTTGTCGCCAGAAATCGCGCGCGCACTTCGGGCGACGGCAGCATACAGGCTTCTTGTTTGCCGAACATTTTGTAGCGGTATTTGGCGACAAGATTGTAGAAAATATCGCGGACGAAACTCGGCACGACGATGAAGCCATAGAACCAAGACCAGTAGCCGCTTAGTTTTCTGGCGATTCTTAAAGCCGCCGTCGTGCGTGTGTAAGCCTTGCCGTCTTCGATTAGAACCACTGAATCGGTTACGGTTTTATCGATGCCGTTTTCTTCAAGCAGTTTTTGCCCGATTTCCGATTGCAGCGGCGCGAATTTGAAATAGCCTTCGGGATCGCGGTCGATTATGAAATTGACCGAACCGTTGCAGAAATTACAAACTCCGTCGAAAAGAATTGTTGCGCTCATAATTCTTTAATGGTAAATGGTAAATCGGAAATGGTAAATGGTTCGGCGGGAAAATTTCGCGGTTTGTTTCTGAAACCTTTTGGTTTATACTGCGTAAAAATCGGCAGTTTCCCGAAATTTTAATCTATAAAAATATGAAGAAATTACTCTTGCGTCTTGCGCCTGCGATTTTCGCGTTCGGTGTTTTTTGTTTGCCGGTCAACGCTCAAAGTCGAAGCGAGACTTTTGCGATTACGGGCGCGCGCATCGTTACGGTTTCGGGCGCGCCGATTGAAAACGGTACAATCGTCGTCCGCGACGGTTTGATTGAATCGGTCGGCGCGGGCGTCGGCGCGAAACTTCCTGCCGACGCGCGAACGATTAACGGCGCGGGTCTTACCGTTTATCCGGGATTTTTCGACGCGCTCTCGACGCTCGGCTTGCAGGCGCAAACAGCGCAGCCGCCGCGCGGACAGGGACAGCAAATTCAAGCCGCGCAGACAAATCAAGCGCCCGCCAACGCAAATTATCCCGACGGCTTACAGCCTGAACAAACGGTTTTCGCCGCTCTGAAAGCGGGCGACGCGCAGTTTGAAACCGTGAGAAACGCCGGTTTTACGACGGCTTTGACCGTTCCGCGCGAAGGAATTTTCAACGGTCAATCGGCGATTATCAATTTAGCGGGCGACGCGGTTTCGGCGATGATTATCAAATCGCCTGCCGCCGAACACATCACGTTGACGCCGCTTCGCACCGGCGTTTTCCCGACTTCTTTGATGGGAACTTTCGCTGCGCTCCGTCAAATGTTTCTCGACGCGCAGCGGCTTCAAACGGTCAGAAAACAATACGAAAACGACCCGCGCGGGATTCGCAGACCGGGCGAAGACAAATCTCTGGACGCCATTATTCCAATTCTAAACCGTCAGATGCTGGTTGTTTTGAATGCGAATACGGAAGTCGAAATCGACCGCGCTTTGAATCTGGCAAAAGAGTTTAACTTGAACGCGATAATCGCGGGCGGACAGGAAGCGTGGAAAGTCGTCGACCGTTTGAAGGCGCAAAATGTTCCGGTTCTGCTCTCGTTAAATTTCCCGAAACGAACCGCCGCCGCCGCGCCTGAAGCCGACCCTGAACCGATTGAACTGTTGCGCCTGCGCGCCGAAACGCCGAAAACGGCGGCAAAATTAGCGCAAGCCGGCGTGCGTTTCGCGTTTCAATCGGGCGGAATGCAGAACATCGCGGACTTTTTGACGAACGCGAACAAATCAATCGAAAACGGTTTGACCAAAGACGCGGCTATCAGAGCAATGACTTTGAGCGCGGCGGAAATTTTCGGCGTCGACAACCGTCTCGGCTCGATAGAAAAGGGAAAAATCGCCAATCTCGTCATCTCGCGCGGCAACATATTTGATAAAGACAAACAGATAACGCAGGTTTTCATTGACGGAAAACTTTTCGAGCAGAAAGACAAACCGAAAACGCCGCCTTCAACGGCAACAGCAACCGGAACATCTTCAAACGCGCTTGCGCAAGTGGCGGGAAATTACACGATTACAATCGAAATTCCCGGACAGCCGCTGCCCGCGACTTTGAACTTGACACAGCAGGAAGCGGTTTTGAGCGGAAATTTCCAATCGCAGCTCGGAACTGTTCCGATAAAAGACGGCAAAGTTACGGCGGAAGGATTTACTTTTACGGCGAACGTCGAATTCAGCGGTCAGCAGGTCGAACTCGTGGTAACCGGACGAGTCGCGGGCAATCAAATCAGCGGCACGATGAATTCGCCGATGGGCGCAGTTCCGTTTTCGGGAACGAAAACGCCTTAAAATTTTTGGAGATTTTTATGAGCCAAACGATGCAGATAATTTACCCCGAAAGCGGTTTTTCGCCGATTGATTTAAGCCAGTTTTGGCACGAAGTCGGCGAGTCGGAATTCGTCGAGCTTTGCGAGCGCAACCCGGAAATGCGGATTGAAATGACCAAAGACGGAGATATTATTCTTATGCCGCCGACGAACAGCGAAACGGGTAGAAAAAATTTTGATTTGAGCGTGGATTTCGGAATTTGGGCGCGGAAAGACAAAACCGGCGTCGCGTTTGATTCGTCGACCGGCTTTACGTTTCCGAACGGCGCGCGGCGCTCGCCCGATTTGTCGTGGGCGACGCGGGAAAAATGGAACGCGCTTTCAAACGAAGAAAAGCGAAAATTTGCGCGGCTCGCGCCGGATTTTGTCGTCGAGCTGCGCTCGGAAACCGACAGCTTGAAAGATTTGCAAGCCAAAATGCTGGAATATGTCGAAAACGGCGTGCGTCTCGGTTGGCTGATTGACCCGTTTGAGCGACGAGTCTACGTTTACCGAAGCGAAGCCGAAGTCGAAATTCTGGAAAATCCGGCGCAAGTTTCCGGCGCGCCGCTTCTTAAAGATTTCGTTTTGGATTTAGAAAATATTTTTGATTAGAGATTTCAAGTTATGAAAAAATTAACAGCTTATTTATTATCGTCCGCGATTTTGCTGGCGAATTTCAGTCTTTTAATTTCCGCGCAACAACCGCAAAAGCCGGTTGACGTTTTGATTCGCAATGCGACTGTGATGACTGCCGCGCGCGGAAATTTGGAGAATACCGACATTCTCATACAGAACGGAAAAATCGCGCGCATCGGCAAAAATCTGAAAGCCGCATCGAACGCAAATGTTATCGACGGAAGCGGAAAATTCGTAACGCCCGGCATTATCGACTGCCACTCGCATTCGATGCTGGACGGCTCGGTCAACGAGTTTTCTTATTCGGTTACTTCGATGGTGCGCACGCGCGACATTTTAAATCCGACCGACATTACGATTTACCGCGCGCTTGCCGGCGGCGTAACGGCGGCGAATCTGCTGCACGGTTCGGCAAACGCAATCGGCGGGCAAAACACGGTCGTTAAATTTAAATACGGTCATTCGGTTGAAGATTTTCCGATTGCCGACGCGCCGCCCGGAATAAAATTCGCGCTCGGCGAAAATCCGAAACAGACGAACCAGCCGACCGCGCAGGGACGAACGCCGCGTTACCCGCGAACCAGAATGGGCGTGATGGAAGTCATCCGCGACGGATTTGTGCGGGCGCGCGATTATAAAAAATCGATGGACGATTACCGCGCGCGAGTGGCGAAAAACGATAAAACAGCCGTTGCGCCGCGCCGCGAATTGGAATTAGAGCCGCTCGTCGAAGTTCTCGAAGGCAAGCGTCTGGTTCACTCGCACGGTTATCGGTCGGATGAATTGTTGAATTTATTATTGATTGCCGACGAATTCGGCTTTCGCGTCGCAACCATTCAGCACGGGCTTGAAGCCTACAAAATCGCGCCGGAAATCGCCAAGCGCTCGACGGGCGTTTCGATTTTTACCGACAGTTGGGGTTACAAGCTCGAAGCCTTCGACGCGATTCCGTATAACGCTTATATTTTATGGAAAAACGGCGTCAACGTTTCGATAGATTCCGATTCGGATGAAAGAATGCGCCGCTTAAATCTGGACGCGGCAAAAGTGGAAAAATACGGCGGCGTGCCGGAAGAAGAAGCGCTGAAAATGATTACGCTCAATCCGGCGAAGCAGTTGGGAATTGACAAACGCACCGGCTCGATTGAAGTCGGCAAAGACGCCGACATCGTTATCTGGGACGCGCACCCGTTCAGCGTCTACGCGCGCCCCGATATGACGATGATTGAAGGCGAAATTTATTTCGACCGCGCAAGAGATTTGCTGAACCGCGAAGCGATGAAAAGAGAACGCGAAACGCTTGAGAAATTAGAAATCAATCGTCCGCCGGGAAGCGGCGCGCCGACGACCGCGCCGAAAATTCCGAGCGAGAAGCGCATTGCCGACCGCGACGAAGCCGACGGCGACGGAGGACACGAAAAATAATGGAAAACGTAAAATGGAAAATGAAAAATGTAAGAAATTTGTTTGTTGAAAAATCGAAATGCCTTTTTCATTTCGGCTTTTTACTGCTCGCCGCTTACTGCTTACAGCTTACGGCTTTTGCGCAGAACGACGGTTCTGAACAAAATCAAACGGGCAGAGCGGGAACTTTTGCAATCGTGAATTCGCGCGTCGTAACTGTTTCGGGCGCGCCGATTGAAAACGGAACGGTCATCGTTCAAAACGGAAAAATCGCCGCCGTCGGCGCAAATGTTACCGTTCCGGCGGGCGCGGAACGAATCGACGCGAAAGGTTTGAGCGTTTATCCGGGAATGATTGACGCGGGAACGAATTTGGGCTTGTCGGAAATCGGGCTTGGCGTTCCCGGCTCGGTTGACGTTGCCGAAGGCGGCGAGATGAACGCCAACGCCAAAGCGTTTTTGGGAATCAATCCGCACAGCACGCACATCAACGTAACGCGCGTCAACGGCATTACGACCGTAATGAGTTTGCCTGTCGGCGGCGTCATTTCCGGTCAGTCGGCAGTGATAAATCTGAACGGTTCGACGCAGACCGAAATGGCGATTGTGCCGACCTTCGGGCTGGTTATAAATTTTCCGCGTATCACGACATTCGCCGGTTTCAATCCGTTTTCCGCCGCGCCGCCGGTTGATTTTAACGAAGCCCTCAAACAGCGCGACAAGCGGCTCGACGATTTGAAAACGATTTTTAAGAACGCTGAAAATTACGCCAAAGTTCAGGAAGCATACGCGCGCGATAAATCTCTGCCGTATCCAGCGCGCGACGTAAAAATGGATGCGATGATTCCGTATGAACGCGGCGAAAAACCGATTATCTTCGTCGCCGAACGCGAGCGCGACATTCGCGGCGTCGTCAAATTCGTCGAAGAAATGAAGGTTAAAGGCATTATTGTCGGCGGTCAGGATGCTTGGAAAGTCGCCGACGGACTCAAGAAAAACAATATCTCCGTCATTTACACAAACATTTACAATCTGCCCGTCCAAGACGACGACGCTTACGATTATCTGTTCGCCGCGCCCGCGCGAATGCAGCAAGCCGGAATAAAATTCTGCATCTCAACCGGCAACGACGGAACGGAAGTCCGCGATTTGCCGTATCACGCAGGACTTGCCGGAGCATACGGCTTGCCGAAAGACGAAGCCTTAAAATCGGTTACGCTTTATCCGGCGCAGATTTTAGGCTTGAGCGATAGATTGGGGTCAATTGAGACGGGAAAAATTGCGAATTTGGTAGTTGCCGACGGCGATATGTTAGAAGCGCGAACGAATATAAAATATATGTTCATCGGCGGGCGAATGATTCCGTTGACGAGCCGCCACACGGAACTTTTTGACGCTTTCAAAGACAGGAAATAATTGAAAGTAAAAACCAATAGAAAAAGGCATCTTATTTCGAGATGCCTTTTTCTTTAGTGCTAAAGTAAAACAGTGAAATTTTTAGTAGGTTTAATTCAGAGCAAACTCTTTGAATGAAAGATTTTTTTTATTCCGAACGTCAATAAAATCAGTTAAATGAAGGTAAATATTTATCCAACCTTTAT
>JAABUN010003016.1_pt1 | contig 27438 bp, 25 predicted proteins | sample 5559311 | NCBI WGS metagenome assembly JAABUN01 (sample SAMN10711877, study PRJNA513370) | rock metagenome | isolation source: Antarctica rocks | place: Antarctica: Victoria Land, Siegfried Peak sud
TGTAGCTGATATATACTGTGACTCCCTTTACGTGTATCTTGCATACCACAAATCTAAAGGAGATTTGTAATAGCTAAAGCCTTGCCCTAAAGGGCATAGCTTGTACTACCGGGTTGAGACCAGTCAACTCGACAATCCAAAAACAAAAAGGCTATTAAGAATAGAGTATGAATTTAAGAAGCCGGATATAGTAATTTTTATTAGGGATTTAGATGGTACATTAAATAATAATGTTACGTTTGAAAGCAGAAAGCAATATTTTACCGCATTTAATAAAGTAATTAACAAAAAGGGATTATTTCTATTGAATATTTTTGAGATTGAAGCTTTAATAATATCAGACATTGAAGCTTTTAATGTGTATTTCAATTGCCAATTAGAGTATGATGTTGATCCAATGAACATTGAGAATCCAAAAGAGGATTTAAAAAGAAATTGTCCTAAGTACAATGAAAGCTTAAACCCTGTTGTATTTAGTCAGCTTGCTTTTAAAACGGTTAAGCAAAATTGCACCTACTTCAATAATTTTATAAACAAATTTGAAAAAAGGCTAATAAATTTTACCTAGTCTTCATTTTCTTTGAAATAAATTACTGTCATTGCAGCGTGGGTTTTGCCTTAATTTTTTCGCTGCAAATTTTACATGAGAAATTAAATATCGTAATTCAAATTGTATTTAAACCTAATCTGCTAACTATGCACAAACAAAAACCCCGCTGGACTTACATAAACAGAATGTTGAGCCTTTTTATTGTTTTAAACTGCTTTATCGTTGGCGCTTTTTCACAGGTGCGCATATCAGGTAAAGCCATGGGTGTTGATGGTAAAGATTTACCAGGCGTTACCGTAACGATCCGTAACACTCAATTTGCCACTGCTACCAATGCATCTGGTGCTTACTCTTTTAATGTAGCTATTAAGCCCGGAAACGTTGTGCTTATTTTTTCAAGCGTTGGGTATAAAACAACGGAAGTGCCGCTGAAAGTAACCGATAAAAACGACTATGCTGTGAACACCCGATTAACAGAAGATGTGCTTGGACTTGACGAAGTGGTAGTAACCGGTACTAATGCCGCTACCAGCAAAAGAAAACTGGGAAACGCTATTTCAACAGTGTCTGCAAGAGATCTCCAGTACAGTGCTGCCACTTCGATAGATGGCGCCATGCAGGGAAAAGTAGCCGGCGCCCAGATCACCCAAAACTCAGGTAATCCTGCGGGCGGTATAACGGTAAGGCTCAGGGGACCTAGTACCATTGTAGGATCTTCCGATCCATTGTACATAGTTGATGGTGTTATTGTAAACAACGACTCCCGGCAGCTGATTGATCTCGGTGGTTATGCTCAAAACAGGTTGGTGGATATCAACCCTGCAGACATTGACCATATAGAAATAATTAAAGGCGCCGCTGCATCTGCCATTTATGGTTCGAGGGCTAATAACGGTGTGGTACAGATCTTTACCAAGAAAGGCAAGGAAGGAAAACCGCAGGTAACTTTTTCAACACAGTTCAGGATGAGCGATATCAGGAAAAAGCTGGCGTACAATGAATATCCTTTTACTTTTAATAATACCACCGCAACTGATCTTTCTAAATCTCCTATAACAAGGTATGATTACCAGAGCAAGATTTTCAGTACTGGTTACGGAACAGAAAACCAGCTGGCTGTTTCAGGTGGTAATGAAAACACCAAATATTATGTTTCCGGATCCAGCTTTTATAACCAGGGCATTATTGATAATACAGATTTTTTCAGGAACGGTCTCAGGATGAACGTTACCCAGAAGATCAATAAGATCACAACGTTAACTGCAGGAATAAATTTTACTTTGAGCAGCAGTAAGGAAATACCAAATGGAGGTATCAATTCAGCCTACGGCGCTTTAACCGGTTTTATTTTCAGCAATAATTTTATCAATCCCGTTCCTAATCCGGTAACCGGCGTGTACCCATCTACCGCCCCTATTGCTATACTGCGGAGGACTAATCCGCTGGAAGCGATTAACCGGTTTGATTTTAAACAGAAAATAAACCGGTTCATTGGCAACACCCAACTGAATATAAAACCAATCGCCGGACTAAACATAGATTATATTTTCGGCGTGGATAATTATTCGCAAATTGCAACAGCTTATATTCCTCCTAAAAATACCACACCGTCTAACGATGGGGGTTACTCGAGAAGAGCAGATGCTGCAGTGTTACAATTGAATAACGACCTGAACATCAGCTACCGGAAAAATATCACCAGCTGGCTGGAATCTACTACCGGGCTGGGTGGTACATTGCAATACGACAGAACCTATACTATCGGCGCCACGGCTCAACAATTAGGTGCTTTCGGACAAACTATTACCAATGGCACTTATACCGCTGAAGAGTTTCGTTCTGAAAGAACCATTTTAGGAGGGTTTTTGCAGCAATCATTTGGCATTGCAGAAAAAATATATCTCACGGGTGCTGCCAGGATGGATGCATCTTCAGTATATGGAAGGGATAACCGCTGGCAGTTCTTTCCTAAAGTAAGCGGGTCATATATTGTGTCCAATGAACCATTCTGGAAAAATTCAAAACTTGCAGATATTGTTCCTTCATTAAAACTACGTGCAGCCTGGGGACAATCAGGCAACCTTACAGCGATAGGCGCATACGACCGGTTTACAAATTATACACCGGTTAACTATAGTGGCAATACTGGTTATGTGCCTTCCGCAGTATTGGGAAACTTTAATGTGAAACCGGAAAGGCAAACCGAACTGGAGATTGGTGCTGACATAAGTTTTTTAAAGGACCGGATTGGTTTAGAATTTACCTGGTTTAAGAAAGACGTTAAGGATCTTATTCTGAACAGAACATTAGCGCCAAGTACCGGTTATAATAACAGGTTCCTGAATATTGGCACCATGTCAAATAAAGGCTTTGAATTTTTGCTGAAGGTAATACCTGTTCAGAATAACCATCTTACCTGGGTGTCAACTTTCTCTTACCTGCAGAATAAAAATGTTATCAACGGAGTTGAAGGCAATGGCGTGCTGGCATTTGCCGGTGGTTTCAGCCAGGTTGCAGCAGTAAACGGTTATCCACTGGGCGCTTATTATTCTACCTTCTTTGCGCGCAATAATGATGGAACTCTTTTGCTGAATGCTGCAAGCTTACCGCAAAGGGAGCTGGGTGTACAGAAAGCAAACGGAACTTATACTATCGGGCGCAACGCAGCAGGACAACCCACCGGCGCTGTGTTAAGCAAAGTGATCGGCCAGCCAAATCCGAAATCCATACTGTCATGGATAAACGAAGTAAGTTATAAGAGATTTACTTTCCGTGTGCAATTAGATGGCATGTTAGGATTTGATGTATTTAATTTTACCAGGCGTGTGGGGGATAGGGATTTGTATGGAGGATTAAAAGGATATGAACGGGAGTTGAAAGGAGAAGTTCCCAAAGGAACCAGTGCAGCTTTATTTAGCATTTTTGAGAACTGGATTGAAAAAGGCGACTTTGTAAAACTGCGGGAAGTTTCCGTTGCTTACCAGCTATTTCCAAGGTTTTGGAAATTACAGAATATACGCCTGACAGCTTCCGGTAGAAATCTTATATCATGGGATAAATACAGTGGTTATGATCCGGAAGTAAATGCTGCCGGGCAGGACAATGCCGTAAGAGGTTTTGATTTCGTGGAGGTTCCAATCCCGAGAACTATTTTATTTGGCCTCTCTGTTAATTTCTAACATCAATAACAAAAACTTTTTCATACATGAAACGATTATCAATATACGGGCTGATAATAATTGGGTTGATTATCCAAACGGGATGTAAGCTTGATTATGTAAATCCGAACGGACCTACTGATACTGAAATTACTACCACAAAAGAAGGAATGTTTACGCTCAGCATTGGTATAAAACAATATTATGGTGCTACTGCAATGGAGTCGGTAATAATAACGCCGGGTACTACTGCCAGGGAGATAAAAGGGATTACTACTTTTACCAATGTGCTGGAGATGGAAGCAGGTGGTACTGCGCTACCAACTTTTAATGGCAATATTCTGAATCACTGGATACGGTTTGAGAAAACGATAGGTATGGCAGAGACACTGATTAACAATGCTACTAACGTGTTCGGAGCCGATGCCGCAAGTGCAAGCGGTGTTATCGCGCATGCGGAACTGTTTAAAGCAATGGCTATCGGCGCCCTGGCAACCTGCTTTGAACAATTTCCTATTGAAACTAATAAAACGGGAACGGCTGTTTTTGTTCCTAGAGTCCAGGGTTTGCAAAACGCTATTCAGTTATTAGACGATGCTGCTTTAAGAATTAATACCACAGCACCTTCTGCGGAATTTAATACAAGGATATTAGGCAGTGATTTTAAATTGCTGGATTGCATTAATACTTACAGGGCAAGATACAATATGATGCTGGCTAAATATGCGGAGTCCCTGGCTGCGGCTAACCTGGTAAATCTTACCAGCAAATCTCAGTTCTTATACAGCACGCAAAGTCCTAATCCTGTTTATAATGCAATTGTTGTTAGGATTGACTATAAGCCTAGGGAAAATTTTGGCTTGCCTGCATCACTGGTGGAAGCAGGAGATGGCAGGCTTGCCTTTTATTTAGGCACACCCAATATAGTAGTTGGAGGCGAAACGCTTAAAACAGTGAAAGGTTTTTTTGATGATATCTCCAAGCCTATTCCTGTTTACCTGCCAGACGAAGTAAGATTGCTTAAAGCTGAAGCTATTGTAAGAAGTGGCGGCAACCTGGCTTCTGCATTAACTGAGATCAATGCTGTCCGCACACAGGCCACCGGTGATCCATTTGGTGTAAACGCCAACCTGCCTTCCTATAGCGGGCCTGTTACGGCTGCTGATTTGCTCACCGAGATTTACCGGCAACGTTGCGCTGAATTATTTATGACCGGACTTCGCCTTGAAGACAGTCGCCGTTTTGGAAGGCCTGCGCCTCCTGCCAACGTAAATCCTGTTCCATTAAGTTTTGAACGAAACAGAAATTTTTATCCTTATCCCGATCAGGAAAGATTAACCAATACAAATACACCGAATGACCCTCCTATTTAGCCTATCGTTAGGACAAAGGCCACAAAGACACGAAGGCACTAAGGAACGCAAAGTAAATTTCTTTGTCCTTATTAGTGCCTCCGTGTCTTTGTGGCCTACTTGTGCCTTAATGGTAGCCCAGCAGGGGATTAGACTGTTCACCCTAACGGCTTTTATAGATATTTTAATTGAATGATTAGATTACTTTATAAACTTGGGTAAAGCATAGCTACTTAACGGATGCTTTAGTTACAGTATACATGAATTTTAGCCAAGTCGAAAAATTATTTAAAATGAAAAAAAATAACAACTCCATTATTATGTTAATTTTTTGTGCTATAATGTTTGCTGGCTGCACCGCACAAAAATTATCTACTCAAATACAAAATAAAACCTTTGCCAAAGGGGCGGACATAAGCTGGCTGCCACAAATGGAAGCAACTGGATTTAAGTTTTATAATACCAAAAATGAGCAGCAGGATTGCTTTCGCATTTTAAAAGATTATGGCATTAATACTATACGTTTAAGAACCTGGGTTAACCCTTCCAATGATAAAGCCAGTGGTCATTGCAGTAAAGATGAAACGGTAGCTATGGCTGTTCGTGCAAAAAAATGGGGAATGCGGACTATGATAGATTTCCATTACAGCGACAGCTGGGCCGACCCCGGTAAACAAAAAAAGCCGGCTGCATGGGAAGGCCATAATTTTCCACAGTTATTACAAGATGTGTACAATTATACTTTCGATGTGATGTCTTCACTTAAAAAAAGTGGAGTGATGCCTGAATGGGTGCAGGTTGGCAATGAAACAGCCGGAGGTATGATTTATCCTGAAGGAAGTACCGGTAATTGGAATCGACTGGCTCAATTAATTAATAGGGGGTATGATGCAATTAAAGCGATTAGCCCGGAAACAAAAGTTATCCTGCATATTGACCAGGGAAATAACAACCAAAGGTTCACAAAGTGGTTTGATAGTGCAAGGGTACATGGAGCAAAATACGATGTGATCGGGTTATCTTATTATCCCTATTGGCTTATGGGCAAACCTGATTATACACTATCTATTAATGATTTAGGTAACAACCTTAAATACCTGGCATCGCGGTATGAAAAAGAAGTAATGGTAGTAGAAGCTGGGGGCGAAGATACGTTGACGCAAAACACTTATGATATGCTCGTGGCAGTACAACAAAAAGTAAAAGCTGTGCCCGGTGGTAAAGGTTTAGGCGTCGTTTACTGGGAACCCGAAGGAGCAAAAAGCTGGAGCAAATATGGATTGAGTGTCTGGGGCGATGATGGAAAACCTACTAAAGCAATGGAGGCTTTTTTACAATAGTGGGATGTTACTTGTGAGCTGGTTATTGTTTTTGCTGTCAGCAGTCGGCTATCAGCTATCGGGAGAGAACAACTGTAACAATTTAGCTGACTGCTGATAGCTGAGTAAGGGCCATGGTATCTGATTTGTTATAATGTAGAAAACAAGATGTATGATAACAGGAATAACAAAAGACATGCATGGCTTTACAGATTATACTTACATTCCCCTTGTATTAGCAGCACCCAAACTGGTAGGTTTTGAAGAAGAAAAATGGGCTTCTAAAGTTTGCTATATATTAAGTACCACCGTACTGGGATATAGTGTGCTTACAGATGCTAAATGGGGCGTTGTAAAATTGATCCCTTATAAAACACATGCTGCATTGGATGTAGCGGCTGGAGTAATCGCGCTTGCAGCTCCTTTATTTATCAAACCGTCTAGTAGAAAAGCCCGCATTACCCTTCTTCTCATGGGTATAACAGGACTTGTAGTAGGAACCTTGTCATTGATTGGCGCCAGAAGAAGCTTTTAAAGGAAAATATTGTCATAAATTAGATAATAAATTTTTGTAAGTGTGGAAAACTTAACAGATTTATAGATCCGTTGTGTAACTATAATGGAAAAGCCCCTCCGGCTTATAGCGGGAAGGGCTGGAATCAGTGAAATTAAAACCGATTCTAATACTTCACATTCTCTTTTTGGATTTTCGTTACCTTCCATATCACTCCTGTACCAGCGATATATTCGTATGGTTCACGTCCTTGTTTTTTCCGGTCTATATTAATTTTTACCTGACCATAATCAACAATATACATGTCGCCATCGGGTCCGAACCTAACATCAAACGGTCTTTCAAGCGCTTTTCCGGCTAATCCTTGTTCTGAGCCAGGCAGGTCAACATTGTTCCTTAAAAATGGCGTAACCCGTTTTTGTGCAGGATCTATTTCTACAATTTTATACCCTACCCTGGAAATGTCCGGGTCTGTAGGAGGAGTAAGATCTCCCCATTCAGGAATAAATATATGGCCGGAGAATTCTCCCCAACTGTAAGGTGCTATGTCCGGTATAGCGGGTGATGTGTGAAAGTCATGCAGGCCCATAACCAGGCTTTTATCCGGGGGGGTTAAACCGCTTGCTTTATGATCTATCAAAAAACCCAGGTTTTTTCCTTGTGGTGTTCCATTAATATAAACTTGCGCCTGGAATTCATCCCTAACCTCAAATTTTGGATCTGTTAGCGGTTCTAATGCGGCAGAAAAATCCGGCCATCCATACCAGGTTCCTTTAATTATTTTATAGGTTGCATCATATGTGTCTTTAACCGGCCGTGAGCCGCGAACATCAAACCCGTTTACGGCAGCATACATATCACCATTATGTCCCCAGGCAAATCCTATTACATTTCTTAATCCATAAGCATAGGTCTGCAAAGTTCCTTCAGCATTATTAGGATCAAAGGAAACAATCGCACCTCCCGGTTTATTGGTACCGTGTATTATTTGCCCGGGGGTTGTTGAAACACCGAATGGTACATAAGCTCCAGTAAATACGGAATCCGTAAGATTGTCTTTAGTACGAAAGTCCTCTGTTTTAAAATTCTTTCCTAACAACACCAAGTCTTTTGCCGAAGTGGTATGTAATGAAGGCGTGCGAGCAACGAAAGGTTCAATATCTGGCCCTACCACCGCTGAGTTTGAGGCGGGACCAACTGCTACATACATCCGGCCATCCGGACCCATCCGGATATCATTTAGGGGATGTTCAGCACTGGCATCTAAAAAGCCACTCAAAATTTGTGTAATGCCGGAGCCGTCTTTTGTAATTCGTGATACTGCCCCACTCATATTTGCAGCCCGATGTGTTATATAAAAATGGTTGTTATAGAAGGTCATTCCTATAACAGGTGCCACCACGCCTCTGGCTGTTAGGTTTACTATCTCTTTAGTGTTACCATGATCTACCTTTAGAATCCTGGCGGGTGGAGGTTCCTGTAAAAAGCCTCCCCCAGCTTCCACCACATAGAGGTTTTGCTGATTATCCCAGGCAATGGAAGTGGGAAAATTTAACCCACTGACAACTTTATCAATCTTAAAGCCTGGAGGAACTTTGATGGCAGAAAGATCAGTAAAATCATTATGGCTTGGCTTACAGCTAACAAAAAGGATTAATACTGTGGAAAAAGCCACCAGGAAAAATGAATAAAAAGATCTGTGTAATAACTTTTTTTGCATGTACATGATATTAAAATATTTGATGAATAAATATGGTTTAACAGGCAGATAGGAGATTTAAGGGAATAGTGGGAGATTGTTAAAGACTTTAACCGCATTTTATACCTTCTATTGTTGAACTAATGTGCCTTGAATGTTGCGTAGGGTATTTAATGAGGCTGTCTAAAGTTACAGTGTAAGATAATATAAATAATCACAAAACTATAACATTATTGTATTATAAATATCCCCTTAGTTTCGTATGCAAACCGCACTTATAAGTTTAGCCTATATATAAGTCAAAAGGAGTGATGTATACATTATGAATAAGCAAGTAGGAAATAATATAAACTTTTAAAGATTTTATTCATATGTACGTGTAGGAATTTTTACAATAATGGTAGTTATTGTTTTGCGTGAATAGTTATGTTGAAACAGACTTTAGATTATATAGTTCCGTACTGGTCGCAAAGGGTATAATTAAGCACTTCATCAGTAATTTTTTGATATACTTATAACAATGATCTGATGAGTTTTTTAAATTTAAAATATTATTATGGTAATAGGATATTTAATGTATATGGAATAAATACCTATAGACACTTTACATGCTTAATGCGCTATCAGAGAAATGATCTTCAAAATTATTTTAACAATTATTGTGAAAGTATTTCTCACCCTCATCTCATTTTAACTTGTTATACTTCATCAGTTCATAAAATTTAATCTTTTATTTCTAGTTTTTTTAAATCAGAAGAAGCAGGACCATTAATAACTGTTCCTTCCTTTGTAAAACGTGAACCATGACATGGACAGTCGAACGACTTTTCTGAAGCATTCCATTGAACAACGCATCCCATATGTGGACAAACAGCGCTAAAAGAATGTATGTTATTATGTTCATCGCGGTAAACAGCCAGTTTTTTCAATCCTTTTCCTAAGATAGCTCCCTCCCCTGTTTGTAATTCATCCACTCCATGAATATCCCCTTTTTTAATATAGTCGCCGTATTGTTTAAAGATGTTAAAAACTTCAGACACATAAGTGCCTGGTGTTTTTAATGGAATGCGCTTAGGTGAATACAGGTCAGTCCATGGATTTTCTTTTCCATTAATCATGTCCGTTATCATGACACCTCCTATAGTGCAATGAGTCATTCCATTGCCTGAATCGCTCGTAATGATATACACGTTATGGTCGCCTGGATTTTTACCAATGAAAGCCATGTAATCTACGGGTTCTATAACTTGTCCTGACCATTTGTAAACAATATCTTCTATCATAGGAAAATGGTTTCGGGTCCATTCAGTAAGACGGACATACCTGTCTTCTTCACTGATCTTCTCTTCATCCGCCTGCCCGGTTTTATGATCTTCTCCGCCGGAAATCAACAGGTCATATTCATCATTATAATTATTTAACCTTACATAATGATATGGTGCTGTAACCCAGGTGGATTTCATATCCCCGGTATCCCACCACAATGTATGAGCCAATTTTCCTTTCGGCACTTTAGCTCCTATCACATAAGTTCTGTAAGGGAACTGTTTGGTATGCATGGTAAAAAAATCGTTTACCGGCGTATTCGTGGCCACCACTATATGCAATGCTTTAACCTTATGTCCGTTACATACTGCGCCCTTACTGTCGATGTCTTTGGCACGTGTGCTGGTATATATAGTACCACCCATACGAACAACTGCATGAGCAAGAGCCTGCAGGTATTTCATTAAATGAAACTGCGCCTGGTTTGGAAAACGAATACCGGCACTTGTTACATTTGAAATAAGGGGAATTTGGTCAACCCATTCTGTAGTCAATCCTGCCCGCCTTGTAGCTTCATATTCTTTTTCTAAATTTTCTTTAGTATCAGTAGGATGAACAAAAAGATACCCGTCTACCCGTTCGAAATCACAATCTATCTGTTCTTCTTTTACAGTTTTATCTATCCATTCTATTGCAGCTATATGACTTTCAGCAGCTTTCTTACTACCATCTTCGCCAAATACTTTTTCAATTTCATAATAACGGTCATCCAGCGCGCAGGTAATATGTGCTGTTGTTCTTCCACTCTCACCGCTGCCTATAAATCCATCTTCTACAAGAACCACTTTCTTTCCGGCTTTAAGTAGACAATAAGCGGTAGTAATACCAGCAAGGCCGCCGCCTATAATTAAGATATCTGTTTCAATGTCTTTATTCAGCGGCTCATACATAAGAGGCTTTACCGAATCTATCCAAAAAGAAATATCCTCACCGGAAGTAATTAACCCATCGGCTGTTTTTTGTTCCATATTTATGATTTGAATGTTAACGTTTGAAGGTAACTTATTTTAATATATAGGTTAAAATATGTTGAATCGCAACTTCTGAAATATGGGAATACCTATGCAGAAGTTATACCTTCCGTATAAGAAGTTTATTCCAGAACATTATGAATAGGTTTTTAAATGAATGAGGCAATTCCATGGTCTGCATAATAGTTTATAACAGAATTTTTGATTCAATTTTATAAAACCCAATTGCCTGGTTTGGGTGTGTTCTCCTTAAGGCTGAACCTCCTTGGCTGAATGGCACTAATTTATGATTTCAATTGTATTAATATTTAATCATCTTCAATCAACGTTTTTGAAGAAGACGAGCGGTACGTTCCCCTACTTTTCAAAGAGGGGACGTTGCGTTAAGATGCGAAGCACTTAACGCAACGGGGGTGGTTACTTGACTGTGGATATTCAGCAACTTGCAAACAATACATTCTCCTAAACAACCAGTTAGACCAATTACAGCCGGTAACCACCCCCATTCGGAAACGTGCTTCGCATCGTTTCCGAACGTCCCCTTCTTGAATAGAAGGTGAACGTACCTATAATTCATCACCCATCTTTAGTGAACATCTACTTAAGTAAGAACATTACTCTTTACAGAGCTACAGTGAGCAACTCAATTTGCATAGCAATTCTTAATAAGTTCACTATTGGTGCGACCTTACCTATACCCGCACGTATTGTGGAAATTACTAATCTAATTATCCCCCTTTTCATAGATTTCGTTCCACACTTATATTTAAGGGAATTTTTACTTTATGGCTACCTTTTAATTTTCTGAGTGTTTTACTACGTATATGATACGAATTTGTTAAATATTTTACAAGCCGGCTGATGTTTAAAGCCAATTGGATTGGTACAAGGCATATAGGAATAATTATTTAAAGAGAATAAAACAAAGCCTAATTCTAAATTAATTAAATAAGTTATGAAAACATTTAAAAAAAATTTACCAAAGTTGTTTGTTACAACTTTGTTTGTTACTTCTGTATGTACGGGAGTAAGCGCACAAACGAGTACATCATCCAACGGTAGTTCAACCTCAGGCAGTACTTCAATCTTCCAGCAATACATCAGCATCAAAGTCTGCTGCCGGAATAGATACTGGTTTTCTTGGAAAAAACATGAGGGACAACCGGATGGAAATCGAGCTATCTCAACTTGCCTTAGAAAGGTCTACTAACCAGGATGTAAAGAGAGCAGCGCAACAAATTGTTACTGATCATACACAAATGTTAAATGACCTGGCGAAAATAGCTCAAAATAACAGCATGGTGGCTATTCCGGGTTATCCTACTAACGGAACTGCTATGGGAACCGGCACAGTTGGAACTGACAACAACACTTCAGGCACCGGAACAACAGGTTCTGGTACTGGTAATGCTGGAGCCGGAACTTCTGGCAATAATTCCAGCGGCAGGGCTAATACCGAATCAGGAGTTTCAGGCAATTCGGGAATGCAGGGAAATGGTAACCGGACTTCTGGTACAACCGGAAATAGTCGGCCAGGAACAGGGAATAACGGTTCAAACGGGAACATGTCCAATAGTAATGGTAATTCTGGTTCAAACAATTCAGGCACAAAGAGCAATAGCACTTCATCAGACAGGGGTACAATGGGAAATTCAAATAGTACAGGAAACTCTCAATCCAGATCTAATGGAACCGGTACTTCTGTCAATAATAGTACTGGTAATAACACCACTGGTTCAGGTACTACTGGTTCAAACAATACAGGAACTTCTGGCAATTCAGGTACAACAAATAACGGCAGTACCTCTACTGACAGGGGAACAACTGGAAGCGCTACTAATAGAGGAAATAGTCAATCAGGATCTAATGGAACAGGCACTTCCGGAAATAACGGTTCAAACGGCAACATGTCAAACCGTAAAGGCAGCACCGGTTCAGGCAACACTGGTGGATCTGGCAATATAGGATCCTACAATAATTCCGGTTCACGAAGCAGTAGCACTGGAACAGGTACCGGAACAATGGGAAACACAGGCAATACTGGTAATGCTCAATCAGGATCAACAGGAGCAGGTACTTCCGGAAATAATGGGGCTGGTAATAACAGCACTAGTTCATCTTCAGTCAATAACCAGAACCATATGGGAATGCAGAATATGGAATCCTTACGTAGTGCTACCGGGGCAACTTTTGACAAGTCATGGATTTCTCAGATGCTCGAAATGCATGAAGCAAAGCTGGCAGAACTTACTTCATCTGTAAACACTATTAATGACAGCGATCTTAAAACAGCTGTTTCAAATGCTATCCCAAAAATCAGAATGCATAGAGACATGCTAGCTTCTATGAACAATTCAAACAGTAATAAATAACAAACTATCTATTAAAAATAAAAAGGGCGGTCTTTGTACCGCTCTTTTTATTTTAGTAAATCATGTATCCTTGAATAATTTGAAATGCAATGACATATTGCTGTAACTTCTTTAATTATTGAATCACCTTTCATAAATACATTCTCTTTAGCTTTCTACCTATTTATAGAGCCTTAATAAAGTCTTAGACTTTAAATTACTTACTCATTGTAAGTGTTAGCACTTATTTTACTAAAAAATAAAATGTTTATATTATAAGTGTATTAATTTTAATTCATAAAGATCATAATTTGGATTTCAGAGATATTGATTAATTTTTAAAATCATATTTATGAGCCGTATGTTAACCTTAGGGTTTGAATTTGAAGATTCTTTCTATTATTCAGTGATTCTTGTCAAGGATAACGCAGTTAGCATAGAATATAAAATAACGGTGATGGATGGTAAGCTGCAAGCGCTGTTAACAGGCGATAATGTTATCAGGGAAAAAGATGGACAATTAAATTATGAATTGCCAAAAGGGCAAAAATTGAAAGATTTAAAACTGAAAATAGCTGAGGCATTAGGTGTACTCCTGCACATGCCCATACAACCGGCCTTTTAATAGAAGTTAATTGCATTTGCTATCAACTCTCAGAAGATCAAGTGCATGGCATCAAAAACAATATTACGCCCTTACAAGGCTTTGTTCCATCGTTTTCCTTATCACTGGGCTTCACCCTGTGCTAATATATTGACCCTTTCAGGGCTGGTGGTTATAAATGACATTATGTTAACGGACCTTAATAAATGTTGCATAATTAAATGGTCAGTACACTAGCGTCAGGTCAACCATAAATGACGGTTAGTTATTGAATATTATACCTGGTACATTTCCTCCTGATAGCTGACGGCTGATAGAAATTACTACTATATTTTTTGCTTGACACGACATTAATACCATTTGTGTTATTTATAAATTGTACAATTGTTTAACAAGATAGCTATGACTATAATAGTAAGCGTAAGCCACATATATGGTACACTTTTTATACATGTTATTACAGTTATTATAAGTTAAGTGTAAGAACATGAGCAAACCAGAAAGTATTTTTCAATCCGGCAAAAACAAAAGTAACAACATACAACTGCACTCTGTTGACCAGGATAATCTGAATTTTTATTACCAGTATATTGTTGAAACAGCCCAGGAAGGTATCTGGGTATTAAGTCCTAAAGGCAAAACAACCTATGTTAATCAGGGTATGGCTGCGCTTCTTGGTACTTCGGTAGAGGATATGCAACATAAAACATTCTTAGATTTTGTATTTCAGGGCGATGACCAGGTTGTTTCTCATTTTACTACATCTAATCCTGAAAAAAAGCAGGAAGCATTTGAATGCAGGTACCGCCAGCTTAATGGCCAGGAACGCTGGGTTAAGGTTACAGTGACCCATTTAAAGGATAATGATGGTAATTTAATAGGTATGGTTGCCATGCACACTGATATAACCGAGCGCAGGAATACTGAGAATGCTTTGCAGTATTCACGTGAAAACATGGGGATAATTATAGACAGTGTAAAAGACTACGCAATTATAACAATTGATAAATATCGTCGTGTGCTTAGTTGGAACAAAGGTGCTGAAGCTATCTTTGGATATAGTGAAGAAGAAATCCTCGGGCAGCTGTTTGATACCTGCTTTACTCTTGAAGACAATAATAATCATGCTCCTGAAATGGAAGTAGCATCAGCTATAGAAGCAGGACATAGCTTTGATGACAGATGGCACCTGCGTAAAGATGGCTCCACGTTTTTTGCGAGTGGCGTGTTAACGCGCTTAAACCAGGAAGGGGACCCACCAAAATTTATAAAGATTTGCCGTGATTATACTGACAGAAAAGAACTGGAGGAAATGCTTAAAAAAGGGGATCGGCATAAAAATGAATTTTTAGCCACGTTAGCACATGAGCTTCGTAATCCTCTTGCTTCTATTCTTTCCGGAATGGAGGTTTTAAAAAACGATCGGAGTCCCATTAATAGAAATAAGACCCAGGAAGTAATAGAAAGACAGGTTCAGCAAATGATTCATCTTGTTAATGACCTGCTTGATATTTCTCGCATTTCATTAGGTAAGATTAAACTCAATAAGCAACCGCTGAACTTAATGGATGCTATTCACCTGGCGCTTGAAACAGCAAGGCCTATAATAGATGGATATAAACATGCATTAACCGTTTCTTTTCCAGGAGGCCCTATAATTGTTGATGGTGATATCACCAGATTATCCCAAGTGTTTTTAAACATTCTTATAAATTCCGCCAAGTATACAGCACCCGCAGGCAACATCACCTTCTCAGTATTTCGTGAAGATGGGGAAGTTGTTACCAGGATACGGGATAACGGAATGGGAATACCCCCCCACATGTTGTCTTCAATATTTGAAATGTTTGAGCAGATACAGGACAGGAGCGAATACCCCCAGGCTGGTTTGGGTATAGGATTGAGTGTGGTGAAACAACTTGTTGAAATGCATGGTGGCCACGTGGAAGCACACAGTGAAGGAAGCAATAAAGGAAGTGAGTTTGTTGTAAAGCTCCCGGTCTATCAAAATCAGGAAATCCCCTACAAACCAGCAGAGAAAGTGCCAGGTGGTTTGGGTATTAAAGCAGAAGGGACTGTAGTAAATAAAAAAATATTAATAGTGGATGATAATACTGACGCCGCTGACATGATGGAAATTTTATTGAAGAAAAAAGGATACACCATCAGGAAAGCTTATGATGGAAAAACGGCTATTGCAGCAGCATCAGAATTTGATCCGGAAATAGTTTTACTTGATCTGGGCCTGCCAGATATAAACGGATATGAAGTGCTGAAAGCATTACAGGAAAAATTAGGCAAGCGTTTTTATTTAGCTCTTTCAGGGTGGGGACAGGAAGAAGACCTTCGCCGGTCAAAAGAAGCCGGTTTTGATCATCACCTGGTTAAACCAATTGATATCAATTCACTTAATGAAATATTAAGTTTAGCAAAGTAAATGAAAACCGGCTTTCAGCTATCAGCCTTCAGCTGTCAGCTTCAGGAAAACGTTTTGTTGAACAGTTTGCAGGTAACTACTTTATATTCAAGACCTATAAATCTAAAAACAATTAGTACTTTTTAGTGGAGTTATGTTCACGGTAATTATGTTCACTTTAAATAACAAATATATTTTCAGCCATCAGCTGCCAGGGAAACATGTAAAAAAATTCCTCCTGATAGCTGTTACCCTGTTTATAAATCTATTGCGTTTCATTTGATTGAATATTTTTATTAAAAGTTAAGTTGTAATCCCAGCAGCACTTGTAAAGTGGAAGGATAATAAGACAATGAATTAGTTACGCCTGGATACAATCCATTTACCTGGATGAGATCAGGGTCCTGACCCGTAAATTTAGTAAACGTCTTCAGGTTACGACCTGTTACATACAACCTGACAGAGCGCAGGTATTTAAAGGATAACGGTTGGGGATAACCGAGCATAACATTGTCAATCTTTACAAAATTTCCTTTCTCAAGAAAGTAATCAGACAACGCTGAATAAGTTGCGGCATTAGTAAGCTTTGAGTATTTGCCACCCTTAAAAGCAGAAGCAAGCAGGTTGGCATTTATCTGGGTAGCCGGCGTGCGTAAGTAGAAAGAGGTGGTGTTAAACAGATCATAATCGAAAGCGCCGCGAAGGAATATGTTCAAATCCCATTTTTTGCAAGTAAAGTTATTGCATAGGCTTGCGGTAAATTTTGGAAGGCAGTTCCCTACAAATTGCCTGTCATCATTGGTAGCCTTGTTAGCTACAATAGTTTCTCCTTTTTTGTTATATACCAGTAGCGCTCCGGTATTGTCTACTTCTGCTGACTTTAATGCATAAAAGCTTCCTATCCTCATTCCTTCCTGCAGTTGCTGGATGTTTCCCGGACTTCCATCCCTACTACATCCAGGAATTTTTGTCCCTGGTACAATTCGTTTGAAAATGATACAAACTTATTGTCGTTGGTTGCTCCTGCAAATTATCGATTGCTATCAGTCGTTAGCTATCAGCTATCAGCAAATCACTACCAGCTCAATTTTCTACTGACTGCTGATAGCAATTGAGTCAGTTAAATTAATATGCCAAAAAAGATCATCAATTAAATTTAATCTGAAGTATCTTGTAATTTACTATCGGATATATTTGAATCAGCAGTTAATGTCGTTAAAAAAATAAAGAATAATGGTTGTAAGATTTATGGCATTCTACCGAAACGAAGATATTTACAGTTGCTATTCCTTAACTCAACGACATTGAATGAGCAGTTGCCAGAAAATGCTGAAATTCTTATTGCTACAACTGATTACAATTTTAAACCAACACTTCAACACTTAACATTTAAATCCACGATTATTATGTCAACCTCACGCCGTCAATTTATCGCTACTACCACAAAGCTGGTTGCAGCAACAAATTTTTTACCTCTTTTGTCTGATGCCTCCAATAAAAAAACAGCAGCAAACGATAAATTAGTTGTGGCCCTAATCGGATGCAGAAGCATGGGTTTCGGTGATCTCCAGAACGCTTTAAAACAACCGGGAGTGGAATGCGGAGCTCTTTGTGATGTTGATAACAAAGTGTTGACGCAACGTACGGCCGATGTATTAAAGATACAGGGAAAAGCTCCTGTTCAATACAGTGACTTTCGTAAGCTTATGGAAAACAAGGATATTAATGCTGTTATTATCGGCACTCCCGACCATTGGCATTGCCTGCCGTTTATTGCTGCCTGTGAAGCAGGTAAGGATATTTATGTGGAAAAGCCTTTGGCTAACAGCATCGCAGAATGTGACCTGATGGTAAAGGCTGCACGGAAATACAACAGAGTAGTACAGGTAGGACAGCAGCAAAGAAGTGGTGTGCATTGGAAAAATGCAATGGAATATATGAATGCCGGAAAAATTGGTGACCTGAGAAAAGTGAATGTGTGGGGTAATTTTAACTATGGCATCGGCCAGATGAAAGCACCTGATGAGGCACCTCCTGCTGACGTTGACTTTAATATGTGGCTTGGTCCTGCTCCGCAAAGGTCATTCAATAAAACCCGTTTTCATGGCAGCTGGCGCATGTTCTGGGATTATGGCGGAGGATTGGTAACTGATTGGGGAGTGCACTTACTTGATATGGCTTTATGGGTTAAAGGCATTACACAACTTCCTTTAGCAGTAACCGCTAGCGGTGGAAATTTTTCTTATCCGGATCACGCACATGAAACTTTTGATACCATGAGTGTAAGCTACCAGATGAAAGATTATGTTATCAACTGGGATCATGTTGCTGGAACGGAAACTGGCCCTTATGGAAAATCCTATGGCCTGGCATATAAAGGAAACGATGCAACCCTTGTGATCAACAGGGAAGAATGGGAAGTTTTACCTGAAATGCAAAATGGCACTCCTAAAGTAGCCGGATTGCCAAAGCAAAGCGGAGGCGATAATCATGAAGCACATATGAAGAACTTTATAGAATGTATAAAATCGCGAAACGATCCTAACTGTACCATAGAGAATGGTAGGCTTGTGGCTATGTATGCGCACATGGCCAATATTGCATTGCGCACCAACTCACGCCTTGAGTTGAACGAAGCTGGTAAAAATTTTGGTAATAATGCGGCAGCTAATGCATTGATCACACCTGTTTACCGGAAGCCCTGGGTATTACCAAAAGTTTAATGTAATTGATTGTTTTTTTAAGGAAATGTTTTTTTGTAAAAGGAGTGATATGAAATTAGATTCAAATGAATAAAAATTACTGTAATGGAGTGCATAGATCAGTCTTGCATTACAGCTGAATTTATGTAAGCAATGAAATGAATTATTATTCGCCATCGTTATTTTTATTTCTTAACGGTAATAGATGTTTGATATGTAATGAATGTAAAAAGAAAGGTTGTTTTAGATCACTTTGTTATAAGGTAATTAGCGCTAATTTACCTGGAAAGAAATCAGTTGATTTGCATTGTTTATCTGCTGGATTGTATCTGGAAGAAGGGGGTCTTGCATGGTAATTTCATTGCCGCATCAAACAATTTGCAATTTAGTATTGAATTGGGTGGTTATCAATGAATAGGATTTTTGTACATTCGGGTAATACAACTGTTAGCGGCCACTTACATGACACAGTACCAAGGCAGAAATATCGACCTCAAAGATAGAATTAACAAGCATCTGAGTAAGCTTACGGGAGAAGAACGTGATTTCTACTCATCTATGACCCAGAGTGATTTCATCGGTCTTAAAACTGTTCTTGCTGATATTAATAATGTACTAACTTTTCAAGCCACAATTTCAGCAGCAAATTGGCTATGCATTTTTTTTAGGCTGGATCTGAAATCAACAAGTGACATTCTTGACACGGTTGATCAAACAAAACCCAACACAGGAGGTTTTGACATATTCATTAATGCACCTTACAAAATTATCGCAGAAGTCAAATGTATTGCTCCCATAAACAATGGAGGTAAGTTCGGAGCCGCTCAGTGGAACTCTATTTTAGACGACTTATATAAACTAAAAAACGGGAAGGGACGCTTAGTGGACACAACCCAACACTATAAATTTCTTTTTCTACTTAACCTAGGTGAAAGAACAGATCAAGCAATATTGCAACTTTTAAAAATCTCAAAGGGGACAAGCGACAATGAACTAAGACTAAATCGCATCAAATCAAAGAACATATTTCATTGGTAAAAGATGCGGATCGACTTGAGGATTTAAACTTGGATAAGGTTTACTTAAAGAAAATACAAATTGAGCGATAGAGCAAGCCGCTAACATCCGGTTTTGAGCAAATGGGGCGGACGCAAGAATTTCAACAGTTTACAAATCCGGGCATAAGTTTAGGCAGACAAACAAAGCTGAGCATTTGAATTAATCACTGAACTTTTAGTTATAAATTCATAAGTGCTTATCATGGGACGGAATAATCCTCCCCATCTGCCCAAAGCTGTTAACCATTATGGGCCTTAGGATACAATCAGTTATCAGTGAAAGAACAATAATGTGGTTCATTAAGTTGCCGAACCTAAAACAAAACAATATGAAAGGAAATAAAAAATACTGGGTACTTTCAAGGATTAAGACTGTAAAGGTAAAGCCATCTGAATGGGACAAAAGAAATATTGATGCTTATTTTCATCCGATAGTTGAAAGTTTTAAAAAACAATACATATCAATAAAGCCCAATAAAAAATACAATTATCTTGTGGATGTCTATTCAAAGTGGTATCAAAATTATTTTTACTTGTGTGAAAAGTTTGAACCTGGACATCTTAATGAATTAAACAACGGGTTTGAGGTCAAGTTTGTAAGATTAACATATACAGGAAAGAATCAGTTTGATTTTTCATATTTCAGGCACACAGGAAAATGGCATCTCGTAGCCGAAAGTCTTACTTTGGACGAATGCAAAGACATGATATTATCAAATCCTGTTTTTCAACCTATTGGATAACTGAGCCAAGAATGACAAAATACAAACGTTACATACATGTAACAGACACTGGCTATAACTGCCGGCTTGCATCCTGGTTGGCTAATGAATACGTAATCGTAGTTCAGTCGATTGTAAGCTTCCGTTTAGGCTTAAGGTAATTATTCGATCTTTAATAATAAAGTGGATACTGCAATATTGGTAGTTGATTTTTTATGCTTAGACAAAACTTGGGTTCGACGAAGGCCCATAACATTGCATTTAAAAAATTGGGGCAGACTCAAGATGCAATTCGGCTGCGGATATTTATTGAAATTCGGTTCAAGCGGAGGAAACCATATTGAGCATTTGAAATATATTTGAGCATTATATCATTGGGCGACATTTGTAAGCGGGGGGACGAATATCAATTTCCCCAACTTTCTAAATGCGTTAACGTTATCGTCAAGTTTAGACGAATTCATTGTTTAACAAGCAAGATAAGCTCATAAAAAGTTTAATTTAACCCATGTTCACAGTTTATACGGGTGATTAAAAAATTATAAAAGTGGAGACCAGCTACCATTTAAAAAACGGGGCGACACCGAAAAGCCAAACGAGTAGGAATAAAACTATAAATCATGCCTAAGTATGTAATTGAACGGGAAATCCCCGGTGCAGGTAAATTAACAGCAGAACAATTAAAAGGTATTTCGCAAACATCCTGTGGAGTGCTAAGTAATATGGGACCCCAAATTCAATGGCTGCAAAGCTATGTGACAGACGATAAGATTTATTGTGTTTACATAGCACCAAATGAAGAAATCGTTCGTGAACATGCAAAGCAAGGAGGCTTTCCTGCAAATTCGGTAAGTGAAGTAAGTACAGTTATTGACCCGACAACCGCAGAATAAGCCGTCATTTGCGAGTTAGATTTAGTAAAGTTGCTCACAGACAAACCTGCCAATAACAGCAGGTTTGAAAATAGGCTGGTTGACGAAAGAACAATCGGCTACAAATTGTCTCGTCCTGAAATAGGTTTACACAAAAAAGTAAACTTATGGACATTAAAAAACAAGCCGTCAATGAATATTTGACAAAGGGGTTTACGTACCGGCAATTGTCAGAAAAGTATGGCGTAAGCCGTTCAACTATCAATACCTGGGTACTGGTTCACCAGGGTATTCATAACTTACCAAGGAGTCCTTCGTGAATTTAGGAAATTCAAACATCAGCATTAAATAACTTTGTGAAAAAAAAGCAGCACCTGTATTGTTCTGATTATCAAACTCATACAATGTAGTTATATAGGAGTAAACGACAAAATTCTTACGACCTTCAGCAAATGAAACAAGGTAAAGATTGCAACCAAAAGCAGGTTGCTATTTCTGATCAACAACAAAAGATAGCATTGCTGGAAAAACAACTGGCCTGGGAAAAGATGAGAGCTGATACACTTGATAAGATGATAGACATTGCAGAAAAGGAGCTTAATATTTCCATCAGAAAAAAGCCTGGTAACCAACAGTTCAACAAATGAAAGGTGAGCGACAATATAGTCTGCAGTCGCTTTGCCGGCTGTTCGGGTATTCAAGGCAGGCTTTGCTGATTGCAGACAGTTCAAATGTTTTACTATCTAAGGGTTACGGATATGCTGATAAAGAAAATAAAATAAAAAATACAGCTAACACCCGGTTCAGTTTATCATCAGGCTCTAAAATCTTTACAGGAACTGCAACCACTTATCTTGCTCAACAAGGGAAACTAAAATTTACTGACACAATCTGACAATACATAAAAGGTTTACCAAAGGGTAACATCATAACTATTCATCAAATACTCACACACTCCGCAGGATTTGATGACTTCTTTAAGGCAAAAGACTTCAGCTACAAAAATGTGAAAAATTTTACAGACATGTTGCCATTCATGAGGGCATTACCCTTAGTTTATAATCCGGGCGACAGTTGCATTTATTCAACAGGTGATTGTATAATACTAGGTGCAGTTATTGAAAAGATTACAGGAATGAATTTTCAAGACTACATTAAAAAACTATTCATTCAGCCATTAGGATTACGCAATACATGTTTCACACCTTATTGGACTTTAAATGAAACGCAAAGACAATATGCTGTTGGCTACCAGAAAACAGATGCAGGTTATGCAAGAAAAGCATACAATTATGACCCTGGCTTTATCCCGTTATCTGCCGGCGGAGCCTGGAGCAGTGTATCCGACTTATACAAATTCGACAAAGCTGTATTTACAAACAAAGTAGTGAATGAAAAATATTTAAATCAAATGACGGCTGAATATACGCCGCAATGGGACTGCTGTCATTTTGGTTACATCTGGATAACCACTGATAAAAAAGACTATAAAAGCATCGGACATGCAGGAAGTAGTTTGGGATGGCTCACAAAGAATGATTAATACTGCTGTTCAACGCAAATGCGACCATTGTTAAGCAGAAGACAAACAGGTAAACCGAATGAGTGCTCCTAAAAAGATGAGAAGAAGATTCACAAAAAGGAGGAGGATAAGGAGCTGCATCGGATGTCAGGTACTAAAGAATAGGAAAAGAAAGTACAGTATATGGAAAAAGGAAGAAAAGTAACTGCATAGAATGCCTAGTTCTAAAGATGAGGAAAAGAAGATACACAAAATGACCGACAACAAGGAGGATAAGGAATTGCATCGAATGGCGGACAACAAAGAAGAAGATAAAAATCTCCAAAAAAAGAAGCAGCGGCCGCAGACGCTACTAGCACTTACATTCATTCGTTGGATGGAAAAGGCCAATCATTACCTGACGATGCACAACATTTTTTCGGTGAAGATGGATCATGATTTCAGCTGGATAAAAATTCACACCGGCTCCGAAGCAGAGTAGTCGGCAGAAACAGTGAATGCCAAAGCCTATACGGTAGATAATCATTACATCAATAACTGGCTAATGACTTTTCATGTAAGTATTTAGAAAGGGCTTTTGCAATATAAGATTTTAAAAGATGCTGCTCGCCAGTTGCATCAGGCGTGTCCGTTACAATGTGGCCATTAATGCTGGTAATAACATGATTACCATATAAAAGCTTTTCCAGTTCTCCATTCATCACAGTTACATGATATTCGGTTTTGTTTCCGTCTTCCTTTACCCGTGCTAAAAAGGAGTGGTGGCAACCTTTATATTCAAATCCCAATGATAACAAACTAGACATGAAGTTTATTTTAGAAAACACATAACACAATAAACCAAAGACAGTTCAAAAGTACACATTAAATTTTAATACTATAGGTCTGAAATTAAGTGCGAAGGTATTCAGCTAACTTTATGAATAGCGGAACAAGAACTTATGTAATATTGACGAAAATTAATATAAAGCAATTGTTATGTTGTTACATACAATAAACAAATTAGAAAAGGCTTTTGATTTATTCGATACTTATAACAAGCAGGATCTCAACATAATGGTCTGGGAGGATACAAGTTATCCGGCAGCGTATTTTTTTGCATTAAAGTTATATAATTGGGTAACCGAATTAAACCCTGATGCAAGCGAGGCATTACTGCTGGCTTCAAGGAGCCAGCATATAGGTAGGTGGACAAGTGCCAGAACCAGCTATCCCGAAGGAAAAGCAGGATACCTTCAATGGAGAATGGAGCTTGCAAAATTCCATGCTTCCAAAGCTGCTGAATTGTTGGCCGAAGCCGGTTATGATGGAGAGATCATAGAACATGTGCAACAAATCATATTAAAAAAAAATTTGAGAACAGACCCGGAAGTACAAACAATGGAGAATGCATTATGCCTTGTTTTTCTCCAGTATCAATACGAAGAATTCATTCATAAACATGATGAAAAAAAAGTTATCCGTGTCCTGCAAAAGTCCTGGGGTAAGATGAGTCAGGCAGGCAGGGATGCAGCCCTTACCATTACTTATAGTGAGGAAGGAAAAGCGCTGCTGGAAAAAGCGCTAAAATAATATTAAAATAATTTGATCACCAAAGCACATTGTATTTTTGACAACATTTTATATCTGGCAATTTATATAATAAGATAATTCTTTAAATTAAAAAACTACAAATGGAATACAGGAAATTAGGAAATTCAGACCTTGAAATTTCGGTAATAACTTTTGGCGCGTGGGCAGTAGGTGGATGGATGTGGGGCGGCACTGAACGTAAAGATGCTGTTGATGCTATAAAAGCGGGTTATAACCTGGGAGTTACTTCAATAGATACAGCACCCGTTTACGGACAAGGATTAAGTGAGGAAATTGTTGGCGAAGCTATCAATGGAATTCCAAGAGATAAAGTGCAGATCCTTACAAAATACGGAATGCGCTGGGATCTTGCAAAAGGCTCCCTGGGTTTTAAATCAAAGGATAATGACGGGAAAGATATTGACGTTTATAAATATGCCGGAAAAGACAGCATTATAAAAGAATGTGAGAATAGCTTAAAACGTTTAGGAACAGATTATATTGACCTCTACCAGATACATTGGCCTGATGTAACCACTCCTATACAGGAAACTATAGAAGCCGTTGCCCAGCTGATCAAACAAGGTAAGGTGCGGTATGCCGGTGTTAGTAATTATGATGTAGACCAGATGAAAGAAGCAGAAAAATTCATATTGCTGGTGTCGAACCAGGTTCCTTATAGCATGGTTAAAAGAGACATCGAAGCTGATGTTATTCCTTACAGTATTGAAAAAAATATTGGTATCCTTGCATATAGTCCTATACAACGTGGTTTGTTAAGCGGCAAGATGAAACCAGGTTATAAGTTTAATGAAGGAGATCACCGTGCAGGCATGCATTTTTTTAAAGATGAAAACCTGAAAAGAACCAATGAATTTCTTAATAAGATAAAACCGTTAGCTGATGCAAAGAATGCAACGCTTGCTCAATTGGTTATTAGCTGGACGATAGAACAACCAGGGATAACCATTGCTCTTGTTGGTGCCCGCAATGCAGAACAATCTATTCAAAATGCAAAAGCAGTTAATGTAAAATTATCGAAGGAAGACATTGATTTTATTAATGAAGAGTTGGGTATGGTGGAGCTGGTGAAGTGAATTAGGTATCAGGTATGAGGTATGGGGTATGAGGTATGGGGTATGAGGTATGAGGTATGAGGTAAAAACGAAAACAAAAAAGTACAGCCAAGGCCATACTTTTTTATTGAATTATATTTTTCATGAAGTATCTTAGTAGGACTTTTCACCTCATACCTCATACCTCATACCTCATACCTCATACCTCATACCTCACTATCCTTTCCCCTTATAATTCCCCTTAAACTCCGATCTGAACTTCATAAAATCCGGTAGAGAAACATTTTGAACATACGGGTTTTCAGGATGTCGGCTGATATATTCCTGGTGGTAATCTTCCGCATTATAAAAATTTGTAAAGGGAACAACCTGGGTTGCTATCTTGTCAGAATATTTTTTAGACTCAGTTAGTTTTCTCATCTCCGCTTCAATGATTTCTTTTTCTTTATCGCTACGATAAAAAGCAATTGACCTGTACTGAGTACCTACATCATTTCCCTGGCGATTTACGCTGGTTGGATCCTGACTTGCAAAAAATGCCTGAACTAATGTTTGATAAGTAATTACAGAAGGATCATAATAAACATTTACCACCTCAGCATGGCCGGTAGATCCGGAACATACAGTTTCATAATCAGGATTTTTTTTAGTACCCCCGGCATAGCCGGATACCGCATCACGAACACCCGCTAAACTTTGAAACACGATTTCTGAATGCCAGAAGCAACCTTCACCAAAAGTAGCCACAGCTTCATTGGCTGATTTTTTTTGCTTCGATCCCACTGGAATACTTACATCCTTAGTTTGAGTTTGGGCACATGAGATAAAAACCACGACAGACATTATTGTAAACAAGAACTGTTTCATATAAATTTTTCTATTAGATTAATGGAATTATTTAGAACTTACCGGTGGAGTACCTCCTTCAGGCACAAAGACCAGCGCCGCGGAATTCATGCAATATCTCTTCCCTGTTGGTGCGGGGCCATCATCAAATACATGTCCGAGATGAGAGCCACTTTTACTATCAACCACTTCCCAGCGAGCCATACCTCCGCTACCATCCTTTATTAACCTCACAGCATCTGTATTGATGGGAGCATAAAAGCTTGGCCATCCGGTTCCGGAATCAAACTTTGTATCCGAACTAAAAAGAGGTTGTAAGGTTGCGGCTGAGTAATAAGTTCCTTTTTTATAAAAGTGGTCATATTTGCCTGTGCCAGGTCTTTCGGTTCCCTGTTCGCGAAGGATGTAATATTGTTCTTCTGTAAGTTTTTCCTTCCATGCTGCATCGCTTAACTGCATAGAGAACTTAGTATTGCTGTTCACTGAAGGTGGATTTGGAAATTTGGCATTTTTAGATTGTGCCATGCCGCAGTTAGAGGTCATAAAACCAATTGCGACCAAAACGAAATAGAAAATATTTTTCATACATTAAATTGATTGTACTTATATAAACGTAAGACAGGGCTTCAGGGTTTCGTAGAATTTGTTAAAATAAAGTTCTATCCTAAAGTTACAATAAAATTTAACCACGGAGTTATACCGTTAAAATCCAAATATTTTGCAAACTTTTTTATATGTTTGCATCGGCGGTTGGTGAGCCCGTATTAACTTCATTAGAAGCTTGGGATGCCAACTGCTTTTTTCTTGC
>JAABUN010003017.1_pt1 | contig 27436 bp, 29 predicted proteins | sample 5559311 | NCBI WGS metagenome assembly JAABUN01 (sample SAMN10711877, study PRJNA513370) | rock metagenome | isolation source: Antarctica rocks | place: Antarctica: Victoria Land, Siegfried Peak sud
CAGCAAACGGTGTCGATATTCGCTGCATCGGACCGATTTTGCCGATCCTTATCGGCCCCCGTCGCAGGCCGCCCCGGCGTCAGAGGCTACACACCTGGAGCCACCAAGAGTTTTGCAAGCGACTCAAGTGCCATTGGTTTTCATCCTGTTGAGGTCCGCCCGCGGCAGGGCCGCAAACCAAGAAATCATTCTATGCGGTGGCGAATCAAGCTGCCCGCCCTGCGTTGTCTTGCAACCAAGACTACAATTCCACTGCCCAGAATGCAACCCGAAAAGGATTTGTCCGGCCGCCCCGTCCGCTTGGCACCGCCATCCGCACGCATCGCCATCGCCATTGCCGATAACGGCTTCATCCCTGTTGCGCCTGGCATCCACTAGGTTTTATAGCCCAGCCGCATGGGAACATTCCCGGAACCATTCGCCGGCTGGTTCCAAACCCGCAAGTGGACTCCACGGCCGCACCAGCTTGCCCTGCTGCGCGCCGCCGAAGCCGGCCGGTCCGCCCTGCTGATCGCCCCGACCGGTGGCGGCAAGACCCTGGCCGGCTTCCTGCCCAGCCTCATCGACCTGACGCAGGCGCCCCGCCCCCCCGGGCCGGGCGCGCTGCACACGCTGTACGTCTCGCCGTTGAAGGCGCTGGCGGTCGACATCGCCCGCAACCTCACTATCCCGGTTGCCGAGATGGCGCTGCCCGTCAGCATCGAGACCCGCACCGGCGACACCCCCGCCAACCGCCGCGCCCGCCAGCGCGCGGCGCCGCCGAATCTGCTGCTGACCACGCCGGAAAGCCTGGAACTGCTGCTTTCGTTGCCCGATGCCGGGGGGTTCTTTGGCGGCCTCGCCGCCATCGTGGTGGATGAGATCCATGCGCTGGCCGGCACCAAGCGCGGCGACCAATTGGCGCTGGCGCTGTCCCGCCTCGGCACGCTCGCGCCGGCCGCGCGCCGCGTCGGCCTCTCCGCCACCGTGGCCCACCCGCAGCCGTTCCGCGCATACCTGGCCGCCAGCGGCGACCCGCAGGACGTGGAGCTGGTGCTGGTCCGCGGCGGCGCCGCGCCGGAGCTGTCGGTGCTGCTGCCCGAGGGAAGGCTGCCCTGGGGCGGCCACATGGGCCTGGCCTCGATGCCCGAGGTCTACCGGCGCATCGGCGCGGCGCGCCTAACCATCGTCTTCGTCAACACCCGGGCGCAGTCGGAACTGTGCTTCCAGGCGCTGTGGCGGCTGAACGAAGCGACGCTGCCGATCGCCCTCCACCACGGCAGCCTGACCACCGAGCAGCGCCGCAAGGTCGAGGCCGCGATGGCCGCCGGCAGCCTGCGCGCCGTGGTCGCCACCGCCTCGCTCGACCTCGGCATCGACTGGGGCGACGTGGATCAGGTGATCCAGGTCGGCGCCCCTAAAGGCGTGGCGCGGCTGCTGCAACGCGTGGGCCGCGCCAACCACCGCATGGACGAACCCTCGCGCGCCGTCCTGGTGCCGGCCAACCGCTTCGAGGTCATCGAGTGCACCGCCGCCGTCGCCGCGGTGCGGGCCGAGGAGCTGGATGGCGACCCGCCGGCGCCCGGCGGCCTCGACGTGCTGGCGCAGCACATATTGGCGATGGCCTGCCATGCGCCGTTCCGCCCGGACGACCTGTTCGCCGAGGTGACGCGCGCCGCGCCCTATGCGGGCCTGACCCGGCGCGACTTCGACGACACGCTGCGCTTCGTGGAAGACGGTGGCTACGCGCTCCGCAGCTACGAGCGGTTCCGGAAATTGTTCCGCGACGCCGAGGGGATGGTCCACGTCCAGGGGTCGCGCGTGGTACGCCAGTTGCGGATGAACCTTGGCACCATCGTCGAAACGCCACTCATAAAAGTGCGCATCCGCGGCGGCCCGGTGCTGGGCGAAGTGGAGGAAGGCTTCGTCAACACGCTGACCGCCGGCGACTGCTTCATGTTCGCCGGCCAGACGCTGCGGTTCGACGCGCTCGACGCCATGACCTGCGTGGTCACGCGCGGCGGCGAGGGCGACCCCCGCGTGCCGACCTACGCCGGCAGCCGGATGCCGCTCTCCACCTGGCTGGCGGCGCGGGTGCGCGAGATCCTGCACGACCCGGCGCAGTGGTCGCCGCTGCCGGACGCGGTGCGGGACTGGCTGGCGATGCAGGCCCGCCGCTCCGCCCTGCCGCCGCCGGACGGGTTGCTGGTCGAGACCTTCCCGCGTGGCGGACGCTGGTTCATGGTGGCCTACTGCTTCGAGGGCAGGCGCGCGCACCAGACGTTGGGGATGCTGGTGACCAAGCGGATGGAGCGCGCCGGCCACGGGCCGCTCGGCTACCTCGCTACCGACTACGTGCTCGCCACCTGGTCGGCCTTCGAGCCGACCGGCATCGAGGGATTGTTCGAGGAGGACATCCTGGGCGAGGACCTGGAGGACTGGATGGCGGAAAGCTCCATGCTCCGCCGCACCTTCCGCAACATCGCCACCATCGCCGGGCTGCTGGAGAAGAACCATCCCGGCCTAGAGAAGTCCGGCCGCCAGATGACCATGAATGCCGACCTCATCTACGACGTGCTGCGGAAGCACGAACCCGACCACGTGCTGCTCCGCGCCACCCGCCAGGAGGCCGCCGGAGGCCTCACCGACGTGGCCCGCATCGCCCTGGTGCTGGCGCGCGCCAAGGGCCGCATCCGCCACATGAGACTTCCGCGGGTTTCGCCGCTGGCGGTGCCGGCGCTGCTCGAGGAGGGCCGCACCTGGGTGGCCGGCGGTGCCGAGGACGCGCTGCTCGCCGAGGCCGCGGCGCTGGTCGCTGAGGTCACCGACGGCGACGAGGTGTTCTCCGGGTTGCTCGCCGACGTGACCGAGGGGGTGCGGGTACGGGCCGGCGTGGTCGACAAGCCGCGTGGCCGTGGTGGCCGGACCCGCCGCGACCGCCCGGTCCGCGGCGTGCCGCGCGGCGCCCGAGGGGATGCGGCCTCCGGATGACCCCGGCGCCGATCCAGGTGGCGGGCGAGCGGCTGCTGCTCGACCCCGCCGGAATCGTGTACTGGCCGGCGCGGCGGCTGCTCGCGGTGGCCGACCTGCACCTGGAGAAGGGCAGCCACTTCGCCGCCGCCGGCCGCTTCCTGCCGCCCTACGACACGCGCGAGACGCTGGCCTGCCTGCGGCTGGTGCTGGCCCGCTACCGGCCGGCCCGCCTGGTCCTGCTGGGCGACAGTTTTCACAGCCTCGACGGCCTGCGGCGGATGGCGCCCGCGGATGCCGCGGCATTGCACCACCTGCTGGAGGGGATCGACACCGTCTGGGTGCTCGGCAACCACGACCCGGTGCCGCAGTCCGGACTGCCGGGACGATGCCTCGGCGAATGGCGGGAAGGCCCCCTCACCTTCCGCCACGAGGCGCGGCGCGGTCAGGTGACGCCGGCCGAAATCTCCGGGCATTTCCACCCGAAGGCCACCATGCCGACCCGGGCCGGGGGGGTGACGCGGCCCTGCTTCGTGGCCGATCCATGCCGGGTCGTGCTGCCGGCCTTTGGCGCCTACACCGGCGGGCTGGATGCGCGCGACCCGGCGGTGGCCGGGCTGTTCCCGCGCGGCGCCCGGCTGTTCTTGCTGGGCCGCGACCAGCTGTTCGGCATGGCGTCCGCGCCGGCCGCCGCCCATCGGCTAGCGCCGGCCTGAACCAGGCCAGCCCCGCGGCCGGATCGACCGCCGCCCACCCCATGCCATTCCCCCCTCGTGCCATCACGGTAGGCACGGCCCGTCCTGAAGTCAGGCCGGCGGTGCCGATCTCATGACTTTGCCGCAATCGCCGGCTGCAAGACGGCCCGGCGTGCCCAGATGGGGGGCATGGAACGCCCTGCCCTGCTCTGGTTCCGCCAGGACCTCCGCTTGGCCGACAACCCCGCTTTGCACGCCGTCGCCGACCGGCCGGTGCTGCCGGCCTTCGTGCTGGACGAGGCCGCCGCCGGCCGCTGGGCGCCAGGCGGCGCCGGGCGCTGGTGGCTGCACCATTCCCTGGCCGCGCTGGGCGCCGGCCTAGCCGCCCGTGGCGCACCGCTGCTGCTGCTGCGCGGCCGGGCGGAGATCGTCATCCCGGCCCTGGCCGAGGCGGTGGATGCCGGCGAAGTCCTGGCCGGCCGCCTGTACGAACCCTGGGCGCGCGAACGTGACCGCCTGGTGGCCGACGCCCTGAAATCGGCCGGGCGCGGCTTCCGGCTGGCCACCAGTAGCCTGCTGCGGGAACCGGCGCGGGTGGCGACCGCCACCGGGCAGCCCTACGCCGTCTACACCCCCTTCGCCCGCGCCGTCGCGGCCATGGGCGAGCCTGACGCCGCACTGCCCGCCCCCGAGCGTCTCCACCCGGTCGCCGCGCCGCCGGAGGGCGAGGCGCTGGCCGACCTCCGCCTGCTGCCGCAGCCGCCGGAACCCGATTGGGCGGTGCAGTTCGGCACCCTGTGGAGTCCGGGCGAGGCTGCCGCGCAGGACCGCCTCGCGCGCTTCGCTGGCGGGGCGCTGGCCGGCTACGCCGCCGGCCGCAACACCCCTGGCATCGAGGGATCGTCCGGCCTGTCGCCGCACCTGCGCTGGGGCGAGGTCTCACCACGCCAGGTCTGGCACGCCGTCATGGCGGCCTCGGGAGGTGACCGCGACCGCGCCTGGCCGTTCCTGTCGGAAATTCTCTGGCGCGAATTCTCCTACCATCTGATGTGGCACCGGCCGGAGGTGCCGGACACCCCGCTGCGGCCCAGCTACGCCCGCTTCCCCTTCCAGCCCGATGCCGGCCTGCTGCGCGCCTGGCAGCGCGGCCGCACGGGATACCCCATCGTCGATGCCGGGATGCGGCAGCTTTGGCAGTTGGGCTGGATGCACAACCGGGTCCGGATGATCGCCGCCTCGCTGCTGGTGAAGCACCTGCTGCAACCCTGGCAGGACGGCGCCGCCTATTTCTGGGACACGCTGGTGGATGCCGACCTGGCCTCCAACAGCGCGTCCTGGCAATGGATCGCCGGCTCGGGCAGCGACGCGGCGCCGTATTTCAGGGTATTCAACCCGGTGCTGCAGGGCGAGAAATTCGATGCCGAGGGCCGCTACGTCCGCCGCTTCGTGCCGGAGCTGGCCAAGCTGCCGGACCGCTTCCTGCATCGCCCCTGGGAGGCCCCGCCGGAGCTGCTGCGGCAGGCCGGCGTGGCGCTTGGCCGCGACTATCCCCGGCCGGTCATCGACCACGCCGCCGGCCGCGCCCGGGCGCTCGCCGCCTTCGCCACCCTGAAGGATCGGCCGGACGAGGGAGACGCCACCGGGTGAGCGGATCCGGCGTCGCCGGCCTGGCCGCGCTGGACGACCTCCGCCGGCGGGGCTTCGCGGGGCTGCGCGTGGTGGGCGACGTGCATGGCGATGCGGCGGCCTTCGCCCATGCCGTGGCCGGCGCCGAACCCGCCGGGCTGTTCGTGCTGCAACTGGGCGACCTGACCGACTACGGCCCCGACAGCCCGCAGGCGCTGCGGCTGATGTTCGGCCTGCTCGATGCCGGGCGCGGGCGGTTCCTACTCGGCAACCACGACCACAAGCTGCGCCGCGTGCTGGTTGACCAGAAGGTGCGGGTGACCGAGGGCCTCGGCCGCACCCTGGCGCAGTTGCGCGAGGCGCCAGATGGCGAGGCGCTGGCCCGCCGGGCGGCGGCCGAGATCGCCGAGGCGCCGGCCTGGCTGGTGCTGGGCCTGGCCGGCCGGCGCTGGGGCTTCGTCCATGCCGGCTGGCACCCCGCGATGGAACAGGTGCCGAGCCCGTCCGAGGCCGGCACGCTGCGGCCGGACCCGCTGCTGTCGCGGGCGCTGTATGGCCAGGTGACCAGGCGAATGCGCGCCGACGGCTACCCCGAACGGCTGCACGGCTGGGTGGAGCGCATCCCGGCCGGGCTGGTCGTGCATTGCGGCCACGACCGCCGCGCGACCGATGGCCGGCCGCTGGTGCAGCAGGCCACCGCGGGGGGGCGCGCGGTGTTCCTCGACACCGGCGCCGGCAAGGGCGGCCACCTGTCCTGGATCGACCTGTCCTTCGCGGCGCTGGCGTCGGGGCGCGATCGCCTGGGGCCGGAACAGCCGGACGTGTGAAGGCCCGCCTGGGAACGAGGCCTGGAGCGGTCGGCTTCAGACGCCGGGTGCAGCCTGCCAGAGCGCCGGGTTGCGCAGCACCTCGGCCATCCGGGCGGCGATGGCGGTGAGCAGCGCCTCGCCTTTCGCGGCGCTTGCGGTGCGCGCGTCGCCGACGACGCCGGAGGGTGTGAGGTCCTTGAAGGACCGCCGCAGGAACAGCGCCGAAGGCTGGCCGGCCACGCGGCTGGAGGCCGGGCCGTGCGCTTCCGCCAGCCGGTCCGGGCGCACGCTGGCGGGGCTGAGCGCCAGCATCATGCTGGTTTCCGCCTCGCAGGCGTGCATCAGGCCGGGCTGCCGGTCGAGCAGCGGCGCGATCACCTCCGGCGCCACGTGCCAGTAGGTGCCGGCGGCGACACGGATGCCGAGTTCGATGGACAGCGCGCTGCCGGCGACCGCCACCGCCTCGGCGTTGCCGCCATGGCCGTTCAGCAGCATCACCCGCTTGAACCCGCAGCGCGCGGCGGACCGGACGATGCCGCGCAGCACGCCGGCGAAGGCCTCGTAGTCGAGCGTGACGGTGCCGCCGAAGGCCATGTGGTGCTCGGCGAGGCCGGTCCAGACGCAGGGGGTGACCACCACGGGGAGGCCGGCCTCGGCCAGCAGCTTCGCGGTGCGGTGCGCGACGCCGGTGCCGAGCACGATGTCGACGCCGGTGGCGAGGTGCGGGCCGTGCTGTTCGAGCGAGGCGACGGGGATGATGACCAGGGCGTCCGCCGCGGCGCGGGCGCGGAGTTCCTCGGCGGTGAGGCGCATCCATTCGATTTCGTGGTTTGGCATCGATGTTTTCCATTCAAGCCGGAAACCGGTAGCACTTTGACAAGCAACGCGACACACGGCGGCAAAAGCCGGGCGGCTGCACTGGGTCCATGATAGGTGCGTGCTGAAACCGCGTGTGAGCTTCAGTGGTGACCAAAAAAACCGGAGCTGATTGTGAACCGACGTCAGGATCGCGCCGAATGGAAGCGTTTCCTGGATTGAGTCGAGGATCATGCGGACACAAGCTGGGTTTTTCGTGGCCTCACTGACGTATCCCATGCATTGAAGCCCTCGATTGGACGCCTTCCAGCCTACAATGCCAGCCTCGAACTCCGTATTACGCGGTTGTTTGAGCGGCGTGCGGCGGAGTTCATCGGCACCGCGTCCCTCAGCCGATGGGACCTGCTGGCCCTCGGTCAACACCATGGCCTGCCGACCCGTCTGTTAGATTGGACCAGCAATCCATTGGTGGCAGCGTATTTCGCCGTTGCTTCCTCGACCAGTCTGTTGCCATCGGCCACCGTACCGAAAGCCCGCGTCATCGCCGCCAGAATTCGGGCCGCGGATGTGATCGACCTTGAGGTCGATCAGGACCCGTTCACGATCACCCAGGTAGGTTTCGTGCTTCCCCGCTCCTTGTCCTCGCGCATCGTTTCGCAAAGCGGCCTGTTCAGCGCCCATCCGACGCCGGCTGTCCCGTGGAACGATCTGCTGACCGATCCGCAGCACACCTTCGACATTCCCGGCTAGATAAGGCTGTTTTTTCGCCGCCGTCTCTTCTATACTCTGTCCGCGTGAGAACCCGAAAAGCGGCTGGCGAGTCGGTCTCGATATCAGGGGCCTTTTCAAGTGCGGAGTCTGCGGGTTCTCTCGTGGACGGAGTATACATGGGCATTGAGCCACAGTTGATCTTCGGCGGCCTCGATGGGCTGAGCCAGCGCCTCAGCTGGCAGGTCGAGAACCAGATCGGTTTGGGAGCAATATGATGGCGACACAGCAGAAATAGGGACGCAACGGGAAATCAGGCCGCACTGGCCCAACGCAACCGTCGTGCCGCCATTGCGCAGGAAATCGGGTCGTTGAATGAGGCTGATCTCCGCCGCCTTGGTTCGATGGAAGCGTTGGATACCCTTTCGTCGCGGACAGGCGTCGACTTCGTCGATACCGACCCGGGCAGCATCATCGTCCATCCCGATGGCAGGTTCGAAGCGGCCGGCACCGTGTATGTCATGCTCCACTACGGCGGTTCCCGCGATGAAGCCTTGATGTCGGATGGCTACCCGATGACCTTGCGCGGGCATTCCACCGAGGACGGCAAAGTGGACGTGCAGAGTGCCGAGGTGGATACTCGTTCTTTTTACGGTTGACCCTCCGGCGACATCTCCGGCCCCACCAGGAACGCCGCCGCGTCGGCCCGAATTCCCGCCAGCTTCTCCGGAGCCATCTTCCGCAGCGTCTGCAGCGGCATCGCCATTCGCGGGTTCGCCCCGAACCGCCGCTCGTGCCGGGCGACGAAGTCCCAGTACAGGTAATTGAACGGGCACGCATCCGGCCCGGCGCCCGACTTCACGTCGTAGGCGCAACCCCGGCAGTAGTCCGACATCCGGTTGATGTAGGCGCCCGACCCCGCATACGGCTTGCTCGCCATGACACCGCCATCGGCGTGCAGCGCCATGCCGTGGGTGTTCGGCAGTTCCACCCATTCATAGGCGTCGGCGTAGACCGCCATGTACCATTCGTTGACCGGTGCCGGCTCCAGCCCCGCCAGCAGCGCGAAGTTGCCGGTGATCATCAGCCGCTGGATGTGGTGCGCGTAGGCCAGGTCGCGGGTCTGGCGGACGACTTGGCGCACGCAGTTCATCCGGGTCTCGCCGGACCAGTAGAACCACGGCAGCGGGCGCATCGCTTCCAGCGCGTTGAGCTCGCCATAGCCCGGCATCTTCAGCCAGTAGACGCCGCGGATGTATTCGCGCCAGCCGAGGATCTGCCGGATGAACCCCTCCACCGCGTTGAGCGGCGCGTGGCCGGCGCGCCAGGCCGCCTCGGCCGCCTCGCAGCATTCGCGGGGCGACAGCAGCCCGGAATTCAGGCTGGTGGAGATCAGCGCGTGGAACAGCACCGGCTCGTTCGTCGCCATCGCGTCCTGGTAGTCGCCGAACAGCGGCAGGCGGTGCGCCACGAACTCGTCCAGCACCGCCCGCGCCTCCGCTGCCATCACCGGCCAGGCTAAGCCGTCCAGCGTGCCGAAATGCTCCGGGAAGTGCCGCTCGACCAAGGCCGCCACCTCCTGCGTGATGGCGTCGGGCGGGATGCGCGCGGGCACCGGCGGGCGCACGCCCTTGTCCAGCCGGCGGCGGTTCTCGGAATCGTAATTCCACTGCCCGCCGGCCGGCAGCGCGCCGTCCATCAGCAGGCCGGTGACGCGGCGCATCTCGCGGTAGAAGAACTCCATCCGCAGCTGCCGCTTCCCCTGGGCCCAGCGGCGGAACCAGCCGAGGTCGCACAGGAAGCGGTCGTCGTCGCGGATCTCCACCGGCACGCCGGTCGCCGCCTCCCAGCCGCGCATGTCCTGCAGCACGCGCCACTCGCCGGGATGGGTGCAGACGATGCCCCGCAGGCCGTGCCGCGCCACCGCCCGCGGCACCTCGCCGGCCAGGGTGCCGGTATTGTCTGGGTCGTCCAGCGGCACGTGGTCCACCCGCACGCCACGCTCCCGCAGCGCGGCGGCGAAGTGCCGCATAGCCGACAGGACCAGCACGATCTTCTGCTTGTGGTGGCGGATGTAGGTGCATTCGGACTGCACTTCGGCTAGCAGCACCACGTCCCGCGCCGGGTCGAGGCCAGCAAGCGAGGCCAGCCCGTCCGAGCACTGGTCGCCCAGCACCAGCCGCAGCACGCCGCTCATGCCACATCTCCCGGGTGCGTGCCGGTCATGCGCGCTCGTAGGTCACGATGCTGCCGTCCTCGGCCTTGGTGCGCCAGCCGGTCCAGGTGCCGTCGGTGGCGTAGCGGGCCTCGCTTTCCTCCTCGCCGGTCGTGGCCCAGCGGGTCCCGCCGCCCGGCAGCGCCTCGCGGGCGAAGGCCAGCCGCAGCGGCTTGCCGGTGACGTTGTCGAACAATGGGCCAACAAGCCGCGCCTGGTCCCACCAGGTCAGCGGCGCCGCCCCCGCCGGCAGCCGTTGCGGTCCTTCCGTGCCGGTCACCAGGATCGCCCCCTCGGCCGCCCGCGCGGTCATCTCGGTGATGGTGCCGTTGCGGTCGCGGCGCGAGGTCACCAGCCGCAGCCGCCCCTGGCTCCAGGTTTCGGCGAAGCGGTGGGTCAGGCGGAACACCGTGATGCCGACCAGCCGCACCACGACGTCGACGTCGGTCCGCGCCGTCAGCCCGCCTTCGGCCTCGGCGAAGGCGACGCGGTGGGTGCCGATCTGCGAACCCTCGCGCAGGATGCGGAAGCGCGTCTCGACCGGCACCGCGCCGGCCCTTCCGGGAATCACCAGAGGAAATGCCAGCAGCGGCAGGTGGCGGCGGCCCAGCCGCAACGGGCCATCCGGCATCATCCCTTCCCCCGCAGGCTGCCGCGGCCGCCATCGACGCCGATGACCTGCCCAGTGATCCAGCCGGCGGCCTCCGACAGCAGGAAATCCGCCAGCGCCGCGACATCCTCTGCCTCGCCGAGCCGGGGGATCGGGTGCTGCTTGGCGATCGCCTCGGCCATCTGCGGGTTGCGGGTCAGCGGCTCGGCGATCCGCGTGCGGGTCAGGCTGGGGGCGATGCAGTTCACCCGCACCGTTGGCGCCAGCTCGGCGCCGAGCGCCACCGTCAGCCCCTCGACCGCCGCCTTGACGCTGCCGATCACCGCATGGTTGGCGAAGCCGGCGCGCGCCGCGACCGAGGAGAACAGCACGACGGAGCCGCGCCCCGCCGCCAGCGCCGGCGCCGCGGCCTGCACCGCCATCGCGGCGGCGGTGACGTTCAGCGCGAAGGCCGTGGCGAAGTCCCCGGCGGTCGCCCGCGCCAGCGGTTTCAGCACGATGGAGCCGACGCAGAAGGCGAGGCCGGCAAGCTCCGGCCCAGCCGCCGCCACCGCCGCCCGCAGCGCGGCTTCGTCCGTCACGTCGGCCGCCTGCCACGGCGCGCGCAGCTCGGCCGCCAGTGCTTCGAGCGCGGCGGGGTCCCGCGCCACCAGGAACGGCGTTGCGCTCCGTGCCGCCAGCCGCCGCGCAAGCGCCGCGCCGACCCCGCCGGTGGCGCCCATGACGATCGTCGATCCCGACATCCGAGCCCCTTCCCGCAACCGACCCAGGCGCCACGCCGAAGTGCGGTTGTTCCTGGCTTCGTCAAGCTGCGCCGTGGCTGGTCAACCGCCTAGGCAACGCGCCAAGACCCATGATCGTGCCGCACGGCACCGCCTCCGCGCCTTGGCCCCGCGCCCTGGCCGAGCGTGCCGGCAAACCCCCGGCGCTTGCTTGACGTGGCCGACGGTGCCGCCTAGCAGTCCAGCGCGTGCCCCGGATCGAAGTCGGGGATTGCCACGTCGTTCATAATCCATCCGGGAGAGAAGCCCATGGCCATCAGCCTGTCTGCGCTGCCGTATTCCACCAGCGCGCTCGCCGCCCAGGGCATGTGCCAGGAGACGCTGGAACTGCATCATGGCAAGCACCACAACGCCTATGTCACGGCGCTGAACGGCCTGATCGAAGGCAAGGGCCTGGCCGGCAAGTCGCTGGAGACCATTGTCGCCGAGGCCGGCAAGGCCGGCACCGACGGCCTGCCGGTGCTGAACCAGGCCGGGCAGCACTGGAACCACACGCTGTTCTGGCAGGTGATGTCGCCGAGCGGCGGCGGCGACAAGCTGCCGGCCGCTCTTGCCGCCAAGATCGACCAGGATTTCGGCGGCCTCGCCCAGTTCAAGGACGCCTTCAAGCAGGCCGGCGTCACCCAATTCGGGTCCGGCTGGGCCTGGCTGGTGGTCGGCGCCGACGGCAAGCTGAAGGTGACCAAGACCCCGAACGGGTCGAACCCGGTTGCCACCGGCGAGGGTACGCCGATCCTGGGCTGCGACGTGTGGGAACACGCCTACTACCTCGATTTCCGCAACGTCCGGCCGAACTACCTGCAGAACTTCCTCGACAAGCTGGTGGATTGGGCGGCGGTCGATGGCCTGCTGTCCGCCGGCGGCATGACGTCCGGCCAGACCGCGTAGCCAACGCCCACGCGAGCGGAGTGGCCGTCCCGGCAACCGGGCGGCCGTTTTTTCGTCGCGTTCTGCCTGACGGCCCGACATTCCCGCAGCGTCACGGTGGCGTGTCGCAGTGCGTTGGCGGGTAGCATAACCAGGGCAACGGCGTTCCGCCGTACGCACGCGTGGAGGCGCAGCATGATCCAATTCTATTTCAACCTTTCGCCCAACCCCATGAAGGTCGCGTTGTTCCTGGAGGAAAGCGGCCTGCCGTACGAGGCCAAGCCGGTCGACACCCGCAAGGGCGAGCAATTCGCGCCGGCCTTCCTGGCAATCAACCTGAACGGCAAGACCCCGGCGATCGTCGATGGCGAGGTGACGGTGTTCGACAGCAACGCCATCCTGCTGTACCTGGCCGAGAAGACCGGGCGGTTCCTGCCGGAGAATACCCCGGCGGCGCGTGGCCAGTTGCTGTCGTGGCTGATGTTCGTGGCGACCGGCATCGGGCCGTATTCCGGCCAGGCGGTGCATTTCAGGTATTTCGCGCCGGAGCCGAAGGACTATGCCGCCAACCGCTACGGCTTCGAGGCCGAGCGGCACTTCGGCATCCTCGACGCGCGGCTGGCCAAGCAGCGGTACATGCTGGGCGAGACCTACACCATCGTCGACATGGCGGTGTGGGGCTGGGCGCGGATGGTTCCGTTCGTGCTGGGCGCCGAGGCCTGGGCCGCGTTGCCGAACCTGCAGCGGCATTGCGACGAAATCAGCGCCCGCCCGGCGGCGCAGCGAGCCGTCGCGCTGAAGGACAAGCACGCCTTCAAGGGCGAAATGGACGACGCGGCACGGCGCCACATGTTTCCGCAGAACGCGCGGCTGGCCAGTTAGGGCCGCGGCGGGCCGGGGCGCGTGCCCCGGCTGGCCCCGTTCAGCTCTTCGCGGCGGCTTCCTTGGCGTCGTTCGCGGCGACCGGCTTGAAGATGTCGGTGATGGTCGCGCGCAGCACGTTGACCCGGACGTTGGGCGCGATCTCGACCTCGATCTCGTCGACGCCCTCCTTCACCCTCGTCACCTGCGCGATGATGCCGCCGGCGGTCAGCACGCGGTCGCCGCGCTTGACCTGCGCAAGCATCGCCTTGTGATCCTTCTGCTTCTTCTGCTGCGGGCGGATCAACAGGAAGTAGAATACTGCGAAGATCAACAGCAGCGGCGCCAACTGCATGACCAGCGCCAGGCCGCCACCGGCGGCGTCCTGTGCATAGGCGGGCGAAATCAACATGCCGGCGTCTTCCCCGTGGTTGCGCTTGCGGTGCAAGGCGGGCGCAACCTAGCGTGCCGCCCTGCCCCGTCAACGCCTCGCCTCGCTCACTACGGACCGGCTTGCCCCATGGACCATGACGTGTTGCCTGCCCTGCTGCGCATCGCCGAGGCGCTGGAACGGCTGTCGCCGCCGGCGCCGGCGGCCCCCCGGCCGGAGGGTGCCGACGCCTTCGTCTGGCATCCGGCGCCCTGGCCGCGGCTGGCGCCGGTGCCGCAGGTTTCGCGGGTCGGCCTTGGGCTGCTGCGCGGCATCGACCGGCAGCGCGACATCCTGTTGGAGAACACGCTGCGCTTCGGCCGCGGCCTGCCGGCCAACAACGTGATGCTGTGGGGCGCGCGCGGGATGGGCAAGTCGTCGCTGGTGAAGGCGGCGCACGCGACGGCCAACGAGGCGGCGGCAGGCAGCTTGGCGCTGATCGAGATTCACCGCGAGGACATCCGCAGCCTGCCGGACCTGCTGGAGTTCCTTCGGGCGCAGCCGCGCCGTTGCCTGGTGTTCTGCGACGACCTGTCGTTCGAGCGCGAGGATGCCGACTACAAGGCGCTGAAGTCGGTGCTGGATGGCGGCATCGAGGGACGGCCGGCGAACGTGCTGTTCTACGCGACCTCGAACCGCCGCCACCTGATGCCGCGCGAGATGATCGAGAACGAGCGCAGCACCGCCATCAACCCGTCCGAGGCGACCGAGGAGAAGGTCTCGCTCAGCGACCGCTTCGGGTTGTGGATCGGCTTCCACAATTGCGACCAGCCAACCTATTTCGCCATGGTCGAAGGCTATGCCGAGGCGCTGGGCTTGGCATCGCCGGCCGAGGAATTGCGGCGCGAGGCGAATGCCTGGTCGGTGACGCGGGGCGGACGGTCCGGGCGGGTGGCGTGGCAGTTCATTCAGGATTTGGCCGGGCGGCTCGGCGTCAGCCCAGGCTGATGCGCGCCATCCCGCCCATCCAGGGGCGCAGCACCTCCGGCACGGTGATGGAGCCGTCGGCCTGCTGGTGGGTCTCCAGCACGGCGATGAGCGCGCGGCCGACCGCGACGCCGCTGCCGTTCAACGTGTGCAGGAAGGCGGTGCCCTTGGCGCAGGCCGGGCGGTAGCGGGCGTTCATCCGGCGCGCCTGGAAATCGCGGCAGTTGGAACAGGACGAAATCTCGCGCCAGGCGCCCTGCCCCGGCAGCCAGACCTCCAGATCATACGTGCGGGCGGCGCTGAAGCCGGTGTCGCCGGCGCAGAGGAAGACGCGGCGCCAGACCAGGCCGAGTTCGGTCAGCACACGCTCGGCGCACTGCGTCATGCGCTCGTGCTCGGCGTCGCTGTCCTCGGGGCGAGTAATGGAAACGAGTTCCACCTTCTGGAACTGATGCTGGCGCAACATGCCGCGGGTGTCCCGCCCGGCGCTACCGGCCTCGGAGCGGAAGCAGGGGGTGAGCGCGGTGTAGCGCAACGGCAGGGCGGCGTCCGGCGTGATCTCGTCGCGGACGAGGTTGGTCAACGGGACCTCGGCGGTGGGGATCAGGAAGCGGCCATCGGTGGTGGTGAACAGATCGCCGGCGAACTTTGGCAATTGGCCTGTGCCACGAACGGAGACGCTGTTCACCAGCAGCGGCACGGAAGTCTCGATGTAGCCGTGCTGCTCGGTGTGCAGAGTGAGCATGCACTGTCCGAGTGCGCGCTCCAACCGCGCCAGCGCGCCCTTAAGAACAGTAAAGCGCGCGCCCGAAAGCTTGGTAGCAGCGGCAAAATCCATGAGGCCAAGCGCCTCGCCAATTTCGAAATGCTGCTTCGGTGGGAAGGGCGGCGCCAACGGCGCGCCATTTTGGTGCAGGACGACATTCGCCGTTTCGTCGTGGCCCTCCGGGACGTCCGGGTCGAGGATATTGGGGAGCCCTGCAAGCTGGGTGTCGGCTTCGGACATGACGGCCCCCTGAAGGCTGGCCTCGTGCTCCAATGCCGCGATCTCGTCGCGCAGGCGCGTGCCTTCGGCCTCCAGCAGCGTGCTGTCCACCACCTGCCGCCTCGCTTGGCCAATTTCCTTGGCCAGCGCGTTCCGGCGCGCCTGCTTCTCCTGCAACGCCTGCCGCAAGGCGCGGAGGGGCGCGTCATGCGCCAACAGCCGCGGGGACGCAGGATCAAGCCCCCGCCTCACCATTGCCGCGTCGAATGCCACGGGATCAGCACGGATCAACTTGATATCATGCATGCTGCAGCGACCAGTGAATGCGGTGGGAAGACTGTCCAAACGCTATGGCAGCTTCACCAGTCCCTTCGCAAATACGTGGACTTCGTCGATGGTCCAAGAGGCCCCGTTGAACCAGAAGTCGAGCAATGCACCGCGATTGAGCGCGACCCAAGCCTGCACCCGTGGCTCACCTCGCTGGGCCTGTCGCGCCGGCAGGCCGTGATTGATCGCCCGCGGTGGTTCCTTTAGCGTGATGGTCAGGCAGGGCGTGTCGCGCCCCGGCCTCTCCGGGTACCACTTCACGCGCGGCCCAAGTGCCGCCTGTTGCGTCGAGATGTAGATCGTCCCCTCCACGCCGGTGTCACTGCGCGGCAGGTTTGCCATCTCGAAGGTCTTGTCGTCCGGTTCGATCGTCACCACAGCGGCGGCGTTTCGTCCGGCCTGCTGAATGTCCATGCCCATGACCTTCACCCCACCGGCCTGAGGGCTGCGAGCGCATCCTCGGTGTAGCCGATATCGCCAGTCCAGTAGTCGATCAGCACCTGCCGGTTCAGCGCGATCCGGCGCGCGACCAGTGCCAGTTCCTCAGCAGAGAGCGCATCGGGCGGGATGGCCCGAGGCTCGGGCCGCACGGTCACCGTCACCATCTGCGCAGGGTCGGCTTGCGGCCCACGGGACATTTTTATCCGCACGTCGTGACGGGCGCCGCCCTGCTGCGAGATGAACACCACGAACGGCAGCCCGGTGCGCTCCGGGCGAAGGTTCGCCAACTCGAACAGGCCCTCGTCGTGGTCGGCCGCGAAGTCCGGCTGGTCCGGCGGGGTCATGTCTTGGTTGCGTCCTTGGGCGGCTTCTTCGCCATCCACACCGCCGCCAGGATCGACAGCTCGTACAGCAGCAGCAACGGCACCGCCAAGCCGACCTGGCTGATCACGTCGGGCGGTGTCAGCACCGCCGCCGCCACGAACATCCCTACGATCGCGTAGCGCCTGCCCTTGCGCAGCGTCGCCACGTCGAGGATGCCGACGCGGCACAGCAGCGTCAGCAGCACCGGCATCTGGAAGGCCACGCCGAAGGCCAGGATCATCTGCATGACCAGCGAGAGGTATTCGCTGACCTTGGCCTCCAACTGGATCGGCAGGGTGCCCTCGCCCGGCGGCGTCTCGAAGGTGATGAAGAAGCGCCAGGCCAGCGGGAAGATGAAGTAGTAGGCCAGCGCCGCGCCGGCCACGAACAGGAACGGGCTGGCCACCAGGAACGGTGTCACCGCGCGCTTCTCGCTGCGGTACAGGCCGGGCGCGATGAACAGCCAAAGCTGCGTCGCCCAGATCGGGAAGCTGAAGAACACCGCGCCGAAGAACGCCACCTTCAGGTAAGTAAAGAACGCCTCGTACAGCGCGGTGAAGATCATCCGGCGTTCGCCGCCGCCCTGCTCGTGCAGGATTTCGGCCAGCGGCCGGGCCAGGAAGCCATAGATCTGCGAGGAGAAATAGTAGCAGACGGCGAAGGCGATCGCGAAGGCGCCGACCGACCACAGCAGCCGGTGCCGCAGTTCCAGCAGGTGGTCGATCAACGGCATCGGCTTGTCGTCGATCGGGTCTTCCTGGTCCTGGGGCAAGGTCGTGTTGCTCATGCCGAGCGGATCGCCGGCTCGGGAATGGGGGGATGGCTGGCGGGTGGATCGGCAGCCAGGGCGGCCTCGGCCGGCGGGATGAAGGCCGCCGATGGGATGAAGGGCGAAGGCAGGGAAGGCGCGGCGGCCTCGATCGTGGCCGGTGGGACGAAGGCCGGCGGCACGAAGGCCGGCGCCTGGCCGATCGCGGCGATGCCGCCATGGGTGGCGTCGCCGCTAGCCGCCTCGGCGGCGGCCGGCGGCACGCAGGGCGGCGGCGTGTAGGCGGGCCGCAGCGGGTCCTCGGTGAAGGTCTTGCGGATGGTGCCGTCGCCATCCACCGCCTTTTCAACCGTGTCGCGGATGTTGAAGTTGCGGATGTCGCTGATCTGCTGGCGGACCTCGTCGAGGTTGGCCTCGCGCACCAGGTCGTCGGCCTGCTGCTGGAATTGGCTGGCCATGCGGCGCAGCTTCTGCACGCCCTTCGCCAACCCGCGCACCGCTTCGGGCAAATCCTTCGGCCCGATGACGACAAGCGCCACCACGCCGATCAGCGCGATCTCGGACCAAGCAAGGTCGAACATTCGATCTCCGGCCGCGGTGCGGCCCCTCCCGATGGGGAACATCCCCATCCGAACCAATCCGGTGGACCCTGGACGCGGCCACCCCACCGCCCGACAACCCACCGTAGGTCGCCTCCGTTAGCAGGAACCCCCAACAGTGTCGACGCGCATGGCGACCCATCGGGGCACTCGGTATCTAAGCAGACTTCGCTAGCCCACCCCACAGATACTGCCATGCCAACCCAGATTGCCTGAAGCCGCGTGCCCTACCGTCCGGGGGGCAACCAGAAGAACTCTGCTTAGGCATTCGCCGCGGCGAATACGAAGGCCCGGTCCGGGTCCATCGCCACCGCCACCCGCTGGCCGCGCGACAGCGCCGCGCCGGGGGGCAGCCGGGAGTGCAGGTGCAGCACGCCGCCCGCCCCGTCGGCCACCGCCAGGTGCACCAGGGTGGTGGCGCCGAGCAGCCGGCAGGCCTCGACCTCGGCGGCGACGCCAGGCTCGCCGGGCGGCAGGATGCGCAGGCCCTCGGGCCGCAGCAGCATCTCGGCCGGGCCGTCCGGCAGGCGGGCGGGCAACCGGCCGAGCGCGGTCTCTGCCTGGCCGCCCCGGACCCGTGCCGTCATGCGGTTGACCTCGCCGAGGAAGGTGGCGACGAAGGGGTCGCACGGGTGCAGGTACAGCGCCTCCGGGGTGCCGGTCTGCACCACCTGGCCGGACCGCATCAGCGCGATGCGGTCGCCGAGGAACATCGCCTCCTCGGCGTCGTGGGTCACGATCAGCGCCGGAATGCCCGCCGTCTGCAGCACGTGCAGCGTGTCGTCGCGCACCTGCTCGCGCAGCCGGGCGTCGAGGCTGGCGAAGGCTTCGTCCAGCAGCAGCACCTGCGGCCGGGGCGCCAGGGCGCGGGCCAGCGCCACCCGCTGCTGCTGGCCGCCCGAGAGCATGTGCGGGAAGGCGTTGGCCTGGGTCTCCAGGCCGACCCGGGCCAGCGCCTCGGCCACCTGCCAAGCCTTCTCGCCGGGGGTCATGCGGGCGGCGAGCGGGTGGGATGTATTCCGCCGCAGGCCGAAGGCGACGTTGTCGGCGACGGACAGATGCGGGAACAGCGCGTAGTCTTGGAACACGAAGCCAACATGGCGCTGCTCCGGCGGCACCTCGCGTTCCGGTTCGGCCACCACCACGCCGCCGAGTTCGATCCGTCCGGCCTGCAACGGCTCCAGCCCGGCGACCAGCCGCAGCAGCGTGGTCTTGCCGTCGCCGGAGGGGCCGAGCAGGCACAGGATCTCGCCGGCGGCGACCTCGAGGTCGATGCCGCGCAGCACCTCCCGCCCGCCATAGGCGTGGCGGATGCCGGTCAGCCGCAGGCTCATTCGGGGTCGGGGCGATCGGCGGCAAGGGCCGCGGAGGCAGGTGGCGCGAAGGGCAGCGTCGGCTCGTTCACCAATTCTTCCCGTCGCGGCAGATCCGCCAAGGCGCGCAGGCCGAATTGCTCCAGGAAGCGTGGCGTGGTGCCCCACAGGCTGGGGCGGCCGGGCACCTCGCGGCGGCCGCGCGGGGCGATCAGCCCGGCCTCCAGCAGGGATTCCAGGGTTGTCTGGGCCAGGCCGGCGCCACGGATCTCCTCGATCTCGGCGCGGGTCACCGGCTGGTGGTAGGCGATGACCGCCAGCGTCTCCATGGCCGCGCGGGGCAGCCGGCGGGGCACCTCGACCACCCTGGTCAGCGCCGGCGCCAAATCCGCCGCGGTGCGGAAGGCGAAGCCGCCGGCGACCTCCACCAGTTCCACCGCGCGGCCGGCGCATCGGGCGGCCAGCGCGGTCAGCACGGCCGGCGCGTCCAGCCCTGGCGCCAGGACCTGTTGCAGGCGGGCGGCCGGCACCGGGCGGTCGGTGGCGAAGATCAGCGCCTCGGCGATCCGCAGCGCCTGGGCGAAGGCGGCCGGGTCCGGGGTGCCCGCCATGCCGGGTGGAGCGTTGCCGTCAGGATCGCCGGGCGGCATTGCGGGATCGGACCCAGCTAGACCGGGATCGGGCGGGCAGGGATCAGGCGGACCGAGATCAGGCGGCGCGGGCATCGGCCGCCTCCGCCAGGCGGGCGCGGATCAGGATGGGGCCGAAGGCGCGGTCCTGGCGCAGTTCGATCCCGCCGCCGCGGGCCGCCTCCAGCGCCGCGATCAGGGTGCTGGCCAGCGCCGCCCGGCGTTCTAGCGGACCGGTCAGCTCCTCCGGCAGGAAGCGGTGCAGCGTCGCCCAGCCGGGAAAGCCACGGAAGGGTGACGCGCCGAGCAGCCGCCGGAGCCGCGCCAATGCCTCCTGCACGGTCCAGAACGCCTTGTGGACCGGCCGGTAGGGCCGTCGTGCCAGCGCCCGGCGCCGCGCCGCGGCATAGGCCTGCAGCAGCGCCGGCAGGTCCGCCAGCAGGCCCGAGCGGTCGGTGACCCGGAGCGATTCCGGGGCGCCGCGGGCGAACACCGTCTGGCCCAGCAGGTCGCGGGCGGCCAGCCAGCGCACCGCCCCGCGCATCCGGCCGAGTTCGGCGAGGCGGGCGGCGAGGCTGCCGGCCAGCGCCTCGGCGTCGGCGTCCGGTGCCGCATCCTCGGGCACCAGCATGCGGGATTTCAGCCAGGCGAGCCAGGCGGCCATCACCAGCCAGTCGGCCGCCAGTTCCAGCCGCACCCGCCGCGCCTGTTCGAGCACCGCCAGGAACTGGTCGACCAGCGCCACGATGGAAATGCGTTCCCAATCCACCTTCTGGCTGCGCGCCAGATCCAGCAGCAGGTCGAGCGGCCCCTCGAAGCCATCGAGCCGGAGGTGCAGCACGGGGGCGTTCACGGCAGGCCGCCATTGCCGGACAGCAGCAGCACCAGGCCGAAGGCGCCCGCCACCACATGCCGCAGCGCCCAGCCCACCGGGTCCACGCCATCGGTCAGCCGCGGCAGCAGGAACACCCCGAACAGCACGATCAGAATGCCGAAGCGCTCCAGCCGCATGTAGGGCAGCGCGAGGGGCGCCGGCAGCAGCCCGGCCACGATCCGGCCGCCGTCGAGCGGCGGGATCGGCAGCAGGTTGAACAGCCCGAGCACCAGATTGGCCAGGATGGACAGCGCGATGAACCGGAATGCCCAACCCATCGCGGCGTCAGGCAGGGTGTCGCCGAAGGCTTCCAGCGGGTGCAGCAGCACGGCGGACAGCCAGGCGAGGGCGAAGTTCATCGCCGGCCCGGCGGCGGCCACCAGCATCATGCCTTGCCGCGGGTTGCGCAGCGCGCGCAGGTTGACCGGGACCGGCTTGGCCCAGCCGAACATGAACTCGACCCGCCCGAGGGTCAGCAATTGCCCGATCAGCAGGACCCCCGGCAGCAGCAGGGTGCCGACCGGGTCGACATGCCGCAGCGGGTTGAGGCTGAGCCGCCCGGCGCGGCGCGCGGTGTCGTCGCCCAGCGCCAGCGCCGCGTAGCCGTGCGCCGCCTCGTGCAGGGTGATGGCGACGACCGAGGCGAGGATCGCGGCGAACAGTTCCGGCAGCCAGGGCAGGTCGAGGCTCATGCGTGGTACGGCCCCATGCCAGGCCCGGCCGGCGCCGCGGATTGCGGGTCGGCAACCGTGAAGACCGCATCGAGGAAGGCGTCGCGCAGCGCCGTCAGCACGCCCGCGTCGAGCGGCCGCCGCAGCGCCTGCATCCGCGCGCGGGCGGCGCCCATCCGGGCCTCGGCCATGGCCGACAGCGGCGGGCAGTCCTGCAGCAGGGCGGCGGTCTCGTCGAGGTCGCCGTTGCAGTGCAGTACCAGGTCGCAGCCGGCGGCGATGGCGTGCTGCGCCAGCGCGCCGGGATCGCCCCGCAGCGCCTTCATGCAGATGTCGTCGCTGACCAGCACGCCGCGGAAGCCGATCGCCCGGCGGATCACCCTGGTGATGACGGTGCGCGACAGCGTGCCGGGGCGGCCGGGGTCCAGCGCCTCGTAGACGATGTGCGCAGTCATCGCCCAGGCGCCGCTGCCGGCCAGCGCGGCGAAAGGGCCGCAATCCTCGGCCAGCTCGTCGAGGCCGGCATCGACCCGCGGCAGTTCCAGGTGGCTGTCGACCAGGGCGCGGCCGTGGCCGGGGACGTGCTTCACCACCGGGATGCAGCCGGCCTGCTGCAACCCCAGCACCCAGGTGCGGCCGAGGCGCGCGACCTCGCCGGGCTGGGCCGCGAAGGCGCGGTCGCCGATGATGCCGTGGCGACCGGGCAGCCGCAGGTCCAGCACCGGGGCGCAGACCACGTCGATGCCGGCCTCCCGGCAGGCCAGGCCGATCAGCGCGGCGTTGGCGCGCGCCGCCTCGGTGCCAAGGCCCTCGAAGGTGGCGGCGGGGGGGAAGGCCGACCAGTGCGGCGGGCCGAGCCGGGCGACCCGGCCGCCCTCCTGGTCCACCAGGATGGGGGCGCGGTCGCCGAGCACGGCGCGGATGTCGCGGGTCAGGGCGGCGAGCTGGGCGGGGTCGGCGACGTTGCGGGCGAACAGGATGGCGCCGGCCGGCGGGGACTCGCGCCACAGGGCCGCCTCCTCGGCGGTCAGCGCCAGGCCGGACAAGCCGATGATGGCCGCCCTGGCGCGCTGCATCGGCTGGCTCAGGACCCGGTGGCCACGCAGTTGGCGCCCTTGGCGCGCACCGCCTCGCACAGCGCGCGGGCGGCGGCGGCGTCGGCCAGGCCGCCGGTCCGCAGGCGGAACAGCGGCGGCTGGCCATCGCGCTCCAGCCGGGTGATGCGGGGCTGGAAGGCGGCGAGTTCGGGGACGCGACGGGCGATGCGGGTCCATTCGGCCCGCGCCGATTCTTCGGAGGCCAGCGCGGCGAACTGGACTTGGACCCGACCCCCCGCCGTCGGCGCCAGCGCCGAGGTCGTGGACGTCAAGGTTGGGGGCGCCGAGGCCACGGGCGCCGGTGCCATGGCTGGCGCCGGCACGGGCGAAGCGGCCATCGGCTGGGGCGCCTCCGGCAGCGGCAGCGCGCCCGGTTGGCCCATCGGGGGCGCCGCCTGCAGCCGCAGATCCTCCAGCGCCGGCGCTTCCGGCCCGGTGCCGAGCCGCGCCGCGGCGCCCTGGCTGCGTTCCGCGGCACGCCGCACAGCGGGCGGTTCCAGCACGAGCTGATCCTGGTTCGGCACGGTCAGGCCGCCGGCCGCCTCCGGGCGGATCTTGATCGGCCGCGCATCGGCCTCGATCACCGGCACCGCGCGCGGCCCCATGCGGGAGACGCCCCAGGCCACCGCCCCGGCCAGCGCGGCGCAGCCAAGCAGGCCGCCGGCGATGGCCAGCAGGCGCCAGGACACCCCTCCCCGGTCGGGGCTTGGGCGCCAGGATGGAATCGCAATGTCGCTCACCGCATCTCCTCGGCCGGCGTGACCCCCATGACCGCGAGGCCCGAGCGGATGACCACCGCGGTCGCCGCCACGAGCGCCAGCCGGGCGCGGGTCGCCGCCGGTTCGTCCACCTGGATGAACCGCAGGGTCGCGTCCTCGCGCCCCTTGTTCCACAATAGATGAAAATCGGCTGATAAGTCATGGAGAAAAAACGCGATTCGGTGGGGTTCCCGTGCCTGGGCCGCGGCCTCTACTGTGCGGGGCCAGGTGGCGAGGCGACGGATCAGCCCGAGTTCGGCGGGGTCCGACAGGCTGTCCAGCGGCGCGGCGGCAAGGCTGGCGGCGCTGGGCTCGGCGCCCTCCCCGGAAGCGGCGCGCAGCACGCTGCAGCAGCGGGCGTGGGCGTACTGGACGTAGAAGATGGGATTGTCGCGGGACTGCTCGACCACGCGGTCGAGGTCGAACTCCATCTGCGCGTCGGCCTTGCGGGTCAGCATGGTGAAGCGCACGGCGTCGCGCCCGACCTCGTCGATCAGGTCGCTGAGCGTGACGTATGTGCCGGCGCGCTTGCTCATGCGCATCGGCTGGCCGTCCTTCACCACGTGGACGATCTGCGTCAGCACGATGTCGAGCGGCACGGTGTTGTCCGACAGCGCGGCGACGGCGGCCTTCATGCGCTTGACGTAGCCGCCGTGATCGGCGCCCCAGACGTGCACGAGTTCGGTGAAGCCGCGCTCGATCTTGTGCAGGTGGTTGGCGATGTCGTTGGCGAAGTAGGTGCCGCTGCCGTCGGATTTGCGCAGCGGGCGGTCCACCTCGTCGCCGAATTGGGTGGCGCGGAACAGCACCTGCAGGCGGGATTCCCAGTCGTCCGGCGTCTTGCCCTTCGGCGGTTCGAGCACGCCGGTGTAGATCAGGCCCTTGGCCTGCAGCAGCGCCTCGGCTTGCTCGACTTTGCCTTGCGCGATGATGTCGTCACTTTCCGAGATGAAGACGTCGTGGCAGATGCCGAGTGCCGCGAGGTCGGCACGGATGGCGCGCATCATCCCGTCCACGGTGAAGGAGCGACAGGCATCCAGCCAAGACTCCCGGACGATCCAACCGTTCTGCAAAGCCGATTGAATCGCATCGTCCGGAGCCGTCTGATTATCAGCCGGCATAGGTTGAAACTGATCGCCGTACCTCACGGCTAGGCTGTTTCCTACTGACGACATGTAGTTGCCGCGATACTGAAGGATCACTCCGAACCTACGCTCAAATCCGTCCGCAGAAAGACCATAATTTAACGGGTCTGCGTAGGTTTCTCCTGTTGTCGGATCGTCTTGCAAAACATCTTCGGAATACTGAGTTGGTTTGAGTTCATGCTCGGCGCGCCACTGGAGGTAACGCCAGTATGCCGCCCAAGCCAACGCCTGCACCTGCGCGCCGGCGTCGTTGACGTAGTATTCCCTGGTCACCTCCCACCCTGCCTTGCCCAGCAGGTTGGCCAGCGCGTCACCGACCACCCCGCCCCGGCAATGGCCGACCGTCAGCGGCCCGGTCGGGTTGGCGGAGACGTATTCGACGTTGATGCGCCGGCCGGCACCGACGGCGCTGCTGCCATAGGCCTCGCCAGCCGCCAGGATCACCGGCACCTGCGCGCGGACGTAGCCCTCGCGCAGGCGGAGGTTGACGAAGCCGGGGCCGGCCGGCGTCGCGCCCTCGACCTCCGGCAACGCGGCAAGCTTCTCGGCCAGCGCGGCGGCGAGCTTCTGCGGCGCCTGGCGCGCGGCCTTGGCCACCACCAGCGCGGCGTTGGTCGCCATGTCGCCGTGGGTGGGGTCGCGTGGCGGCTCCACAACCACGCGGGCGAAAGCCTCGGCCGGCAGGTCGGGCAGCAGTTCCGCCAGCGCGGCGACGGTGCGCGCACGCAGCGCGGCGTAGATGTCCTGGGTCATGCCGGGCGTCCTAGCACAAGCCGCGACGGATGCGGATGTGGCGCTATCCCGGTATGTTCGGGTCGGTCAGCCGCCGGTTCTCGTCCAGCGCGTAGCGGTCGGTCATGCCGGCGATGTAGTCGCAGACCACCCGCGCCGCCTCCGGCGACCCCGCCTCGCCGGCCCGGTCGCGCCAAGCGTCCGGCAGCATCTGCGGGCCGTTGTGCAGCAATTGGAACAGCACCTGGCTGACCCGCTTCGACTTCTGCATGGCGCGGTTGACCCGCCAGTGCCGGTACATCCGGGCGAACAGGAAGCCCCGCACCGCCTGGTTCGCCGCCGCCATGGAGGCCGAGAAGCCGACCACCGGATGCCCCGCCGCCCGCACCGCATCGGCCGATGAGGGCGCCAGCGCCGCCAGCCGCCGCCCGGTCTCCTCCACTACGTCCTGCACCATGCGGTTAATGACCCGGCGGATGGTCTCCGGCAGCAGCCGGTCGCGGTCGATGCCGGGGTGCTGCGCAAGGACCTCGGCGAAGGCGTCGCCGATCAATGGCAGCGCCGCCGCCTCCTCAAGGGTGAACAGCCGGGCGCGGATGCCGTCCTCAAGGTCGTGGTTGTTGTAGGCGATGTCGTCCGACAGCGCCGCCACTTGCGCTTCGGCCGAGGCGTGGGTGCCGAGTTCCAACGGGTGCAGCCGGTCGTACTCCAGGATCGCCGGCGACGGGCGACGCAGCGGGCCGTTGTGCTTGGCCAGCCCCTCCAGCGTCTCCCAGGTCAGGTTCAGACCGTCGAAGGCGGCGTAGCGCTGCTCCAGTTGCGTCACGGTCTTCAGGCTCTGCGCGTTGTGGTCGAAGCCGCCATAGGGGAGCATCTGCGAATCCAGCGCCTCCTCCCCGGCATGGCCGAAGGGCGGATGGCCGAGGTCGTGCGCCAGCGCCAGCGCCTCGGCCAAATCCTCGTCCAGCCGCAGCCGGCGGGCGATGGAGCGGGCGATCTGCGCGACCTCCAGGCTGTGGGTCAGCCGGGTGCGGAAGTAGTCGCCCTCGTGGAAGACGAAGACCTGGGTCTTGTACTGCAACCGCCGGAAAGCGCCGGAGTGGATGATGCGGTCGCGGTCGCGTTGGAACGGCGACCGTGCGTCACCGCCGGGCTCGGGATGCAGGCGGCCGCGCGAGGCGGCGGGCTGGACCGCCCAAGGGGCACGGCCCAAGGCGCGGTCGGGCGGGTCATCCCGGTCTGCAGGCACCGCGGCGGTCATGCGCCGGTGCTACCAGCCCATTCCCCGGCCGGCAACGGAGGCTTCCATGGGGACGATTGGAAATTCACGCCCACCACACCTATCTTCCCGGTGCAGGAGATCGCCATGCCCGATGGAACCACCTTGGCGCCGCCCTTCCGGGTGACGCCGCGCGCTGCCGCCGAGATCGCTGAAATCGCCTCGCGCGAGGGCAAGCCCGGCGCCGGCCTGCGGGTTTCGGTCAGCGCCGGCGGCTGCTCCGGCTTTCAGTACGGCTTCGCGCTGGACGACGCGGCGCAACCGGACGACCTGGTAATCGAGGCCGGCGGGTCTCGGGTGTTCGTCGATGGGGTTTCGCTGGACCTGCTGGCGGGATCGGAACTGGATTGGAACGAGGCACTGATCGGCGCCCACTTCGCCATCCGCAACCCGCTCGCGGTGTCCGGTTGCGGTTGCGGCGCGTCCTTCAGCCTGGGTTGAACCCGGACTCGCCGATGCTCCGCCTTGCCACCTTCAACGTGAATTCGGTCCGCCGCCGGGTGCCGCACCTGCGGGGCTTCCTGGAACGGCACGCGCCGGACTTGGTGGTGCTGCAGGAAACCAAGTGCCGGACCGAGGAGTTTCCCGCGCTGGAGTTCGCCGGCACCGGCTACCGGGTGCACGCCAGCGGCCAGGCGGGCGGCCGGAACGGCGTTGCAGTGCTGGGGCGCATCCCCTTCGAGGTGGTCGCGGAGGCGCTGCCGGGCGATCCCGAGGACACCCAGGCGCGGTTCCTCGACATCGCCGCGGCGGGGCTGCGGCTGGCCGGCATCTACCTGCCCAACGGCAATTCCGGCGGCGAGGACGGCTACGCCTACAAGCTGCGCTGGATGGAACGGCTGCGCGGCTGGATCACTGGCCGGCTGGACGCCTTCGAACCCTGCGCCGTGCTCGGCGACTTCAACGTCTGCCCGACCGACGCGGACTTCGCTCCCGGCGCTATGCCGCTGACCGATGCGCTGGTCCGCCCGGCCAGCCGCGCGGCGTTCCGGACGATGCTGCACTCCGGCATGACCGATGCGCTGCGGGCGTTGCATCCGGGCGACGCGCCCTACACCTACTGGGACTACGGCCCGGCCTTCGAAGCCAATCGCGGGCTGCGAATCGACCACATCCTGCTCGGCCCGGAACTGGCCGAGCGGCTGGAAGGCTGCGGCGT
>JAABUN010003018.1_pt1 | contig 27434 bp, 21 predicted proteins | sample 5559311 | NCBI WGS metagenome assembly JAABUN01 (sample SAMN10711877, study PRJNA513370) | rock metagenome | isolation source: Antarctica rocks | place: Antarctica: Victoria Land, Siegfried Peak sud
AGGCGCGTCTCGCAGCACTGATACGCTGTCCAAACGCGCCTTGCGGCGCTACTACAAACCGGCGTGTCAACCCGCGGAGACACTACTCATTTATGATCCAAATCACGCCCCACATCGCGCTCCGCGACGCCGAAATCCACGAGGAATTCGTGCGCGCGTCCGGCGCGGGCGGCCAAAACGTCAACAAAGTCGCAACCGCCGTGCAACTGCGCTTCGATGTCGCGGGTTCTCCTTCGCTTTCGCCGGAAATCAAGGCGCGTTTGCTGAAAATCGCCGGCAATAAAGTGAGCGGCGAGGGCATTTTGCAAATCAAAGCGCAGACGTTTCGCACCCAGGAGCGCAATCGCCAGGAAGCCACCGAGCGACTCCGCGAACTGATTCGGCGCGCCGCGATTCGTCCCATCGCCCGCCGCGCGACACAGCCGACGCGCGGCTCGAAAGAGCGGCGCCTCGCTTCCAAACGCGCGCAAAGCGAGACCAAACGGCGGCGGCGCGAGGGAAACGAGGAGTGAAAGCGTGAAAAGGTGCGCGCTGCGGTGTTAAAATTTTAACGCCCTCGGTTTTGCTTCCACTGGATCCGCGTAGCCATGGCTCGCCGCTATGACCCAAGCTTCGACTTTTTCCCCTCGTCCGCGCGTTTTGGCGCGCCTTTCGACCCGCGAGGCGCCGGTGCCCGCCGCGGCGATGTGGGCGTTTCCGCTGTGGATGCTGGCTACCATCGCCGGTGTTTTGACGGTCGGCGTGCCGGTTTCCTACCTTTCGGCGGCGCTTTTGTCGGGCGCGGTGATTTATTACTCGCTGCGCGCCAAATGGCTGACGGCTACCGGCTTTTATTTCACCTATGCCGCCCTCGAAGGGCTTTTCAAATACACCACCAACTTTTCGAACGCGATTTACGTGATCAAGCCATTTTTGGTGCTGGCGATGGCGTTTTTGTGGTGGTTGAGCCTGAAAATCGACGGACGCCGCATCGTTTTTCCGCCGCTCACCGGGGTTTTGACGGTTTTGGCGTGCGTTGGCACGGTGCAGGCGTTTCATCCGCTGGGAAGCGGCATCGTGCTGAGTCTGGCGACGCTGTTTCTGTGGTATCTGGCGCCCGCGTTCTTCTATTTTCTGCTCTGCAACGAACTCAAAACCCCGCTGCAAGGCCGCCAGATTTTCCTCTGGGTGATGGTGATTGCGACCGTGGTTTCGCTGTTTGCCGCTTTTCAATATGCGATGGGCCAAAAATGGGTCGAAGCGCACCTGCCGGGCTATGACCGCATGACGGTCGGCACTTCGCAGTGGTGGACGCGCGACCAGTTCGGCACCATCACCGGTGCGTTTCGCCCTGCCTCGACAACCGCCTATACCGGCCACGCCGCGACCTGGTCTTTTCTCGGCATCATGTTGATCTGCTCGTTTTTGCTCGAAGCGCGCAGCATCCTGAAGCGGCTGCTTTTGGTCGGACTTTTGATGGTCAACGCGGTGGGGCTTCTGGTCACGGCGGTGCGGCTTTATGTGGTGATTTCGATCATTTGTGTGGCGCTGCTGCTGATTTTGACTTCGCGCTCCAAAGCGCAGTTGTTCCGCAACCTGCTGATTCTGGCCTTGTTCGCCGGCATCGCCTGGACGGGATTTCTGGTCAGCGAAGTCTTTTCGGGCGGCATTTTACAGCGCCGCTATGCCGCCACGCTCGCCAATCCGCTTGGACAGCTGCAAAAAGATCGCGGCGCCAACTTCACTTTTTTGCCGCTTTTCGTGCCGCGCTACCCGCTGGGCATCGGTTTTCAGCGCGAGGCGGGAGATCACAACGGCGTCGGCGTCGCCAAAGCGAGCAGCTTCGTCGCGGACGACCCGATGTATACCAACCGCGAAACCCAGTTCAACGCCATCACCGGCGATATGGGCGTCGCCGGGCTGCTGCTGTTTTGTGCCTTGATGACGGGCGTTTTAAGCCGCGCCTACCAAACCCAGCGCGACCTCAAAGCGCCCGGCGCGCAGCAACTGGCCACGGTGGTTTTGACGATTCTGGTGGGCTACACCATTGCCTGTTTGGGCGGCCCCAGCATTCAGGGATCGGAAATGTTTTACCTGATGACCGCTCTCGCCACGACCCTGCCCGCTTTGCCCCAGATCGCCTGGCAAGACTCCCGCGCGCTCCCGGCGCCCAAAAAGCGCGCCGCATGAAGACAAAAATCTCCCCAACAACCGGATGCGCGCTCAAACATAGCAAAATCAGGCGAGGCGGTATGCGGCGATGAAAATCCTTGCCGTGAGCCATGCGTGTGTCGCCGATGTCAACCAGCAGCTCTGGGTCGAAATGGCGCGCTGCGGCGCGCAGGTGGAACTCGTGGTTCCGGCCCGCTGGCGCGATCATTACAACGCCAACCGCGCGCCGCAGCGCCTGGACGCGGCGGATTTTCCGATCCACTGGCTGCCGGTGTGGGGGCGCGGGCAGATCATGCTGCACGTTTACCATCGCGGCATCACCAAAATCGTGCGCGCGCTGCGCCCTGACCTGGTTTTCATCGACGAGGAGCCAGCGAGTCTGGCCACGGCGCAGATCGGGGCGATTTGCAGCGCGCTGGGGGTGCCCTGGGCGTGCAACACCATGCAGAACATCCTCAAAAAATACCCGCCGCCTTTCGTCTGGCTGGAGCGCCTGACCTATCGCAACGCGCGCGGCATCACCGCTTTGACGCCCGAAGTGCAGCAGGTGCTGGGCCGCAAAGGTTTCCGCGGCGCCTGTCCGCTTTTGCCGCTCGCTTGCGATCTGGCGCTGTTTCACGCGGCGCCTCAAGCGCAGCTACGCGCCGAGCTGGGCCTCAAATCGCCCACCATCGGCTATCTGGGCCGTTTTGTCGCCGAAAAAGGACTGGAAACGCTGATTGACGCCGCCGCGATTCTGCGCGACCAAAGCGTGAATTTTCAGGTCTTGATGGTCGGCTCCGGCACCTGCCAGGACGCGCTCCGCGCCAGAGTCGAGGCCGCAGCTTTGGGCGATCATTTCGTGTGGGCGGGCGCGGTGCCGCACGGTCGCGCCGCGGATTATCTGCGCTGTATGGACGTTTTTGCGCTGCCTTCGCTGACGATGCCGAATTGGAAAGAACAGTTTGGCCGCGTGCTGATTGAGGCGATGGCGTGCGGAGTGCCGGTGGTTGGCTCCAGCAGCGGCTATATCCCCGACTTGATCCGGCAAACCGGCGGCGGTCTGGTTTTCGCGGAAAACCAGGCCACGGATTGCGCCAGGGCGTTGCAGATTTTGCTCGACGATGCGGCCCAACGGCAGGAACTGGGGGAAATCGGCGCGCAGGCGGTGCGCGCGCGCTATTCTTACCAGGCCATTGGCACCCGACTTTTTACGATTTGCGAACAGTTGATTTCCAAGCGAGACGACGTGCCCGGCGGTCTTTAAGAGCGCTGCGCGCTTGCCCTTTTTTGTCCTTCCAATGAATATTCTTATGCTTGCCGACGCTTTTTATGCCGATAAACCGGGCGGATCCCGTGTGGTGGCGCGCGAAACCGCGCGGATGCTCGTGACGCGCGGCCACCGCGTGACGCTTCTGGTGGCGCGGCAGGTCGAGGGCACGCCCGATGAAGAAATGGTGATGGGTTTTCGCGTGGTGCGCTATGCCGGGGCTGGCCACGTGGCAGCTTTCGTCAAGCAGGGCCGCGCCGGGGCCGCGCGGTTGTGGCGCGAATCGCCTTTCGACATCGTTCACACCCATTTCGCCTATGCGGCGCACGGCCCGGCGCGGGCTTTTCCGCCCGACGCGCTTCACGTTCGCACTTTTTACGGCCCGTGGGATGGCGAAGGCCGGGTCGAAGACACCGCGCGCTTCGAAGCCGCTTCCAATCGGGCGCAAAAAGTGAAGTTGCACTTGCAGCGCGCCGTGAAATCGCGGCTCAAGCACCGCATCGAAGCCCAAAGTCTGGCGCGGTCGCGCGCGGTCATAGTTTTGTCGGCCCAATCGCGCGGCGAGGCGCTGAAATATGGTGTCGAGGCCGCGAAAATCCACCAGATCGCGCCCGGAGTGGACACCGCTCGATTCGCACTGCCCATCGGTGGCAAAGACGCCGCGCGCCGCGCACTGGGACTAAAATCTGGAGGGCCGCTGCTGTTTTGCGTGCGCCGCCTCGTGCCGCGCATGGGTCTGGTCAACCTGATTCTGGCCATGCGGATTGTTGCCGACGCGCATCCCCAGGCGCTGCTTCTCATCGGCGGCCAGGGGCCGGAACGCGCCAACCTGGAAAAGCAGATCGTCGCGCTGAAACTGGAGAGAAATGTGCGGCTGCTGGGGTTCGTTGCCGAAAATGACCTATCGACCTATTACGGCGCCGCCGATCTGTTCGTTTTGCCAACGCTGGCGCTCGAAGGTTTTGGTCTGGTGACGGTGGAAGCGCTCGCCTGCGGCACGCCCGCGCTCGGCACGCCGGTGGGCGCCACGCTCGAAATCTTGGGCGCGCTCAACGCCAAACTGCTGGCGTCCTCTGCCGACGCCGACGGCCTGGCGCGCGGCATCCTCAATTATTTGGGCGCGGCGCACTGCGCGGAGTTTTCCGCGGCGCGAATGCGCGATTTCGTGCTGCGAAACTACAATTGGGAGCGCCACGTGGATGAAGTGGAAGCGCTATATTGCCGTTTGATCGAGGAAAAATCGAAGGAAACTGGCTTGTAGGGCGCTTGTGGAGAGGGGTAAGGAAAGTCGCATTGCACCACCAAAGTCGCAAATCTCGTCATCCTGAGCCTGCGAAGGATCTCACGTTGTGCTTGCGAGACTGTGCTTCGAGATCCTTCGCAGGCTCAGGATGACGAGATTTGGCGCGCCTTCGCACTTGGTTTAGATCCTCCAGACAAGGGCTGCCGGCCTACGCCGCTCTTTTGGAGATGAGACGCCATCCCGCCAGCGCTTTTTTGTCTTTTACATTTCAATGACCCTCAGCGTTGTCGTTCCTTCCTACTCGCGCGCCGAAGATTTAAATGGTTGCTTGCAGGCGTTGTCGCAACAGCTATTGGCCCCGCAAGAAATCTTGGTGGTGTGCCGCCGCGACGACGACGCGACGCGGCAAGTGATCGCGCGCTGGTCGGCGCTTTTGCCAGTCCTGTGCGCTGTCCCGGTCGATGGCGGCGGGCAGGTGGCGGCGCTTAATGCCGGATTGGAAGCGTGCCGGGGCGACATCGTCGCCTTTACCGACGATGATGCTCGCCCGTGGCCGAATTGGACGCTCCAAATCGAGGCTCATTTCGCTGCCGATGCACGCATCGGAGGTGTGGGAGGACGCGATTGGCTTTATCAAGAAGGGGTTTTGCAAGATGGTGCCAGAGAAATCGTCGGGCAAATCACCTGTTTTGGCCGCGCCGTCGGCAATCATCATCTCGGCTGTGGCCCGGCCCGCCAGGTGCAGTTTTTAAAAGGCGCCAATATGTCCTATCGCCGCGCCGCTATCGCTTCCCAGCGCTTCAACCGCTCTCTCAAAGGCTGCGGCGCCCAGGTCTGCAACGACATGGATTTCGGGCTTTGCCTGGGAAGCCAGGGTTGGAAACTCATTTATGATCCCGAAGTGGCCGTCGATCACCATCTGGCGCCGCGCCTCGATAGCGATGGTAGAGGCGGCTTCAACCTGGAAACCGCCATCAATCGCATTCACAACGAGACTTTAGTGATGCTGAGTCAGTTATCGCGCCCGCGACGGGGTTTGTTCTGGCTCTACGCGGCGCTTATCGGCAGCAAAATCTCGCCTGGAATCGGGATGATTCCTCTGCTGATCCGGTCGAGAAGGTTTTCAGCGCTGCCAGCGCTCTGGGCCTCACTTTGCGGGCGGATGTTGGGACTGAGAAGCTGGCTCCGCTCGCGCCGTTGAAGCATTGGGATGGCTCAAGTTGCAAAGATGGTAGCGGCGGCCTCCGCGCCGCCACATTTTCTTAGTGGCCTGAACTAACACTTGGCTCTGGCGGCACGGAGGCCGCCGCTACTCTGACTAACTGACCCGCCAATTGAGAATCGTTGCAGCGCAGGCTCTACTTGTTCTGAAGCGCTTTTTTCTCTTTTTTGCCGCCGGTTTCTTCTTCGAGATAGCTCGAATAATACGAGTAATAACCGTTGCGGCCACCGGCGTCGGCGACTTTGTTGAGCACGATTCCAATCAGATGGGTGCCGGACTGCGCCAGCAAATCCCTGGTTTGCACGATGGCCTGGCGCGTGGCTTCGTTGCAGGAGACCACCAGCAAGGTCGCATCGGCGACAACCGAAATCACGCGGGCGTCGGCCAGACCCAGCGCGGGCGGGGTGTCGAAGACGATGAAGCCTTCGCTGGCGGCGAGTTTTTGCAACGTCGCGCGCATCGCTGCCGAGGAGATCAGCTTGAACAGGTTGGGCGTCGATGGCCCGGCGGTCAAAACCCGCAAACCGGGCGTCGCGGTGTTTTGAATCGCCTCTTCGAGGCTCGCGGTGCCCATCGCCACGTTAGTGAGGCCGATTTCGTTGGGCAAAGCGAAAAGTTTGTGGGCGGTGGGGCGGCGCAGGTCGCAATCGACCAGAATCACCTGTTCGCCCGACAAAGCGGCGGCCACGGCGAGGTTGGCGGCGCAGGTCGATTTGCCTTCGTTGGGCACGCTGGAAGTGACCACGACCGAGCGGATCGGCGCGTCGATGCCCGAAAACGAGATGTTGGTGCGAAGCATCCGGTAATGTTCGAGCAAAATCGAGGGTCTATCATCCTTTAAAACCAGGTTTTCCGGCGAGGTTTTGAGCAGCGGCACCGACGCCAGAATCGGCAGATTGAGCGCGCGTTTGGCGTCTTCCTCGTCGCGCACGCGGTTGTCGAGCGTATCGAGCACCACCGCCAGGCCGATGCCCGCCATCAGGCCCAGCATCAGCGCATAAATGATGATGCGCTTCCGGTTGGGCGCGAGGGGAATCAGTGGTGGCGTCGCGGCGTTGATGACGCGCGCGTCGGCGACTTTGGCTTCCTCGGTGATTCGCAGCGTTTGGAACTGATTGGCGAGATTCTTCTGGGTTTCGGACAGATTCAGCACGTTGGCCATGAGTTTGGTCATGCCCAGTTCTTTTTGCGGCAGCGACTGCAAGCGCCGCGTCACCTGCGCGACATCATCGGAAAGCGAGGCTTCACGCGCGCGCGAAGATTCGACGCTGGCTTCGAGTTGGACGAGTTGCTGGCTGAGTTGAACGCGCACCGGGTTGGCCTCTCGCACCAGTTCCTTGACCTGGGTCTGCTTCGAGTTCTTGATCTGATTTTCCACATCGGCGATTTGCCCTTTCAAAGCGGCCACCGGCGGATAATTGTCGGTGTAGGTGCGCTCTAAATCGCGCAGATTCAGCTTCAATTCGCTGAGTTTGGCCTTCAAAATTTCGACTTCGGGCGCGGGCACGATGCCGCCCGACACCATCTTGGCTTCGGGCGTTTTGGCGAGCAGTTCGCGCACTTTGAGCGTCTGCGCGGCGTTGGCGGCGCGCTCGGTTTGAACGGCTTGCAGACCGGATTGTGCCTGGGCGAGTTGCAACACGAGTTGCTCCGTCTCGGTCGGCAAATCCATGGTCGCGTTGCGCTGCTTGTAATCTTTGAGTTGGTTTTGAGCCGCTTCCAACTGCTTTTCCACGTCTTTGAGCCGGGCCTCAACATAGGAAACCGATCGCTGCATGGTGTCGCGGTTGAGTTGCAGGCTTTGTGCGATATATTCCTCGCAAATCCGGTTAGCCATCTCGGACGCCACGTCGGCGTGATGGGCCGACGCGCTCACCGTCATCAAGTTGGTGCCCTGCAAAGGCGCGACATCGGTATCGAGCAAACTGCCGGCTTCGGCGAGGGCGCGAACGCGCGGCGAGAGACGTTTTTTGGCGCCGTCTTCGACCCACAGACTCGACAATTTGGCGACCTGAGTTTGAATCGAGGCGTTCTGCGTGCCGCCCAGCATCTGGCTGATATCGGGCATCCCGGAATTGCCGCTCGCACCGCTCATCGCCGACGAAGTGTCTTCGATGGTGGCCGTAGCGCGATAAAGCGGCAAAGCGGTGAGCGCATAATACGTCCCCGCCGCCAAAATCAGCGACAAGACCGCCAGCGCATAGGGCCAACGCCGCGAAAGTGCGCGCAGGACGCGCGCGAAACCATGAATTTCGCCCGCGTCGTCGTAATCCATCGCGCCCGCCTGATACGCGTGCGAAAGCGCCGCATCGGAAACCGGCGCCGGCGTGATCGCCGTCGAATGCGCGTGGCTTTCGCCATTCAGATGACCGTTGGAAGCGCCGGGAAGAGGTTCGGGCGCCGTGCCGGGACTGGGAATTTTCATTGAAAAAGAGGGTTTGCGAGAGTGTCAGTAGCCTACAGCCGCGACGGGAAACGCGGCGGTTTAACGCAGCAAAAAGCTGAACGCTTGAAACGCGCGCAGACCGGTGTCGAGCGGGTTAATCTTGTTGCGGTTGCCTTCGGGCACATAAAGGAAATCTTTGTCTTGCAACACGATGCTGGTCGGCAATCCCGCGCCCGCTTTGGGCGTGAGCGACACCAGTTGCTTGGTCACGCCTTGAGGAGTTTCACGGAAAATCACGACCTCCTTGAGTTTGGCGCCCACCTGCGGCCCGCCCGCCAGCGCGAGCGCATCGCCGATGGTCAGAGGCCGGTCTTCGGGAATCGGATAGACGCCCGGAGCGCGCACCGCGGGCATCACCACGACGCGGGCTTCGTTGCGTGGCACGTTGATGTAATCGCCGTCCTGTAGCTCGACAACCGGCGCCGGGCCGCCATTGACCGCGGCCAGCATATCCACGCCCGCAACGAGGGCGCCGCGCCGCGTCACCGTCACTTTACGCAGCGCAGCGCCCGGAGCCGGGCCGCCCGCGCGCGCCAAGAGCTGCAACACGCCTTCGGACGGATCGGCATCGACGGGGCCGGGTTTGTTGACCTGTCCGGTGACGAAAAGAGTGCGAATCTTGAGCGCCGACACCGTGATGAGGTCATCTTCGCGCAAAGTCGCGTCCTGGCTCAAATCGTTTTCGACCAACAGCGCGTTGGCGTCGATGTCGATGGGCACCAGGCGTCCGCCCGGCAGATAGCGCGCGATGCCGATGCGCGCGGCGCGCGGCGCGAGCGTCAAACCGCCCGCCGCCGCGAGCGCGTCGGTCACGCGCAGCGTTTTGCCTTCGGGCAGATCGACCGTCCCCGATTTGGCGACGGCGCCCAAAATCGTGACCCGCGCCTGTTGTTCGGGCACGGAGATGAAATCGCCGGTCAAAAGCGTGGGATTCGACTCCAAGCTGCCATCGGGCGCGGTCTGGAGCAGGTTAACCGGCAAAATTTTGCCATCCGAGCGCCGCAGTGTGGCTTTGGAAAGCGCGGCGCGCGGCAGTGTGCCGCCCGCCGCCAAAATCGCGTCGTAAAGTCGGCTGCCCACGCTCAGTTCAATCGAACCGGCGGTTTTGACCTGTCCGACCACGCTGACCTGCACGCTTTGCTCGTCGAAGCGCAGCGTGTCGCCCGGCACCAGTTCGATGTTGGCGGGCGAACTGGCCGACCCCAAAATCGCCGCCAAATCGAGTTTGCGCGTCGGTTTTCCCAGCCGCGTCAGACTCAGCGCCGTCATTTCGGGCCGCTTGGTGAGGCCGCCGACCGCGCTGATCGCCTCGCTCACCCGCCAGCCTTCGCCGATGCTGATGATGCTGGGCACTTTGACCGCGCCGGTCACCGAAACCTGCTGGATATGCGCGCGCACCAATCCCACCGTCACCACCGGCTTTTTCATATACACCGCGAGCGATTTGCGAATCGCCTGCGCCGCGCCGCCCAGACTCAGGCCGCTGACTTTGACCAAACCGCCCAACGGATGCGAAATCTGGCCCGCCGAGGAGATCGTGGCTTCGGCCAGGCTGAATTCGGGATGACCGATCACCGAAATCGAAATCACATCGTCCTGTCCGAGGATGTTGGGCGCGCCGCTGCTGCGAATCGCCATCACCAGGTTGTCCTTGGCGACCATTCCGCCCATGGTTGGCGAGTCTTTGGGAGTGGGGATTTTTGAAACCGCCGATTTGGGAATGCGGGTGGGAGCAGCCTGACCAAAAGCCAGCGAAGCGCTCGATAGCAGCCAAAACGCCGGAAGCGCGGGAGAAATTTTGCGAGGGGGGAAACTCATGGTGAAAAGCCAAAGCGAGCGATGCCAACTCGCCAAGGGCGAAGTTTAAACGACGGGCGCGCCTTTTAATAGCGAATCGACGGCAGAATCGCCCGAAGTCGAATACCTGAAAACGTGCAAGCGCCGCGATTTCGCTTGGAAAATCGCGGCGCTCGGCGGTTTCGAGGTGGAGCGAAAGGTGCGGCTCGACTGGCAATTCTTGACAACGGTGAACTTAAATCCGCCGGTAAAGCGTGTCGCGCGTGCGCGGCGCGTATCCCGCCTCGCGGATCAAGCGCTCGATTTCGCTGATCGGCATCACGAAATCGGTTCCCGCCGCCGACACCACGTTCTCTTCCATCATCGTCGAGCCGAAGTCGTCGAGGCCAAATCCGAGCGCGATTTGCGCGATTTTCGGCCCCTGCGTCACCCAACTCGCCTGATGATGCGGGACGTTGTCGAGCATCAAACGCCCAATCGCCACGGTGCGCAGATAATCGAAACCGCTCGCTTTGCGCCAATTCGGGTCGCTTTTTTGAATTTCCGCGCCCAGCGGCGTGCCGTCGGGCTGAAAATTCCACGCGATAAACGCGGTGAAACCGCCGCTGGTAGTGGCAAGCGATTCGTCCTGCGCCTCGCGGGTTTTGATCAGGTGTTCGAGGCGTTCGGAATGGGTTTCGACGGTGCCATACATCATCGTCACCGTCGAATGACCGCCGAGGCGATGCCACAATTTCATGGTTTCGAGCCACTGCTGCGCGGTGTCTTTGTAGGGCGCGATGATGTTTCGCACCCGGTCAACCAGCATCTCCGCGCCCGCGCCAGGAATGGTTTTGAGGCCGGCTTTTCGCAGCCGAATCAGGCATTCCTGGAGCGAAATTTTGGAGATTTTGGCGATATAAAGGATTTCGGCGACGCTGAGGCCGTGAATCCACACCGTCGGAAACTTCGCGCCAATCGCGCCAAACAAATCCTCGTAATAGTCGATTTTGAGTTGGGGATTGAGACCGCCTTGCAGCAGAATCTCGATGCCGCCGAGATCGATCATCTCCTGAATTTTGCCGAAAATCACTTCTTTTCCGTGCGTGTAGCCCTGATTGGAGGCCGGCAAATCGTAGAACGCGCAGAATTTGCATTGCACCCAGCACACGTTGGAATAGTTGATGTTGCGCCCGCGAATGTAGGTCACGTCGCGCCCCGGCACGCTGCGTTGCCGCGCGAAATCGGCGAGCATTCCCAGTTCGTTCAGATTGGGATGGGCATAGAGGCGCGCGCCGTCCTCGAACGACAAACGCTCGCCCGCGAAAACTTTCTCGGCGATGTCATCGATGTCGGGGCGCGCGATTTGACCGGAGAAAGTGCGCGGGTCTGTCAGGGTGGTTTCCATGGGTTGTGTTGAGATTTCTTTTTCACCAGACGCCCGGCCCCGGCGCGCGCCATACGGAAAAATTATAAACGTTCTCCGCGCCGGCTTGACAATTCCGGTTTTTAGCCGGTTTTTAGCCTGATTTCGCATCGCGGATGCGCTGATAAAATTCGAGTCGGGCGCGGGCAATCGCGGCCCAGGTGTAATTTTGCGCGGTGGCTTGCGCGTTGCGGCGCAGCAATTCGCATCCCGCGGGGTCGTGCAATAACCGCTCGAAGGCGAGGACGATGGCGTCGCTGTCGCGGCGCGGCACGATGAGCGCGTTTTCGCCGTCGCGGGCGATTTCGAGCGGGCCGGGCGCATCGCTGGTGACGCACACCAGACCGCGCGCCATGCCTTCGAGCAGAACCTTGCCAAAACCCTCGCTGAGGCTGGCCAAAAGCTGAAAGTGGTAAGGCCGCAGCAAGGCGGGCAAATCGTCGTGAGCGAAAGTTTCGACCACACTGACGCGGGCGCGCACCGCGGGCGAAAAATCGCTCAACACGCGCTCGGAGGCCACGCCGGTGCCGAAAAAACCGACCTGGAGCGAGGGGTGGTTTTCGAGCAGCTTTTGCAGCGCCGGAACGCTGTAAGCGATGCCTTTGCGCGCTGCATAGCTGCCCACAACCGCGAGGCGCGGCGGCGCGGCGCGGTGATCTTCGAGCGGCAAATCGGCGAAAGCGGCGGGAATGCCGTTGCCCGCAGTCAGGGTTTTGGCGCGCGCCACGCCGAGCGCCGCGGTCGCGTAATTTCCGTCGTCCTGATTGAGCAAAATGCAGCCGTCCGAGGCGCGCAGCGAACGCGCGACCTCCCACAGACGAAATCCACCGTGATAGCAAAAGTAGAGGCGACTCAGCGGCAGCTTCCCCAGGCGATTCTCTTCCAACCTCTCGCGGTGCGCCGCGTGTTCCAGACCCGTCGAGCGCGTGATGAGCGTGACGTTGCGGGCGCGCCCCGAAAGGGGACGCCAAAAGGTGCTCCACATCCAGCTGTCACCGCTGTGGGCGTCGATGACATCGATGGCGCCGCGCCGCACGCGTTTTTGCAGGTGGCGCGCGACGGCGCCCGGAAAAAGCAGCATTTTCACCTGTTCGGGCAGACGCGGCGACAGTTCATCGAAGGAAAACGTCTCGACCTGGTGACCCAGAGCGCGGTATTGCTGCGCCAACTGCCACATCGACCCCGAAGCCCCGCTGTTTTTGTCGAGCGGGTGATGAATCGTCATTAAAATTCGCATCGAAGCCGCTATCCCCGCCCCAAAACCTTGTTTTGTTGGCTCAAAACGCTGCGTTTGAGCCAGGTGGGGCTGAGAAAATAAGCCACTACACCATAAGTGACAGCGATGAAAAACAAGGACAGCGCGGTTAAGACGGCGCGGTGCAGCAAACTTCCGCTCAGGTCGCCCGCGGGCATGGCGATTCGCATCCACAAGTATCCGATGGCAATCGAAAACGCCCACGGCAAAGCGATCCAACTCACCGGGCGCAGCACCCGTTTCATCGCGCCTTTTCCCAAAACCGTGAAAAGATACGGCATCGTGGTGGTCATGGCGACTAAATAAGCGAAAGGCACGCCATTGAAGCCCAAAAAGTAGAGCGCGGGAATGGCGAACAGCAGCTGCGCGGCGGTTCTCGTCGCGGTGCGGCTCCACACCTGCTTGACATGGCCCAAAGCCGTGGTCGCCACCGAAACCAGGCGCAGAATGACATCTGCCGCCATCGCCACCGAAAAGACCGCTAAAGCGCTCTCCGCAGGCCGCCATTTGGCGCCGTAAATCAGTTCCACCAGCGAGCCGCCACAAACCACTAAAATCGCGCTCCACAGGCCGGCGGCGAGCAGCAAGTAAGTCAGATAGCGCACCAAAATGCGTTCGATTTCGGGCAAATCGTCCTGCAAACGCGAAAAGTGCGGAAAGGAAACCACGATGAAACTGTCGGCCAGCATCAGCGGTTTGCGCCCGTTGCTGCTCGCAAAACTCAGGTAGCCCACGTATTGCGGCCCGATGAAGGCGCCCACGAAAACCGGGGTGATCCAGTTGCCGATGCTCTGGGTGATGGTGTCGGCTTGAAACGGCAGCCCGAAGCGCAAAAGTTCGGTTGCGACCGCGCGGTCGAAGGCGAAACGGATCGGCCAGGGCGCGTAAAAATAGGAGAGCAGTGTGCCGCACAGCCCACGCGCCAGCGCCGCGATGACAAAACTCCAGATTCCCAGCCCGGCGAGCGCCAAAACCACCGCCAGAAACTGATAAAGCGCGGTTTCGGCGACCTCGACGCGCGCGATTTTGTCGAAGCTGAGGGCGCGTTCGAGCTGGAGTTTGCTCATGGTGCGCCAACTCGTCAGATACAGCGAAAACGCCATCACGCGCAGCATCGACACCGCCGAGGGCGGCGCGGCGGGGTAGAACGCGATGAGCGAGGGCGCCGCCAGCATCAGAATCACCACGATGAGCGTGATGAGGGTTTGCTGCATGGTGAAAGCCACGCGCAGATCGCGCTCGCCGATCTCGCCGCGCCGCTGCACCAACGAGGGCGCGAGGCCGAAATTGGCGAAAATGCCCGAAATCGTCACCAGAAAAGTGACGATGCTGTAAACCCCGAACGTCGCCGGATCGAGGAGCCGCGCCAGCAAAATGCCGCCGCCAAAAGTCAGGATTTGCAAGATGCCCTGGCGGCCCATCATGGTTTTGATGGCGCGCCGGGCTTTGGCGTTGATTTCGCGGTTCTTCTGGCCCGGCGCGGTCGGCCCGGAAATTTCGGCGTCGATGGCAGCCGCATCGGGGATTTGCGCGGCAACGGTCGCCGCTTCGAGCCTATCTTCCCCGCTCAAGCCGTCGCTCCCCGGCGGTTCGGCGAGCGAACCGATTTCAGAGCCAGCCAGTTCCGCTTCCAGATCGGCAGCCTGCGAATCGTGGGGCGTCGGGGAATCAGGGGAAAAAGGCATGAAAACGAGCGAGCAGTCTAACCTTTGCGGCGGAGTCGGCTAAAAAACGCGCGTTTGGCTGTCGAATGAGGAGTTAACTGGCCAAAACGTCGTTGGGTCAGTCGATTATGAGCGCCATTTTAGTTTCCGCGGTGATGCCGTGTCTCAACGAGGCGGAAACCCTCGCCTCGTGCATCCAAAAAGCGCAGCACGCTTTTAAAAAATTGGGAATTTGCGGCGAAGTGGTGGTCGCCGATAACGGCTCGACCGACGCTTCGATTCAAATCGCCGAAAATCTGGGCGCGCGCGTGGTGCATGAGAGCGAAAAAGGCTACGGCGCGGCGCTTCAGGCCGGAATCGAGGGCGCGCGCGGCGAAATCGTGGTGATCGGCGATGCCGACGATTCTTACGACTGGGAATCGCTGGGCGATTTCGTCGCCAAAATCCAGCAGGGCCACGATTTCGTGATGGGCAACCGTTTTCAGGGCGGCATCGCCAAAGGCGCCATGCCGCCGCACCATCGTTATTTCGGCAATCCGGTCTTGAGTTACGCGGCGCGCGTCGCCTGCCGCGTGCCGATTGGCGATTTTCACTGCGGAATGCGCGCTTTCACCAAAACCGCGTATGCGCGCATGGCGCCGCGCACGCGCGGCATGGAGTTCGCGTCCGAAATGATCTTCAACGCGGGCCGCAACGGGCTTTCCATCGCCGAAATCCCCACCAAACTCTTCCCCGATGGCCGCACGCGCGCGCCGCACCTGCGAAGTTTCCGCGACGGCTGGCGCCATTTGCGCTTTATTTTGTCGTATGCCCCCGACCACGTTTTGCTGGCGCCTGGTCTCGCGCTGTTTGTGCCGGGACTTTTGCTGATGGCGCTTTTGGCTGCGGGGCCGACGCAAATCGGCGGTTTTTATCTCGGCGCGCATTTTCTGGCGCTGGGCTGCATGATGGCGATGCTGGGTTTCAACGTTGTGGCGCTGTGGCTCTTGGGCAAACGCATCGTGATGCGAAAGCATCCGCGCCTAGCAGAGGGCCGCATCGGGAATTTTGTCGCGGGTTTATCTCTGGAAAAACAGTTGTTTGCGGGCGCAGCTTTGCTGTTTGGCGGTCTGGGCGTGGACGGCGTAATTTTGAGTCGCTGGCTCAATAACATGGGCGCGTCGATGGAATCCACCGTGCATCCCGCCTTTGTCGCCACTTCACTCATGGAAATGGGACTGACGCTGATGTTCAACGCATTTATTCTCAATCTCATCACCAGCGAAGCCGAAAAATAGCTTCAACGCCCGCGAAATTCGGGCTGAATCGCCTCTCCGACCCAAATCTGGCCCCATTTCCCGCGTTTTTCCAGCCGCGCGCCGACCAAAACGCGCCGCGCGAGTTTGGCGTCCGCCGCGTCGCCGCGATGCACCAGTTTCCAACCCGAAGCGCGCAAAAACGCGTCGTTGCGAATCAAACTGTCGCTGTATTGGCCGCTCTTGAGGTCGATGAAAGCAAGCGAAGCGGGTGCGCCGACAGCGGGAATTTGAGCATATTCGCGCGCCAAAAACTGATGGACTTGCCACGCCTGAAACGGCGTTAAAATCAGGCCGCCCAGCAAGGCGCAAAACGCGGCGAAACGGCGCACCGAAACACCTGCCGAAACGCCTGCCGAAACGCCGGGATGGGCGCTCAAAAACACTCCCGCCAGCAGCGGAAAAACCAGCCAGACCGAGTGCAAATAGCGAAAACCCCAGCCCGCGCCCTGATCGAAACGCACGAAAAGATAGGCGACGAACGTCGTCCAAAACGAGGCCAGCAAAAGGCGCAGCCAGGTGTTGCCGCGTGCGTTTTTGGCGCCGCCCCAGCTAAAAATCAGCAGCGCGGGAACGGCCCAGACGGTCAATTTGCCCATTCCGGCCAGCCGCGCGATCCAGATATTGAGCGTGGGCGGCGCGAACGCGACGCGTAGACGGGCCAAAATATCGACCAGCGGCCCAGCCGCGCCTCCGCGCGCTTCATAAGTCAGAACGTGACGACTGGCATCGAAGCCGTTGAGAAACAGGCTCCACGTCAGCAAAAGTGGCAAACCGATCAAACCGTAGCCCAGAAGCGCGCGCCAGAACAGGTCGCGGCGGCGCCACAATAGCCACATCATCCACGGCAGCGCGAAAGTCGCGTGCGGCACCGGATTGTGCAGCAAAAGCGCGAATCCGCCCAAAACTCCGGCCCACAAAGCGGCGCTGCGCGTCTGGCGCGCTAACAGAGCGCAAAACAGCGCGTTGAACAACAGATGCGCCGGCATCGAGAAGTAGCTCGCCGCGTTGAGGGCAATGACCGGTGAAGCAACGCAGAAAACCAGCGCCCACAGCGCGATGAGAGGCGAATCGGTCATCCGGCGCGCGGCGCGGTGAATCGCCCACAAACTCAGGCTGGTCAACAACGGATTGCACAAAAACGGCACGCCCAAAAGCGAAAAAGGCGCCAGCAGTAGCGCGTAACCCGGCCAAAAAGAGGAGACGAGCGTGCCGGAGGCGTGCGCGACGTGGAGGAAATGGCCTTGAAAATCGGCGGGCACCAGCCAATTAATCAGTTCCGGTGCCGCGCGCGCGGTGAGGCGACCGAACGCGAAAAGCTCGCTTTGAAACAGCACGCTGTATTCGTCGGCGGCAAACGACCGACCGCGCGCCACCCAAAAAGCGAAAGCACCGTAAAACGGAAAAGTCGCCAGCGAGACGCAGACGATGCGGCGGTCAACCCACAGCGCGACTCGCTCAAAAAGCGCGCCCGTCGCCCACGGCGGCGCCCAGAAACGCGCCAGCAGCCACGCCAAAATCACCAGAAACACGCCCAGCCACGCGGAGCTGATGTCCTGCACGAAAGTCAATCGCCAGAAGATGAGATGGTCGAAATTTCCGGCCAGAAACCGCAAACCCACCAACGTGAGCGCGACTCCCAATGCGAGCAACAGCGCGTTGGGAACCGTTTTGAACTCGCCCGCGCGTCCAGGTAATGCGCGTTTTTCACTGCCGCCGCGCTTCACAACCGCCTCACCAGGCCGCGTTGATAGCGATTTTGGTGCATCCATTTTCGCAAGAAAACTCCTCGGAGACGCGCGGGCGGTGGTTTTTGAGGCATCAAAGTCATGGGCGTCAAAGTCATGGGCGTCAAAGTCATGGGCGTCAAATTAATCTAACAAACTCGCGCCGAATTTTTCAGAAAAGCCGGTGTGGAAGGGCCAGCGCCCGCTTCCGGTTCGACACAATGCCAACTCCGATGTCCGAAAACCCCGTTTTGCCGGAAAAAATCGCGCTGCGCCGCGCCACCGTCGCGCTGATTTTTTTGCTGATCGCGGCTGCGGTGGCATGGGTGCGCTGGCATCTGCTCGCTGTCCCGCTCGACCGCGACGAGGGCGAATACGCTTACATGGGCCAGCTCTGGCTCCAGGGCGTGCCGCCTTATCGTGAAGCCTACAACATGAAACTGCCCGGCGTTTACGGCGCCTATGCCGCGTTGGAGTGGGTTTTTGGCGCCACCACACGCGGTTTGCGCCTGGGATTTTTGTTGATGAATCTGGCGACGCTGACCGGCCTTTTTCTGCTGGCGCGGCGACTTTTCGATGCCAGATCAGCGCTGTGGGCGGCGGCGGCGTTCGCCATTCTGTCGCAAAGCGCGACTTTTCTGGCCCTGGCGGGACAGGCGACACATTTCATCAACCTTTGCGTGTTACCCGGCTTCTATCTGCTGCTGGAAGCGCGCATGCTGGAAGCGCGCAGATCGCGGCGCGCGGCGCTTTTTCTGGGCGCCGGTCTGTGTTTTGGCGCCGCGTTTTTGATGAAGCAGCAAGCGGTTTTCCTGGTGCTGGCGGCGCTGGGATGGGCGCTGGTTTCACCGCACGGCGCGCGCCGATTCGACTGGAAAAACGCCGCGATTTTCACCTCAGGTGCGGCGCTGCCTTATGGGATAGTCTGCCTTCACTTCTGGCGCAGCGGCGATTTCGCCTCGTTCTGGTTTTGGACGGTCGAATACGCGCGCGCCTACACCCAGATCGTGAGTTTGCCCGATGCTGCCACCAATTTCGCGGCCCGCATCCGCGATTTTCGGCCCGATTGGGTTTTGCTGGGCGCGGGTCTGCTCGGCGGCGCGCTTTCGAGCGCCAAAAGTGCGTCTTTTCGCGGTTTGTGGCTGGCATGGCTGGGCGGCGCCTGTTTGAGCGCGGTGCCAGGATTTTATTTTCGGCCCCACTATTTCATCCCGCTGCTTCCCGTTCTCTGCCTGGGCATAGCGGGCGGCTGGCACGAGCTACAAACTTTGTCCCCAAGGGCCACCGCGTCGGGCTGGAATTTTCAGCATCTGCTGGCAACATCCATCGGCGCGATGGGGCTGGGGCTGTCGCTTTTGACGCATCTTCCTTCGTGGGCCAGACCAGCCGAGCAATACGCGCGCGAAACTTATCCCGGCAATCCGACCGCCGAAGCCGAACAAATCGCGCACTACCTGGCGCGCGTGGCGGCGCCGGATGAGCGAATCGCGGTGGTCGGGTCGGAACCGCAGATCTATTTCGGCGCGCGGCGCCGCGCCGCGACGGGCTTTCTTTACGCTTACCCGCTCATGGAAAGCCAGCCGTTTGCCCTCGATATGCAGCATCAAATGGCGCGCGAAATCGAGCGCCACGACCCGGCCTGGCTGGTCTTTGAAAACGTCAATTGGGCGTGGGGGCAGACGCCGCAAAGCCACCGTTTCATTTTCGATTGGTTTTGGCGCTACCAAAGCAATTACCGCTGTGTTGCGATGATCGAAATGCGACCGGATGGGAGCCACTGGGAGTGGAATGCCAGACCCGACAAGCGCCTGAAAACGCCGTATCTGAGTCTCTGGCGCCGCCGCAATACGCCCGTTGAATACGCTCACTGATTTTCCATGAATCCACCTTCCGTTTCCATGAATCCACCTTCCGTTTCCATTATTTTGCCCACCTTGAACGGCGCCTGTCACTTGCGCGAGCTTTTGCCCGCCATTGCGACCCAAAACTATCAGGGCGATGTGGAGATCGTCGCCATAGATTCAGAATCGAGCGACGATTCTGCTGCGCTGCTCAGATCCCACGGCGCGCTTGTGGTGTCGATTCCCCAAAAGGAGTTTGGCCACGGTCGAACCCGCAACCACGGTGTTTCATTAGCAGGCGGCCAAATCGTGGTTTTTTTGAGCCAGGATGCCTTGCCCGTTGGATCGGATTGGTTGCGCCGACTGGTTGCGCCGCTCCAAAATGAGACAATTGGTGCCACGTTCGCCCGCCAGTTGCCGCGCCGCGGTGCCACACCTTTTGAGCGCCACGCGGCTGCCGAAATTTACCCGGCCCGCTCGCGCCTTTATCGCCTCCAGGCAGGACGTGCCATCGAACTCCAAAAGCTCTTTTTTTCCAATGTATGCAGTGCGGCGCGACGCGAGATTTGCACGCGTTTTCCTTTTGACGAATCGCTGATCATGAGCGAAGACCAATTTTTTGCGCGCGACTTGCTGTTGGGCGGCTATCAAATCCACTACAACGCGTCTGCAAAGGTGGTGCATTCCCATCACTACGACCTCCGCGCGTTGTGGAAACGCCACTTCGATAGCGGCGCCTCGCTGCACACTTTGGGAGCAGAAAAGTGGCATCGCCGCGCGCGTTTCGCTGCGCGCTTTCTGGCCCGCGAACTGCTTTTTGTCGCACGGGAAAATCCTGGGTGGTTGCTTTTCTGGCCTTGCTATGAAGGCACCCGAATTTTGGCGCTCCTGGTAGGCGGTCAGGCCCATCGTTTCCCCTTGAAATGGAATCGAAATCTCGGTTTGCATCGCCATTTTTGGAGATTTGACGGCGATGAAACCGGGTCGAAACCGTGAATCATCTTGGCTTATTGCGGCGCAGCAAATTTCCGCCGCGCCGCGCCATGACGACCAGGCCAAGGGATTGCTTGAAATGCGGGACGGGGACGTAATGCTGATTCAGAAACTGCGTCACCGGCGAAGCAGGAAAGAAATGGTCGATAATCGCCATTTCCGGCTTTGTCCGCTTTAAATCGGCGATGATGCGGTCTTGTAAACGGCGTGGCAGCGGCACGAATTGAGTTCCCACATTGATAATTCCAACCGGTGGCCGACGTTTGGTTTCAAAGTAAAGTCCGGCATCGAAACCATACTCGTAAAAGGTTTCATCGGGCAGCAAAAGCGCATCGATTTCCCTGGCTTTTTTTGGCAAATTGACAAAAAATGAGGTGGAGTATTTGCGAATCGAGATCTGATCCGGCGTTAAATTCCAATTGACCCACTGGCCTAAAAATGTTGCCGTTCCAACCAGCAAACAAAGCCTGACAACGATTTTCTGAGCCTGGACAGTGTTTTGACATTGGGAAAGACTAACTCCAACGGCAATACAAACCCAGGGCAGCCACAATTGGTAATAATGTGCGAAATAATTGCCTGGCAAAATGATGGCAACTTGAATGGCAAAAGCGCACACAACTAATACTTTCCACGCCGGATACCGATAATGGCGCGACAAACAGGTGCTTGCCAACAACAAAAACACAATGGGAAGAGTTGAAGAAAGGGAAGCTGGCCATAATCGCATCCACCAACTCAGATGGGAAGTAAATTTTGCGCTTTGGGAAGCATAAAGCCGCCCATAATCGATCATAGTAAAATGAAAAATCTCCCAACGGTTCGTGGCTGTAAAATAGGCAGCCACCGTTGCCCACACCAAAAAAATGGGTAACAAAAGCACTGCGGCATACAATAATCTACCTTGCCATCGCCTGTCCGCAGGCGGATAGAAAAAAACATAGACACTGAGCAGAATTGGAAGCACCAGAGCCACTTGTTTAAGTAATGAAGCGATGGCCCATAAAAAACCAGCGGCAAATAACATCAGCAAAGGTAGAACAAAAAGGTTTTGACGCCTCGATTCATAACATTGTCCCTGATTTAGAGAATAAGCTCGAACGAAGTAGAAAAGCGCCCAGACAAAAGCTGCATTGAGAAAAACTTCAACATTTGGTTGGTTGGCCTGTAACAACACATCTCCACTCAGCAAGGCCCAAAAAAAAGCTGACCACGACGCACTCATGCGATGGCGAGTGAGAACGGTTACAACCTGAAAAATTCCCAGGAGCGTGATAATCGCGCTGGAAACACCCAAAAGGAAAATCGACCAACGGTTATATCCCACCAGAAGCTGAGACAATGCATAAACCCAATAAATTCCAGGTGGTTTGATATCCCACAGATCCGCGTAAAGCGGTCTTCCTGATAAGAGTTCACGGGCCGTTACCGCGTAAACCATCAAATCTCGTTCAAACGGCTCATTGAAGGTCAATAGCCGAACCAGAATAATCACTCCCGCGAGTAGAACTAATATAAAAGAGGAAGACTGAAGAACCGCTTCCCATTTCTTTTTTGTCAGTCGCATAGAGGTTTAAAAAACGAGTGAAATCAAAGCCGATGTGAATTGGATTCGATTAATTCGCGCCCGCGTTCTTTCAAACTCTGCGAAGCTGTGGTGATTCCCTCGCGCTGGGTGATGCCCAGATTGGCGCTCGGCTGAATCAAATCGGCGTTCTGGTTGGAAAGCAGCGTTTCGACATCTGAGACGCCTTCCAAACCGCGCGACAGCACGTTGTAAAGCGGGTCGCGCTCGACCGGTTCGCGGCCCGCTTCGACGATCATTTCGACCAATTGGCGCGAAGTGAGAACCTGTTTGCGGTCTTTGGCCGGGTCGCGGATGATTTCGTATTCCATGATGGTGCCGTCCACGTCGTCGGCGCCAAACCACAGCGCGCTTTGCGTCACCGGCGCCGAGTTCATGATCCAAAAGCTCTTGATGTGCGGAAAATTATCGAGCATGAGGCGCGAAACCGCGATTTCGCGCAAATCTTCGACGCCTGTCGGCGCTTTCAAATCTTCTAAAGCGGTTTTTTCGGGATGCCAACTGAGCGGAATAAAACTCAAAAAACCGCCGGTTTCGTCTTGAAGTTCGCGCAATTTGACGAAATGCTCGACTTTTTCGGGCGTTTGCTCGACGTGGCCATACAAAAGCGTCGCGTTCGACTTCAAACCCGACAAATGCGCCGCGCGCGCCAGTTCGAGCCAGCGCGCCGAATCGGGCTTGGTGGCGAAAAGGTCTTCGTGAACGCGGTCGCTCATCACTTCGGCGCCGCCGCCGGGAAGCGCATCGAGTCCGGCGGCTTTGAGGTCTTCGAAGACTTCGCGCGGCGATTTTTTGGCGATTCGCACGATCTGGTCGATTTCCACCATGGTAAACGCCTTGATGTGCGCGTTGGGCCGCGCCGCCTTGATTTCCTGCAAAAGTTCGAGGTAATAGGCGTAAGGCAATTTGGGATTGACGCCGCCCACGACGTGAACTTCGGAGATCGGCACGTCGGCGTAATTTCGCACCTTTTGCGCGGCCTGTCGCGGTGTCATCACATAAGCGCGCGGGTCATCCTTGGGCTTGGCGTAAAACGAGCAAAACAAGCAGCCTTTGTTGCAGACGTTGGTGTAATTGACGTGCTGATTGCGAACCCAATAGGCGACATCACTGTTTTTGCGCTCGCGGACGCGGTTGGCAAGCGCGCCGACGACGTTCAAGTTGGGGTTGCGATATAGCGCCAAACCGTCGTCAAAAGAAAGCCGCTCGCCGCGCTCGATTTTGGCGGCGATGGCGCCCAGACCGGCGGCCTCGATTTGGTGTTGCCAGAAATTACTTTTCATTGGAAAAAGCCTTGGAATACCCCACCTTGACGCGGCCTACCGAGGCAAAGCGCGCCATTTTTCGTGCTTCAGCTATAAAACGGCACGAAATCTTAACTCAATCATAACGATAAACGTTCAAAAATAAGCGGCGCCGAAGGCGGCGAGGCGTCCCGTTTGCCCGATGCGGCGCGCATACTAGGAAGCGGGCAACAAACGTGTGAAGCGCCATTGCCTTTTGCAAGTTGGGAGGAGGTAACACCGTGAAATTTACCAACAAAATCGCTCTCATTACCGGCGCCGCCAGCGGCATTGGACGCGCCACCGCTTTGGAAATGGCGCGCCTGGGAGCGCGGGTTGCGATTGTCGATATCGACCGCCAGGCGGGTTGCGCTGCGGTTCAGGCCATCGAAGACGCGGGCGGCGAGGCGATTTATCTGCACGCCGATATCGCGCGCTCCGCCGATGTGCCGATGTGCAGGGCGCGGTCAGTCGTCTGCTCGAAGTGTGGGGACGGCTCGATATTCTGGTCAACAACGCCGGAATCATGCGTTTCGCGCCGGTGGTTTCGCTCGAAGACGCCGATTGGGACGCGGTTTTGGGCGTCAATCTGCGCGCCGCGTTTCTGTTTTCCAAACACGCCCTGCCCCACATGACCGATTTCGAAGGCCGCAAAGGTGGCGCCGTCGTCAACATTTCCAGTGTTCACGCCCAGGCCACCACGCGCCACGTCGCGGCGTATGCGGCCAGCAAAGGCGGACTCGAAGCCTTCACGCGCGCTTTGAGCATCGAAGCCGAGCCGCTCAACGTGCGCGTCAACGCGGTCGCTCCCGGCGCCGTCGATACGCCGCTGTTGTGGACGAATCCGAACTTGCAATCGGGCGAAGAAAAGCTCGAAGGCTCGGTCGCGTCGAGCGAAAGCGTGGCCAAAGCGATCTGTTTTCTGGCCTCGGACGACGCGCAATTCGTTTCAGGCAGCGTTCTCAGCGTGGACGCCGGGCGATTGGCGCGACTTTAAAAGAAATCAACGCGAAAAACGGCGCCGCAATCTATTGCGGCGCCGTTTCTTGTCCTTGAATCTCGCGCTCTGGCGCGTTTGGCGCGGATTCTGGTAGCCTTTGCGCCCAGAAATCATGAAACGTTTCAGCTATTTTACGATTCTGGTGGTGCTGCTTGTCGCTGGCCTGGCGATTTACCGCACCGTCTTCCCGCCGCGACCGGGCGGCGCGGCGTTTTCGCAACTCCCGCCGCAAACCCAGCAAAAACGCCGCGTCGAAGCGCAAAACCTGGTCGAAAACATCGAAAAAATCGCCCGCGAAGCGCGCCAAAAAGGGCCGAACCCGACCAAGAAAACCTTTGTCGTCACCGCCACGCAGGAGCAACTCAACACCCTGCTCCAAGACCGGCTGCGAACCGAAAAATTCCCGATTTCCGACCTCAGCGTCACGCTTTTGGAAGACCGGCTCAATTTGCAGGGCAACGCGAAATACAGCGGCATCGACTGGCCGGCGACGATTTCCGGCACGCTCAGGGCGCAAAACGGGGCGCTGAGTTATCAAATCGACTCGCTGGCGGTTTCGGGTTTGCCTGCACCTGCCAAACTGCGCGAAAAAGCCCAAAGCGCCATCCAAAACGGTCTGCAAAAAGCCTTCGCCAATCAAAACGGCGCCCGTATCGACGCGGTCGAAATCGTGCCCGGAAAGCTCACGGTGCGCGGTCAAACCGGCTAAAAGCGCGCTTTTCAAAGGCGGGCCGAAATTTTCCCGTTAAACTGCGCGCTTCTTCCGCTTGGCCAACGCTTTCCCTTCGCTTATGAATCTCGCCGCTTCCCTGAACGACTTCCTTTCCAACTGGCGCGTGCTGCTTTTCACCGGCATTCGCGTGGTTTTCATCGCCGTTGTTTTCGAGTTTCTGGCCTGGTTCATCGGGCGCCGTGTCGAAAAACTCGCCTCGCCCTTTATCGCCCTCGATGCCCAGCGCGACCCGAAATGGCGCGCGATGCGCCGCGCCGCGCTGCGCTCCACGCCCAAAATCGTGCTGCGAACCCTGCTCTACACCGTGGCGCTGATTCTGGTTTTGGACGCCTTCGGCTTGCAAATCCTGCCGCTTTCGCTCGCTGTGGGCAGCGTTTCGCTCTTGTTTGGCGCCGCGCTGCTGCCGATTTTCCGCGACTACGCTCAGGGCTATATTTTGCTGTCCGAAGACACGCTCGCGCCCGGCGACACGGTGCAAATCGGCGATCACACCGGCAAGGTCGAAAAATGGACACTGCGCGCGACCTGGCTGCGCGACAGCGCCGGTTTTTTGCACGTCCTGAGCAACCGCGAAGTGCGCGATGTCATCGTCCAAAGCCGCGCCGCCGCGCCGGAAAACGCCGCGCCCGCCGGCTTCGACCCGCTCGCGGCATCGCCCAAATCCGCCGCAAGCGGCAAAAAGTCGGCTTAGAATTTATTCGCTGCCCAAATCCGCCGCGCCAAAAGCTTTGGGAAACAGCGCCTCGAAGCTCTGCTCGAACATTTCGCCCTTTTCGTTGCTGCAAAAAATCCGGCAAGCGGGCGCCGCGAATTCGGCGATGAACTGACGGCACATCCCGCACGGCGGCCACGGCGGGCTGCCGTCGCTGATCACCACGATTTCGCGGACTTCAATCGCGCCCTGAGCCGCAACTGCCGCGCAAATCGCACCGCGCTCGGCACAAATCGTGGCGCCATAACTGGCGTTTTCCACGTTGCAGCCGCCGAAAATCGCGCCGTTTGCGAGCCGAATCGCGGCGCCAACGCGAAAACCGGAATAGGGCGCATGAGCCAAAGCGCGCGCCGCGCGCGCCACTTCGAGAAGATCGGGGGGAATAATCATAGCCCGCAGTTTAGATAACTTTCATTGCCATCCTGATTGCGGGCCGATAAAAGACCCGCCTGCCTAAACTGCAAGGATGCCTCGCGCACTTCTGTTAATTCTCGATTCGGTGGGCTGCGGCGCCGCGCCCGATGCCGAAAAATACGGTGACCAAGGCGCCGACACGCTCGCTCACATCCTCGCAAAATGCCCGCAAACCCAAATTCCCACGCTTAAAAAACTGGGTTTGGCCCAACTTCTTGGCTCATCGGAGCCAAACCAGGCTTCCTTTGCGATTCTGTCGCCGCAAAGCGTGGGCAAAGACACCACCAGCGGGCATTGGGAACTGGCGGGCGCGATTTTAGAGCGCGCCTTTGCGACTTTCGAGCGCTTTCCCGCCGAATTGGTGGGCGAAATCGAAACCGCGACGGGCGTCCGTTTCATCGGCAACCTCGCCGCATCGGGCACGGAAATTCTGGAAAAACTCGGTGCGGAGAGCGTGGCGAGCGGCTCTCCGATTCTTTACACCAGCGCCGATTCGGTGCTGCAAATCGCGGCGCATGAAACCCATTTTGGCCTCGCCAAGCTGCTCGAAATCTGCGAAATCACGCGCCAGATCGCCGATAAATGGCAGATTGGCCGCGTTATCGCGCGCCCTTTCGTTGGCGAAAACGGCGTTTGGACGCGAACCGCCAATCGCCGCGATTTTTCCATCGCGCCGCCGCGCACGGTTCTCGATGCGCTGAGGGAACACGGCATTCCCACCATCGGCATCGGCAAAATTAGCGATATTTTCGCCGGGCGCGGTCTGAGCCAGAGCCATCCGACCAAATCCAACGCGCAGGGCATGGAAACCATCACCGCGCGCTGGAAAAGCGGCGAGCAAGGGCTATTTTTCGCCAATCTGGTCGATTTCGATTCGCTTTTCGGTCACCGCCGCGACGTTTCGGGCTACGCGCTCGCGCTGCAAACTTTCGACACCTGGCTGGCCGGTTTTCTGCCCCAGATTCGGCCCGATGATCTGGTGATCATCACCGCCGACCACGGCAACGACCCGACTTTCCCCGGCACCGACCACACGCGGGAAAACGTGCCGTGTCTGCTGATCCACCAAAATCGGCGCGAAAATCTGGGCCATCGCGCCACCTTTGCCGATGTTTCTGCGACGATAGCGGCATTTTTCGAGGTTCCGTGGTCGGTCGGAACGCCGCTTGAGGCTTAAAATTAAAGTTCACGACTCTTTGTCAACTTGCCGCAAAGCGGTAGGCGCGACGCGTTTGGTTGGTTCGGCTCCGATTGCAATTTCAGAGGCTTTGACGGAGTAATTTCGGGGATTCTATAGCCCCTAACTCATATTAGGCTACAAGAAGGCGGCGTCCACAGCGGTTCTAAAATCGGGGAAAAGATGTTTTGTGTGTGCAATTTTGGCTTTGAGGGAGTTGCAGAGCGGTTCGATGTCATTGA
>JAABUN010003019.1_pt1 | contig 27433 bp, 33 predicted proteins | sample 5559311 | NCBI WGS metagenome assembly JAABUN01 (sample SAMN10711877, study PRJNA513370) | rock metagenome | isolation source: Antarctica rocks | place: Antarctica: Victoria Land, Siegfried Peak sud
AGTAATAACGTAAAAAGAGTAGAAAAATTAATCAATAACAGACCCATCAGAAAATTTGACTACAATTCAGCTAATGAGGTATATTTAATAAAATCAGCTGTTGCACTTATTGCTTGAACACAGCAAGCTTTTTATTTAATGTTTGGATAGTTTATCGAAGGTAGAATCCATCCATTCTTCCGGAATATTTTGCAACGCCATCTTCAACTCTTCCGCCCATTGGGCAGAAACGTTTTCCAGGTCTTTTTTCTCATACCTGTGCTCTGCCATTTTAAAGCTGCCTTTCTTATACAATACAACATCAATGGGGAAATCTACATTATTTGAACTAACCCGGGTGGAGTCAAAAGAAAGGAAACCGGTCTTCAATGCCAGCTTCATGCTTGAATCGTCATTTAGAGTCCGATTCAATATAGCCTTGCCGTGTCCTGAGTTTCCAACAACAACAAATGGGGCGCCATAACCAAGTTCAACCCAATTTCCTTCAGGATAAAGCAAAAAAAGCTTATGCTCTTCGTCATCCTTTAGCTGTCCCCCGATAATAGTATGAAGATCAAACTTAAACCCTGATTTTTCAAGGTATGCCTTGTCTTCCTGAGCAACCCTTCTCACTTGTTCGCCAAATGCATTAACTACTTTAAACATTTTATTGTACTCATCACGCCCTATAAGCTCTTTAAAATAAATAATAGCCTTATCCCTTATTGATCTTAGCCCGCTCGTCATTATAAATATGGAATATTTGTCTTTTTGCTCGGTCAATATTTTCACCTTAATACTTGTATCGGTTCCTGAAGTAATTCTTGTATCAGCAATTGCGACAAGACCTTCTTTAACTTTAATTCCCAAACAATATGTCATATGCTTATAAAAATGGGTAAAATAAGGTCTTCAATATAACTATAAAAACATTCTAAAGACAAAAGTTTAGTAAACTTAAAATAAGATAATATAGCTAACTAAATGTAATGCAAAAAAAAGAGCTCCTCCGTAGAAACGGAGCAGCCTCTAACGATTGCTTGCCATATGAAAATCTTAATATTTTTTTCTGCCTGTTAAAGCTTAGTATTATATTCGTTTTACAAAATCTAACGGCACAATTACTGCTTTTACGATTGCTTGCAATTATGCTCCTCTTTATACTTCAAAAGTACAACTCCTATAATAGCTTTTTTAACTAATTTAAGTAGATTTTATTATTGCAAAATGCAGATACTAATTTCTAAGTGCCTGATAAAGAGCGTTACAATACACATTATTTTAATTATATCCAACTCCTTATCCGGTGCACAACTATTTTCTTTTGTACTTAGCAGTATAGTAAGATTCTTGAATATTTAACTAATCCTGCTAAGTATAAGTGAACTACTTTCTGTTAGGGCTATTGCGGTATTTGTTATGTTTATTGGCTTTTCATACCTTACTCTCTACGGCCAATAATATCCAGGTAAGCAAAAGCGGGTGTTTCAAATCGGTTTTTTAAAATTTTTTATTCTCTTAAAAAACTTTTCTAATCGGGTTTCAGCTGTATCCGGCTTACTTTTAAAGAATGTCATAAAAAACGAAATATTTCTTAAGGTTTTCATTTTCCAAATAAATTAAGTAAAAACTATTTGTAATATTGACTACTGCTGTTGTTGCTGTTGCATCTCCAGATACTTACGATAAGAGTTTTTTGGTTCTTGTGTATTTTTTACGATATAAGTGAATGCAGGAGTTGCATTACTATTTGGTTGATGTCGTGGCTTTCCATGCTCTACCTGAACCGTTACTTCTAAAGTATGTTCACCTGATCCTTTGTACGTGCCTTTAACAGGAGTGCAGTCAGCAAAGCCTCTTCCCAGAGCCATTCTTACGTGCCCATCTGTTACTATAGTATTATTTGTAGGGTCTAAACCTAACCAACCATAGAAAGGTATATACGCCTCCACCCATGCATGTGTTGCGCCTTCTCCACGTACACCTGCTTCTTTAGGACAGATATAACCACTAACGTAACGAGCCGGAATATTATAGATACGCAACATTACAAGAAGTATATGGGCAAAGTCCTGGCATACACCAGCCTTTAGGTTCCATATATCTTCAATTGGTGTTTCAATGTTTGTTATTCCCCGCTGATAATTAAAATTATCATAAACAAACTCTGATAAAACAAGTGCATTTTTTAAAGGTTTCTCCTGAAGGTTTACTATGTTATTTAAAAAAAATTTTACATTTTCTGATGACGCAAAACTTTCCTGTTTTAAAAAGTCAATAAGAGCTGAGTCGTTCTTCAAATCCTGTAAATGTTGCCATTGATCTTCTGCAGACATTTCATCCATAGGCACGAGAACAGGATTAGTTATTACTTGCGCCGTCGATTGTATAATTAATTCAGTGTGGGGTCTGATAAGAGAAAATGCTCCTACTTTATTACCAAAGTAATCCTGAAAAATTTCTATTTCAGGATTATGAGAAACGGAAACCTCATGTTCCTGCACTGTAAGACGCTCATCCACTATTGGGTACAACATAATTTGATTAGTACAATCAATTACAGGAGATGCGTAAGTGTATCTTGTGATATGATTTATTTTATAAACGGGCATAAGTGTCATTATTATTAAGAATTTCCAAAGTAGTACTTGCTGAAAGAATTGGCGATACCAATAAGCTCTTTCCTTGTTTCTAATAAAAAAAGGTCAATCATTTTTGGGCTATCAACTTCAAGATTACTATACTTTACATTGTTCATTGTTTTACCAATTATAAATTCAAGCTGCTCATAACTTTCAGGCAAGCTTTCTGGTTTCAATCTTTCAAAATACCTGTTCACCTGGTTGAGGCTATACAAAAGCGAATGAGGGAAGTAAATGCTTTGTAAAAGCAGTTCGAGAACGTCGTGAATGTTGAAATTGCCTTTGTAAACCTTCATATAAATTTCAAAGGCAAAAAGAGAATACAACAAGTATCTCAAGCCTACCGCTTCGCCTAAAGATTGATGATCCGATTGCATTTCACTCAATTTAATTCGAACTATATCTGTAGTAAGAACAGCTCTTTCTAAAAATTTTCCAATATGAAGGAAAGTATAACCTTCATCACGGGTCATAGTATTTTTAACGGTGCCTGTAAATAATAATCCATGTCTGATTAAACCGTCAATTACTGAAACAGGATCCCCTATTCTTATTTGCATTTCTAATTCGGGGTTTCGTATAAAATGATAATAATTATTGAAACATTGCCATACCTCTTTAGTTATATGATCCTGTATAGCCCGTGCATTTTCTCTTGCATGCATTATATTATTATAAGCAGAAGAGTTATTCATTTTATCAAGTATGAGGTATTCGAAAACTTTTGTGGTATCCTTCTCAACAACTTCAAGTTCTTTTTTTGTTAGTTGTGTTCCATACGTATTCAATAAGGGTCTCCAGCTAAAGTTAACAATATCATCTTGTGAAGAAATATAGTTTGTACGCAAAACCTGCAACATTCCATTTGTTCTTTCTGTGTACCTTGCCATCCAATAAATAGTATCTGCAACTCTGCTTAGCATAGGCCTCAAACCCCTAAAAGGGCTTTTAAAAAAGTTTATAATTTAATTCTCTTTATTATAACAAGCAATCTCTCTGCTCCATTAGGGCCGGGGCTAGGCCAGTACCCAGGTATCTTTACTTCCGCCACCTTGCGATGAATTTACAACCAGTGACCCTTCTCTTAGTGCAACCCTTGTGAGTCCCCCCGGAACAATATTAATTCCATCTGGCCCATATAAAGCAAAAGGGCGAAGATCTACCCTACGTGGTTGTAGTACTCCGTTTATATAACATGGTGTTGATGATAAGCTAATAATAGGTTGTGCAATAAAACTTCTTGGATCTTCATTAATCGCTCTTTTGAACGTATCGATTTCTTCTTCTGTTGCACTATTACCAATCAACATACCATAACCTCCCGACTCGTTGGTTCTCTTGATTACCATACTCCCCATATTTTCAAATACCATTTTACGAAGATCCTCATCGACTAACTGGTAAGTAGGGACAGTTTTTAAAATGGGTTCTTCATTAAGATAATAACGGATCATATCGGGCACATAGGAATAAATAGCTTTATCATCTGCAACGCCATTCCCTATTGCATTTACTATTGCAACGTTTCCTTTTTTATAAGCATAATAAATTCCAGGAATACCTAAAGCACTATCAGGCCTGAAAACGAGTGGATCTAAAAATTCATCATCAACTCTTCTATAAATTACGTCAACCTGTTTTAGCCCTTTGGTAGTTTTCATATAAACATGATGATTATCTACAACCAGGTCCCTGCCTTCAACCAATTCAATGCCCATCAAACGTGCAAGTGTTGTATGTTCGAAGTAGGCAGAATTATAAATGCCGGGTGTTAATAAAACAACAGTAGGATCATTGGTATGACTGGTGCCAATAGAGAGCAAATTTTTATATAAAAGATCAGGGTAGTTCTTTACAGACTGCACATTATTTTTTGGAAGAAGGTCGGGAAATATGCGATATGTCATAGTTCGGTTTTCTAACATATAAGATACTCCGGACGGAGTGCGAAGATTATCTTCGAGCACATAAAAAGATCCATCATGATCTCTGATTAAATCTATCCCGGCGATATGTGTATAAATATCAAAAGGAACATCCACGTTCATCATCTCCCTTAAGAAGTTAGGGCACGAGTAAATAAGAGCAGCCGGAATTATTCCGTCTTTAATAATAAACTGAAGATGGTAAATATCTTTTAGAAAGATATTTAGAGCCATAAGTCTTTGTTTAATGCCGGCTTCTATGTGTTTCCATTCATTATTCATGATAATGCGGGGAATAATATCGAACGGAAAAATTTTTTCAATACCCTCTCCACTATTATAAACAGTAAAAGTAATTCCCTGAGTCATGAAAAGTTTTTTTCCAGATCGTCCTTGTGGTTCATTTCATGTACTGAAAGATCTTCTATAGCCGACACAAATTTGCTATACGATGCTCTTACCCCTTGCGCACTAAACATTTCATCCCAGATATTGGGTTGCTCCTGATAAAATTTTAAAAGTGAGTATTCCTTCATAATTAAAATTAAATTACACAAAATTAGCTTTAATAGTAAAAAAATAGAGCATTATATAAAACAAAGCACAATTTAAAAGTTAATCCATATCTACAAACTAATTATTAATAAAAATAATTAAAATATTTTATAATTTAATATGAATTTAAATTCCATTAAAAAGGGTAGTTAGGTTTAGAGTAATATTTATAACATCTACTATTTTCGGTTATAGAGATGAACCGCAACAAGCTGTTTATTGGCTGTTATAGGTTCAAGTGTTTTGGGAGTCTGGAAGAAAAAATGTTGAAAAAAGGGTAAACTGTGAATCGATGTTGTTATTAATTTTGGGGTAGATCAACTCAGGCAGTATAAAACCCGAACAGACAGCAGGGATTACCAGAATTATAAAAAAACATGTTTTAGTGCTGATTAATTTCATAGTCATTACTACGGTATTTACTTATGGTATTATTATAGGTGCAGCCCGAACTTTGTCGGAGAGACTTTATACTTTTGATGAAAGCTTTGCCATTGTGTTATTTTGGCCTTAGCGGCTTACCCTTTTCCTTTAGGCAACTAATCATATAACAGTTTATATTAAACAAGTTCAAGTGAACAAGAATTAATGTAATTATTATTGTGAACATGTATAGTAAAATCAATTCATCAATTAGGATTAATACTATTACACAAAATTTATATATCAATTATTAAAAACGAAACATGAATGCGCTGAAAGGAAATATCATCTGTAGAATAACATTGAACTAATAAGTCTTTAGCATCTGTTCCAAAAAAGGTATTTGAAACTTGCTATTATGGAATATAAAGAAATTTTGCCTCCCCCTGTTTTATCAGATTATGTACGTCATTTTTGGTATATTGAGTACATTAATGAAGCCTCTGAAAATATTCCATTCAGGATAATGGCGGATGGGTTTCCAAGTCTTTTATTTCAATATAAAAATCAATTTAAAGATAGTGAAACTCTTACCTATTCCTTTCCGGGTTGTTTGTTAATGGGGCATACCCATAATGTAAGGGATCTTGTAATTGACGGAGCTTTCGGGGTCTTTGGCGTTGCCTTATTCCCCTTTACGCCTTCCTTATTATATCAATTGCCAGGATCAATATTTGCTAATAACATTATAAGTGCGAAAGACTTATTCAGACATGAAGATAGTTATCTGGAAGAAAGGGTTGCGTTGGCTACATCTAATGAGGACAGAATACAAATACTTACTGTATACCTGATTGAAAAACTTTGTAAATGCAATCCTTTAACTGACGTACTCATTCAAGACATAGTTAAATATATTATTCAAACTAAAGGAGTTTTATCTATTGAAACTTTAATGATGTCTGTGGACATTTCAAGGAGACAATTTGAGAGAAGGTTTATACATCATGTTGGCATGAGCCCCAAAGTATTTTCAAGGATTATCCGTTTTCAAAATACCCTCAGATACTCGCCTACCGCGAAGATTAGAAACCTGACGAGCCTGGCATTCGCTTACCGATATGCCGATCAGGCACACTTCATCAGGGAGTTTAAAGAATTTTCGGGTATCAATCCTAAATATTATTTCGCCCATCAGGAAGAAGCTGCGGAAAACCTCATTCAGTTATAAGCACGGCTATTAAAAAAGAATAAGTGTCGCATTTATTCAATTTTATGGCTGGTTATCGATATAATTTTGATAAAGAGAATATAATAACCTTTATCAATACTATATGGTTTTTTACACAAGAACATTAAATGCCTTCAAACGCTTTGAATCCGGTTTTATCTGTCTGACTGTAATCACTGTTTTATCAATTGTTATTTCCTGCAATAAGATAAACAATGAAGAAGCGGCAGGGATGCTTGTACCCCAACCGCTGATAAGGATGCTAAGCTACCCCAACTACGAATACATGTGGCTAACCATGACCGTATTATTCATCTTCAAACTTTTGGCAATCCGGCAAACCCTGCCATTTTTGTTTTGCATGGAGGTCCTGGTGCTGATTTCAAGCTATTCATACCACTTAAAGCATTAGCAGATAGCTTTTATGTTGTAATGTGGGATTCAAGAGGGGCGGGTTTATCAGAAAGAGTAACGAAAGAAGAACTTTCAATAGCAAACTTTGATGAAGAAGTGGTGCAGGTTAAATCGGCCCTTGTTCCCAACAAAAGAGTAACGCTTATCGGGCATTCTTTTGGCGCCAACGTAATGGCCCGTTATACAGGAAAACATCCAAATGATGTAGAGCGTCTAATTATGATAGAACCCGGAAAGTTAGACCTTTCTATTAATGAGAATCCTAATGGTGGTGCGGTAAGTTTTATTGACGGGCAGGATTTCTTCTGGCAGAATGAGCTGTTATCTTCCAAAGATCATGCTTCAGCAGATTATAAAGCAATTGCACTTTTACCTAAATCTTCCCGAAACTGGACCTGTGATAACTCGATTATTGAAAACTATCCATTTTGGCGATTTGGTGCTTATCACTATTATATTGTTCAGCAAAATACCTTTCAGCTTGCTAAAGATTTTAACTGGGCGGAAGATATAAATACGTTTGATCGTTCTATAACCATTCTTGCCGGAACCTGTGGCGCCGAAGGAGAAGAATTTCAAAGAAAAACCAATGTAAAGACATTGCCCCAGGCTGATTTTAAAGCTATACCCGGAGCAGGCCATATTACATTATTTACAGACTTTGCTAAGGAAACCGTAGCAGCTATCCGAACTGCATTGCATTAATTAAACAATATTTTCATGATGAAAATTTTCAAAATAACTATCGCTTGTATTACCTTAATTATTGGCAGTCACTTAAAAAGTGAGGGTCAGTTTTTAGCCGCACCAAAACAGTTGGTTTCTAAGAACCAGGTATTTCTGAATTTGGGTTTAGAACCGGAAATGGTAACTACAATAGGCTTTGCACATCTAATCGGAAAAGGAAAAACGTTTAACATACATCTTGGAGGTAGTTTAAAGTTGGCGCCTTTATTAATCACAAAAGGTGCCTGGCGGGCAAACTTTGCATCTTTTGCACATTGGAAAATGAATGAGCATTGGAGAAGTCTACTTACTTCAAATATTTATTTGGCGCACGATCATAATCGTGCAGGTATTATAGATGGTTTGGGATTTGAATTACGGGCTACCCCGGCTTATTACGGAAAAAAATGGGCAAAAGGTTTTGATGCAGGATGGCAATACACACTGTTAACTCATATAAAACATTCAGAAGAAGCTAAGAAGACATTCGATGAACGTTACCCAGATGGTACTAATGGCGTACAGGGTCCTAAAGATGGGTGGTATGCTTCAACGGCAAGTAGGTTTAGGGTAGGATTGACGGGGGCCACATCAATAAGCAATTATGTAACGCTGCAGTTTTCAGGAGGAAGCCTGTTCGCTATACAAAAGCAGGGAATACTACTTGGCTTTGCTCATGCACAAGTTCCTGCTTATATAGACGTCTCGTGTAGATATAACTGGTAATGAAAATAGCAGGATTTCAAAAAAACCACCGAAGTTGATAAAACATAATAAATTATCCACTATTACAAGTTGCCCTGAAATCCTTGCATTAATGCTAAGCTCTATAATAATTGGCCCTTATAAGAGTTTACAAGGTATGATATAGTTTTTAGAAAAAGCTGACCTGTCTTCATTCCTAATGTCCTTAATTATTTTTGTACTAAATTCTATTTTACCTTGTTATTGTTACAAGTGTGGTAAAGCTAAAATATTCCTCCTCGAATTATATATTTCATATCATATCATTTATTACGCAACAGCCGCTTCTTTATTATACTTATTTCTATATTCAATGGGCGATAACCCGGTAATCTTTTTAAATATAGTTCTAAAAGCTTTAGTATCAGAATAACCTACATCGTACATCACTTCATTCACATTTTTGCTGCTGCTTTCAAATTGCTTTTTTGCAGCTTCTATTTTCACTCTTTGTATATATTCGGCGGGTGTATTATTAGTAGCTTTTTTAAATCGTCTTTCAAAATGGCGTCTTCCAATCGCATATTTCGAGGCTAAATCTTCTATCAATATTTTTTCGGTTATACTATTTTCAATAAACTCCTGGGCTTGCTTTATAGGTTCATCTTCGTGCTTTTTTTGCCCGTTAAACATAATAAAAGGCGATTGGCTTTTACGGTCAATTTCCAATGCAAATACTTTAGAAGCTGTGATGGCCATTTCACGGCCTGCATATTTTTCAATAAGGTGTAGAAGAAGACTCCAATAGGAAGTTGCACCACCGCTTGAGTAGAGCCCTTGCTGTTCGGTAACAATTCTTCCATCAACAAGGGTTACTTCAGGAAACATCTCCCTAAATTCATTGGCTGTTTTCCAATGGCTTGAACATTCCTTTCCATTTAGTAGACCAGTTGATGCCAATAAAAAAGCGCCGACACAGAGACTCGCTACTTCTGCACCTGTTTGATATTGCTTCACAATCCAGGGGTTAAAATCTTCGTTCAATTTCAATGTCGTTTTAAAGTCACCACTCAATGCAGGTATTATTATCAAATCAGTTTTCTCCAGATCTTGTAACAATACATCAGCATGAATAGTAAATAACCCTTTATTTAACTTCACCTCATTTGAAAGCCCCACAAGCTGCACTTTAAATAATGCAGGTTTACCGGATGCCTCTAAAAAATCATTCACACCAGTAAACATAGTGCGGGGGTCAACTATGCTTGCTAAAACCGCCTCGTTAGGAACAAGAATAGATACATGCTTCATCATAAAATGTTGATTTTAGTCTTTGTGAAATATTATTTGATAAAAACAATTTCATCACGGGTTGATATAATAGCTGTCTCACTATAGCTCATTTCACAAAATAAAGGTAAGAAACAAAAAAGTCGCAGACAACCCTTAACAAGTCCTTTCTGCACCCCATCAAATTTAGTTAACCGGAATATTTTTGTGTAAACAAAACAAAATTTATTAATAATCAAATTGAATAAAATGAAAAAGACAAAAATTGCAACTGCATCGGACAATCAAAAAAAATCAAATGCAGGAGGACAAAAAATCACTGCAAACTTGTGGTTTGATAATCAGGCTGAAGAGGCAACGAAATTTTATACTTCTATATTTAACAACGGTAAGATTGGAAGAATAAGCCACTATGGAAAAGAAGGATTTGAAATTCACCAAAGACCTGAAGGAAGTGTTATGACTGTTGAATTTCAGATAGAAGGACAATATTTCGTAGCGCTCAACGGCGGGCCTTATTTCAAGTTCAACGAAGCAGTATCATTTATTATTAATTGCAATTCTCAGGAAGAGGTTAACCACTACTGGGAAACACTTTCTGAAAGCGGTGATGAAAAAGCACAAATGTGCGGCTGGCTGAAAGATAAATATGGTGTATCATGGCAAGTTGTGCCTGTAGTTTTGACTGAGCTGATAAGTGATCCGGACCTTGCAAAATCGGGAAGGGTTATGACAGCAATGCTTCAAATGAAAAAGATTGATATAAAAACTTTAAAACAGGCATACGAACAGAAATAAACTCAATATTGACAAGGAATATTAAAACAATTATTTTAATCACTAAAAACAATCTAAAATGAAAAAGACAAAAATTATCTACTGGACAACGACAATAATCATATTTCTGTTAGAAGGCGTTATGCCTGCATTAACATCTCAAACAGAACTTGCCAAAGAAGGCATACGACATTTTGGTTATCCCGAATATTTTGGTAATGCTTTTGTGGTTTTTAAAGTTCTTGGCGCATTGGCATTGGTTATTCCTAAAATACCAAATCGTATTAAAGAATGGGCATATGCGGGTTTTGCTTTTGATTTCATTTTTGCCTGTATCAGTCATTGGGCAGTTGATGGGTTTGGCGGACAAACGCTCTTTCCTCTTTTCGTCCTGGCAATTCTTATTACTTCTTACATTTTTAATGAGAAACTTAAGAAATATAAAAACGAGAGTAATTTAACCTTTAAAACAAAAAACTATGTCATTTCAAGCATACCTCAGTAACATCAAAGAAAAAACAGGTAAGGGGCCTGATGACTTTAAAAAACTTGCTGAAAAAAAGGGGTTTGTGCAAGATGGTAAAATTAAATCCGAAGTAAAAGCTGGTGACATTGTAAAGTGGCTTAAAGAAGACTTTGAGCTTGGGCACGGACACTCAATGGCAATTTATGCTTTGCTTAAAGGTGCAAAAAACGAAAAGAGCACATAACAAAGCCAATCAAAGCCAAAAAACAACTCTGCACAAAGTGTTGTTCAAACAAAAATTATTTAATTATTAAAAACTATTAAAATGTTAAACGAAGTGAAATCCCGCAAAGCGGGAAAAAAGACAAAAATTATCTCCTTGATTTTTACCGGCCTGTTTGCATTTATGATGCTTGGTCCTGCTATACCTGATATATTTTCTGTTCAGGTGGCAGTTGAAGGTTTTCAAAAAATGGGTATGCCTGCGTACTTGCTTCCTTTTCTTGGAATTGCCAAGACGTCAGGTGTTATTGCTATACTTATTCCAGGCTATCCCCGCATTAAAGAATGGGCTTATGCCGGGTTAGTGTTTGATTTGTTGGGTGCAACCTATTCAATTATAGCATCAGGTCAACCGCCAGCTAATTGGATGTTTATGGCTCTGCCAATTATTTTGGCAGCAGGCTCTTATACCTGGTATCACAAAAAATTAAAAGCAGGTGGTTTTTATAAAAAGAGTGGATCAGAAAAGCAACTCAATAAAGAACTCGTTACTGCATAACCATGCCTCCTTACTTAGATAGTACCTGGATACTTCATCCGAAAAACAGTAAAATCATTTATAAATTAAACGAATGTCAACCATGAACTTCTCAAAAATTTCATTGCATTCAACAATACTATTTTTATTATTGCTCGCTTCACTTCACATAATAAAGCCTGAGATTAACCCGGCATCGCGGTTTATAAGCGAATATGCAATAGGTAAAAACGGATGGATAATGATGTTAACTTTTTTTGCCTGGACTTCTGCATTTTTTTTTTTTTGGTATTGCGTACACATCTTTAAAAATGTTTCAGGCAAAATAGGATTAGTATGTCTGCTTATAAGCAGTGCCGGATTGTTATTAGCAGGCATTTTTACAACCGGCCCCATTACTACTGAAATACCAACTACAAGCGGTACACTGCACAACCTCGGTGGTACACTGGGTATGGCCATGCCTTTATCCGCCTTATTTATTTGTATTTCAGTTTTTAAAAATCCGGCCTGGGCTCCTGAAAAAAAGCAGATATTATGGGCTACAATATTTACTTTAATGGGCTTTGTTGTTTCTGCCGGAAGTTGAGGTTATATATATTATTTAATATCACAAACAATGAGAAAGGTGGTAGTATCAATGAATGTTACGTTGGACGGCTTTATGTCGGGCCCGGACTGCGAACTGGACTGGCATTTTAAAAGCTGGACCAGCGAGATGGCGGAAACTTTATGTGAACAATTAAACAAGGCCGATACAATTTTGTTCGGGAGGGTGACATATATGGCAATGGCGAGATACTGGCCTTCTAAAGCGATGGACTTGTCCTGCCCAAGAGAGGATTTGGCATTTGTTGAAATGATGAACCGCTATACCAAAATTGTTTTTTCAAAAACGTTGGAAAAAGCAGAATGGAATAATTCGAGATTAGTTAAAGAAAATATTGCAGACGAAATAGTTAAGCTGAAAAAGCAGACCGGTAAGGACATAATTATATACGGCAGCGGCAAAATTGTATCTACTTTAATACAATTGGGGTTGGTTGATGAATACCAGATTTGGGTTCATCCTGTTCTTTTGGGAAAAGGAAAACCTTTATTTAAAAGTTTACAGCATAGGCTGCGCCTGGAATTGTTTAACATAAAGACCTTTTGTTCGGGAGTCGTGTTACTTCTTTATAAATATAGACCAGTGCGTAAAAAATCGTATAATTAATAAATCAAATTTAAATTAATAACAATTAAAAATGAAAAAGTTAGAATCTAAAATCAGCATAGCCTCAGGTCAGCAAAAAGTGTGGGAAACAATGCTTTCTCACGGTACTTATGAACGATGGGTAGCCGCCAGCTGGCCAAACACACATATGAAGGTGAGTGGAAAGCAGGATCAAAAATAAAATTTATTGGAGAAGATAAGAGTGGCACTCTCGCGGAAATAACTGAACTAAAACAATATAACAACATATCTGCACTACACACTGCAGTGCTTAACCCTGGCCGCATCGAAGACCGATAGTGATGTTGCAAAAGGCTGGATAGGCACAACCGAAAGTTATTCATTTACACAAAACAATGGTGAAACAGAATTGAAGATAGAAATTAGTACTAAAACTGAATGGGAGAAAATGTTTTCTGATGGATGGCCAAAAGCGTTATCGGCTTTGAAAACAATATGAGAGGGCAACAATTAGAACGTAATGGAACTGAATAAATTCATTGCTGACCTTTATGTAATATTTAAAGCAATCAACAATGAAATTATTACTATTTTTCTGCTTTATTATTATTATTATTATTAAATAACGGTGTCTTGTTATCGCCAAATTAACAACAGGCAGTTGTCATTTAACCTTTAGCGGTAACCTGGCCATGTGTTTAATGTTATGCTTCACAGCGCTCGGGCACTTTATGTTTACAAAAGGAATGACCATGAGGATGCCTGAATTTATCCCTTAAAGAAAGAGCTTGTTTATTTTACGGGCATTGCAGAAATAGCTTTTGGTGTGGCATTACTTTTTCCCTACTTCCGATATATTGCCGGAATTATTCTTATTGCCCTTTTTGTTTTGATGATACCGGCTAACATAAACGCAGCAATCAAACATATTAATTATGAAACTGCCACTTATGACGGAAAGGGAATTAGTTATTTGTGGCTTCGCATTCCCATGCAAATATTTTTTATCATCTGGGTTTGGTATTTCTCTATCAACAAATAAAATAAATATTATGAACAATAAACTGAATATTTATATTACGTTAAAATAAAAATCGGACAAGACGCTCATAAGTTGCAGGACTATTTATACAAATGCTGGTCATCCAAATAATCTATACCATTTGTCTTCAAATAACTTATTCCACTTGCTGATAAATTCATATTAAGGAACAAGAGATTCTCCATCTTTTGAAAGGAAGTATTTCACTCTATATGGCTTTAGCGACAATACACTTTTTTTTTACCAGCTTATCTCTTTCCAGTTCTTTCAATCGCTGGCTTAGCATTTTTTTAGAAATTCCCGGCAGATCTCTTATTACATTATAGCTTTTCTTGGCAAATTGGTGAAGATGAGAAAGAATAAGCAACTTCCATTTTCCACCAATAAACCCAACCGTAACATCTACCGGACAAGTGTATGTTTTTTTATTTAGCCTTAATCATAATCTCATTTTTGCAAAAATAAACAAACTATTCAGCCCTGCTTTTTGGTAAGATATTGTTGCGAAGGTTGCAACCTCTCAATTTTGCAAATCAATAATACTTATTCTTACAAAAAAAATTAAAAAAATGAGCAATAAGAATTATTCAGTAGAAATTATCAGGTACAACATTTCTCAGGATGAAATGAGCAATTTTGAAAAGGCTTACACTGAAGCTTGCAAGCATTTACAGGCATCGGAATATTGCTTAGGCTACCAGGTCATTCATGGAAATGATGAACCAAATCATTACATTGTTATCATTCATTGGACTTCAAAAGAAGAGCACATGCAGGGATTTAGAAAAAGCGCTGAATTTATGCCCTTTTTTAATTTGGTAAAGCCTTTTTACAATAATATAGAAGAAATGAAACATTATGATTTGACACCTAATAAATGGACAAGAGAGTAATTTTGTGGTTATAAAAACTTTCTTTGTTATATGAATGAGCTGGTGGAAAAAAATGAAAGGTTAACTGAATTGTTTGGAATAAAAAGTGGAAATTTATCTTTCAATTAAGCAATAATTCAAGAGAATTTCTTGCTGCCGATGTCTTAAAAATTTATACGACTATAAAAAGAGAAAAGATATTAAGATAAGAATCATGAGAGAAAAGACAACTATTAACAAATAATAGAACATAACAATATTGAAGGAAAATCTAAGAATTTGTAAAATAGGGCATAAATATTACAAGAGCAGCAACTGCCCTACTTGCCCTGTCTGCGAACAAGAAAGCAAGCCGGAAAGCGGTTTTCTTTCTTTGCTTGCGGCTCCTGCAAGACGTGCATTAGAAAGCAAAGGCATAATGACTTTGCAACAACTATCCAGGTTCAGGGAAGCCGAAATTTTGGAATTACACGGGATGGGACCAGGCTCAATACCAAAACTTCGAAGCGCCTTGGAAGCAATAGGACTATCTTTTAAAGAATAATTATCAGCAAAGACAAATACCTGAACCTTGCAGGTAAGCTTAATATAATCCACAGATGAAGTATTCCACTATAAAACCTTCGGAACGACTTACAGAACTTGTGCGGTTTTTTTGGGTGCTTGAAAGCGCGCAGCCTTATACACATTATTCGATGGCAGACGTTTGTCCTGAGCTTATATTTCATTATAATGGACAGTTTGATGAAATTTTTGACAATGGCAAAGTAGAAAAATCATTTACATCAGGAATTCATGGACAAACTAATTCGACACGTAAATTTCATATAGACAAAGGCTTTGGTATTTTTGGTGTTTATCTGTTTCCACACGCAATTCCTTTCCTTTTTGGGGTTGCGGCTACTGAATTAACTAACCAAATGCCTAATCTTAATGAATTATTGGGATTGGAAGGAAGCGAGTTGGAGGAAAAGATTATGCTTGCCAAAACTCATGACCAGAGAATAAAAATTGTTGAAGATTTTATTGACCGTAAACTTTTACTAAACTACAAAGAGCAACTGCCTGTTTTCAATTCTATAAAGACCATTATACAAAACAAAGGATTGATAAAAGTAAAAAAAATAGCCAGCGACCACTTTCTATCAGAAAGGCAATTTGAAAGACAGTTTCGGCAATTTTCAGGATTTAGCCCCAAACTTTTTTCCCGTATTGTGCGCTTTCAATCTGCTATGGCTCAATACGGAAATAAAGAAAAATCACTTACCAAAGTTGCATTAGATTGCGGATACTACGACCAGTCACATTTTATTCAGGATTTTAAAGAATTTTCAGGACACCATCCAAAACACTATTTTTCAGGAACTTCAGATGCAACAGTCTGGCGTGATTAGAATGTCGGATTTTTCCAATTTTATAAGCCCGCACGAAAATAATTTTGAGGCATTGTTTAAAAACTAAATTTTATAAAAATGGAAATTCCAAAAGGACACCAGGCAGTAATGCCGTATCTGATGCTGCCAGACGCAAACAAATTTATTGAGTTTACAAAGAAAGTTTTCAGTGCATCCGAAACATTTAAAAGGCTAAGAGAGGATAACAAAAAAATAATGCATGCTGAAATTCAAATCAGTGGAAGCACTATAATGTTTTGCGAAGCCACAGAACAATGGAAACCGCATACAGCAAACATGTTTGTATACGTTACTGATGCAGATGAAACCTACCAAAAAGCAATTGACAATGGAGCAACAACTGTAATGGAACCTGCAAATCAGGACTATGGGCGCAGTTGTGGTGTAACAGATCCGTTTGGAAATATATGGTGGCTAACATCAGTTCAATAACAACCGATACCAAGCCTGCCTTCAACGTTACAAAAATGGCATTGCAAACATCTCGTAAATAAACAACAGATGAAAGCTGAAGGCGAATTAGTTATATTCGGTAAACAGTGGGACGAAGCTATGGTTAGTAATGATGTGGATGAAATAGAGAAGTTCGTGTCAGACGATTGGGTAATCATCGGTACAGAAGGTGGAATAACCTCAAAATCAGCATTTCTGAAAGGAATAAAGTCCGGGATATTACGCATAGCAGAATAGATTCAGATCAAGTCAGCGTTAAAATACGGAAATACAGGGGTGGTTACAAGCCGCGGCACCTGCGCCGGAGTATAAGGGTAGCTTTTCGACTTGTACGAATGGCCAACAAGTGTTTTTGTACGTAAAGAAGAAAAATGGAGCTGTTCGAAACAGGATTGTTAGATGCAGGTACAGGAACGTTTATCAAAACCGTTTTAAACTGTCGTAAACACCCCTCTAAATTGTCTTTTCTACACCTTGTTAATTGCAATTACGGTTCGTAAGTTTGAACCTGTAAATACATTCGATAATATTAAAAATAAAAACCATGGCAAGTACAAGCACCTATTTCAATTTCCATGCTTTATCAGACGGTGGCAAAGTAACTATGGAGCTACAGGTATGTTCGGGGGTGATTATTATGGAAGTTGTACAGCTAAATTCAGTGTAGCATGGATGTTCAACTGCCGGGAGAAAAAATACTAAAATTCTAATTAACGCTACATCATGACAAATATAGAACCCACAATTACAGTTGAAACAACTGTAAAAGCAACAGTACAAAATGTCTGGAAACTTTGGACAACACCTGCTGACATTATGAAATGGAACAATCCTTCTGACGATTGGCATAATCTGCTGGTTGAAGTTGATCTGAAAGATGAAGGCACGTTTTTATTTCGGATGCAAGCCAAAGATGGCAGCGAGGGTTTTGACTATTGTGGCAAATATGATAAAGTAAAAACCAATGAGCTTATTGAACTTACAACATCTGATGGCAGAAAAACAATAAATACATTTATACCCGGTGGCAATGAAACAATTGTAACCGAAACTTTTGAAGTAGAAACAAAAACTCCCATTGACATTCAAAGAGACTTTTGTCAAAAAGTATTAAACAACTTTAAAAAATATGCAGAGAATAAAGTAAAATAGTGTCTGCCGGATACTTCGAACCCATCAGGTAAATACGGGACTTAAAAGAAACAATTCCTCCGCTATTTTTCTGCACATGCATCAATGGCTGCCTGTAAGGCTTTTGTAGTAACTGCCTGACCATCTGCAATTGCTCCATAATTATTTACCCAATATTGTTTTTTATTGTTGGACATTTTCTTGCACCTGCATTTTTCACCCAATTTAAATTAACCGATAACCCGGCTAAAGAGTTTAAAGAAGCAAAACATAAAACAACTATTGAAAATAAAAATCCTCGTAATTTATTCATAAGGCTATTTGCATATAAAAATGTAACAAGAACGTTCAACTTTTCAAATTCACAGCTTCAATGGAACCCTTCTTTAAGCCCCTTCAGGGGTTTGGGGTATCAGTTCTGAAGGGCGAGGCAGGTAATCCTGCTTTATTAAACAAATTCGGCTTTGGAATATTTCTCAATGCAAAACGTACTGCCACCGGCTTATTTACCTGCGGACTTGATACTACTACTTCATTTCCTTCAATTACAGCTTTTGCCGGTACGAAATTTTGGTCATCTCCTGCAATGGTAAATTCTTTTAATTCGTCACCATCTTTTGCTATTAAGCCTTTGTCAACATAATCAAACTGAATTCTTATTTTATCATTCTCCTGTTTCATTGATTTGTATAAAGGACCTGAGTAAACCATGTCCTTTTTGCCATACTCATTATACAATGCCCATAAACTCAACCGCTGACCGACTAACTTTTTATTCCGTGGATGTATGTCTGATGAATCACCATTATCAGTTGTAACGACTACCCCCGTATAAGGAACTGTTCGATAAGTATATAATTGGGCTTCCCTTATTTCAGGTTTCTGGCTTCTGTGAGGTGATATCTGAACAAAGTAAAAAGGAAGGTTTGCTTTTTTAAAATCCCTTCGCCAGTTATTGATCATTGCCGGAAATAACTTCCTGTATTGATAAGCTCTTTCGGCATTGCTCTCACCCTGGTACCATATAACACCGCGTAAAGTATACGGTATCAAAGGAGCTATCATGCCGTTGTATAATTTATATGGAGACTTGTTATGTGTAGGACCAATTGGTTGAGGAGGAGCAGCAGCTTTATTTTTAGATGTATCCTGCTTCCATCTTTCGTATGCAACTTTATATTCTTCTGAAGCCTTTGGAAAATTTTCTACCTGCTCAACATATCTTGTAAGAATTGGTTTCAATTCTTCATCAGTTTCAAGAATTTCTTTCTTTGTCCACGACTCTGCAGGAGTGCCACCCCATGTTGAATTGATGATGCCAATGGGATAGCCAGTAGCATTCTGAATTTCTTTTGCAAAGTAATAGGCAACAGCAGAAAAGGTATCAACTGTTTGTGGTGAACACACCTTCCATGCGCCAACAAAATCCGTTTGAGGTTCATCTGCTACTTTGTTAGCAACATCAATCATTCGAATATTTGGAAAGTTCGCCTCTTTTATTTCTTGTTGGTAGTTGATAACACCTGTGTAAGATGGGTTATCCATTTTACCAACAAAAAACTCCATATTCGATTGTCCTGATGCCAGCCAAACCTCTCCTAATAATACATTATCAACCCTTATTTGATTCGTTCCCCCAAAAGTAATTGTATAAGGACCACCTGCTTTGGTTGTGTTTACATAAGCTAACCATTTGCCACTCGCCTCTACAGTAACATTTATGATTTTGTTATTCCAGCTTGTTGTTATTGAAACCTTTTCACCCGCATTTGCCCAACCTCATAAAGCCACTTTGCTTTTTTGCTGTAATACCATGTTGTTGCTGATGATTGCAGGTAGCTTAATTGCTGCATAAGAATATGACCAGGCAATAAGAAAAAAAGGGATCAGTAACCCACCAAAGGAAGTATTCTTCATTTTGCAAGCAATTTTGATAACGAAAGGTAAAATCAGATGAACGAGTGTCTGTCCTGTGGTATCCTGTGATAGGTGTTTTTATAAGAGACTCCGGTTTTTTTAAACGCAGAGTTTCAGGAGGTTTTCGCAGAGAACCGCAGAGTTAATAATTGTTTACAACCCTTTTAAACAGTTGCTTAATTTCAGCACATTACTTTACATTCTGAAAGTCTCAAATAAGTTCGCATCTGAGCAAGATAAATATCCTGGCCTTTGTCTCTGTGTTTTCTCTGCGTGCATTTTTTAACGGTATAACTCTGCGTTTAAATTTTCTACTAATTATGCAACCTGATTAGTCACAATAAAGTTTAGAACAATCCTCAAAATCTTACTTTATTGAACTTGTACCCTGTAGCATACTGCGAGGAATGATTTTTTACAATTGAGCAAAGTACTTTCGTGATTTACTAACGACCTTGATTCTGTATTTTAAACCAGAAATTTTATTATTATGATAAGAAAAACTTTTTTACTTACTACCCTTATTGCTTTATCTTTTGTCGCATCCGCCCAGGAAATAACCTTACCTCTTTGGGGGACAGGTAAAATTCCAAACTATCAAAAAACAGATGAAGTTGAAAAGTGGGATTCTACTGATGCAGTTAGGGTTAGCAAAGTACAAGCTCCAAACATAGCAGTTTACCTGCCGACAAAAAAAAGTGCAACAGGCCAGGCTGTTATTATTTGTCCTGGTGGTGGATACAGGATTTTGTCGTACAACTGGGAAGGAACAGATGTTGCCAAATGGCTTAACTCAAAAGGCATTACTGCTATTGTTTTAAAATACCGTTTGCCCGATTCTAAAAGTAATATTGTTTCTCACCTGTCTCCGCTGTTAGATGCCAAGAGAGCCATACGAATGGTGCGTTTCTATGCTAATAAATGGAACATTAAGAAAGAGCGGGTAGGTATTATGGGCTTCTCTGCCGGCGGTCACCTTGCCTCCACTTTAGGTACCCACTTCGATAATGGAAACACAGGTTCTCCTGATTCCATTGAGCAATTTGGTTCCCGTCCTGATTTTATGGTTTTGGGATACCCCGTTATTACCATGTCAAAAAGCGTGATGCATTCAGGCTCAAGGAACAATTTAATTGGTGAGAAACCAACTAATGAATTAATGAACTTATACTCCAATGAATTACAGGTAACAAAAGAAACTCCCCCAACTTTTTTAGTTCATGCCACTGATGATAAAGCCGTTCCTGTTGAAAACAGCTTACTGTTTTTCCGTGCGCTAATAGAGAAAGGCATACCTGCTGAAATGCATATTTATCCAAAAGGCGGACATGGTTTCGGCCTTGCACTTGGCATAGGCTCAACAGAAAGCTGGACAGACCGATGTATTGATTGGTTACGGTCTTTGAATAAGTAAATACTTCTCAATTATTTTCTGCAAAGACAATATCATCATAATGTTTTGAGTAAAATTTTTTGAATATTATTTGAAATCGTGGTATCCTTAATTGTACTTTTACCTTAATAAGCGTGAGAATTTAGAAATATTGCTCTCTTTGACTATATTTCTACAACCTATTCAATTAAGTTATAAACTTCCGCCGGGAAGCTGTTCCACTTTTATTACGTGCCTTCGCCTGGCACCCAACCGGCTGATGTCCCTTATGCAAGAACTGTTGTTGGAAACAGTTGTCAAGTTAAGTCTATTTAAACGTTTTATCTGATCCTATCAGATTATTTCAAAGCTGTTTTAGGCTGTTGTTTATATTTTGCAGTTCTGCTATCGTTGATCACTCCCTTCCAGTTAAGTCCGAATGCAAAATCGTACTTGTTACCTTCTGAGTCAATATGACTTTCCATATCATGAGGTACATCCTCCTTTTGCTCTTCAACCGTTTTCATATTTGCCGGCATTTGCACTGGTAAAAGTGCTGAAGGCTCTGCCGCACCTGAAACAATATCGAGTAACGCCTGGTCCTGTACTCCGAAAGATGCTATGATGCCTCCTACTTCTTTTTCAAATTCAGCCACAACTGCAGGATTAGAAAGAGCCAGTGAAACAATAACCGGTTTAGTGCCCATTGCAGCTTTTGTATTAAGAATTGTTTTTAAATCAGCACTGTTTGCAGCGGTGACAGTTTTGCCCTTATAAGAACGGTTAGTATTAGTTGGATCAACCACAGGATCACCTGCAGCAATACTTTGTGCCCTGGCATTTTCTGCTGTATATAGTCCATACTGCAGGCTGATAGGAACATAACCGTTGCCACCATTTTCTTTGTCTTGTTTATCATAGCCCACACCACCATTTGGTCCTTTTACAAACACCAGGGCTACATCAGCTTTTGATGGATCTTCAGTAACATTGAAATATTTTTTTACCAAATCAAGATTTACGGGGTACTCCAGCTTTTCAGGAGTAGCGTTGCCAAACCAATCTCGTGCCGCCGGGGTAAAACGCTTTGGGATATAAACTGTCTTTCCTTTTTGCAGGGGTAACACCTTTCCTTTATTCTTTAATAAAACGATAGATTTCAATTGGGCATCATAACCTGCTTTCATATACTCAGGTTTACCTACAGTTTGTGTTGATGCTTCAGCATTAAGGTAAGGATTTTCAAAAAGTCCAACCTGGAAAATGTTTCGCAATAAACGAACAGCAGATTGTTCAAACCTTTGCCGCATAGCAGCTTCACCATGTTCTTTTACACCCATTTTGTAAGCTTCCAATACCGGATCTGCTGCATTGTTGCCACCAAACTGGTCTACACCTGCCATCAAGACTTTGTAATGCCGCTCTGCAACTGATAATTTTTCTACTCCCCATGATTTACCGGCAAAAACATCAGGCGTTTTTCCTTCATCGGCTGTTATAAGCCAGTCAGTGCATACCACACCGTCATAGCCATATTTGGTACGCAATAAATCAGTAATAATATATTTACTAAAACCGTTGCCTACGTTTCCCCCATATTTTTTATCCTGCCCGTAGGAGATGGTATAATAAGGCATTACTGCTGCTGCTTTTCTTGTCTTACCTGCTAATTTAAAAGCACCATTTATAAAAGGCGTTAATTGAGTCTGGAAGTTGTTTCCCGGATATTCTGCAAACTTACCATAAGCAAAGTGCGCATCTCTGCCACCTTCTTCAGGACCACCGCTTGGCCAGTGTTTTACCATGGCATTGACACTGTGAAAGCCCCAGCCATCTTTTATTTCTGCTTTTCCGGTTGATGTCTGAAAGCCATCAATATAAGCACGGGCCATATCTGCCGATAACTGCGGGTCTTCACCGAAAGTACCGTTAAGGCGGCTCCAACGTGGTTCAGTGCCTAAATCTACCTGCGGAGAAAGTGCTGTAGCAATACCAAGTGCACGGTATTCTCTTGCAGCTATTTGTCCGAACTTTTGTACCAGCGCGGCATCAAAAGTAGCAGCCATTCCTAATGATTCCGGCCACATAGAGATAGTTCCCCCGGCGCCTGCATTGTATTCTGTACTGGCTACCGCGTTGTGGCGTGGGTCAGAACTATTATTAGCCGGAATGCCTAAACCTAACCCTTCAACCAACGCTTGCATATTATTGTTCCAGGTTGCAGCTATTGCAGGAGTTTGCACACGGGTAACCAGGACATGCCTTAAGTTATCATCAGTCAGGAATTTCTTTTGCTGGTCAGTTACATCAGAGGCCTGAGCACCACTTTCAGAAAAAGGTTTTCCATTGTACGTTGCTGCACCAAACCCTCTCGGAGCAGCAGGTATAGCCTGGTGACCGCTATAAAGCATCAGGCCCGCTATCTGCTCTACGGACATTTTGCTTGCTAAATCTTTAGCTCTTACATCTATTGGTAATCGCCAGTCTTCATATTTATCCAGCTTACCGTTTTTATTGAGGTCTTTAAAGTTTAGGCCACTAATAGTAAGAACTTTTACACCTGACGCAGGTGAATAGCCCAAGGCAGGACCATTCTTGTTAAAAACAGTTTTGAAATTTGCCCCGCCTGATGTTTTATCAGTTTGGGCTGCACTTTCGCCAAACGCACTCATTAATAAAAATGCAGTTAGAGCACTTTTTGAAAATCGGGAATAAAATGTTGTATACTTCATTGTGGAAAATTATCGTTAGATGTTATAGGAAAGATTGTATTTGTTGAGTCAGTTATCGGACAGCATCGAAACAAAGGAGGTATCGTTAAATGTTGAAGTTAGTCTTAGTCGTACGTAAGCAAGAGAGAAAATACCCAGGGATAGAACAAGTATTTTTTTTCATAAAGATTGAATTCTTAACACAGTAACAGGATTAGTAAAATGTAAATTTTATGGATTTTATTTGGATTCTTTTTGTATTGCGACAAAAGTGCTTTTTTCTGCGACCAAATACAAGAGATAGCAGTCGTGTTGGAGCCTCACTTTCTTTTGACGGAACGTTGAATAACGGCGAATGGTATCATTGCGGACTAAGTTCAAAAGGTGACAGCACTTACGAAGTATGGTTGCGTGTAAAGTAACATTATAGTAATTGGAATTAAATGCCGGGCGCACTCTCTTTTGCTTAAAAGCTAAAAAATTTTCCCTTGTTGTCTTTGAAATTAAACATATTAAAAGTATATTACATTACGGTATACGCGACAAAAATCTTAAAAAGCGAAATGAAAAGTGTTGACTCAATAGCGACTTTTTAGGAGTGACAGAGTGACGGAAAGCAAAGCGTTAGCGGCAATAAAGTTGACTCTGTGTGTTGATTTAGTAGTTGCACCAAAACGGAAATTCTGTATGGGAAAAAGAACAATCATTTTACTTCTCGTTACTGGTCTTTTTAGAATGGCCGAAGCACAGAAAGGGGAAAAAAGCATTGCTGGCGGTCTTCTGCTCGCTTTTCCTGAAAATACGAATATCATTTATATGGATAATCGAACCTGGAACACTGGTGTGGGCTTAGAAGCTATTGGTCAGTACAACTTTACTGAGAAAAGTGCAGCCCTCTTGCAACTCCAGCTTACCCGCTTTACCGGACGCGCCTACTATTATCCAGATACACATTTTCCTGCTGCTTTTATGAGTTTGTCTCTAAAAGGAGGATATAGGTACCAATTTACGGCTTCAGGATTTTACACAAATGTTTTTGCAGGTGTTGAGTCAGGAAATGATGGTTGGTCTATACCTGCTGCATTGGGATTTGGCAAACGGTTTACGGTGAAGGACGTCTACTTTCTTGATGCCGGGATTGACTACACGGGAGGTTATATAAGGCGATACAACATAAAACTTGTATTTAGTCTTCTAAGAAGACCTAAAGTAACTTGATGATATATATGAAAGTAGGCTGCCACTAACAAATAAGGCTCCAGTCTGCAGGCGGGCCTCGACGGTTGAAGCGCATGAGGGTCTCCATTGTTTCCTTTTTGCAGCAGGGGCACTGCCTGGGGTTGTAAAGTATCGCAGCGGATTTGGAGGCGGTCTAATGATTATTGAAACAAGCGCCGCATTAAAATTGATAGACAAGTATTTTAAAAATACTGCAACATGAAAAAGCGCAAGAATGAACTGGATGTAGATTTTATTGGTGATGGTCGTTCATTAACCAAAGATGAAGAAAAAGCAATAAGTGAATTTATCAAAACTTCGAAAGAACGTAATAAAAAGCAAGATGCTCTAAAAGCCGGAACGTCTTCAAGGAAAAAGGTTAACACTTAATCCTGACGTTATCTAATGCAACAGAAGCACGAACCGCTAACTGTAAAAACATTAACCGACACTAGGTTTCAATGGGCTGCAATTAACCCGGAAACAAAAGAATTCTTTGGAACAGGAGGCGGAACTTATACATTTAAGAATGGAAAATATACCGGGAACATTGAATTCTTTTCAAGGGATAGCAGCCGTGTCGGAGCTTCACTTTTTTTTGACGGAAAGTTGAATAACGGCCAATGGCATCATAGTGGCCTAAGTTCAAAAGGTGACAGTATTTACGAAGTATGGTCACGGGTGAAGTAACATTGATTAATTGGAATCAAATGTAGGGCGCACTCAATAAGGGTTAAAATATTTTTCCTTGTTGTCTTTTAAGTTAAGCATTTCAAAGTATATTACATCCCGCTTTACGTAACAACAATCTTAAAAAGCGAAAAGAAGGGTATTGATTCTCAATAGCAATTTTTTTAGGAATTACTAAAAAGAGAACGTAAGCGGTAAACCTATCAAAAAACGTAAAATTTATCTCGGAAGAAAATCTATAAAGCTATTTCGTACGTTTGAGTTATGACATTCTATGTTGACACTTCAGTTTGGGGCGGACACGAAGACGAGGAATTTGAAGAATGGACCATTCCTTTCTTCGAGCAAGCAAGACAAGGACGATTTACCATTATTCTTTCAGACGTTACATTACGCGAATTGGTATCAGCTCCGTCACGGGTGAGACAACTGACACAATCAATTCCAGAAAAATATTTAGAACTTGTTTCTTTGACTGAAGAGCAGGATAATCTTGCACAACAGTATATTAAGGAAGGAGCTTTGACACCAAAATTTGAATCTGACGCTCACCATATTGCTATGTCGACAATTTTAAAAGTTGACAGCTTAGTAAGCTGGAACTTTAAGCACATGGTAAATTTTTTTCGGATTAAACAATACAACTCAATAAATCTTAAATTTGGTTACACAACCATTGACATTAGAACACCTAAAGAAGTGACATATGGAGACGATAAATAAAAAAAACTTTAAGGCGGTTGATTTCATGCGTAAAGTAAGAGAAGAGTTGAGCAAATTATATAATACTGACAAGAAACGGTATTTTAAAGAAATTAGAAAAGCGATGGAGGACTTTAAGGCAGCACGAAAACAGGCAAACTCTTAAGTGGTTGGCTATGGCAGGACGAGACTACTTTGAATATAGTTTCTCAAATAAGCTTTATATCAACCAGGGTGATGTAATTCTTCTATGATGAGTTTCTCTCATCGGTGGTTAGGATTATTTGCTATTAAATCAAGTTCATTGTCAATAGCAGCTTTTCGACTTTCAGATAGTTCAAATCGGTGTAGTTCAAAATCTTCAATCGCTCCGTCTTTTTTTAGCAGTTCTATCAAAGAGACAACATAATCCTTTTTGGCGCGTATATGATATGTTTGCAACATATTAGTAGTTATAATGGTAAAGTTAAGCTTCTTGTATTATACTAAAAAAATCGGTTGGTTTTGCCAATGTACAGGTAAAAACAGCCTTCTGCAAACTCAATTTTTTACCGTTCCCCTTCCTGATACCATATTTGCTTTCAGTCGTCCTGCGGAAGACTGAAAGCAGCAGGGGAATGTATAAGTAAAAACAATTTGTAACGTCCTTAAATTTTACCGGACACAGTCCTGCTAACATTTTAGATTTAAGTGTCCTCCAGAACACTGTCTCGTCCTAAGAAAAGTTTACATTTTTGAGAGATAATCCTGCTTTAAATGTACAGTTTAAGTTTAGTACTAAAATAACTTTACAATTATGTTTACCGGGTGAAGCGGAAGTAGGCTCTGCTGAGGAGCAACCTGCCAGGAATAACCCGATGACCGATGAAGTATTTCATAATGGGTTTGGCACTTGCCAGGCCCTTTTTTATGTGATTACTT
>JAABUN010003020.1_pt1 | contig 27416 bp, 24 predicted proteins | sample 5559311 | NCBI WGS metagenome assembly JAABUN01 (sample SAMN10711877, study PRJNA513370) | rock metagenome | isolation source: Antarctica rocks | place: Antarctica: Victoria Land, Siegfried Peak sud
CGCGGCGTGGTGTCGAGCAGGTCGGCACCACCGGACCACCTCATCGATCCCCTGCGCGGCATCGTCGACCACCACCGCGAGGTTGTAGGCGAACGCCCCGTCGTTGCGGCGCACGACGAAGTCATCGACCCTCCCGCGCCGAGGTCCCATGATCCGGTCGTGGAATTTGATCTCCGTCCCTCCGGCGCGCACGCGCAGCGCAGCCCTGCGGCCGGCGTTCGACCGGCGGGCCCGCTCCTCGTCCGATAACCGGGCGCAGGTACCGGGATAGGCTCCGTCAGGCGACAGGCCGTGCGGGGCCGAGACCGCTTCGCGGATCTCGGCGCGGGTGCAGAAGCACTCGTACACGAGGTCAGCTGCGCGGAGGCGATCCACGGCCGACTCATAGACCTCCGTGCGCTCTGATTGGAATTCGACCGTCCCGTCCCAGTCGAGCCCGAGCGCCGCCAGGTCTGCGAGCTGGCGCTCGGCAGCCCTGGGTCGGACACGTCCCGAGTCCAGGTCCTCCATCCGCACGAGGAATCGGGCACCGGCGAAGCGCGCGAACAACCAGGCCAGCACGGCTGTGCGCAGGTTGCCCAGATGGAGGTCGCCGGTGGGGCTCGGCGCGAATCGGCCGGCGGGGGGCAGGGCGCTCATCACTCCAATGATGGCTTCGGAAGGATCACGGCGTCCCCCGTCGAAAATGCCCTCCGCCATGCCGAGGACCGTCACGATGCCGCCCGCCGCTCAGGGCCACCAGAACCTGTCGTCGTACATCACGTCGCGCTTCGACGAGTTCTCCCGCTCCCAGAAGGACGTGGCGCAGTACGTCGTCGACCATCTCGACGAGGTCGCCTTTCATACCGCCGAGGAGCTCGCCCGCCGCGCTTCCACCTCGTCCTCGACGGTCGTGCGCTTCTCCCAGTCACTCGGCTTCGAGGGCTTTCCAGAGCTCCAGGCCGCGGCACGCGACGAGTACCGCCGGCGACCGAACGGCCCGCACGGCATGGAGACCGTGTCGCCGCTCTTCTCGCTCGACCAGAGCCCCTTTGAGTCAGCGGTCGCCGCCGATCACGTCAACGTCGAGGAGACGGCGCGCAGGATCTCGCGTTCCCAGATCGATGCGGCCGTGGAATCCGTCGCGACCGCTGACCGTGTGCTGATCGCGGGCACGGATCAGATGGCGTTCTTCGCCTCCTACCTGCGACATCTCCTCATGCTGCTCGACGTGCGTGCGGAGATCGCCGCCTCACCGTCGCAGGAGGCACTCTCCCGGCTGGGTCGCATCGACGAGCAGACGCTGGTCGTCGGCTTGAGCGCGGGTCGCCCACACCCACTCGTGGTGCGCGCCATGAAGATCGCGCGACATCGCCGTGCGGGAACTCTGGCGATCGTGGACGCGACCCTCTCGGAGGTCTCCAAGCTCGCCGACCGTACCCTCTACTACTCGTCGAACTCGCCCGCGTACGTGCGATCCCACGTCGGACTGCTGTCGTTGCTGCAGGCGCTCGCGTACGGCGTCTACGCCCGCGACGCGGCGCAATACGACGACCGCATTCGCGCCTTCAAGCTCAAGTAGCGGGAGAAACGGCTTCTCCTCGTCGGGGGTGTAGCGTCCGCCTCGGTAGCCACCCACCGAGGAGGGGATGCTCATGCCATCAGATCTTGCCGTGTTCGCGGCACCCGGACGATACGTCCAGGGTCGGGGCGCCGTCGCGACGCTCGGATCTGAGCTCGAACGGCTCAAGGTCGCAAAGCCGTTGATCCTGCTCGATCCGGGGGTGCGCGACGTGATCGGGAGCGCCTTCACGGGGCTCGCGGATGCCCGGGTCGTCGATTTCAGCGGCGAGTGCTCGCCGGGTGAGATCGACCGTGTCGCCGCGATCGCGTCCGACTTCGGCGCGGACGTCGTCGTCGGTGTCGGTGGCGGCAAGGCACTCGACACCGCCAAGGCGGTGGCCCATCCCGCTGACCTGCCGCTGGTCATCGTGCCGACCATCGCCTCCACCGACGCCCCGACCAGTGCCCTGTCCGTCATCTACGACGATGACGGAGCGTTCCTGGAGTACCGCTTCTGGGGCGGCAACCCCGACGTCGTCCTCGTCGATACGGACGTGATCGCGAAGGCTCCGGTCCGCTTCCTGGTCGCGGGCATCGGTGACGGGCTCTCGACGTGGTTCGAAGCCGACGCTTCGTCTACGACGCGTGCGCCGGCGATGGCGGGTGGAGCGCCGCTCCAGGCCGCGCTCACCTTGGCCCGTCTCTGCTATGACACCCTGCTCGAGCATGGCGTTCCCGCGCGCCAGGCGGTCGAGCGCAAGGTCGTGACACGGGCGGTCGAGCGGGTCGTAGAAGCCAACACGCTGCTGTCGGGGCTCGGCTTCGAGTCCGGCGGGTTGGCGGCCGCCCACTCGATCCACAACGGCCTCACCGTGCTGCATGAGACGCACGGGTTCTGGCACGGGGAGAAGGTCGCCTTCGGTGTGATCTCGATGGTGGTGCTGGAGGGCCGGCCGACGGCCGTTCTCCAGGAGCTGGTCGACTTCTGCCTCGAGGTCGGCCTGCCGGTCACACTCGGCGACCTCGGTGTCGACCCCGACGAAGTGGATCTCGGCAAAGTTGCCGAGGCGGCGTGCGCCGAGGGCGAGACGATCCACAATCTCCCGTTCGCAGTGGACGAGGCGATGGTGGTCGACGCGATGCTCGCGGCAGACGTGTATGGACAGGAGCGCCGGGCGCTGCTCGAACGCTCGCGACTGCTGCCGGAGGTCGCCGCGTAGCGAGCCGGAAGGACGAATGGCCGCGGGGGAATTGGCCTCCGCGGCACGGGTGCCGCAGCTACAGTCACATACATGCGCGATCAAGCCACGTTCCGTGTCAAGGCCGGCCTGGCCGAGATGCTCAAGGGCGGCGTGATCATGGACGTCGTCACCGCCGAAGAAGCCAAGATCGCCGAGGACGCGGGCGCGGTCGCCGTCATGGCGCTCGAGCGCGTGCCATCGGACATCCGGCGAGACGGCGGAGTCGCCCGTATGTCGGATCCCTCGATGATCCGCGGCATCCAGGAGGCGGTGACCATCCCGGTGATGGCCAAGGCCCGGATCGGCCACCTCGCCGAGGCCCAGGTGCTCGAAGCCCTCGAAGTCGACTACATCGACGAGTCCGAGGTCCTCACTCCGGCCGACGAGGCCAACCACATCGACAAGTGGGCCTACAAGGTCCCCTTCGTGTGCGGAGCGACGAACCTCGGCGAGGCGCTCCGGCGCATCGGCGAGGGCGCAGCCATGATCCGTTCCAAGGGGGAGGCCGGCACCGGGGACATCGTGGAGGCGGTCCGTCACATGCGCCGCATCCGCTCGGAGATCAAGCAGCTCAGCGTGATGGACGAGGCCGAGCTGGCCACCGCGGCCAAGCTGCACCAAGCCCCGCTGGACCTCGTCCGTGAGGTCGGCCACGCCGGTGGGCTGCCCGTGGTGCTCTTCTGCGCCGGCGGGATCGCCACGCCGGCGGATGCCGCCCTGATGATGCAGCTGGGCGCTGAGGGCGTCTTCGTCGGCTCGGGCATCTTCAAGTCCGAGGATCCGGCGGGCCGCGGTCGCGCCATCGTGGAGGCGACCACGCACTATCAGGATCCCGAACGCGTCGCCCGAGCCTCTGAAGGGCTCGGAACGGCGATGGCCTCGCTCGAGGCGCGCAAGCTCGACGAGCACCAGCTCCTCTCCAATCGCGGCTGGTAGCCCGTGGGTTCCCTGGTCGGCGTGCTCGCCCTCCAGGGGGACTTCGAAGCGCACGCGCGTGTCCTGACGGAGCTCGGCGCGAGGGTGCGCGAGGTGCGGGTGCCCGGCGACCTGGAAGCACTCGACGGGCTCGTGATGCCGGGCGGCGAGTCGACCACCATGACCCTCGGGATCGAGCGAGAGGGTCTCGCCGACCCGCTCCGCGAACTCGTGCGCGCCGGCACCCCCGTGCTCGGTACCTGCGCGGGAATGATCATGCTCGACCGCGAGCATCTCGGGCTCGCCGACTACACCTGCCGTCGTAACGCCTTCGGCCGGCAGCTGCACTCCTTCGAGGAGGATCTCGAGATCCCCGGGATCGAAGGGCGGGTGACCGCCGTGTTCATCCGCGCGCCCTGGATCGAGTCACACGGCGACGACGTCGAGATCCTGGCGGCTGTCGACGGCCACCCGGTGGCCGCCCGTCAGGGCAAGCTCCTCGTGATCTCGTTTCACCCGGAGATCGCGGGGGAGACCCGGGTGCATGAGCTCTTCCTGAGCGGCGTCTCATGAGCGACGACGCCGTCCTCTACTTCACCCGTCACGGAGAGTCGGTGGCCAACGCCTCAGACAAGGCGGGCGTCAGACGCCCGGCGGACTCCGATCGCCTGTCTGACCGCGGCTGGGAGCAAGCCCGTGGTGTCGGCCGGCGTCTGAAGGGGATGGAGCTCGACCTCATCGTCTGCTCGGACATGCGCCGGGCGCGCGAGACGGCGGCGGGCATCGCCGAAGTCCTCGATCTTCCCGTCGAGGTGGACGCGGATCTGCGCGAGGTCCAGCAGTCAGACGCCTTCGAAGCCGCCTCGCCGCACTTCGGCGACACGGGCAACTTGAACTGGATGCCCGACCATCCGACGGACTTCGCCGAGCCCGGCGCCGAATCGTTCGACGACATCGTGACGCGCGTCCACGCCGTCCAGGAGCGCCTCACCGAGCGCGCGAGCGCGCAGCACTTCGTCACGGTCAGCCACTTCGGCTTCCTGCACTTCTTCCTCGGAGCGGTGCTGTTCGGCGAGGCCTTCGGCCCCGAGCATTGCAGGCCGCTCTACAACGCGGGGCACGCCAACACGGGGATCTCGATCTTCGAGCGACGGCGCCGCACGATGGACAGCATGGTGTTCGACGGTTGGAGCCTCACCACCTGGAACGACCAGGCACATCTGTGAGTCACACCACGAGGCCGTGACGGAGGGTGTTCTCGGTCACCACCCGCGGCTCGACGAACTGCATGAGGTAGCCCGGACCGCCCGCCTTGGTACCCGTCCCCGACAGGCGGTTGCCGCCGAAGGGCTGGCGTCCGACCATCGCCCCGGTGATCTCGCGGTTGACGTACAGGTTCCCGACCGGAGAGCGCCCGACGACGTAGTCCACCGTGTCGGGGTTGCGCGAGAAGAGCCCGCCGGTGAGCCCGTACGGGGAGGCGTCGACGCGGTCGCACGCCGCCTGCATGGAGGCGACGCGCTCGATCGCCAGCAGCGGCCCGAAGACCTCCTCCGCGAGGACCGCGGAGTCGGGCGGCAGATCGATCGCGACGCTCGGGGTGGCGAACCAGCCGTTCTCGGGGACGCCCGCCGCGCGGGCGGCGATCCGTCCCGATCGCTCGGCTTCGGCGACGTATCGCTCGACTCGCTCCTGGGCTTCGCGCTCGATGACCGGCGGGACGTCTGAACCGAGGTCTGACGCCTGGCCGACCTGCAGAACCTCCACCGCGCCCGCCAACCGCTCGACCAGGCCGTCGTGCACCGCCTCGTGCACCAGCACGCGAGCCGCAGCCGAGCACTTCTGCCCGGCGTAGCCGAACGCCGACTTCACGAGGGCTGGAACCACCTCGTCGAGGTCTGCGTCGGCGTCGACGATCACCGAGTTCTTGCCGCCCATCTCGGCGATCACCCGCTTGAGGTGCTTCTGGCCGTCGCGTACCTCGGCCGCGGCGCGCAGGATCTCGAGCCCGACGGCGCCAGACCCGGTGAAGGCGATGGTGTGGACCCGGGGATCGGCCACCAGCGCCGCGCCTACGTCGCCTTCACCGGGCAGGAAGCCGAGGACGCCGGGGGGTACGCCGGCGTCACGAAGGGCGTCGACGAGCACGCTCGCGCACCCCGGGGCCTGTTCGGCGGGTTTGAGGATCACCGAATTGCCCGTGGCCAGACCGGCGGCCACCATTCCGCATGGAATGGCCACGGGGAAGTTCCACGGCGAGATCACAGCGACGATCCCGCGCCCGGCCCAGCGCAGTTCGTTGCGCTCCCCGGGCATCTGCAGCAGCTCCGAGCCGTCGTCCAGCGCGATCGCGCCACGGGCGTAGTACTCGAGGAAGTCGATTGCCTCGCACACATCCGCGTCGGCTTCGAGCCACGGCTTGGCGGTCTCGCGGACGGCGAGCGCGGCGATCCTCAGACGGTCCCGTCGCAGGATCGCCGCAGCACGCAGGAGGATCGCGGCGCGCTCGGAGACCGGCCGATCCCGCCAGCCCGGCGCCGCGTCACGGGCGGCCTCGAGCGCCGCGTCGACGTCGGCCGGGGTGGCGACCGCAGACCGTGCCACGACCCGCTCGGGCGCACCCGGATCAGTCGACACCAGTGCGTCATCCGCGCGCGAGCCTTCGCCGACTCGAACGGGCACGGAGAGGGGGAGCGTCGAGTCCACTGCCGCCAGCTCGTCGTCGAGCGCGGCGCGCACGGGCGCGCGGCGGAGCTCGAGCACCGGCTCGTTGTGAAACGGCTCGAGCATCAGAGGGCGGCGGCCGGCTCACCGAGCGGCGCGGCGGGTTCCTGCCCGGGCGGAGCCAGCAGCTTCTCGACCGCCGCTCCGCGCGCCTGCTCCTGGAGGAACGAGTCGTTGCTCGTGTTCTCGAGCAGACGCCGCACCAGGTACGCCATCCCGGCCACCAGGTCTCCCACTGGGCAGTATGCGCGCACCCGCATCCCGTGGGCGGCCAGCGCTTCCTGAAGCGGATCGCCGAGGCCGCGGAGGATCTGCAGCTCGATGTCCGTGTCCTGGCCGCCCGCCAGGCGGTTGTAGGCAAGAGCATGGGACACCGAGCGCAGGTTGTGGGACGCGATCGCGACCCGCACCCCACCCTCGCGCTGTGCGTCCACCAGTCGCCGGGTGAGCCCCTCGAAGTTGCGATCACAATCGGCCTTGACCTCGAATACGGGCACGCTCCAGCCGTGCTGCTGGGCGTCCACGACCTCGTGATCCCAGTAGGCCCCCTTGACGAGCCGCACCGTGAGCGGATGCTCACGCTCGGCTCCCGGCCCCGCGCTGCGCCATCGGAGGATGGTGTCGAGCGACTGCGGCGAGTCGCGCAGGTAGGCCTGCAGGACCATCCCGGCCGACGGGCCATCGCGGAACTCGGGCTCTGACAGGAGCTCGAGGACCAGCTCGAGCACCGCGTCGCGTGAGTCCATCGACTCCATGTCGATGTGCAGGTGGGCGCTCACGCGATGGGCGTGGCGCAGCAGCTCGCGCAGGCGCCCGGCGGCGTCGCGCTTGCCGCGCTCGGGGGCCTCGGCGCGCAGCAGCGGCGTGAGCGCGGAGACCTTCACGGAGAGATTGGCTCGTGCCAGTGGGCCCTGGGGATCGGATTGAAGCTGTGGTCGCTCCGGCCAATCGGACGCCGCGCGCGGGAGGATGTCGAGCGCCTGGGCGCAGCGTTGGGCGTAGCGGTCGGCTTCCGCCTGGGTGACCGTGGCTTCGCCGAGCAGGTCGACCGAGCTCGCCACGCCGTCCTTCCAGAGGCCACGCAGCACCCCGAGGGCGGCCTCGGGGCTCTCGCCGATGATGAAGCGATGCGCCATGTGCTTGACCCCGGTCGCCGAGGCCATGCCGAGCGCCCGTCGCCCAGCGCGGCTGTTGCCCATCTTCAGTGCGGCCGAGACGGGCGGCGGGACATCGTCGAGCTCGCCGAGGAAGCCGGTCAGGTGGCGCGCCAGATCGTCCAGTGAACGGCAGGCCGGCACGACGTCGACGAAGCGGAACAGCGCGGCCTTGAGCTCCGCGTCAGCGGAGGCGAGATCCATCGCCTTGGTGTCGAGTGCCTTGAGCGGATGCCGGGCTTGCGACGGCAGCGAGGCGGCGAGCCGCGACCCGACGGTGAAGATCTCCTGCTCGAGTGCGCGTTCGTCCATGCGGCAAGGCTACCCCGCGCTATGAATCCTTCATGCGCGTCGCGGTAGCCGCCGACGAGGACACGGGAGTCGCCCGCCTGCTCGTGGAGAAGCTCCGTGCCCGCGGCCACGAGCTCCTGCTTCACGGAGCGTTGTCCGTGGACGAGCGTACGGACTGGGCGTGGGCTTCGGAAGCCGCCGCTCGCGACGTCGCGGAAGGCCGCGCACAGCAGGGCGTGATCTGCTGCTGGACGGGGACGGGCGCCTCGATCGCCGCCAACAAGGTGCCGGGCGTCCGCGCTGCACTGTGCGGAGACGCGGTCACCGCCGAGGGCGCCCGACGGTACAACGACGCGAACGTCCTCGCCCTCTCCCTGCGCACCGTCTCGGCGGCGATTCTTTCGGAGATCCTGGACGCCTGGCTCGCCGGGGAGCCGTCAGCCAACGCTGACGACCGGGCCAACGTCGCCCATCTTGCAGAGCTCGAGCGCCCAGTGTGACGCTGCGCCGACGGCTTCCCCATTCGATCGGGGCCCGGGGGGCTGGCCGTTGGTCCGTGCGAATCGCAAGCCGGGGCTACCCCACGGGTAGCCCGCGGTAGCCATTCGCGGACGGACCGCGTCGAGGACAGCTCGAGCTGCCGGACCCCCGGCGAAGTCTCCTTCATCGCCCTGCCGCCCGAATGGTCTCGAAGCGCACGACCCCATCGTGCTCCACCTCGACCACTTCGGCGCGCTCGAGCAACATGTCCACGTGTCCGAGCACTTCAGAGAGCGTGAGATAGGCCTGCGTCACCGCGACGTTCCCCCACAGCGCCTGCGCGATCTCGTACGCCGAACTCGGGCGCTTCGCGATCAACCCGCCGATCTTCCGAGCCCGGCGCTCGTGCATCGCGAAGCGCTCGTCGATGAGCGTCGCGTGGTCGGTGATCGGCTCGCCGTGGCCGGGGAGCACCAACTGGGCCGGCATCGCACGCGTTTCCCGCAGCGACCGCATGTAGGTCCGCAGGGCGTGAGGCCGGTCGTCGTCCGGCGATCCCGACTTTCCCCCGAGGGGTCGCGAGAGGAGCGGGTTCGAGGAGATATGGGCGATCAGGTGGTCGCCGGCCAGCAGGACGCGGCGCTCCTCGTCCCAGAAGACCGTGTCCGACGGGGAGTGCCCGGGCCGGTGCAGCACCTGCAGGGTGCGGTCGCGGAACTGAAGCGCAGAGCCGTCCACGAGCGGGCGATCGACGTGAGCGGAGCCGCCCCACGCCCGGTAGGACAGCGACACGGAGCGCAGGGCGGTGACGACGTCGCGCGGGATGCCGTGGTGGAGCATGAGCGCTTCGGCGAGGACGTCGTCGCGTTCGGCGACGGCACCGAAGTCCTCCATCAGCGGCGCCAGCAGATCGAGTGCGCACACCTCGGCGCCCGAGCGCCGGACGAGGATGTCGACGAGCCCGAGATGATCGATGTGCTGGTGGGTGATGACGATGCGCTCGAGATCCTCCACGGAGTGCCCGTGGGCGGCGAGCGCCTGCTCGAGCTCGTCGAGCGCCTTACCTGAGTTCGGTCCGGTGTCGACGAGCGTGAGCGGCTCGTCCTCGATGAGGTAGCAGTTGACCCGCCCGACCGCGAAGGGCGTCGGGATCGCCAGGCGATGGATCTGGTTCACGGGCCGCTCAGCCGCGGATGAGTCCGAGCACTCGGTCGCGCTTCTCCTCCATGTCCTGTACTGACACGAGGCTCTCGAGGCACAACCGGAGCAGCGGCTCGGTGTTGGAGGCACGGACGTTGAAGTGCCAGTTCTCGTAGTCGACCGACACGCCGTCGAGCCGGGTGATCTCGCCGTCTGAGAACTCCGAGGCGAGCTGCTCCATCTTCGCCGCCGCATCCTCCACGTCCGAGTTGATCTCGCCCGAGATGAAGTAGGTCGAGTAATAGGGCTCGAGAAGCTCTGAGAGCGCCTTGCTCTCGTGACCGAGGAGCTCGAGGATCAGCAGGGCCGGCACGGTCCCGGAGTCGGCGCTGTAGAAGTCGGCGAAGTAGTAGTGGCCCGAGACCTCGCCTCCGAACACTCCGCCCTCGTCGCGCATGCGGGTCTTGAAGTAGGCGTGACCGACCCGATTCATGAGGGCGCGCCCGCCCGCCCGCTCCACCGTGTCGGCCACGGCTCGCGACGCGCGCACGTCATAGAGGATCTCCGATCCGGGCCGCTTGCGCAGCACGGACTCGGCGAGCAGCGCGGTCATGAAGTCCCCGTCGATGAAGCGGCCCCGGTCGTCGATGAAGAAGCACCGGTCCGCGTCCCCGTCCCAGGCGATGCCGAGGTCGGCGCCCTCCGCGAGGACCTTGTCGATGATGAACCGCCGGTTCTCAAGCAGGAGCGGGTTGGGCTCATGACCCGGGAAGTTGCCGTCCGGCTCCCAGTAGGTCGGCACGAGCTCGAGGTCCTCGAGGCCCTCGAGGATCGGGCCCACCATAGGTCCGGCCATTCCGCTGCCGCCGTCGAGGACCACCTTGAGTGGGCGGATCGCGGTTGCGTCGATGAACCCGAGCGCCCGCTCGCGGAACTCTTCGGCGACGTCGACTTCCTCGACGGTCCCTGCCTCGGCCGCCGGCTCGCCCAGCCCCGCCTCGATCTCCCGCCGGACGTCCTGGATGCCCGCCTCGCCCGAGAGGGCAATGGCCCCCGCCTTGACGAGCTTGGCGCCCGTGTAGGCCTTCGGGTTGTGCGACGCGGTGCACATCAGGCCGCCGTCGAGCTCGCGAGAGCCGACGAGGAAATAGAGCATCTCCGTGCCGACCATCCCGGCGTCGAGTACGTCCGCTCCTTCGGCGGTCATCCCGTCGCGGTAGCGAGCCGCGAGCTCAGGAGCGGTGAGGCGCATGTCGCGCCCGAGTCCGAGCCGGATGTCGCCCACCGGCTTGCCCGCACCCTTGGCGATCACTCGCGCGAAGGCACGGCCGACGGCCTCCGCCACGTCGCCGTCGATCTGCTCGCCGTAGAGCCCACGGACGTCGTAGGCCTTGAAGATCTCGGGTGGCGGTGTCGTCGGCATGGCGCGGGAGGATACGGCTGCACCGGCCGAAGTAGGATCTCCGGGATGGCCGGGCACTCCAAGTGGGCGGGGATCAAGCACAAGAAGGCAATCGTCGACTCGCGTCGCGGGAAGCTCTTCACGAAGCTCGCGCGCGCCATCACGGTCGCGGCGAAGGAGGGTGGCGGGGACGTGGACGGCAACCCGCGCCTGGGCCTCGCCGTCCAGAAGGCCAAGGATGCCTCGATGCCCAAGGACAACATCGAGCGCGCGATCGCCAAGGGTACGGGCGAAGGCGCCGACGCCGACTCGCTCGAGTCCGTGATGTACGAGGGTTACGGCCCGGCGGGCGTTGCGATCCTGGTGGAGGCGGTCACGGACAACCGCAACCGCACGGGCTCTGAGGTCCGCTTCCTGTTCGGGAAGCACGGCGGCTCGCTGGGCGAACCCGGGTCGGTCGCCTATCTGTTCGACAAGAAGGGCGTCGTGGTGGTCGACGCGGGGCGCTACTCCGAGGACGATCTGATGGTGGCGATCGACGCGGGCGCCGAGGACATCGGGCTCGACGATGACGTCTTCGAGGTGATCTGCGAGCCGGCGGACCTATCGGCGGTACGGAAGGCACTCGAGGCCGCCGAGATAGAGGTCGAGGCGGCGGAGATCGCCCAGCGGCCCAGGACCCGCGTGCCGCTCGACGAGCAGCAGGCCGGCAAGCTCATGCGGCTGATCGAGGGCCTGGAGGACCAGGATGACGTCGACGAGGTCCATGCGAACTTCGACGTGGACGCCGAGGTCCTCGAGCGCATGGCGGGCTGACCGGGAGGCGTCCGACCCGGCACGGAGAATCCCCTACGTGCGCATGATCGTCTTGGGAATCGATCCGGGGACCGCCAACACCGGCTTCGGTGTGGTCGGTCATCGCGATGGACAGCTCGTCGCCCTCGACGGGGGCGTGGTCCAGACCCCGGCGGCCGACGACCCGGGAACCCGGCTGGCGGCCATCCACGCCCGGATCGGCGCCCTGATGGATCGGTACGCGCCGGAAGCCGTCGCGGTCGAGGACTTGTACTTCGGCGCCAACGCCCGCTCGGCGTTCGCGGTCGGGCAGGCGCGCGGGGTCGTTGTACTCGCCGCGGGTCAGCGTGGGATCCCGTGCCGCTCCTATACCCCGCAGCAGGTCAAGGGCGCGGTCTGCGGCTCGGGGCGAGCCGACAAGGGCCAGGTCCAGCGGATGGTGCAGGCGCTTCTGTCGCTGTCCGAGCTCCCACGGCCCGACCACGCCGCCGATGCGCTCGCGGTGGCGATCTGCCACGCGAACGGCGCGCCGTTGCGCGCCGCGCTGCGCGTGCCGGCCGGAGCCGCGCGATGATCGCCCTCGTGTCCGGCGAGGTGGCGGTGCGCCGTGCCGACCACGTGGTGGTGGCGACGGGCGGAGGCGTCGGCTACAGGCTCGCGGTCTCGGCCGAGACCCTCCGCCACGTCCCCGCGGTCGGCAAGCCCGTTTCACTGCACGCCCACCTGATCGTCCGCGACGATGCCCTGCAGCTCTACGGCTTTGCCGCGGAAGAAGAGCGCGACCTCTTCCTCCTGCTCATCGGAGTGCAGTCCGTCGGCCCGAAGGTGGCCCTCGCCGTGCTCTCCGGGGGCTCGCCGCGGGAGCTGCTCGGGGCGCTCGCCGCCGGGGACGCCGCTCGCTTTCAGGCTGTGCCGGGCATCGGCAAGCGCACCGCGGAGCGGATCATCGTCGAGCTGCGCGAGAAGGTCGGTGCCTCTGCGCCCGACGATCCGATCGTGGTCGCCCGAGGCGACGATCCCCGCTCGCTGGCGCGCGATGGGCTGATGGGTCTCGGATTCTCGCTCCAGGAGGTCGACGCCCTCTTGGAGGACGCCCCGGGCGAGACACCTGAGGACCTCATCGCCCACGCTCTGCGCGAGGCTCGGGCACGGTGACACCGACCGGGCCGATTCGCACACCGGGCGTGATCGCCGCTGATCTCGTCCACAGCACCGAGGCCACGCCGGAGGACGAGACCGAGCGCACCCTGCGGCCACGGCGGCTCGAGGACTTCGTCGGCCAGGAGGCGATCAAGGACCAGCTCGCGGTGTCCATCGAGGCCGCCCGCTCGCGCGGCGAGGCGCTTGACCACGTGCTCCTGGCCGGACCACCGGGACTGGGGAAGACCTCGCTGGCGCGCATCGTGGCCGACGCACTCGAGGTGCGATTCGTGCAGACCGCCGGCCCGGCCCTCGAACGCAAGGCCGAAGTCGCGTCGTTCCTCAGCGCGCTCGAGCCCCGCTCGGTCTTCTTCGTCGACGAGATACACCGGCTGCCGCGTGCGCTCGAAGAGACGTTCTACCCGGCGATGGAGGACCACCAGCTGCCGATCACCGTCGGCGCGGGCGCCGGGGCCCGCGTCTTCACGCTGGACCTCCCGCCCTTCACCCTCATCGGGGCGACCACGCGGTCGGGCCTGCTCACCACTCCGCTGCGCGATCGCTTCGGCATCCAGCATCGTCTTGAGCACTACCGACCCGACGAGCTCGCCCGGATCGTCGTGCGGTCGGCCGGGGTCCTCGGCGTGGAGATCGAGTCGGCCGGGGCACGCGCGATCGCAGTCCGCGCCCGCGGGACGCCGCGGGTGGCGAACCGGCTGCTCAAGCGCGTGCGAGACTACGCCGAGGTTCGCCGCGGCGGCCTCATCGACGCCGAGGTGGCCGACGCGGCCCTTGACCTGCTAGGCGTCGACAGCGAGGGTCTGGACCGGCTGGATCGCGAGATACTGACGACCATCTGCGGCTCGTTCGGCGGCGGCCCGGTCGGGCTCTCCACTCTCGCGGTCGCCGTCGGGGAGGAGGCCGACACGATCGAGGACGTGTACGAGCCCTACCTCCTGCAGCGCGGATATCTGCAGCGCACCCCACGAGGGCGCTGCGCGACGGCCAGGGCCTTCGCCCACATAGGGATCCCGGCGCCGGCGCCGGCCGCCACGCTCTTCGACGCCGGCTAAACCGGCTGTTTAGCCGTCCGGTCTAGTCTGCTCACCGTCATGGCGCACCTGTTCATCTGCCCCAACTGCGGTCACCGATCGACCCAGACCGATCGCACCGCCGGGTTCCGCAACCAGCCCAAGGGCTGCTCCAAGTGCGGTTTCGGATTCCTCTTCGAGCTTCTCGACGACTACTACCCGGCTCCCAACGCCGCGTTCTTCGTCTGTGACCAGCAGGGCCGGATCATCGGGTGCGGGCGCGGATCGAAGGAGCTGACCGGCCTTTCGGACGAGAAGGTCATCGGCCGGACCGCGACGGACGTGCTGGGCCTCGACTTCCACGGCGGCGGGGACGCGGTGGGCACCGTGCTCGAGTGGGGGGTGCGCCAGCTGGGCAAGTCTGTCACCGTCAACGCCGAGGGCGACCTGCCGGCCAAGGCCGTAGCGGACCTGTTCCCCGCCTACGACGACGACGGAGGGCTTCTGCTGGTCCTCACGCCGTCGAAGTAAGCAGTAAGACCATCTGCACGGGGGCTACCCTTCCCTCAAACCCATGACGGACCGCCGCCGCAACCTCTTCATCCTGCTGCTCGTGCTCGGCCTCGTCGCCGGGTCCGTCGCGGCCATCGCAATCAAGCCGACCCGGCTCGGCCTGGATCTCCAGGGCGGCGTGCAGCTCATCTACCAAGGGAAGCCGACCAAGGCGCAGCCTCAGGTCACCCAGGAGGCGCTTGACCGCTCGTTGGACCTGCTGCGCCAGCGCGTCGACGCATTCGGAGTCGCCGAGCCCGAGATCCTGCTGGCCGGCCGCGATCAGCTCGAAGTCGACCTGCCGGGCGTCGAGGACGCCGACCGTGCCGCCGATCAGGTCGGGACGACCGCCCAGCTCTTCCTCTATGACTGGGAACGCAACATCCTCGATGAGAAGTGCAAGACCAACGACACTGAGTTCAACGGGGGCCAGACCGCCACTACAGGGCTTTTCAACGCGGTCACGCGGGCCTCGAAGTGCCCCCCCGACGTCGACGCGAACAACTCGGCCAGCGGCCCGCGCTTCTACATCTTCGGAGCCAACAACCGCCCACTGGCCAACGGCCAGATCTTCGACTCCGAGCGCGAGGCCCGGGATGCGGTTTCCGGGAAGCAGGCTGCTTCGGCGAAGATCCTGGAGATCCCCGAGGGCGTGGTCGTGGTGCGCGACGAGAAGGGCCCCGCCAACACCGACGGGGTCGAGCCGCCCGATCCCGACCGCTGGTGGGTGCTCCGCGACGATCCGGCGTTGAGCGGCACGGACATCCGCAACCCGGAGCAGAACTTCGATCAGCAGGGCGGCAACGAGCCGATCGTCTCCTTCGACTTCACCGACAAGGGCCGCAAGGCGTTTCAGAACACCACGCGAGCGATCGCCATCCGCGGCCAGGACAACGCGCCGCCCGGAGCCGATCCCGCAAACGCCTCCCAGCACTTCGCGATCACGTTGGACAACGAGCTCGTCTCGACCCCGTTCATCAACTATCGCGAGAATCCCGACGGCATCGACGGGACCAATGGGGCGCAGATCTCCGGCGGGTTCACCATCACCTCGGCACAGGATCTCGCCAAGATCCTCAAGATCGGGGCTCTGCCACTGCGACTGGACCTGATCTCGCGCTCGCAGGTCTCCTCGACACTGGGAAAGCAGGCGCTCAACCAGGGGCTGATCGCGGGCATCGCGGGATTCGGGATCGTGGCGCTGTTCCTCCTCGTGTTCTACCGGGTCCTGGGCGTCATCGCGACGCTGGCGCTCGGCGTCTACGCCTTCTATCTGTTTGCGATCATCAAGTTGATCCCCATCACGATGACCTTGCCGGGGATCGCGGGGTTGATCCTGACTCTGGGCGTGGCGGCGGACGCGAACATCGTCATCTTCGAGCGCGTCAAGGAGGAGATTCGGGCGGGCAGATCCGTCCCGGCCGGCCTGGCCGCGGGCTACAAGAAGGGCTTTTCGACGATCCTCGACGCCAACGTCGTGACGCTGCTCGTGGCGTTCATCTTGTTCATCCTCGCCACCGCGGGCGTCAAGGGCTTCGCGTTCACGCTGGGCGTCGGCACCATCGTGTCGCTGTTCACGGCCGTGCTGGCCACCCAGGCCATCCTGCTGTCGTTGCGCAACTCGCGCGCCCTGAGCTCCCGCTCGGCCCTCGGGGCTTCCCAGCAGAAGCGAAGGATCACCTTCGACTTCATGGGGGCGTCACGCTGGTTCTTCTCGGCTTCCGGTCTGATCCTGATGATCGGCGCGCTGGCGATCGCCGGCAAGGGCCTCAACCTCGGCATCGACTTCGAGTCGGGCACCCGCATCACGGCTCCGCTCGAGCGCAGCGCCGGCGTCGAGGAGGTCCGCTCGACCCTCGCGGGGGTCAGCGCACGCCTTGGCGACGCCAAGATCCAGACGATCAACAACCCGGAGCTCGGTAACAACGTGGTCCAGATCTCCACGGACCAGCTGCCACCCGACCAGGTCACCGGCGTGCGCCAGGCCCTGGAGCAGAGATTCGGACTCGCCGATCAGGGCGACGTCCAGTCGATCGGCCCGACCTTCGGTCAGAGCGTGGCCAATTCCGCGCTGATCGCCATCATCGCGTCGCTGGTCGTGATCGGCATCTACATCGCCATCCGTTTCGAGTGGAAGTACGCCGTCCCCGTGCTCATCGCGTTGATGCACGACCTGCTGATCACGGCGGGTGTCTATGCCCTGGTCGGCCAGGAGGTGACGACGTCGACGGTCGCGGCGCTCCTCACCATCCTGGGGTTCTCGCTCTACGACACGATCATCGTGTTCGACCGCATCCGCGAGAACGTCCCGCGCATGCCGAGCGCCGCGTTCTCCCAGATCGTGAACCGGTCGATGTCCGAGGTGGTCGTGCGCTCGCTCGCTACGAGCTTCTGCACGTTGCTCCCGGTGCTCGCGCTGTTCCTGTTCGGCGGCGAGACGCTGCAGGCCTTCGCCTTCGCCCTCATCGTCGGCACGTTCTCGGGCACCTACTCGTCGATCTTCATCGCGACCCCAGTGCTCTGTCACTGGAAGGAGCGCGAGGCGGTCTACCAGACTCGCGAGAGGCGCATCCGAGGCGACTTCGGCGGCCTGGTGCCGGCCTACGCCATGGCATCGAACGGCGCGCCGATCGATGTGGCTCCGCCGCAGCCGCGCGGCGGTCGTCGTAGCCGGGTGGGCGTGGCAGGAGATCCCGCCAACGTCTCGCGCGAGGATTTCGACCAGATGGTGCGCCAGCTCGGCGACGTCGAAGTCACAGACGAGCCGGGCGCGCGGGCCGCCTCGCAGTCGGGCCGCCCTGCCGGCGGACGCCGTGGGAGCCGGGCCGCGGGCGCCGCCGGCAACGGACCGGCCAACGGACCGACCACCGAGGACGGCGAGCCGCGCCCGCAGCCCAAGCCGAAGTCGCCCGCCGCCCGCAAGACCCCGCGCAAGCACGGACGGTCGCGCTGATGGGAGCGCTTGTCTGGGTCATGGTGGGCCTGGCGATCTGGCACTTCACGATCTTCCTGCCCGACCGGTTCTGGGGCGGCATCGTCGGCGCCTTCCTCGGCGCCTGCGTCGGCGCGGTGGTCTTCGGGCTGCTGGTCAACGGGGTCACGGTCCCAGGCCGCGACGACACTTCGATCCTGACCGCCGTCGAAGCCGTTCCCGGTGCTCTGCTCGGGATCGCGGCGGCGTATCTGGAGGGTTCCAGGCGCGAGAGCGCGCACGCGGTCTAGGGCGGCAGAGCCATTCCGTCCACCAGCGCCCGTACGGTGCGTCGGTGCCCGCGTCACCCGTCCGCTACGACGTAGCCCCCTATGACTTCGGCGCCGCTCTCGAACTGGCTCGAGAGCTCCGGATCTCGCATGTGCTCGCCCAGATCCTCGTCCGACGCGGACTCTGCACTCCGGCGGCAGCGCGCCGCTTCCTCGCCGCCGACGAGTCCCACTCGCTCGAGGAATTCGGTGGCCTGGCACCGGCCGTCGAGCTGATCGTCGATCATGTGGCTCGCCGTTCGCGGATCACGGTGCACGGCGACTACGACGTCGACGGAGTGTGCTCCTCCGCGATCCTCATCCGGGCGCTGAGGACCCTCGGCGGCGACGTGGACTGGTTTCTTCCGAGCCGCACGGAAGACGGCTACGGGCTCTCGGCGGCCACGGTCGAGCGCCTCGCCTCCCGCGGGACGGACCTCCTCGTGACTGCGGACTGCGCCATCACCGCGGTGGACGAGGTCGCAGCCGCCCGGGCTGCGGGGATGGAGGTGGTCATCACCGACCACCATGCGCCGCGGGCCGACGGTGTCCTGCCTGAAGCCAACGGGCTCGTGCACCCGCGCCTGGGCGACTACCCGTGCCCGGATCTGTGTGCCGCCGGGGTCGCCCACAAGGTCGCTGGCAAGCTGCTCGAGCGAGCGGGGCACGATCCCGCCCTCGCTGACGAGGACCTCGACCTCGTGGCGCTGGCCACGGTGGCGGACGTCGTGCCGCTACTGGGAGAGAACCGTCGCCTCGTGCGTCAGGGCTTGCGCGCGCTGGCGGCGACGCAGAAGCCGGGGCTGCGTGCGCTGATGGCCGTGTCGCGGCTGGACCCGAGCGGCGTGGACGCGCAGGCGGTCGGCTTCCGTCTGGCTCCGCGCATCAACGCGGCGGGCCGCCTCTACCGCGCCGACGCCGGGCTCGAGCTCCTCCTCACACAGGATCCCGAGCGCGCCCGGGTCATCGCCGAGGAGCTCGACGCGATCAACCTGGAGCGTCGCGACGTCGAGACCCGCATTCGCTTCGAAGCCGAGAAGCTCGCGGGTGAGATGGGTCCAGACGCGCCGGCATACGTGTTGGCCTCCGAGACCTGGCATCCAGGGGTGATCGGAATCGTCGCGGCCCGGATCGCAGAGCGCCATCATCGTCCGGCGGTCCTGATCGCGCTGGACGGTGAGAGCGGCACGGGTTCCGGCCGGTCCATCCCAGGCTTCGATCTGCTCGGCGGGCTCACGGCGGCTTCTGACGAGCTCGAGCGCTACGGAGGCCACCGGGCGGCCGCGGGCATGGCGATCGCCCGCAACCGGATCGAACGCTTCCGCGAGGCGTTCTGCGCGCATGCCGCGGCCGTGTTGCGGCCCGAGGATCTTCTCCGTCGCGAGCGGATAGATGCCGTCGTCGCGGGCGGCGCGCTCGACCTTGGCCTGGCCGAGGAACTCGAGCTGCTCGAACCGGTCGGCGCCGGCAATCCAGCGGTCTCGCTGCTGGTGCCCGCCGCCCTCTGCGACGACCCGCGGCCGATGGCAGACGGTCGCCACCTCGCGTTCACGCTCGCGGCGGGAGGTGCGCGCTCACGCTGCGTGTCCTTCGGTCGCGGATCGAGTCTTCCCGCCTCGCCCGGTGATCCGGTCGACGCCGCGGTGCGCCTTGAGATCAACCGCTACAACGGGGCGGTGGAGCCGCGCCTCGTGCTGCGCCACACCATCCCCAGCAGTCCCCGTCCGATCGAGCTTCTCGGCGAACCGGAGTCCTTCCTCGGCGGCGTCATGTCCGAGCTCGACCGGGATCTGACACCCGTGCCGCAGTCTCCGGCGTCGCGGCGCACCGTTCACGATCACCGCGGCACGGGAGTCGCCGGCCGGGTGGCCGACCTAGTCGCCACCGGGGACCGGGTGCTGGTGCTCGCCGCCCACGCACCCCACCGGGCCCGGGCCCTCCAGGCCCGTGTGGGGGGCTTCGTCCTGGCGTCCTACGCCGCGCTGGCCGACGATCCGTCGTCGGCCGAGCCCTTCGAACACGTCGTGGCGCTTGACCCGACCCCCTTCGCACGTCACCCGGCCGTGACGGGCACGGGCCATATGCACCTGACCTGGGGTCCGCCTGAGCTAGGCTTCGCCCAACGAATACACGAATGGAACTACGCCCTCCGCGAACCTCTTGCCTCCACCTTCCGCGCTCTGCGGGCTGCAGATGGAGCCGAGGGGGAGGCGCTCGAGGCACTGCTCCGAGGGGACGGCCCGCAACCGAGATCCGCCGCATTGGCGGGCCGCTTGGTGCGGGTGCTCACGGAGCTCGGCCTTGTGCACTTCGATCGCGCCGGGCCGGCCATCGCGGTCGTTCAGGCGCCGGCGCGCACCGCGCTCGAGCGCTCGGCTGCCTTCCAGGCCTACCAGGCACGTCTTGAGGACGGATTCCGATACCTGACAATCGACACCAGCGCCCGAATGGCGGCCTGATCGGCCCGCCGGGCGACGTCGCGCCCGACGGGCTTGAGCCCGCCCCGATCGACGCGCCACCAATTGGCCCGGCTCAGGCCGTGCGGGAGCCCGAGCCCGTCGCCCCCGAGCTCACGCCGATGGAGCGCGATCTGCTCGCCGATCTCTTTGCGATCGTGGAGGAGCATTCCGACGAGGCCGCCTCCGTCATCGATCGCGACCGGGTGCTCGAGGCCTTCGTGTTCGCCTGTGACCATCATGCCGACCAGCGGCGCAAATCGGGCGAGGACTTCATCACCCACCCGGTCGGCGTGGCGAAGATCTGCGCGGGCATGCGGCTGGACACCGCGACGCTCTGCGCGGCGCTTCTGCACGACACGGTGGAGGACACGAGCGCGTCACTCGAGGAGGTGGAGTCAGAGTTCGGCGAGGAAGTGGCCGGATTGGTCGACGGCGTGACCAAGCTCACGGGGATCACCTTCCAGTCGCGCGACGAGGCGCAAGCGGAGAACTACCGCAAGATGATGGTGGCGATGGCCACGGACATCCGGGTCATCCTCATCAAGCTCGCCGACCGTCTGCACAACATGCGGACGCTCGGGGCGATGCCCAAGCAGAAGCAGATCGAGAAGGCCAAGGAGACCCTCGAGATCTACGCACCGCTCGCCCACCGTCTCGGCATCCACGCGATCAAGTGGGAGCTCGAGGATCTCGCCTTCGCGAGTCTGCACCCGCGCAAGTACCAGGAGATCAAGGGCCTCGTCAATCAGCAGCGCGAGGAGCGCGAGCGCTACGTCGCCAAGGCCGGCGGCTATCTGTCTTCAGAGCTCGAGGCTCTCGGCATCCGCTCCGAGATCTCCGGGCGGGCGAAGCACTTCTACTCCATCTACTCGAAGATGACCAAGAAGGGCCGCGAGTTCAACGAGATCTATGACCTGACGGCCATGCGGGTCATCGTCGACTCGGTGAAGGACTGCTACGGCGCGGTCGGTGTCATCCATTCCATCTGGAAGCCGCTGCCCGGGCGCTTCAAGGACATGGTGGCGATGCCGAAGTTCAACATGTACCAGGCCCTGCACACAACGGTCATCGGGCCCGAGGGCCGCCCGCTCGAGATCCAGATACGGACGCGCGGCATGCACGAGACCGCCGAGTTCGGGGTCGCCGCCCACTGGACCTACAAGGAGGACGCGCGTGGGGGCAAGCGGGACTCGGCGGACGCCAAGCTGAAATGGCTGAAGTCCCTGCTCGACTGGCAGCAGGAGGTCTCCGACCCCGCGGAGTTCACCGACCAGCTCCGTTCCGAACTCGTCGAGGACGAGGTCTTCGTGTTCACGCCGAAGGGCGAGGTCAAGGGGCTGGCGGCTGGTGCGACTCCCCTGGACTTCGCCTACGAGGTGCATACCGACGTGGGGCATCGCTGCGTGGGGGCCAAGGTCAACGGCAAGATCGTGCCGCTGCACTACGAGCTCAAGTCGGGCGACATCGTCGAGGTGCTGACCTCCAAGCGAGAGCGCGGACCGTCGCGTGACTGGCTCGCGGTGGTGCGGACGACACGCGCGCGCAACAAGATCAAGGCCTGGTTCAAAGCGGAATCGCGCGAGGAGTGGGAGCACTCCGGCCGCGAACTGCTGCAGGAGCACCTCAAGAAGCAGGGGCTGCCGGCGCAGCGCATCACCGGGTCACCGCTGTTGGCCGACGTGATCCGCGAAATGGGCTTCCGCAAGGCCGACGACTTCTACATAGCCCTCGGCGGGGCCAAGATCTCGGCGAAGGTCGTCGTCAACCGGGTCATGCTGCGCCTCAAGCAGGGAGAGGCGGTGGAGGACGAGTCGCTGACCACGGCGGCCGAGGACCTCATCACCCAGCGCGCACCCCGGCGTAGACCCGATTCGTCGTCGTCTGCCTACGGCATCCGGGTCGAGGGCATCGACGATGTCCCGCTGCGGCTCGCCAAGTGCTGCCGGCCGGTATCGGGCGATCCCATCGTCGGATACGTCTCGCTCGGGCGGGGGATCACCATTCACCGCGAAGACTGTCCCAACGCAATGGCGCTGCGCAAGGACCCCGAGCGCTTCGTGCCCGTCTCCTGGGAAGGCGACAACGAGACCTCGTTCAAGGTGGAGCTGCAGGTCGATGCGTGGGATCGTCATCGCCTGCTCGAGGACCTCTCCCGGACCTTCGCGGAAGCCGGCATCAACATCCTCGAGGCGCGCTGCATCGTGTCGCACCCCATGGTCAAGAACCGCTTCGTGGTCGAGGTGGGGGACACCGGCTCGCTCAAGTCCGCGATCAACCGCCTCCGGGCGATCGAGGCCGTCTTCGACGCCTACAGGGTCACGCCGAGCGGCGGGTGAAGTCTTTGGTCGGCGCCTTCTGGACCATCAGGCGACGACCCGGAGGCCACCGGGCGCGACGGAGAACACGGCTTCGGTGTGGTCGCCGATGTAATCGCCGTCGACCTGCACCGGCAGCGGCCGCCCGTCGGTGGACACCACACACAGGTCGCGTCCCTGGAAGGCGTTGACCTTCGAGTGGCGCGCGATCTGGGCCCGGCCGGACACGGCACGCCAGATCACCGTCGGGATGTCGAGGGGGCCGGCGCGGGTGAGCACCACGCCGGCCACCTCGCCCGAATCAAGGCCTGCGCCATCTACGAGATGGACCGGGCGCTTGCGGAAGTACGTATAGGGCGCGGCGTTCTGCACGAAGGCGCTGACTCCTGCCAGTGTCTCACCGTTCGGCGCGCGGACCGCGAGGCGCGGGGGCCGGATGAGGTAGTGCCGCAGGAAGGTGGACACCCCGGCCTGCGCGAAGTACCACGGCCCCAGTCGTGCTTTGAGTCGCGGGTGCTCGTCGACCAGGCGCACCACGCTTGCGTCGAGTCCCACACCGGCGGAGAAGGTGAAGGTCCGTCCGTTGACGCTTGCGACGTCGACCGCCCGCGGGCGGAAGTCGTCGGCCAGGTCGAGCAGGTGCTCCGTCGCGTCGACCACGTCGCTGGGGACGCCGAGCAACCGGCAGTAGACGTTGGTCGCGCCTCCGGGGAGGACCGCGAGCGGCGTCCGCGAGCCCACAAGGCCGTTGGCGACCTCGTTGACCGTCCCGTCGCCCCCGAAGGCGACCACCACGTCGTAGCCGTCGGCGGCGGCGTCCCGGCTCAGCTGCGTGGCGTGGCCGCGCCTCTGCGTATCGACCGCTTCTACTTCGTAGCGTCCTTGCAGGGCATGATGGACGAGGTGCTTGAGCCGGTCCGACATCGTGGTCGCGAACGGGTTGGTGATGACGAGCATGCGCTTGGAGCGCGCCGCGGGCGAAACGATCAGCGGGTCAAGGCGCTCGAGGGGGGACACCGGCATCGACCCTGTCAACACCGCTCCGAGAAGAGGGTTACCGGACTTAGAGGAAGTCGCGGTGACGGAAGTAGCCGAGCATCCCCACCAGCATCACGAACATGGACACCGTGATGATCCAGAAGGCCTCTATCGACCCCTGACCGGGCACCCGCACGTTCATCCCGAAAACGGAGGCCAGCAGGGTCAGGGGAAGGATGATCACGCTGAAGGAGGTCAGAACCCGCAGCACGTCGTTGACCCGGTGTGAGAGCACGGACTCGTTGGTCGATTCGAGCGCTTCGACCACTTCCTTGTAGTTCTCCAGCAGGTCCCATACGCGCTCGGAGGCGTCGTTGATGTCGTCGAAGTAGATGTCGAGGTCATCGGCGATATACCGCTGCTTGGTGCGCTCGAGATCCCGGAAGGCAGCGCGCTGCGGGCGCACGATCTTGCGGAAGTTGATGATCTCCTGCTTGACGTTGGAGATGTCCCGAACCACTTCGGCGGCCTTGCCTTCGAAGATGTCATCCTCGAGGCGCTCGAGCTTGTTGCCCATCTTGCGCAACATCGGAAAAGACGCGTCCACGCAGGCGTCGACGATCTTGTAGAGCAGATACCCCGGGCCCTTGGAGAAGAGCTCCTCGCGCGCCTCCTCGTTGGTCCGGCAGCGCTCGAACAGGTACTCGACCGGCTGCAGCGGCTCGTTGGGGAGCGTGATCAGGAAGTCCGGGCCGACGAAGAGGTCGAGCTCGGCGGCGTTGAGCCGCCCGACCGTCTTGTCATAGCGCGGGAAGTGCAGAACGATGAACAGGTAGCCGTCGTACTCGTCGACCTTCGGGCGCTGGTTGCGCGAGAGGACGTCCTCGTAGTCGAGCGGATGGAAGTCGAAGCGCTCCTCGAGCCAGCCCTGATCCACTTGGCGCGGACGCTCGATATTGATCCACCGCAGGCCAGGAGCCTCAACCATCTCGACGCGCGGGTCCGCCCGCTCGACGGCGGTGTCAGCCAGGCCGGTGCGATGACGGCGACCGAGGCGGGGCGGCTTGGGCAGGCTCGCCATGGAACGGACTGAGAGGGTCGTCGGTCGAGGACATCGTGCGACGCATTCTATGCAGTACCCTTCGGACCACATAGCTGGACGCATCCAGAGGGGTGGAGGGACTGGCCCGACGATACCCCGCCAACCATTCCGCGGTCCTCTGCGGAAACGGTGGCAATTCCAACAGGCTCCAATGACAAGCCTGGGAGATGTGTGATCGGTCGTCGCCTGTCTTGGAATAGTTGAGCAGCCGGCCTCCGCCACACGCCCGGGCGGAGGAAGATGAGACATGCCGGCAGATGCCCTCAAGTGCAAGGAGTGCCAGACCCGCTACCCCCTCGAGGCGCGGTACGTCTGCGAGCGGTGCTTCGGCCCTCTCGAAGTGAATTACGCCACGCTCGACTCTGACCCTGAGGAGCTCAAGCGCCGCATCCAGGTGGGCCCGCACACACTCTGGCGGTATGCGGACTTCCTTCCGCTCTCAGAGACGCCGCGACCCGCGCTACCCACGGGATGGACGCCCCTCGTCCGCGCCGACCGCCTCGCGCAGCGACTCGGGCTCCAGGAGGTCTGGGTCAAGAACGAGACCGCCAACCCGACCCACTCCTTCAAGGACCGCGTGGTCAGCGTGGCGCTGGCCCGCGCGCAGGAGCTGGGCTTTGAGACCGTCGCCTGCGCTTCGACCGGCAATCTGGCCAACGCCGTCGCTGCCCACGCGGCCGCGGCGGGCCTGCCCTCCTACGTCTTCATCCCGGCCGACCTCGAGCCCGAGAAGATCCTCGCCACGGGCGCCTACGGGGGAACGGTGGTGAGTGTGCGGGGCAATTACGACGATGTCAATCGGCTCTGCACGGAGCTTTCGGGCGATCGACCCTGGGCCTTCGTGAACGTCAACGTGAGGCCGTATTACGCCGAAGGCTCGAAGACCCTCGCCTACGAGACGGCCGAGCAGCTCGGCTGGGAGCTCCCGGACCGGGTCGTGGCACCCGTTGCCTCAGGCTCCCTGTTCACGAAGGTCGCGCGTGGCTTCGAGGACTTCATCGACGCCGGCCTCGTCACCGGCGAGGTGCCGACGATGAACGGCGCCCAGGCCGCCGGCTGCTCGCCCGTGGCCACCGCCTTCGCGGCCGGACGCGGCGTCTGCAAGCCGGTCAAGCCAGACACGATCGCCAAGTCGCTGGCCATCGGCAACCCCGCGGACGGTCCGTACGCCATCGAGCTCGCCCGTCGCACGAACGGCGGCATCGAAGCGGTGACCGACGACGAGATCCGGGCCGGTATCCGCTTGCTCGCGGAGACCACGGGGATCTTCACCGAGACCGCCGGCGGCGTGACCACCGCGGTCTTGGCCAAGCTGGCCGCCCGGGGGGCGATCGACCCGGCCGAGCGGGTGGTGGTCTACATCACCGGCGATGGCTTGAAGACCATCGACACGGTTCGGGGCACCTTCGAGGTGGCCGAGATCGATCCGACGGTCTCCGCGTTCGAGGCGGCCGTCACCGAGCCGGTGGCGGTCTAGTCGTGTCGGTCACGGTCAAGCTCCCCACCCAACTGCGCGACGCCGCCGGCGGGCAGGCGTCGGCGAAGGTCGCAGGAAACACGGTCGAAGAGGTGCTGGGTGCGCTCTACGAGCAGCATGCCGAACTGCGCGAGCGGCTCGCGGATCCGAGCGGCGAGCTGCGGCGCTTCGTCAACGTCTACCTCGGTGGCGAGGACATCCGCTTCCTCGACGGCCTGGCCACGGCCGTGCCCGACGGCGCCGAGGTCACGATCCTGCCGGCGGTGGCGGGCGGTCACTAGGTCGTGAGCAGGCCGCCGTCCACGGGCAGGACGACCCCGGTGACGTAGGAGCCCGCATCGCTCGCCAAGAAGATCAGCGCGGCCGTCAGCTCCTCCGGCCTGCCCACCCGACCAGACGGGATGCGCCGCAGCTGCTGCTCGAAATAGTCGTTCGGGTACTCGTCGGTCATCTCGGACGGGAAGAACCCGGGAGCCAGGGCGTTGACCCGGATGCCCTTGCGGCCCGTCCACTGCTGCGCGAGATCGCGGGTCAGCCCGATGATCGCGGCCTTGCTGGCTGCGTAAGCCGCCTGTGGCAGATCGGCCGTGGTGAAGCCGAGGACGCTGCCGATGTTGACGATGCTCGAGCCGGGCTGCATGATCCGGCCGCAAGCCTGCGCCATCCAGTAGGAGCCGTTCAGGTTGATGTCGATGACGCGGCGGAACTGCTCGGGAGACTCCCTGGTGGCCGGGACCGCGGTTCCGATCCCGGCGTTATTGACGAGCACGTCGACGCGTCCGAACTCCTTCATGGCCTCCTCGACCACGCGCGTGCAATCCTCGGGCTCGGCCACGTCGCACTGCACGGCCAGACCGCGACGGCCGAGCTGCTCGACCCGCTCCTTGGTCCCGGCGAGCCGCTCGACTCGCCTCGCGCAGACGACCACGTCGGCGCCGGCTTCCGCCAGGCCTTCAGCAAACGCGACACCGAGACCCGAGGACGCGCCGGTTACCACGGCAACCTTGTCGTCAAGGCGGAACTGCTCGAGTACGGGCATCAGGTCTCCGGTCGGGCGGGTGACGGTGAGGTCTTCTAGTAGCCGCCAGCGCCGGGCGCTAAGCGTGCGGCGTGCGGGGTGCTTCGAACGCTGTCAGGCCGCGGAGCGAAGTCGTCGGCCGTGAGCAGATCTCGCGCGAAGGCGGCGGTCAACGAGCTCGCGAGCGCCTCCATGCTCTCAGTGACCATCTCCTCGTAAGCGGCCACGAGCCGCTCGCGCCCGGCGGTCTGGCGGAGATCGAGCTCACGCATCGCACCGGGCGTCTGGGTGATCCGAAAGCAAGTCTCACACTCGGGGCACCGCAGCCGCACGTCGAGGTTCCCGCTTGGAAGCTGCTCCCAGCGCAGGGGCTGCGGCAAGGGCGACGAACAGCTCGGGCACGCGTCGGTGGCCAGCATT
>JAABUN010003021.1_pt1 | contig 27400 bp, 23 predicted proteins | sample 5559311 | NCBI WGS metagenome assembly JAABUN01 (sample SAMN10711877, study PRJNA513370) | rock metagenome | isolation source: Antarctica rocks | place: Antarctica: Victoria Land, Siegfried Peak sud
CCGCGCATGAGGTGGGCGAGCGCGACCATCTCGCCTGACGCCCGCTGGTCCGGATCCTTGTCGCCCTTGGCTGCGGTGGAGTCTGGGAAGACCTTGTACGCCATGTGGAGGACCTGGTCGACCGCCTTGGGCGCCAGCGCGTAGGCGACTTCGCCGAAGGTTCCGAGGCGGGTGCCGATGTGCTTGGGCTTCGCCCGGATCGCCTCGCAGATCATGTCGCCCGCCTCGTCGGGGGAGATGGTCGGGAAGGAGTCATAGATCTTCGTCGGCGCGATCATCGGCGTGCGCACCAGCGGCATATGGATGGTGGTGAAGGTCACGTTGTCGCCGATGGTCTCGCTGGACACGACGCGCGTGAAGGCGTCAAGCGCCGACTTGGAGGCCACGTAGGCAGAGAAGCGCGGTGGGCTGGTCTGGACGCCGATCGAGGACACGTTGACGACGTGTCCGACCCGGCGCTCACGCATGTGCGGCAGGAGCCCCATGATGAGCTTGATCGTGCCCAGGTAGTTGAGCTGGATCGTGCGCTCGAAATCGTGGAAGCGGTCGTAGGACAGCGCGATCGAACGCCGGATGGAGCGGCCCGCGTTGTTGACCAGGACGTCCACGGCCGGGTGGTCGGCCATGATGCGCGCGACCAGATCGTCGATGGCCTCCATGCTCGCGAGGTCGGCCGAGTAGGCGTAGGCGGTGCCGCCGGCCGTCTCGATCTCGGCTCTGGTCTCATCGAGCTTGTCCTGACCGCGTGCCACGAGCAGGGGGATGCCGCCCGCCGCCGCGACCTTCAGGGCCGCCGCTCGCCCGATCCCGCTCGACGCTCCGGTGATGACCACGGTCCGGCCGTTTATCGCGTGCTCGAAGGACCGGTCCTTGTGCAGATCCGGGTCGAGGTGGCGCTCCCAGTGGTCCCACAGCCGCCATGCGTAATCCGAAAGCTCAGGGATCTCGATGCCGGAGCCCGCGAGCGCGCGCTGGGTGTCGCGAGCGTCGAAGGTGGCGGTCAGCCCGACGTAGCCGATCACCGAGTCGGGGATCCCGAGATCGGCGAGCAGCGTCCGGCGCACTCCCTTCAGCGCCGGGAGCTTCATCGCATAGCTCAACACGCCCTTCGGCAGCATGTCGGTCATCTTCTTGTCCACTCGCAGCGCCATCACCGGCGCATGACCAGCGCGGGCGAAGGTGTTCAGGACGTCGCCCGTGCGCTGGGCCCTGGGGTTGACGAGGTGGAACGCCTGGCCGTCCAGGCCGGGCCGGTGGGCGATGTGGTCGAGTGCCGCGGCGACGTAGTCGACCGGGACGATGTTCGTCTTGCCGACTTCGATCCCCACCAGCGGGAACCAGCTCGGCAGCGCGGCGCGCGCCTTCTGGATCGCCTTGAAGAAGTAGTACGGCCCGTCGATCTTGTCCATCTCGCCGGTCTCGGAGTGCCCGACGACGATCGCGGGCCGGTAGACCCGCCAGGCCCCCGCAGTGCGCTCGCGCGCGATCTTCTCGGACTCGAACTTGGTCCGGTGATACGGATGGTCGAGCTTCTGTCCCTCGTCGAACATGTCCTCCGTGAAGTGGCCCTCGTACGTCCCGGCGGCCGCGATGGAGGAGACGTGGTGCAGGGTGGTGGCGCCGAGGGCGTTGGCCAGGTCCACGGCATTCTGGGTGCCGCCGACGTTGACCAGCGCGTTGCTCGTCGCGTCCGCCGTCATGTCGTAGATGGCCGCGAGGTGGAAGAAATGATCGATCCGGCCTTCGAGTGAGTCCCGGTCGGAATCGGAGACGCCGAGGCCTGGCTCGGTGAGGTCCCCGAGGACCGGCTTGACGCGACCAGGGTCACCGAAGCGCGCCCAGCCCTCGCGCAGGCGGTCGAGGTTCTCGGCGGATCCCTCGCGCACGAGCACGTGGACGTCGCCCTCGCGCTCGAGCAGCCGCTCGACGAGATGGCGGCCGATGAAGCCCGTCGCGCCCGTGACGAAGTACGTCAAGTCTCTCTCCTCCAAACCGTGAGTCACCCGCGAGCGCGCAGCCTATACGCCTCGTAGCGCCGGACCGTGCCCTTAAACAGCGCGACCCCGAACGGGGAGTATCGGGGTCGCGCCGGGGTCACGAGGAGGGATCTCGCATCCGGCATCCTGACGGAGCGGACGGTGACAGGTGTGAAGAAGAGGAGAAAGCGTTCCGCTACCAGCCGCCGCGCAGGCCGGCGCGGCCGGCGCGAGCCTTCGCAGCCGCCTTGCGCCGGTCCTTGCGCTTGTCCAGGCGCCACTGGAGGATGCTCATCACGAAGATGAAGAGCGGGAAGAAGGCGATCAGCGCGAAGCCGAAGTTGGTGACCACCTTGTCGTTGGTCTCACCCCACCAGCCCTCCCCGCCGTCGTTGCCGTTGACGGCCTGCGCGAACGCCACCGGCGCCATCAGGGCGAGGAAGACGGCGGCGGTGAGAAGGGTGCAGAGGGCAGCGCGCATCGGGCGCAGTCTACCCTCGATGGCATGGCTGTCTGCATCGCCTCGGATCTCTCCAAGGACATGGCCGGAGAGCCTCTCCTGCGCGGCGTTTCGTTCAAGCTCGAGCGCCGCGAGCGGCTAACCCTCTCGGGCCGCAACGGCTCGGGCAAGACCACGCTTCTGCGGATGCTGGCGGGGGAGACCTCGATCGACGGAGGAGAGCTCTCCTTTGCCAAGCAGACCAGGATCGCGCTCCATGACCAGCGGCCTCCCCGCGAGCGGGGGATGACGCTGCGGGCCTACGTGCTCACCGGGTGCGCGGAGCTGCTCGAGATCGAGGGGCGGCTGGCCGATCTCGAGGAGCGCATGGCCGGGGGCGACGTCGGGGAGCCGACCCTCGAGGCCTACGCCCGCGCGCAGGCCAAGCTGGAGCACGCGGGCGGGTACAACTGGCGCGACGGGGTCACCGCCCAGCTCAACGGCCTGGGCTTCGGCGACGCGGATCTCGACCGTGATCTCGGAACCTTCTCGGGCGGGGAGCTCACGCGTGCCTCGCTCGCACGAGCGCTCGCAGGAGATCCCGACCTGCTGCTGTTGGACGAGCCCACGAACCACCTCGACATCGCCTCGCTCGAGTGGCTCGAGCAGCGCCTCCAGACCATCGACGCCGCCGTGGTCCTCGTCGCCCACGACCGCTGGTTCCTCGAAGCCGTGGGCACCGCCGTGCTCGAGCTCGAAGGCGGACGCGGACGCTTCTTTCCGGGTACCTGGCACGCGTGGCGGCGCGAGCAGGCCCAGCGCGAGATGGCGCTCGGACGCGCCATCGAGCGCCAGCAGGCCGAGATCGACCGTCTCGAGCGCTTCGTGACGCGATTCCGGGCCGGCACGCGAGCCAAGCAGGCCCAATCGCGGCAGAAGAAGCTCGACAAGGTCGAGCGCATCGGGCGTGACCCGCGCGATGGAGCGGGGCTCGGCTTCGCCTTCAAGCCTCCCGAGCGGTCCGGCCGCGTCATCTTCGAGCTCGAGGGCGCGTCGCTCGCGATCGGCGAGCGGGTCCTCCTCGACGATGCCGAGCTGTGGCTCGAGCGAGGCGAGCACGTCTCCCTGATCGGGCCCAACGGATCCGGCAAGACGACGCTCATCTCCGCCCTCACCGGCGTCCGGGAGTTCGACGCGGGCAAGCTCCGCCGCGGCCACAACGTCAAGCTCGGCATCCTGTCCCAGCATGCGGAGGAGCTTGACGAGACCGCGACGGTGGTCGAGGCGTGCCAGCGGGCGACGGGCCTGACGCCCGGCAAGGCCCGCGCGCTGCTGGGTCGGTTCCTTTTCTCAGGCGAAGCCGCCGAGAAGCCGGTCGACGGGCTGTCGGGCGGCGAGCGCCGGCGGCTGTCGCTCGCGATCCTGGTCCACTCGGGTGCGAACGTCCTCGTGCTCGACGAGCCGACGAACCACCTGGACCTCGAGAGCCGGGAGGCGCTAGAGGAGGCGCTGCAGAGCTTTCCGGGCACCGTGCTGCTCATCACGCACGATCGCGCGCTGCTCGACGCCGTCGGGACGCGCACGATCTCGGTGGAAGACCGTTCCCTGCGCTCCTACCTGGGTGGCTGGGCGGAGTTCGTCCGGTTGCGTGAGGAGCGCGCGGCGGACGAGAAGGCCGTCAAGCAGGCCAAGCCCAAGCGCGGCAAGCCGGCCGCTGCCACTCCGCCCGCCCGTGCCGCTTCCCGGGTGAACGGCGCCTCGAAGAACCGACGCCGGCACGCGGAGCGCCTCGAAGCCGAGATCGAGCGCGCCGAAGCTTCGCTCGCGTCCTTGGAGGAGGAGCTCGCCGATCCGTCGGCGTGGAATGATGCGCGCACGAGCGCGAAGTCGACGGCCCGCCATGAGACCGCCAAACGGCGCGTCGAGGAGCTGTACGGCGAGCTCGAGGCGGCCGGCGTCTGATCGGACGAGCGCTGCGCCACTCAGCGGCGGCGGCCGCGCTTGAGCCCGATGCCCTCGAGCACGTGCGCGACGGTCTCGCAGGCGTCGACCGCCTGCTCGAGTGACTCGAAGATGTCCTTCCAGCGGATCACGATCATCGGGTCGATGCCGTTGACGAACAGGGAAGCCATCGCCGAGCGCTGAAGACGGTCGCCCTCGTTCTCGAGCCGGTGGATCTCGACCAGGTACGGGGACAGGTCGCCATCATCGCGGAGCCCGCGCAGGGCTTGCGCGACCTGCTCCGTGGCGTCCACGAGCACCTTGGTCATCTCCTGGGCCTGCTCCATCGGCGCTTCGACGCCGTACAGGACGAGCCGGTCGGCCCCCTCCTCGATGTAGTCGACGATGTCATCCAATGAACTTGCCAGCGCGTGGGCGTCCGGCGAGTCGAGCGGTCCGCGCCCATCGCGCTCGGCCACCCGGTGCAGGATGTCGTGGGCGATCCGGTCGCCCTCCTGCTCGCAGAGGAGGATGTCGCGCGACAACCCGGCGTTCTCCGGGAACTCGGCGAGCATGTCGCGTACGAGCAGCGCGACGCGCTGCACGTTGCGCCCGGACTCCTCGAAGAGCGCGAGCAGCTGGGGATCGGGTTCTGGGCGGCGGGTTCGCATCCTCCAGCGACCCTAGGTGTCGGTCATACGCGTCGAAAGCACGTTCACAACTCTTTCACGCGTCGGTCACGGACAGGTAACCCCGGATGGGGTTCGAGGCGGGACGCTGGCGCTCGATGGGTCTCACACAGCACATCGCACAGGACACCACAAATTCGGTGGCGCCCGCTGCAGCACAAGCCGAGGTTCTGGCTCTCGGCGAGCTCGAGGTCTTCCCGGGGGCGGGTCTGGCCCGGGTCGCCGGCCGGCCGCTGATGCTGTCCGTCCGCGAGTTCGGCGTTCTTGTCGCCCTGCTGCGGCGGGCCGGCCGGGTGGTCTCGCGCGAGGAGCTCTACGGCGAGGTCTGGGGCGCGTCCCTGCGGGCGGACGACCGTTCGGTGGACGTCTACGTCCACAAGCTCCGCGTCAAGCTCGACGTGGTACTGCCGGGTCATCGGCTCATCCACACCCATTTCGGCTTCGGCTACCGCGTGTAGGGCTTCACGCGCTTTTCACATCTCGCTCACGACTCGATAACAGACTGCCCTCGATCGCCTGGAAGGCTGATCGTCGGCATCCCCCTGGATAGGAGATCTCTTGAAGGCACATCGCACTTTCGCGGCGCTTGCGGTATCCGGCGCCCTCACCCTGGGACTCGCCGCCTGTGGCGGCGACGACAAGGCCTCGAGCTCCTCGGGTGGGTCCGCCGAGAAGGCTTCCGGCGGCGACCTCAAGGGCACGATCGCCATCGACGGCTCGTCGACCGTCTATCCCTTCGCTCAGGCGGCTGCAGAGCTCTTCAACGAGGAGAACGCCGGGGTCCAGATCACGGTCGGCCAGTCCGGTACAGGCGGCGGCTTCGAGAAGTTCTGCGCCGGCGAGACCGACATCTCCGACGCTTCGCGGCCCATCAAGGACGACGAGGAAGTGCCGATCTGCGAGAAGAACAGCGTGAAGTACGGCGAAGTCCAGATCGCCAACGACGGGATCGCCGTGGTCACCAACAAGAAGCTCAAGGTGGACTGCCTGACCACCGCCGAGCTCAAGAAGCTGTGGAACAAGGGCTCGAAGCTCAAGAGCCTTTCAGACGTCAAGCCGGACCTGCCGAGCACGAAGCTGTCGCTCTACGGGCCGGGCACCGACTCCGGCACCTTCGACTTCTTCACGAAGGAGATCAACGGCGAAGAGGGTGCCACGCGCGAGGACTATGAGCCGTCCGAGGATGATAACCAGCTCGTCACAGGCGTCGAAGGCGACGCCGGCGGCCTAGGCTACTTCGGCTTCTCATACTACGAGGGCGCGCAGGACAAGCTGAACCTCGTCGGGATCGACGGCGGGGCCGGATGCATCAAGCCGAGCAAGGAGAGCATCCAGGACGGCAGCTACAAGCCGCTGGCGCGTCCGATCTTCATGTACCCGAGCTCGAAGTCCCTGGCCAAGCCCGAGGTCAAGGCCTTCATGGACTTCACGGTCAAGAACTCGACGAAGATCGCCGAAGCCGCCAAGATCGTCCCGATGACCCCGGAGCAGACCACCAAGGCCACCGAGGAGATCAAGAAGGCGGAGGCCGCGGCAGGCGCGTAGGCGCCCGCGCGAGAATCGATCATGGCGACCGATCCCGCCGCGTCCGCAGGAAACGTGGGGCGCAAGCCGTCCATGAACCGGACGCGGACGACCCGCAGCGTCAGTGAGCAGGCCATTCGGATCGGCCTGCTCGCCGCTGCGGCGGTGTCGGTCATCACGACGATCCTGATCGTCTTCGCGCTCGTGCGCGAGACGATCACCTTCTTCGGCGACGTCGGCGTCTCGGAGTTCCTGTTCGGGACGAAGTGGACGCCGACGCTCGCGGGGGATCAGCAGTCCTTCGGCGTCGTACCGCTGATCACCGGCACGCTCTACCTGTCGGCGATCGCGCTGGTCGCGGCGATCCCGCTCGGGCTCCTGGTGGCGATCTACCTCTCCGAGTACGCGCCCCGCGGCGTGCGCAAGGTGATCAAGCCGGTGCTCGAGCTCCTGGCCGGCGTGCCGACCATCGTGTTCGGCTATTTCGCGCTGACGTTCTTCACACCCGAGATCCTGCGGGGAGTCCTGAACCTCCAGGTCAACCAGTTCAACGCGCTGTCGGCCGGGCTGATCCTCGGCATGCTCGTGCTTCCGACCATCGCGTCGGTGGCCGAGGATGCCATGAGCTCGGTTCCCGCCTCGCTGCGCGAGGGCGCCTTCGGACTTGGCGCCTCAAAGCTCCAGGTCTCGCTGCGGATCGTCTTCCCGGCCGCCCTCTCGGGCATCGTGGCGGCGCTCATCCTGGGCGCCTCACGGGCCGTCGGCGAGACCGTCATCATCCTGATCGCCGGAGGGCAGGTCGCTCGTCTCGGCCTCAATCCTGAGCAGGGCTATCAATCCATGGCGGCCTATATCGCCGCCCAATCGCGAGGCGACATCCCGACGGGTTCGATCGAGTACGGGACCATCTTCGCCGTGGGGCTGACCCTCTTCTTCATGACGCTGCTGCTGAACATGATCTCGATCCGCCTCGTGGGGCGCTTCCGGCAGGTGTACGAATGACCGGTGCCCAGATGGCCGCACGCGCAGGCACGCAGCGCGAGGTCTTCCCTCGCGCCAGCTCGGGGTCGCGCTTCGCCGACCTGGCCTTCCGGGCGGCGATGTTCTTCGCCGTCTTCGTCGGCTTCGTCGCCCTCGCCGCGATCCTCTTCGACACGGTCAACGACGGGGCCGGGCGCCTGTCGACCGACTTCATCACGAACTTCCCGTCCAAGGTCATCCCGGAGAACTCCGGCATCCAGTCGGCGCTGGTCGGGACGCTCTACCTCATGTTCCTGACCGCCTTCATGGTGGTGCCGCTGGGGATCGCCACAGCGATCTACCTCGAGGAGTACGCCGATCGCGCAAAGTGGTTCAACCGGCTGATAGAGGTCAACATCCAGAACCTCGCGGCCGTGCCCTCCGTGGTCTACGGGATCCTCGGCCTAGCGTTCATCGTGCGCGGTCCGCTCGGCCTGGGTCGGGTCCTCCTCGCCGGCGCGATCACTCTCGCCCTGCTGGTGCTGCCGGTGGTCATCATCGTCTCCCGCGAAGCGATTCGCGCCGTGCCGCCGTCCGTGCGGGAGGGCTCGCTGGCTCTGGGCGCCACGCAGTGGCAGACGATCTGGAAGCAGGTCCTGCCGGGTTCCATCGCGGGTATCGCCACCGGCGTGATCCTCGCGCTCTCGCGGGCGATCGGCGAGACCGCGCCACTGCTGCTGATCGGGGCGGCGGCCTCGCCGCGCTTCAATCCGAGCGGGCTGCTGGAGCCGTTCACCGCCCTTCCGATCCAGATCTTCGTCTGGACGCAGGATTCCGATCGCAGCTTCGTGGCTGCGGCGGCGGGCGCCATCCTGGTATTGATGGTCATCCTGCTCTTGATGAACTCTGTGGCGATCTTCCTCAGAAACCGATACGAGCAGAAGTGGTAAGGAGCCGAACAAAGGTGGCTGACAAGGTGACGGACATCGACGAGACCGCGGACGCGTTCTCCAAGACGCGCGCCGAAGGCGACGTCGCGGAGAAGCCGAGCGGCTCGGTTCGCGCAGAGGCGAACGGCTCACGCATGCGGGAGCCGATCTTCGATTGCCACAACGTCAACGTCCACTACGGCGACAAGCTGGCCGTCCGGGACGTCAACATGGCGCTCGGGCAGAACGCGATCACCGCCCTGATCGGCCCGTCGGGCTGCGGCAAGTCGACCTTCATCCGCTGCCTGAACCGGATGAACGATCTCATTCCGAGCGCCCGCGTCGACGGGGAGGTGGTCTACCACGGCGAGAACCTCTACGGGGCCGACATCGACCCCGTCTCGGTTCGCAAGCGCATCGGGATGGTGTTCCAGAAGCCCAACCCGTTCCCCAAGTCGATCTACGACAACATCGCCTTCGGCCCCCGGATCATGGGCACCAAGGGCAACATGGACGAGATCGTCGAGCGGGCGCTCAAGCGCGGAGCGCTCTGGGAGGACGTCAAGGATCGCCTGAAGGACAACGCGTTCGGGATGTCCGGCGGCCAGCAGCAGCGCCTCTGCATCGCCCGCGCCCTCGCCCTGGAGCCCGACGTACTGCTCATGGACGAGCCGTGTTCAGCGCTCGACCCGATCTCCACCGGGCGCATTGAGGACCTCATGGAGGAGCTCAAGCAGAACTACTCCATCGTCATCGTCACCCACAACATGCAGCAGGCCGCCCGCGTGTCGGACATGACCGCCTTCTTCACGGTGGAGCTCGACGGCGACACCGGACACCGGACGGGTGCCGTCGCGGAGTACGACAAGACCGAGAAGATCTTCCAGAACCCGTCGGACAAGCGCACGGAGGATTACGTCACCGGCAAGGTGGGGTAGCCAACCATGCCCGTGCCTCCTGCCCTTCGAACCCGGTTTCAAGAGGAGCTCCGGACGTTGGAGGATCAGACGCTGGGCGCGCTCGACATGGTGGTCTCAACCCTCGACCGGGCGCTCGAGGCGCTGAGCCATCAAGACGTCGAGCTCGCATCGATCGTCATTCACGACGACGACCGCATCGACGGCCGCTTCCTCGAGGTGCACCAGGGAATCCTATCGCTGCTCGCCCTCCAGGCACCGGTGGCCTCTGACCTGCGGGTGGTCGCCGCGCTCCTGCACACGATCAAGCACGCCGAGCGCATGGGCGATCAGTGCGTGAACATCGCCAAGCTCATCCCGCTCTCGGGCCACGAGCCCCCGCGCGACAAGAAGCTCATGGGGGTGATCGAGCAGATGGGCGTGCTCGCCAGGTCCGAGGTCAAGCAGGCCAAGCAGGCTTTCGCCCTGCGTGACGTCGAGGTGGCGGAGGATCTGGTCCGCCAGGATCAGCGCATCAACAAGCTCAACCGGGAAGCGTTCAAGCTCGGGGTGGAGATCGGCACGGACGAGGACACCCGCGAGTGGGCGATGCACATGATGCTCGTCGCCCGTGCGCTCGAGCGCATCGGTGACAACGCCGTCGATATCGGTGAGCAGGTCGCGTTCGTGGTGACCGGATTGTTCCGCGAGTTCTCCGACGCGTCGCGGCCCCTGTAGTAAGTGCACTGACCTGGACCCGCCGAGCTTCGTTCCGCAGTTGTAACGATCCCGTTACCAGGCACGCTGGGAGAAGTAACGGCAACCTGGGTCAGGTCTATGCTCCCGCAGAGATGCCCAATCGCACCGTTGCAGAAGGCCAGCCACCGATCCGCATGGCGGTGATCGACTCGGATACCGGGTTCCTGCAGGTGCTGGCCAAGCGCCTCGAGGGCGCCGGATGCCAGTATCGGGTGCTCGCCTCGCCTGTCCCGCTTGACGCCATGGTCGCCATGCGGTTGAACGCCGTGGTGGTCGATCTCGCGGTGCTCGGGCCCCAGGGCTGGACATACCTGGAGCGCCTCTGTGGGCGTCTGCCAGGGCTCGGTGTGGTGGTCTGCACAGGGCAGTCCTCGGTCGCCCAGCGGGTGCGCGGCCTGCGCCTCGGCGCTGATGACTGGGTGACGAAGCCCTGCCATCCGGAGGAACTCATCGCGCGGGTCGAGGCGGTCGTGCGCCGACGCAAGCGCGCGGAAACCCGTGTCGACGTCGGGCCCGTGATGGTCGGAGCGGTGGAGATCCGCGCGGATCAGTTCCAGGCCTACGTCCGGGGTGTCTCGGTCGATCTGACCCGCCGGGAGTTCGAGCTCATCCAGTTGCTGGCCGAAGCGCAGGGGCAGGTCATGCAGCGCGAGGAGATCTACCAGCGCGTGTGGGGCTACGCGATGGTTCACGGTGACCGCTCGGTGGACGTCTTCGTTCGCAAGCTGCGTCAGAAGCTCGAGCGCTCCTCTCCGGAGTGGCGCTACATCCACACCCACTTCGGCATTGGGTACCGATTCGACGCCGAGTTGGTCGTCGGTTCCGAGCCGCAGGAAGCTGTGGCAGCGGGCGTCGAGTTGCCGCTCCCGGTCGCCGAGCCCGTCGCCGCAGAGCCCGCTGCCCTTCTCGGCGCCGGCCCGTAGCGATCGCCCGCCTGCGGGCGGCAGGCGTGCGGTAGCGTTGCGGGTGTGGGAGCCGACGCCGGAAGGAACCTCCGCAACGCCCTGATCGTCGTCGGACTGGCCGCGGTCGTGTGGCTGCTCCCGGGCGGTGAAGCCGGCAGCCAGACCATCGGCAACCTGTTGTCGGTCATCCTGCTCGGTGGCTTGTGCTTCTTCGCCTACCGGTCCTACATGGAGAACCGGATCATGCTGCTTGACCTGGCGAGTCGCCCGCGCGCGATCCTCTACGGCTCCCTCGCGACGATCACGTTCGCCATCGTGGCCACCGGGAGGCTGACGGGGCAGGGCGGTGTGGGCGTGCTCGTGTGGATGGGTCTGATCGGGCTTGCGGCGTACGGCATGTACTTCGTGTACCGCACCGCACGGGAGTACTGAAGGCCCGTCGCTCGGGCGGCGATTCGTGACGATCCGGCGCGCCTTTCGTCACCGTTCCGTCTAGTTCGGTTGCGCCGCGTCGGCCAGGCTGCGGGTCATGCACAAGCTGCGGCATAGGAATGGGCAGGCGGCCGTCGAGCTCGTGGCGATCCTGCCCCTGGCTGCCGTGGTCTGCGCGGCGGTCTGGCAGCTCGCACTGGCCGGTCACGCGGTCTGGGCGGTCGGTTCGGCGGCGCGGGCGGCGGCGCGGGCGCACGCCGTGGGCCTGGACCCTGAGCCGGCGGCTCGGGCGGCACTCCCGCAGTCGCTTGAACCGGGCCTGGAGGTGAGCGTGATGCGGGGCCCCGGCGCGGGCGTGCGAGTCAGCGTCGCGGTTCCAGCGGTGGTGAAGGTCGTCAGGCCTGGCTCCGTCACCGCTTCCGCGCGCTTCGCCTCGCAGGCCGGTTGACGTGGCCCGTCCCGTCTTCGGCTCGGACGGCCAGGCGAGCGTCGAGCTCGTGGCCCTCCTGCCGCTCATGGTGACTGTCGCCTTCGGCGTCCTCCAGGTCCTCGCGGCGGGGGCTGCGCACGAGGCGGCGGACGGCGCCGCGGAGGCCGGGGCCGTCGCTCTCCTGCAAGATGCGGAGCCCCGGGCCGCGGCGCTGGCCGCCCTGCCGAAGTGGGCGCGCGAAAGGGCGGAGATCACGCTGCGCGGTCGCCGCGTCGGGGTGAGCGTGCGCCCCCGGGGCCCGGTCCCGGCGCTCACCAGGAAGCTGACCTCGACCTCGTCGGCTGACGCAGGGCCCGAGGCGCCCGTTCTTCGATGAATAGCCTGCGGGACCGCGCCGTCGCGTACTTCGTCACGCCCGAAGCGGCGCAGACCGGCGAGGCGGAGCGTGGCGACGCGAGAGCAGCGTTCGATCCGCCGACCGCCGGGGTGCTCGGCGCCCCGGCGGACGTCGCTCCTGTCGCCGCCCTGCTCTCCGCTGAGCTGCGGCTCCGTACGAAGGCCGGCTGCGTCCTGCTCGCCGACTGGAGCGCCACGGAAACGCCGGCGACTCGCGCCGGTGCTGCCGCGCGCCCGGCGCGGCAGCTCACGGAGCGGCTTGCCGGCCGGGGCCTCGACGCCCGGGCGCAAGGCCGGGTCGTCACCGTTCGTCTGCCCGTGGAGCCACACGCTGCCGGGCCGGCTTGGCGGCGGGCCTCCGCCGCGGCGCGGTGCCCGGCGGTCTGGGCGCTCTCCGGCCCCCGGCCGGCGGACTTCGATCCCCTGCTCGGCGAGCTCGACTTGATCGTCCTCGTGCCGGGAGCCGTCGCATCTGCCGACGTGGGGCGGCTGGCGGTCGGCGCACTCGCCGATACGCGGGGACTCGTCGTGTTGTCGACCCGACCCGTATCGGGCGGGCTCGCCCGCATGCTGGCGTCGTCCTCCATCGCGACGTCACGGCTGCTCGGCGCAGATGTGGTCCGAGCGGTCAGGGCGGTCGCATGAGCCGGTCGCTGCGTGCCGAGGACGGTCAAGTCGCCGTGCTCCTGGTCGGAGCCCTGGTGGCGATCCTCTCGGGCGCCTTCATGTTGGGCGCCGTCGCGCGAGGGGTCGGCACACGCTCGGAGGCTCAGCGTGGCGCAGACCTCGCGGCGCTAGCCGGGGCGCGAGCGATGCACGCTGCCTATCCTCGACTCTTCGAGCCGGCGTCGATGCAGGGCCGGATCAACCCACGTCACCTCGACAAGCGCGAGTACGTCGAGCTTGGACGTGCAGCCGCAAAGGCGACCGCCGCAGCCAACGGGGCGGGCACCACCCATGTCGTGTTTCCCGACGGAGCCACCTTCGCACCGGTTCGCGTGCGCGTAGCCGTGACCGAGCACCTGGAGATCCGCCGTGGCGAGGCGCGCCGTGCGACTGAAGTCGAGGCGACGGCCGAAGCGGAGCTCGCGCCGCCCGACGGGCTCGGTTCGGCCAAGGCGATCGGGGATGAATACGACGGCCCGCTCGCCGAGCGCCAGGGCAAGCCCATGCGCCCGGACGTTGCCTCAGCCTTCGACCGGATGGAGCGAGCTGCGGCCATCGACGGTGTCGACCTGCTCATTTCGAGCGGGTTTCGCTCGAACGCCGAGCAGGCGGTGCTCTTCGCCCGTCATCCGGATCCCAAGTGGGTCGCTCCGCCCGGTCGGTCGTTGCACAGGCTCGCCACCGAGCTCGACCTCGGCCCGAGCTCTGCCTATGGTTGGCTTGCCGCTCACGCCGAGACGTTTCATTTCGTCCAGCGTTACTCGTGGGAAGCCTGGCACTACGGGTTCGTCCTGAACCCGCGTTCTACTGCCCGCAGTGCCGACGCCGACGGCGAGGGCCAGGGTTCCGCGATTCCCGATTTCGTTCCGCCCCGCTTCGCTCGCCCGATCGCCCGGGCCGCCCAACGCTGGAACGTCTCAGCGGCGTTGCTTTCGGCTCAGCTGTACGCGGAATCCAATTTCAACCCGTTCGCAAGATCAGCGGCGGGCGCCCACGGGATCGCGCAGTTCATGCCGCAGACGGCAGCGGGTTACGGCTTGTCCAACCCGTTTGACGCGGTGGCGGCCATCAATGCCCAAGCCCACCTTATGCGTGACCTCATGCGCCGATTCGCCTCCGTTCCGCTGGCCCTGGCGGCTTACAACGCGGGGCCCGCGCCGGTCGCGCGATGCGGCTGCGTCCCCCCGTATCCTGAGACCCGCGGCTACGTCGCCCGCATCCTGGGGCTCATGGGCGGTGCGGGCGAGGCGGTCGGCGGTGGCGGCCCCGGGCTCAAGGTGAGGCTGGTGGCTTAGGCGCACCGTGCGGCAATTCGAGACGTGCCGCCACCCGGCGGGCAAGCTCAGATCTGCGGCCCGAGGAGGAAGAGGAGTGTGACCAGCGCGAGGTCGGGCGTCACGGCGGGCGCGAAGCCGACCACGGGTCGCTCGACGCCCGACCCTACGACGGCGCACAAGTCCAACTCGATGGACGCGTAGACGGCCTCGCGGCCGCGCCGCACGATGTCTCCGTGTCCTGCGGCGACCAGGGTCGATTCCGCCCGAGTGAACGCGTCACGCATGACGCACATGACGTATTCGCCGTCACGTAGGTCCGTCCTGGCGGCTGTCGGCCCCTTCCCGAAGGCGTCGACGTGGAGCTGGACGATCGAGGTGGTGACGGCACCGAGCATACGCCCGCGTTCTCCGCCGTCCCCGGCACGAGCTCGGTGGACCTCGAGGCTGGAAGCCAAGATGGGAACGCTCACCTGCGCGCCGCCGTTCTTAATGGAATTTTGGGATAGCACCCCGTACACAATGGTCCGGAGGAGCTCCCCTGTCATGGGCCGAGGAGCCCATCTTGACGTGAGGCATCTGCCTCATGTCCCGGAGGCCGGGGGACCCGATGAATCGTAGTGGTGAGTCGGTCTGGCCCGGTTCGGCTCTCGAGGCCGCATACTCCGTAAATGCGTTCCATCGGCTTGACGGGTTCGCGGTCGGTCGCCTGATGGCACCGCTGGGCCCCCGGGAGATCGTAGGTCTCGGCTTTGAGCGGATGGTCCTCCGCGCGCCCGTGGCGGTCATCGTCGTCGATGCGTCCGGCCGGGTCATCCACGCCAACGAGCGAGCGCGGGAGCTGACCAAGCACCAGCTCCGCCGAGAGATGCCCACGGACCTGAGCGGCGCGCTCGACATCTTCCACCTGGACGGCCGGCCCTACGTGCACGACGAATGGCCCGCGGTCCGGTCGATCAAGACGGGTGAGGAGGTCGTGGACGAGGAATTCTTCTATGCCCTGCCAAACGGCGATCGGTTGTTCATCCGTTGCGGCTCCTCGCCGCTGCGCGACGAGGGTGGCGACATCATCGCCGGGCTTGTGGTGATGGTCGACATCACCGAGGACCGGCGTATCGCTGACCGGCTTGCCTATCACGTCCGGCTGGTGGAAACCAGCGAGGACGCCGTGATTGCCGTCGATCCGCAGATGAGGATCACGCTTTGGAACAATGCCGCCGAGCAGCTGTACGGCTGGAGCGCCGACGAGGTACTCGGCCGCAGCAGCACCGAGGTGTGGCACACGATGATCGGCGCCGAGCTGCGAGATCGGTTCGAGCAGGACTTCGCCTCATCGGGTCGATCGCGGATGGAGATGACGGCGCACCGCCGTGATGGCAGCTCGGTCGAGGTCGAATGGATCGTCGACGCGGTGCGCGGGGCGCACGGTGAGGACCTCGGGCGCCTGGGCGTCCATCGTGATGTCTCCGAGCGCCATCGGGCGCAGGAAGCGCTCCGCGGAGCGCATCGCCAGAGCGAGGCGATGCTGGAGAGCATCACCGACGCGTTCTACGCCCTCGACCGCGACTGGCGGATCATCTACATCAACGCCCGAGCGGTCCAGTTCGTGTCCGAGCTCGTGGGTCACGAGCTCTCGCGCGACGAAGTCCTGGGCCAGAGACTCTGGGATCTGTTGCCCGTGACGGCGAGCTTGCCGGTCGAGGGCCACTATCGCCGCGCCGTGCGCGAGCAGCGGGCGCTGGTGTTCGAGTACCACTGTCCGGACAGCGACCCGTGGTTCGACGTGCACGCTTATCCGTCGGAGCACGGTTTGTCGGTCTACTTCCAAGAGATCACAGACCGCAAGGCGGCCGAAGCGGAGCGTGAGCGCCGTGAGCGTCAGCAGGAGCTCGTGTCCGAGCTGGGACTCCGAGCGCTGGCGAGTGACGACCTGCAGGCGTTGATGGACGAAGCCGTCCGTCTCGTGGCCGAAACCCTCGACGTGGAGTTCGCCGGTGTGTCGGAGATTGTCCCGGGCACCGGAGAGTTGCGATTCTGTGCCGGGGTGGGGTGGGGCCCCGACGTGGTCGGGACCATGACCGGGTCGCTCGGCCCTGGGTCCCTGGCGAGCTACACCGTTCGTGCCGGCGAGCCGGTGCTCTCGGAAGACATCGGCGAGGATGAGAGGTTTACACCGTCGCCCTTGTTGACTGAGAAAGGCGTGGTAAGCGCCGCTGCGGTCCTCATCGAAGGACATGACGAGCCGTTCGGGGCGCTCGGTGTGTTCTCGCGGCAGCGAAGGATCTTCTCCGCCGACGACCTGCACTCGCTGCAGGCGGTCGCCAACGTGATGTCCACGGCGATGGAGCGCGCCGCTGTCGAACGCCGGCTGGAGGAGGTTCGCGAGGCTGAACGCAGTCGCATAGCCCGAGACCTCCACGACGAGGCGCTCCAGGGACTGACGCACGCTCTCGCCCTGACCGGTTCACGCGCGAGCCGGGACGATGAGGTCTTCAGCACCCTGCAGCAGGTCGGCCGACAGCTCCGCGGGGCCATCTACGACCTTCGCCTCGAACATGACCGAGAACGCCCTTTCTCCGAAGCCCTTCCGGAGCTCGTCGAGGTCCACAACGCGATGGCACCGGACTGCGAGGTGCGCCTCGAACTTCGCGACGACCTGCCGAACGGGTCCTACGGGCGCCGCGGGACCGAGGTGCTGCGGGTCATCGGCGAGGCGCTCACCAACGCACGCCGTCATGCCACCGCGCACCGCATCGTCGTGCGCGTCACGGGACCTGGAACGCGGCTAAGCGTCGAGATCTCGGACGACGGTCGGGGGTTCGAACCCGACCGGCAACCGTCCCTCATGTACGGGCAGGGACTGAGGGGGATGCGCGAGCGCGCCGAGTTGCTCGACGCCCACCTGGACGTGCGAAGCGACCGATCTGGCACCACCGTGCGGATGCAGGCCGACCTGAGAGCCGAGTCTGCCACGAGACGGACAAGGGTCCTCTTGGTCGAGGACCACGCCACCGTCCGCGAAGCGCTCGCGGCGGCCTTCGAGCGCCACAGCGATATCGAGGTCGTCGGTCAGGCGTCGTCGCTCTCCGCCGCTCGCGAGCAGCTCGCAGGCGTCGACGTGGCGGTCATCGACCTCGGCCTTCCTGACGGCTTCGGTGCAGATCTCATCGACGACCTCTGTCACGCCAGCCCCCGTGCTCAGGCTTTGGTCCTCAGCGGCGCCTTGGACCGCGCCGAGATCGCGCGAGCAGTCGCACGAGGCGCTGCCGGCGTGCTGCACAAGACAATGCATCTCGACGACGTCGTCGCAGCGGTTCGCCGCCTACGCGCCGGCGAGACGCTTCTCCCGATGGAGGAGATCATCGAGCTGCTGCGCTTCGCCGGCGATGAGCGCGAGCGCGAGCGTGACGACCGCGCTGCACTTGCCGAACTCACGCCCCGCGAACAGGAAGTCCTCCAAGCGGTCGCCGAGGGCCTGAACAGCCGGCAGATCGCCGATCGACTGCACATCGCCGTCCGCACCGAGCGAAACCACATCGCAAACATCCTCGCCAAGCTCGGCGCGCACTCCCAGGTCCAAGCGCTCTTGCTCGCGCTGCGATACGAAGTGGTCGAGGTTCCGAGAAGTGCAGCCCCTCGCCCGCCACCGGAGTAGCCCCTGAGGCCTCAGTGATGCGTAGAGCAATAGGCGTCGCGGGCGGCGCTGCTCTGCACTACGGGTAGATAGGCACTGCCGCGACGTAACGCCTCGGCTTGGGATGCGGCGTAGGCCTCTATGTCCGCCGCGACTGCCGCACGGGCCGGCTCATTTGGTGCGGTTGCCAGGCGCTCCGCGTTGCGCCACGCGATCTCGCGCCACGTGGGGATGATCTGGAAGAGGCCAACGTCGTCGACGGCAGTCGGGATGTTCCCGTCGTCAGCGGTCGGATCGAAGCGGCTGGCGATCTCGGCGATCAATCCGTCCGTCACGCGATTGAGGAACACGTTGACCTTGTCGTGGTCGGCCTTGCGGCTGGTTCCGTCGGGCTTCACGAGGCCGATCCCGGCCAGGACGAACGGAAGATCGCGCTGAACGTGCGCGTTGATGCCGAGCGACAGGTTTCCGCTCGCGGGCATCGTGCGCTGATCTGCGGCCTCCATGGCGACCCTCCACGCGGGAGGCACCTCGGCACGCCGTCCGGCCTGCCAGTCGTCTGCGGCGTCGAAGAAGTAGCGGGCGAACACGGCATCCTCGTGATTGACGAAGGCCGTGTCCTCGAAGAAATTCGGAACCCGGATGGTGCTCCGATATTCCTCCGTGGTGCGCAGGTACGACAGAGCGAAGATGGAATCGTGGTCACAGGCCGCGGCAAGTGGATCGAAGCGTCGGCGCATCTCGCGGATCACGGCGTCGACGCACTGCACCCGGCCCGCCGTGCACTCGTTCTCGCTCGACGGATCGTAGCCCTCGGTGAGCCCAGGCAGGAGCGCAGACCACCCGACGAACGGCGGGTCGTCGGCCTGTGCGCTGCTCGGCAGGCCCAACCCCAACACCCCCGCTGCGAGGAAGCCGACGATCCACTTGGTGCTCTTGTACCGCGGCCGGTCGCCGCTCTTAAGCGTATGGTGGTAGGGCATGTCATGAGTATTACACCTTCTGACTCATTCTCAGCGGCCTGGGCCGGTGGTGAGGACGCCGTTCGCGAGGCGACCGCGGAGGCGGTCAAGTGGCTGGCCGGTGCACGTCCCAAGCTGGTCGTGTTCTTCGCGGACGCCGAACGGCCCTCAGATCAGGTCATCGAGCAGGCCGTCGCCGGGTCCGGCGGCGCCCCGCTGGCGGGGATGAGCGCAACCGGCGTGATCACGGAAGACGGTTTGCGGCATGGCGGTTGTTCGGCGATCGCATTCGGCGGTGAGGATCTCGCAGTCGGCATCGGGGTCGCAGGTGAGGCCTCACGCGATCTTCGAAGGGCGGGCGCTGCGGCCGCGGTCGCGGCCGTGACCGGCCTGGCGCTTACCGCCGGTCACGCTGTGGTCCTGCTCTTCGTGGATCCGAAGTCCGGCGACGAGCGCCAAGCGATCGCCGGCGCCTATGAGGTCGTGGGCGGTCGGGTCCCGCTGGCGGGCGGTGGCGCCAACGGAGCGTCTCCGACGCTGTACGCCGACGGGTCCGCACACGCGGACGCCGTGGTCGCCGTAGCGCTCAGCTCCTCCGCGAGCGTCGAAGTGGCCACCGCCCACGGGTGTCGCCCCCGCGGGACACCGGCGCTGGTCACGCGGGCGCGAGGGCGGACCGTGATGGAGCTCAACGGTCGGCCCGCCGAGTCCGTGTACCTGGAGCTGGTGGGCCGGCCCGGCGCCACGTTGACCGACGCTGAGTTCGAGGCGCTCGCCGTGCTGCATCCACTCGCGAAGCCGGAGCTGCGGGGTCACCTGCGCCTGCGCCACGTGACCGGCCGGGCTACGGACGGAGGACTTGCGTGCGTCACGCCGATTCCCCAGAACGCTGCGATCTGGCTCGCCGAGCAGACCGAGCAGACCATCGTCGAGAGCGCTGTGCACGCCGTGGACGCAGTTACCCGCAACCTCCCGCGCCCACCGAAAGCGGCACTGGTCTTCGATTGCGCGGCCCGCAGACGCGCGCTCGGGCCTCGAGTCGCCGAGGAGGCCGAGGGTCTGGTGTCGGCCTTCGGAGGCGAGCTCGCGCTGGCTGGGCTCTATACACGCGGCGAGGTAGGCCGAACGCGCGGCTCGAAGGGGGACCTCAACCATGCTGTCGTGGTGGTCGGCTTCGGCTGATTCGCTCGGCCCGTCGAGCGATGGGCTCCTGAGCCGCTTCCTCGAGGCCTCGCGCCGGGCGGAGATCGTTTCGCTGGTGAATTCGGCGCGCTCCGAGACCGAGGTCGCGCGAGTCGTCGTCGAGGAGCTCGGGGATGCACTCGAAGCGGAAGTGGCGTTCATCCTCGCCACTGATCCGCGCCGCACGACACACGCGATGCTCGGGCAGATCGGACTCACCCCGGAGCAGGCCGGCACCATAGGTCGGCAGCGCCTCTGCGCGGAGGCGTTCGACGGACTACGAGCGCGAGCGCATGGCGGTCAGAACCTCCTGAAGCTCGGCGCATGCCGGCTCGTGCTCTCGCCGTGGGCTGCGGACAACGGACGCCGAATACTGATCGGCGCGGCACGGTTCTATGACGAGGGCTTTGATCCTGGCGAAGTCGCGCTGCTCGAGGCGGTCACCGAAAGCGTCGGTGACGCGCTCGAGCGGGTATGGATGGCCACCGAGCGCGATCAGCACGTCGCTCGGCAGACGGCGCTGGTGCGGGCCGCCAAGGCGCTCAACGCGTCACTCGTGACAGACGATGTCCTCCAGACCCTGTGCAAGGAGATCTCCGAGGCGCTGGAGGCCGACGTCGTGGCGGTGTACTTCGCCGATAAGAGCGGTGGAATCAGAGCTGTCGCCGGGCGCGGCGTTCCTGACGAGGCATTGGGCGGTGGTCAGCCCGACGACGCGCCGTGCGCGTCCGTGATCCGTACGGGGCTGCCTGTGGTGTTGCATCCGCTGCCCGACGACGGTGAAGTGGAGCTCGGGCTCAGAGGAGTCACCGGAGCCCGCTGCGGCTTTGCGGTTCCCGCACGGCGTCGAGCCGACGTCGACGGTGCGCTCCTGGTCGGATTTGCGGCCGACCGTTCGATCGTGGACTCCGACGTTGAGCTGCTGGCCGGCTTCGCAGAGCTCGCCGGGATCGCCTACCGGAACGCCGACGAGCACTCAACGATGCAGCGCGCCGCGATGCTGGACTCCCTGACCGGGTGCTTGAACCATGGGTCGTTCCACAGTCGCCTGCGCGAGGAGATCGCTCGAGCCGAACGCACGAGCCGCCGCCTCACGCTCATCTCCATCGACTTCGACGACTTCAAGTCGGTCAACGATCGCTTCGGACACCCGACGGGTGACGACCTGCTGCGCACGCTGGCCGACATTCTGCGAGATGCGGTGCGCGGCTACGACCAGGTCGGGCGGATGGGAGGGGACGAGTTCATGTTGCTGCTGCCCGCCACCGGGGAGGAAACCGCCCGGCGGGTCCTCGAACGCGCGCTCACGGCCCTGGCGCAGGCCCGGCTTCCGGGTGGCGCCGCGATCACCGTGAGCGCCGGAGTAGCCGACTGGCGGCTCGGGGAGGATGCGAACCATCTCGTCGAGCGTGCCGATCGCGCGCTGCTCGAGGAGAAGGCGGGCCGCCGCGACCGCGCGAAGCGCTCAGGGGGCACGGGAGCGCCCCCGGCTTCACAGGGGTCCGCCGGCGGCGACGAGCATCGGCAACTGCAGCGGCTCGTCATGGCAGGGGCGCTCGGCACCCGGCTCGCCCGTCTGCTCGATCAGCGTGCCATCGTAGGGTCGGCGATCGCCGACCTGCATACGCAGCTCGGATACGAGCGCTGCCTCATCGTGCGTCGTCACCCGGACGACGCACTGGAGATCCTGGCCGCAGCCCGTCTGGAGGCGCGCCCAACGGGAGCCGAAGAGTCCCGATTCGACCTGGCGGGCGGCGATCTCGAGCGATTCGGAGCCTCGCGCCGCGCAGCGGCGGAAGGACAGCTGGTTCTGATCAGCGACGCAGAGCCCTTCCTCGTGTCCGTGAGCGGGCCTGGAGGCGTCGCGATCCGCTCGGAGCTGGCCGTTCCCGTCTTCGTGAACACCGATCTCTGGGGGGTGATTACGCTTCAGTCCGGATCGCCCGACGCGTTTGAGACCGCCGATGCCCAGGTGCTGAGCCGGGTCGCCGACCACGTCGGCTCCGCCCTTCGGACCGCCGAGCTCTACGGCACCCTTGAGGAGACTTACCTGGGAACCGCGGCAGCTCTCGCCGCGACGCTTGAAGCCAAGGATTCATACACCGCCGACCACGCCCGTCTGATCGCCGACCTGGCGGTGGACGTCGGGCGGGCCCTGCGCCTCGGCGAGGAGGAGCTGCGCGATCTGCGCTACGGCGCGCTCTTTCACGACATCGGCAAGATCGCTGTTCCCGATGCGATCCTCAACAAGCCCGGCGCGCTCGACGAGGCCGAGATGAGCGTCATACGGGAACACCCGCTGGTCGGCGAACGGATACTCGCCCCCGTCGCCTTTCTGTCGGGAATCCGCCGCATCGTTCGCCATGATCACGAGCGCTGGGATGGCGGTGGTTACCCGGACGGGCTGCGGGGCGACGCGATTCCCCTCGGCGCTCGGATCGTCTTCGCGGTCGACGCCTTTCACGCCATGTCCTCCGACCGGCCATACCGGAAGGCGATGAGCCGTAGCCGGGCCCGGCATGAGGTGCAACGGCACTCCGGCAGGCAGTTCGATCCCGACGTCGTCCGCGCTCTGCTCACGACTCTCGACGCGCAGGACGAGGCGTAGACCGGATCGTGACAGGGCGCGCCGTAGGATGGTCGTCACGTGAATCGCCCCCGCGCCCTTGCGCCCGTAGCCCTCGCCGTTGTTGCGCTGGCAGTGGTGGCCTGGTTCCTGCGCCCCCTGTTCCATGGGCCGGCCATGTTCCTGTGGACTGCTCCGCTGGTCTGGGTGCCGCCCGTGGCGCTTCTGGTGATCGGCGCGCTCGTCGCCTTTCGGGGGCGGCGGAAGATCACCGTCGAGAACATCGTGTCGCCGCGCTCCAGCGGCCCGCTCATCGGCTTCGCCGTCGCGGCCCTGATCCTCTTCTTCCTGCTCGGCATCGCCAACGGGCCGCTGTCGGCCCGGGCCCTGTACCAGGACACCCGCTACGAGCAGATCGGCGAGCTTCCATCCGGCGCCAACGTGCGCCTGCTGCCCAAGGAGGTCGCGGAGCAGATCGCCTCGAGCGGGTTCAACTCCCCGACGGAGTTCCTCACGAATTTCGCCATCGTGAAGACGTCACAGGGCCTCCGTTGGACGGCCTTGCGCACGCCCGACGGCGTTGTCCGCACCTTCACCAAGAAGAGTCAGGGAATCGTCACCCTCGACGCGGGCCAGACGGCTCGCACGCTGCGCCAGGTGGACGCGCAGTTCAAGGTCGCGCCCGGCCTCCGGCTCACGGACAACCTGCGCTGGCAGCTGCTCAAGCGGCATTTCTTCATCGAGCTGGGCGAGGAAGTGGGGATCGAGACCCGCGACGGTCCGCGCATCGTCGTGCCGTACGTCGAGTACGCAGGGCTGCTCGTTCGCCGCCCCCGCCTGGGCGGCGTCTTCTTGGTCTCGCCCAACGGCCGGATCGAGGATCTCGGGCCTGACCAGGCCCGGCGGCGCCCCGAGATCGTCGCCTCGGGGCGGTTGTTCCCCGAGGCTCTCGCGCGCCGGATCCAGGACGCGTATTCCTACAAGCGCGGCATCTGGAACCGGTTGTTCGTGCATGAGGAGCAGACGCAGATCACCGACACGGAAGCCAATCGCCAGCCGTATCTCATCGACGTCGGCGACCGCGGTGCGCGCTGGGTCACGGTCGCGGAGCCCTACGGCCGGGCCTTCGCGGCCAACGCCGTCTTTCTGACGGACACGCTCACGGGTCGTACGCAGGTCTACCGGGTGCCGCGTGGCAAGTCGTTGTCGGGCAATCGGCGGGCGCTCGACACCGTCCGGTCCGTCCCGATCTCCGGCGTCACCTTCGCGGATCGGACCGCACAAGGCACCGGTGGGGGCCGCTTCCGCGTCGTCGAGCCTCGACCGGTGTTCGTCCGCGGGCGCCTCGTGTATCTGGTGTCGGTGATCCCGGAGTCGGCCAACTCGGTCTCAAAGACGGTGATCGTGGACGCCGAGCAGAACAAGGTCACGAAGATCTTCAACAACGACTCTGATCCGACCGCAGAGGCCAAGACGGTCGAGTACCTCACGGCCGCGACACCCGCGGTGCAGCCAGCTCCGACCGACCAGAACGGCACGGGCAAGCCGCCGGCGCCGCGCGGCGGCGGCACCCGGGGCGGTGGTTCGATTCCCGACCGCCTGGATGCCCTCATTCGCAGCCAACGCAGAATCCTGCGCGAGACAGAGGCTCTGCAGCGCGAACTCCAGCGCGACGGTGCCGCCACCCCGTAAGCGGGTCCCGCGCACGCGGGACCCGCCGAACGATCGCTACTTCTTGGCCCGGCGCACCTTCGACTTGAAGGTCGAGTACCCCTTGCGCGACTTGCCCTCCGGGGAGATCAGGCCGGCGTCGAATCGCGCGTCCGCCAGCTTCGTCCGGAACTCGTAGGGATACAGGCGAGTGATCCGCGACTTGTAGCCCTTCCTACGGGAGTCGAACCGGTTCGCAAGCGTGAACATGTACGAGATGGCCCGCGAGGCGGCAGTCTCGGACGGCTTGAAGCCACGGGCCGCGTCGAAGGACACGATCCCGCCCGTCTCGGTCAGCCAGACCTCGCCCGGCACCAGCTTGAGCAGCGTGGAGATCCCCCTGGAGCGCTTGCGGTTGACGTCGCCGTAGTTGTGCAGGCCCCAGATCCGAGCGCGATTCTTCGTGTAGCGCAACATGGTCCTCGCGTACTTGTTCAGGTTGCCTGAATCGAGCAGATCGCCGGCGACGATCTTGCAGCCCTTGCAGGCGGCACGCAGGGCGAGGAAGTACTGGGCCGCACGCTTCGGGTTGCGGTAGACGGGCTGGGAGACGTGGTTGGCCTCGTTCCAGGCGCCGTAGGTCTTGACGAACGGAAACTCCTTGCGGAACGCCTTCACCGCCGACGTGTACGCCTTGACGCTGGGCGCTCGGCACACGGAACGGCGCGAGTACTTCCCGTCGTCGAAGCAGCCGCGACGGGCCGTGAAGTGGACGAGCACGTCCTGCTTCGCGGTGCGTGCGGCCTCGAGGTAGCGCGTGTCCTGGGCGAGCTGGTCGGGATCCTTCGCCGAGTTCCACGGGACGACGTAGCGCACCGTCTTGAGCCTGAGATCCTTCCACCGCTTCTCGGTGAACATGGCGGGATCCTGATCGCCGATCCCGACGCGGAAGGCCGCTTGAGCGGGAGCCGCGAGCAGGAGCGACCCCAGGATGACGAGGGGGAGGAGTAAGCGTTTGGGCATAGGAGTCACAACCGTAGAAGCTCTCCGGGGTTGCGCTTCTCATTGGACCGGATCTTGCGGCCGAAGCCGCGTCTAGTCTCGTACCCGAACGATGGCTTCGCCGACTTCACCCGTGTCCGAGCGAGCTGAGCGCCTCGCCGAGCAGCGGCGCGGGCTTCCCGATCAGCCCGGCGTCTACCTGTTCCGGGACGCCCGTGGCCGCGTCGTCTACGTCGGCAAGGCCAAGTCGGTCAAGAAGCGCGTGGCCTCCCACTTCTCCACCCGCACGGCGATGCGGGAGCAGATCGACCACATCGAGTCACTGGTGGTCGCCACCGAGGCCGAGGCCCTGCTCACGGAGCAGAACTTCATCAAGCAGTACAAGCCGCGCTTCAACATCCGGCTGCGCGACGACAAGTCCTATCCGTTCATCGCCATCTCGCTCGACGAGGAATTCCCCCGGGTGTACTTCACGCGCGAGCGCCATCGTCGCGACCGGGCGTACTTCGGCCCGTTCTCGAGTGCCAAGCGGGTGCGCGGCACGCTGGACCTGCTCGGCAAGGTCTTCCTCTTCCGCTCCTGCGACGGGGCCGAGCCTGGCCGGCGGTCCGGGTCTCCGTGCCTCGACTACTACATCAAGCGCTGCGGGGCTCCCTGCGTGGGGTACGTCGCGCGCGCGGAGTATCGCGAAGGGATCGACGGCGTCGTCGCGTTCCTCTCCGGCCGCTACAAGGAGATCGAGCGCGACCTCGAGACCCGGATGTACTTCGCGGCCGGCCAGCAGGACTTCGAGCAGGCCACGGTCGAGCGCAACCGGCTGCAGGCGGTGCGCTCGCTCCTCGAGCGCCAGCGGGTCGCGCATGAGGGCGTCGGGACGTTCGACGCCGTCGCGGTCGCAGTGGAGACCACGGAAGCCAACGCCCAGGTCTTCCAGGTCCGCGACGGGGTGCTTGCCGATCGCCAGTCCTTCTACCTCTACAACGAGGCTGAGACGCAGGAGGCCATCGCCACCGAGGAGTTCTGCCTTCAGTACTACACGAGCGCTCTCTCGATCCCGTCCCTGATCGTGGTGGGAGCCGACGTGCAGACCGGCTCGGCGCTCGACGTCCTGGGAGAGATCCTCTCCGAGCGACGAGGCGGTCGCGTGGAGATCCGGGCGGCCGAACGCGGCGGCAAGAAGCGGATCCTCGAGCTGGCCTACCGCAACGCCCGTCTTGCACTCGACCAGGACAAGTTGAAGGCCGAACGCCGGCGCGAACAGCGTGTCGAATCGCTCGACGGGCTGCAGTCGGCGCTCGGGCTCGACTCGCTGCCCGTGCGCATCGAGTGCTTCGACATCTCCAACATCGGCGGGACGCACACCGTCGCTTCGATGGTCGTCTTCGAGGGCGGTGCGCCCAAGAAGAGCGACTACCGGCGCTTCACCATCAAGACGGTTGAGGGCCCGGACGACTTCGCCTCCATGACCGAGGTCCTAGGCCGCCGGGCCGCGCAGTTCGAGCGCCAGTTCGAGAAGTCGCCTTACGACTCAGATCGCGATGCTTCCTTCGCCGCCCTTCCGAACCTGGTGGTGATCGACGGAGGACCCGGCCAGCTCTCTGCCGGGTTGCCGCCTCTGCAGAAGCTGCGTGAACGCGGGGTCGTGGTGGTCTCGCTGGCCAAGCGGATCGAGGAGGTCTTCCTCCCCGGCGTTCAGACGCCCCTGCGCTTGGCGCACGACACGCCCGAGCTGCAGTTGCTGCAGCGGGTCCGCGACGAGGCGCATCGCTTCGCCATCACCCACCACCGCATCCGTCGTGACAAGGCGATGACGGAGTCCATTATGGACGAGCTCCCCGGCATCGGTCCGACACGCAAGCGCGCGCTGCTCAAGCACTTCGGCTCTCCAGAGACCGTCCTGGGCGCCACTCGAGAGGAGCTCGAGGCCGTGCCCGGTGTGCCGTCCAAGGTGGCGCGCGACCTCTACGCGCATCTCAACAAGACGGGCCGATGAGTGGCGAACGGCATAGTTCACTATTCGTGACTGACGGATCGGCCCTCACCGACCTGGTCATCGTCTCAGGACTCTCCGGCGCCGGGAAGTCCTCGGCGATGCAGGTCTTTGAGGACGCGGGCTACTTCTGCGTCGACAACCTGCCGGCGGAGATGATCCGATCGCTGGCCGACCTCTTTCAACACGAGGGCTCGA